>Ga0164241_10006357_pt1 | contig 10813 bp, 10 predicted proteins | sample OricomyardsoilBY_FD_108780 | JGI IMG/M metagenome (GOLD analysis project Ga0164241, IMG submission 108780) | Backyard soil microbial communities from Emeryville, California, USA - Original compost - Back yard soil (BY) | ecosystem: Environmental > Terrestrial > Soil > Unclassified | place: USA... | reverse complement strand
GCCGCGGCCGGCGTCATTGGTTTGACACGTACCGCTTCGATCGAACTTCAAAAGTATGGTGTGCGCGTCAATGCGATCGCGCCGATCGCCAAGACGCGGCTCACCGAAAAGTTACCCCTCTTCGAGCACGTGGATTCCATGCGGCCGGAGCACATTGCCCCGGTGCACGTGTTTCTGGCGAGCGACTTGAGCCGCGATGTCACGGGCGTGATCGTTTGTGCCGCGGGCGGCAGGCTCAGCGTGTTTCGTCTTCTGGAAAGTCAGGGCGCGCTGAAGGAAGAGGAGGAGGGACTGTGGTCGGCCGAAGAGATCGCGGAGCACTGGTCAGCGATCGCGAAGGCCTAACGCTCCTCGTTTGTGCGTGCGGCAGAGCTTGGCGAGCAGGGCATGCGGCCGAGGTGACCTACATTGAACCATAGTGAGGCGCATCCCTACAGGCCAAATGGCTGATTGCTGATGGCGGTCTGTGGTGTTAGGTTCTCAGGGTCTTTCGGCCGTTCTCGTGGCGCGCAGCAATGAACGATCGTCGCATGGCTCGCGAGCCTAACATCCCGCTCTTCCTCTGGATCGCTGCGGCGATCCTCACCCACCTGACGTGGGGCGGTGGTGCCGATCAAGTTGCGGAAGTCTTTCAAGAGCGCGCGGACCTGAGACGCTTCGCTACCTCGGTACAGAATACGCTGCGCCAACGTTTCGCTGTCGAAGTCAGTCTGCTCGACGACTCGACCCTGGCGGAGAACGAGCCACGACCGGACGAGCCTCGCGCCGTCGTTGGCCAACCCGATGAAGAGAAGTCAGCGACTCCGGACAAGCCGGAGCCGGTGAAGGAAGAGCCGCCCAAGCCGGAGAAGGCCCCGAAGCAGGTACCGGACTCCGCGCACGAGACACCGCTCACCAAGGAAGAGGCGAAGGTCGCCGAGCGTGACAAGCCGAAGCCTACGCCGGAAGCCAAGGAAGAGAAAAAGACGCCTGCCGAGCTGGCTCAGCCCGCCCCGGAGATCCAGCGGCGGGTAGCCGTGGTGCAGCAGGTAGAGGATCCGAATCAGGCGGAGAACCCCGAAGCCGAGTTTCTGGGCGATCACAACAACAAGGTTCGGGAGCAGACGCAGTCCCAGGTGACGGCGACCGATCAAGACAACGCCAAGCCGACGCCCGGCTCGCAGCACGTCGGTCCCACCGACGCGCCGGGTGATTCTCATGTGACCGACGTGGCGCAATCTGATGATGCGCCGGGAGAGGTCAATCGCGCGCCGAGCGAGGACAAGCTCGCTGCTGCGCGCGAGGCGGTTTCGGTGAGTCAGCCTCAGGGCATCCCGGAGGTCGCTGGGCGTGTGCAGTCCGGCCCGGAAAAGACCGATCCCGGCGAGAAGGGTCAGACGGCGCAGACGGCCAGCAGTGCAGCGGAGGCGATGCCGTCCACAGGCATCTCGCTCGATGGTACCTGGAGCATCGCAGACGAGCGAGAGGCGCGCCTCAACCGTGCAGCTCGTCAAGCGCGCCGTCATCGACCGGCAGCGTCCAGCGGCAACCCGGACAGGCCGCTCGATTTCCTCGGTCTAGGCGCGAAGGGGCGCACCGAGCTCGGCGTCAACCTGAACCTGACTCCCGGCACGGCCATGGCAGCCATCGGCTCGGACCAGCTGGCGCGCGAGATCCACGCCGATGGTGAACGGCGGCGCAGCAAGCACCAGGGCTCGTGGAAGGCGCTGGGCATCGAGCGTTGGCGGCCGTCGATCGAGAACTACGTGGCGACCGTCCAGCTCGGCAATCAGACGGCGCTCAATACCGCTGCGGTGCCGTTTGCCACGTATCTGAATCACATTCACAATCGCCTGCACCCGATCTTTGCCGTGAACTATCTGGGCTTCCTGGATGGCTTGCCCGGCAGTGCGGGGCTGCACAACAACGAGATGGCGACCAATCTCGAGATCGTGCTCAGCCAGAGCAACGGCAGCATCGTGAAGATGGGGGTGACGCACACGAGCGGCGTGACGGCGTTCGACATCAGCGCCCTCGAGTCGGTGCAGCGGGCCTCGCCCTTCGGCGCACCGCCTCCTTCCATCGTGTCGCCGGACGGCAACGTGTATCTGCACTGGGAGTTTCATCGCAACCCGCTCCTGGCGTGTTCCACGTATTTTGCGCGGCCGTACATCGTCAACGTGCCGCAGAAGTCGGCGCCGCCCGCCATCCAACCTCCGGGCAGGCCCTTTGGTCCCGAGGAAGGCGCGCCCGCCAAACAGGGATCCAATGAGACGCCTCCCGTTCTCGAGCAGCACAAGAGCGGGCGTCTGACCTCTTATGCAGCTCGCTAGCAGCCATCCCAGCAGCAGGGGATGGCGAGCCCTTCACGCCGCGCGGCAGGCACGGCCTCGAGTGCGAAGGGGGCGCGATGCGGTCTAGCCCGGTCGTGCCCGTCGAGACGGACGGGGGTGCGGCCGCTGCTGCCGGGCTGTCCGCTCCGGAGTCGGCCACCGTGGAGAATGCCAAATCGGGTCAGTCGGTGCTACCGGGGCGCGTGGTTACCACGCGTCTGGATGTGCTGTTCGTCGCCTGCTGGTCGCTCGTGGCGATGCTCGTGGGGCGAGCCGTGGCCCCGGCCTTGCCTGGCTCCACGGCAGGCATCGGGCCGCTGATTGTCGGCGTGGAACAGCTGGCGGGGTTCTCTTCGCAATTCATGGCCGTGATGGGCGTCTCCACCTGTGTGCGACTGCTGCTGTCGACGCTGGAGAGTCGCTCGCGCTGGTTTCGCTTGGTGGCGATCATCACGACGGCCGCCGGTCTGCCCGTCGTGATCTCCGCTAGCAGCCGGCATCTGCCCGCGCCCTGGCTGATCGCGCTGGTCGCGCTCTCGGCGGCGCTCGGCCTGGCGGGGGCTCGACCCGCGCTGCGCGCGCCGCAGAGTCGCGCGGCGGGCCTCGTGCTCCTGATCGTGACTCTGGGTTCGTTGGTCACCGGTTTTGGCCGGGTGTTGGCCTTGTCTGCGAGTCAGGAGGGAGCGGCCCACCTCTACGGCGTGGCGCGTTGGATCGCCACGGCGGGGCTGCTGCTCGACGCCATCAGCGTAGCCTTGGTGGCGCTTTGGGTAGTCCGGCGCTGGCGCTACGGCGCGGGTCTGATCTCGGTCGTCGCCACGCTCGCGGGCGGACTGGTCTGGATCGGGGCACAGGGCGTCGAGCCGCGTGATGCCGCTGCCGGGCCGCTGTTCGTGGCACGAGCACTCGCCGCCCTCACCGCGCACCCCGATCCGTTCGTTCAGTCGGGAATCCGCTACTTTGTGGAGCTCTCCGCGATTTTCATGGCCGCGGTGACCCTCTGGTTCCGGCGGCCACTGGGGGTCGGGGAGACCTTGTGTTTTGCCCTTTTGGCGCGCGTGAGCGGGGATGTGCCGTCGTGCGCGCTGATGTTGATGTTGTCCGCCCTGTGCGCCGTTCGCGCCAGCCTGCAACCCGTCCGACCGCACGAGGCGCCCCTCGAGCCGTCGGGCCGCAGAGCTGCGCTTGAAGTTGTGCCCGTGACGCGATAACCCAGCGCCAGGTCATGCTGGCGGTGCGCAATCTCCGAGTTTTGCTGGTCGAGGACGACCCGGAGCTGGCTCGCACGGTCGAACGCTCGTTAGCGCATTACGGCCATCGTACCGTGATGGCGGGCAGCGTGGCCGCCGCGGAGGCGCTTTCGGACAACTTCGACTGCGGGATCCTCGACATCGATCTGCCCGACGGCAGTGGTGTGCAGCTCGCCGAAGCGCTGCTCGATCGAGGGCAGATCGGCGCCGTCGTGTTCTTCAGCGCGAGCAGTGACGCGGAGGTCGTGGCGGGAGCGCGCGAGCTCGGCACCTTCGTGGCGAAGACCGCCGGAGTGCGAGAGTTGGAGCGGGCGCTGGCGGACGCGGTCAGCTGTGCCGCGCGGCAGGTGGCCGGCAGCGAGCGTCTGCCCGCCAACCCACGTCGGCGCACCAAGAGTGGTACCCGGCGCAAGACCACCGGGCCTCGATGAGACGGAGAGCGATCGCGCTGTTGGGCTGGTGGCTGTGCGTAAGTGGTCCCTGGTGGGCCCTCGGCTGTGAGCCGAAAGACATGACCCCGGCGGGGCGCGGCGCGCGCACCTTTGCTCGGACCTGCGCGGGCTGCCACGGTGCGGATGGGCGCGGCGCGCCGCGGCCAGGGTTTGCTACGCCGCCGCGAGATCTGACGCGCCCGGAGTTTCAGGCGCAGAAGACCGACGAGCAGCTGCGGCATTCGATCCGTGTCGGCAAAGGGCTGATGCCGGCCTTCGGTGGTCTGATGGGGGACGAGGAGATTGCCAATGTGATCGCCTTCGTCCGTACGCTCGTGCCGCCGGGCAGCTTGCCGGCGCAGAACGGCTCGCCTGCAGCGCCGGCCGCGGCCGGTGCGTCCAGCCGGAGTACGCCGCCGGTCCCAGCCACGGCGCCGCCGCTCGCGCCGGAAGGTGCGGCAGCGCAGGCAGCTGCGCTGGTGCCGCCGGGAGACACCGCGTCGGGAGTCACTGCGCCGGGAGTCGCGGGGCGATGATGCGCGAGGCGGCGAGCGCCAGCGAGATGTGGCAATGGCTCTGCGCTCTGGCAGGGTTTCAGGCGCCCGCGGGAGCGGTCAGCGACGCCGTGGTCAGCGTGCGATCGGCCGAGGGCAAGCCGGCGCAGGTGAGCCCTGGCGAGCACGCCGACGCGGCGCTGTTGTCGCGAGGCCCGGGGGCGGTGCTCGCGCGGCGTGCGCTCGGTACCGCGGCGCTGGAGCTGTTCGAACGTTACGCGCCGCTCTGTGCCACGGGGCGTCCCGGCTTCGTCGTGGCGCACCTCGGCCAGAGCCTCGACGGCCGCATTGGGCCGCTCAGCGGCGAGCCCGAGGCGATCACGGGCCCCGAGGACATGGCGCACAACCACCGCATGCGGGCCTTGTTCGACGTGGTGCTCGTGGGCGCGGGTACGGTCTGCTACGACGATCCGCAGCTCACCGTGCGCCATGTGGAGGGCAAGAACCCCGTGCGGGTGGTGCTCGATCCGGAGCGCCGGCTCTCCAGCAAGCACCTGTTGTTCAACGATGGGCTCGCGCCCACGCTCTTGCTCTGTCGCGCTCAGCGTTGCCAGCCCGGCGAACGGCACGGGCAAGCAGAGGTGGTCGGGGTAGCGGGGGAGTGCAGCCCTGCCGCGGTGCTGCGTGAGCTCGAGCGGCGCGAGCTGCGCCGCATCTTCATCGAAGGCGGCGGCGTGACGGTCTCGCGCTTTCTCGCGGCGCGCTGTCTGGACCGCCTGCAGCTCGCCGTTTCCCCGCTGATCATGGGGCAGGGTCGGCCCGGCATCGACCTCGGTGAGACCCTGAGGCTGCGCCCGCGCATGCGGCGCTTTCAGCTCGCCGACGACATTCTCTTCGAGTGCTGCTTCGATGACGAGTGACACCGGGCGCGCGCGCGCTTTGTGGATCGTCGAGCCGGGACGAGCAGAACTTCGCAGTGAGGTTCTGCGGGAGCTCACCCCGGATCGGGTATTGGTCCAGGCGACCTACAGCGCGCTCAGTCGCGGCACCGAGTCGCTCGTGTTTCGCGGCGGCGTGCCACCGGAATTGCACTCGAGCATGCGTTGCCCGCATCAAGCCGGGGAGCTCTCCTTGCCGGTGAAGTATGGCTATTGCTCCGTCGGCAGGGTGATCGCCGGTGCGGAGCCTGTGGGGCGACGCGTATTTTGTCTGCATCCGCATCAGGATCGCTACGTCGTGGCTGCGGCGGATGTCGTGGACATCCCCGAGGCCGTCTCCGATCAGCGCGCCGTGCTCGCGGCCAACATGGAGACGGCGGTCAATGGTCTTTGGGACGCCGCTCCCAGCGTGGGAGCGCGCGTGGCGGTGATCGGTGCCGGCGCGGTCGGGCTGCTCAGTGCCAGCCTGCTCGCGGCAATTCCTGGCGTGGAGTTGGAAGTCGTGGACACCGCGCCCGAGAAGGACGCGATCTGCGGCGCGCTGGGCCTGCGTTGTGTTCGACCCGCCCAGGCGCGGCGCGACTGTGACCTGGTCGTGCATGCGAGTGGCGCACCGGCGGGGCTGAACACGGCGCTCGAGCTCGCCGGGTTCGAGGCCAGCATCGTGGAGCTGAGCTGGTATGGCGATCGAGCCGTCAGCCTGAACCTCGGCGGGCGCTTTCACAACGCTCGCCTGCGCATCTCGTCCAGCCAGGTGGGCCACGTCGCCGCGAGCCAGCGCTCGCGCTGGAGCTACCGGCGCCGGATGGAGCTCGCGCTCCGGCTCCTCTCTGATGCTCGCTACGATGCGCTGCTCTCGGAGCCGGTGAGCTTCGAAAATCTGCCCGCCGTGCTACCGGGTCTCCTCGGCGGCCCGAGCGCGACGATCACACAGCTGATCGCGTATCCCCCACCGCTTTTCCCAGCCACGTAGCCCCATCCACTCAGGAGTCGACTCTCATGTATGCATTGACGGTTCGAGATCACATCATGATCGCCCACAGCTTTCGCGGGGAGATCTTTGGGCCAGCCCAACGCATGCATGGCGCTACCTTCATCGTCGATCTGGAGTTGCGTCGCGTGGCGCTCGATTCCGATGGGTTGATCGCCGACATTGGCGCGCTCACGGTGCTCTTGCACTCGGTGCTCGAGCCGCTCAACTACCGCAACCTGGACGAGGTCTCGGAGTTCTCCGGGAAGAACACGACCACCGAATTTTTGGCCAAGGTGATCTACGACCGCGTGCGTCAACGGATCGTCGAGGGCGCGCTCGGCGCCGAGCAACGGAATGGCTTTCACAGCCTGCGCATCAGCCTGGGTGAATCCCACGTCGCCTGGGCCAGCTACGAAGGCCCGGTCAGCGCCCAATAACGGGGCGCAATCGAGCCGCTCGAGCCCGGGATTTCTCGCGGCCGGGCGGCCTTGGGGGGAGGGCTTGTCGGGGAAGCCCGGCACCGCAAGGCTCGTAGGGGTGGTGGCGGCCGCTCCCTGCGGTGTCAGCCTTTGCACATGAGCCGCTCCAAACCTTCGCCGCGATCGTCTCGCCGTCCCGTTTCGGGGGCGGCCGGCCGTGGGCGTGTCCCGTCTCTGGAGAAGAGCTGCGGGAAGCGCGGACGGGGCGCCACGGCGCTCTGCTGGCGCCTGGCGCTCTCGTTCGGGTTATTCACGAGCGCGTGTGCACACGATGCTCGCCTGGAAGTCGTCGACGGGGAGGTCCGGGGTCAGCTGATCGGAATGCCGGATCTCGCGGGCCTGCCCTCCGAGGCCTTCGAGGCAAAAATCGAGCTCCTGGGCCTGTCCATGGGCACGCTGCACAGCACGCGCTGCACCTCGGGGGACGCGACGACGCTCCAGACGCGCATCCAGCCCGCCGCGCTGGTGAACATGCTGCACCGCACCGGAGGGGACGCGCGCACCGAGCTCGGGGCGCTCGCGCTCGCGCCGAGCGTCAGTGAATTCAACGTCCAAGACGGGGATTTGCTCCGGCACTACGAGGTCGAGCATCGACCGGGCGCCTACGATTACGCCTACGACAATGGCGGCGAAGCTCGGCGCACCGGCCAAGAGACGGTCCCCGAGGGAGCGTATCCTCACGACTTGCAGTCGGCCTTGTTGCTGCTGCGCAGCTGGCGGCCTCGCCTGGGGGAGACGGGCTACTTCTACGTCGTGTTGGGGCGCCGGCTGTGGCGCGTGGAAGCCACCTCTGCAGGGCCGGAGATGCTCCAGACGGAGAGCGGGCCGCAACTGACTCATCGCCTGGATGGCACGAGCGTGCGGCTCTGGCAGCCCTCTGAAGTCGAGCCGCGGCGGTTTTCACTGTGGCTGTCCGAGGACAGCAACCACGTGCCGTTGCGCATGGTGGCCGACGCGAGCTTTGGAGAGGTGTCGCTGCGCCTGATCCGCCGGCAGCCGAACCCCTCCGACTGCGTGCGAGCGACAGCCCAGACGGAAGCGCCGTCCACGCTCGTCCGTGCCCTGGCGGCACCGAACGCGATCGGCCAGGCCTGGAGCGGCTCGAAGCCGGGCGACTAGGGCTTGCGCGGAAATCTTGCCTGAGCGTGGTCCACTCGTGGATATCAGCGAGCGGTGAGACAGGGATTTCCGCGTGCCGCTCGACGCCGCATGGGCGTTCAGCAGTGGCACGCGCCGAGAGCGCTGCTCCCACAAGCAGCGCTGCTGCCAGCGATCACCCGCGGGGGTGGGCGCTGCCGCACGGCGGGTGATCGAGCAGTGCTTGGGCCGCTGGCGTCGTGCCCGCTCCGACGAGCGCGCCGCCCCAGCGCTCGCACGACGCAACCCAGGTGTGGTGCCCCGTTTGCAGCCTAAACTGTGCCGTTTGAGATCAGATGCACGTACGTCTCGAGCGGGGCGGAGCGTGCAGCCAAACTACATGGCGCACGCGCTGGCGCGGTGTGTCGGAGTTCGCGGCGACACGGTGAGTTTGCCGAGCGCAAGATTCCCCAACACTTTGGCAAGGCGCCAACGCATTGTTTAGCTATACTCCAACATTGAACCGGACAGGTCTACGGCCCCTGTTGGTCGTTCCTTCCGAGCGGCGCAGCAACAGTCGAGCTGACCTGAGCCGCGTGGAGCAAATGACTTATGTCTCGTCAAATTAGAGAGCGAATCAACCTGGGTCTTGCCACGGCGGGTCTACTGTCCGCGGCGACGTTGCTCTTGGCGTTCGGTTGTTCTGGCTCCGGGGAGCCAAAGGGCACCTCGCTCGTGCATTCGGGCGGTTGTGATCCGGCTCTCGACGCGGACTGCGGGAGCGTGGGTGCGTCGTGCCTCGCCAACGACGAGTGCGCCACGGGCAGCTGTGCCAGCGGCGCCTGCGTCAGCCTGGGTCCCGACTGTGTGGATGGTGACTGTGTGTCGGGCGACGGTGGCAGCGGTGGCACCAACGGCGAGTTCATGATCGACGACCCGGACCTTGGCGGCGGCTCTGCCGGCAGCGAGACGACCTGTGTCGATCTGGACGTCGACTTTCAGCGTGTCACGCCCACCGTCATGTTGCTCATCGATCAATCCGGCAGCATGACCCAGAACTTCGCCGACGGGAACGATCGCTGGGAGACGCTGCAGCTCACGTTGGCCAATCCGCAGACCAGCCTGCTCAAGAAGCTCGACACGAGCGTGCGCTTTGGCATGTCGCTGTACACGAGCAGCGGCGGCTTCGGCACCAATCTGGACGAACCGAAGGTGTGCCCCGTGCTGCGCAGCGTGGACATCGGGCTCAGCAACTTCGCGGACACCTCGGCCCTGCTGAAGGACAACGTGCCGCAGGGCGATACGCCGACGGCGGAGAGCGTGGAAGCCGTCGTGGCCGAGCTGCGCGCCTTCAAGGAGGAGGGCCCGAAATCGATCATCTTGGCCACCGACGGTGAGCCCGACACGTGTGAAGATCCGGACGCTCAAAATACCGAGGCGCGCCGTGCAGTTGCTCGGGCGCGCAGCGTCGCCGCAGTACACGCGGCATACGCCGAGGGCATCAAGACGCACATCATCAGCGTCGGCAATGAAGTGGGCGTGAGCCATTTGAAGGCGCTGGCCGTCGCGGGCGCCGGGGATGACGCGAACGCAGAGGCGTACACCGCGCTCGACACCGACGCTCTGGTGGCGGCGTTCAACGCCATCATCGGCAGCGTGCGCACCTGTGACTTCACGCTCGAAGGTACCGTGGAAGCGGACAATGCGGAGCGGGGTACCGTGGTGCTCGATGGGCAGTCGCTGACCTTTGGCGATCCGAACGGCTGGGAAATGCCCGACGATCAAACGGTGCGTTTGCTGGGTCAGGCCTGTGAGCGCGCGCAGGCGAACGCCAGCGGCATCTCGATGAAGTTCCCCTGCGACGCCATCCAGATCATTCCTCGCTGAGGCTTCGCGCCAGATCATTCCTCGATAAGGCTTCGCGAGCGGCAGCCGTTCGGGGAGAGTGGGCTTCTGCAGCAGCGGAGCCCAGCTCCGAATGCCTACGCCGAAGAACTCTGCAGTCCATTGCGCCGCCCTGGCCCTGGCCGTGGGCGGATGTATGCCGGCGGCGCCGGCGTCCGAGCCTGCAGTGCTGACGTCGCGAGCGCAGCCCAGCGCTGCTGACCCCGACAGCGACGTGCTGGCGCTGCGTCGCCTGGCCGCTTCCCGCGCCGAGTGCCCGGTGCCTCTCGAACGAGCTCTGCGCGAGACTCCGACGCGCATTGCTCCAGCAGAGCGTGTGCCCGACTTTCTGCTCGCCAGCGAGCGCTGCGAGATTTTCGATTCGCGAACGCTGGTGGGCAAGCAACCCTTCGTGGTGGTCTTCTTTGCCTCCTGGTGCAGCGTCTGCGAGCACAAGATGCCGGCGATCCGTGACGCGCTCGAGCAGCGCGGCGAGGAGCTCACCAGCTTGTTCGTGTCCCTCGACGATGACGAGGGCTGGGCAGGCACCGAACAGTTTCTGAAGCGCCACGGCCTGGTCGCCAACTCAGCCGTGGTGGGGCGTGACCATCTGTCGTTCTCGCTTGCTTACAACCCGTTCCGCAGCGTGCCAGTGGTCGTGGTGGTCGGGCGCAGCGGGCGCGTTGTAGACGTGCAGGTCGGCGTGCACGACGGCGACGAGGAGCGGCTCGAAGAGGCTCTCGACGTTGCCATCGACGAGCTGCCCGAGGGCAGCCAGCTCACATCCTATCCACTACCGTGACACCCAGCAGGCCGAGACCCAGCGCGAGCGTGCGGCCTGCCAACTCGGACAAGACGATCCGGCTCTGACGAATGCTCGGCTCGGGCGCCTTGAGCACCGGGCAGCGTTCGTGGAATTGATGCACCAGCGAGGCCACCTCGTACAGGTAGCCGAACAAGCGGTGGGGCTCCAAG
>Ga0164241_10006356_pt1 | contig 10814 bp, 15 predicted proteins | sample OricomyardsoilBY_FD_108780 | JGI IMG/M metagenome (GOLD analysis project Ga0164241, IMG submission 108780) | Backyard soil microbial communities from Emeryville, California, USA - Original compost - Back yard soil (BY) | ecosystem: Environmental > Terrestrial > Soil > Unclassified | place: USA... | reverse complement strand
CACTTGGTCTTCCACTTGGCCACTCACTTGGTTATACACTTGGTTCCGCACTTGGTTATACACTTGGTTATACACTTGGTTATACACTTGGTTATGCACTTGGTCACTCACTTGGTTCCGCACTTGGCCACTCACTTGGTTATACACTTGGTCTTCCACTTGGTTCCGCACTTGGTTCCGCACTTGGTCCCACACTTGGTCTTCCACTTGGCCACTCACTTGGTTATACACTTGGTTCCGCACTTGGTTCAAAGCCTCCTTACCAAACATATGAAAAACGGCATTAATCATCAACTTTTCTTCCCAGAATGATCCAGCAACCAAAATAAACTTTGGTGGTTGTAACCCTGCTTTCTTGTAGACCCAATCAATATCGTCCCTTAATTCTTTTGTCAGTTCTAGATTTTTAGGGCAATGTTTTCCATTATTCATTATAAAGTCTATAAAGTCCCTTCTGTGACTATATATTAATTTCTCCTGTTGTTTATCAAGTTTTTCTAACATGATAGATGAATATGATATTGAAAATCAATATAAACTTAGATACTATTAGTTAAAAAATTAATAGATAGGTTCCACTTATTTATATTAATAAGTGGGCTTTTTCCAGAAGAAGGATATCTGTCTGGTGACTGGTGAACCATCCTGTGGATCATCCTCAGGCACTACGAATTGGATATGTTCTGATACTATTGGATCATTGATGTAATCATATATTGTTTTTCCATCTTCATCTTTTTCATATTGTATTTTGGTGCCTACAAACTCTTGTGTCTCTGCGTTGTTGAATACTAATCTTCTGAACTTGTTTCTTAACTCCAATACTTTGTTTAGATAATCTGTCTTTTCTTTTCTTGCCTTTTCCTTCTCATCAAAGACCTTTACCTCTGAGGCACTTTCTGCTATAAATTTGTCAATATCGATGTTATTTGGGTCTACCTGTTGCGATTTGAGATTTGTTACAACATTAGTCGGTGGTTTTGATTGTGGTTGACCTGATTGTACGGTGCCTGTTATCGGTTGGTTAACTGCCACAACTTTCTTAGTTGGTTGTGGATTAGTATCACTATTACTCATTATAATATTACTGGATTATTGTTTTATAAAAATTATCTCTAGGGTCTATCTATTACGAAATGTGTATTTGGTCGATCGTTCCCTCCTCATATCAGTCAACCCTAACACAAATACTGAGAAGTATATCATAGGAAGAGCGTAACGTTCTGTTGAAAAGTCCGCTGCTATCTTTCTTAACATTTCCTACCGTAGAATACCTTCCAATCATGGTAATTGAAGTTGTTTCCATGAGTAGATTGTAATAGATCTTCATTTATTTCCTGATCAATTTTGGTGGTGCTCAAAGCCTGAGGTGTAAGCACCCTCTTATAGAAAACAACACCATCAACCAATTCCCATATATTATTACCATTAAAACGTATAAACGTCATCAATTAAAACCATGCAAAAAGTATTATAAATCTTCTGTATTATAATAGGGCATGGGTAAATTTCAGATAGAAAAGAAAGCAGCCGATGAACCAGTTTATTGTGATTATATACAAGAAAAGGTAAATGTCGCAAGAGAAAATGGTGCTGTTTTTGAATTAGACGATGAAGATAACAGGATTCAGACATTGTACAATCAGGATGGTTTAACTACAAAAGATAAGATTAAAGTCATTAATAGAATTAGATCAAGTGATGACGGTAAGGAATATCTTGTAGTAAACAAGAACGTAGATTTCTTTACAGCAGATGGTGTTTACAAGGACAGATACTCTACAAGAGAGGGCATTGTTGAACTACCTATCAAGACAACCAATCCAGAGACAGGTGAAGCACAGACAAAACAGAACAGACTTGTATATACTATTCCATTTAGTGCTTCTAAGGTAGATGAGTACTTGAAGAAGGCTGAAAATCAGGGTGGTATTCCACAATTGACATTCTATGACGGTGCGGTAACGAGTGATAGATTACCAAGTATTATTCCTACGGTAGGAAATTCAGAGTTCTTTAAGGAAGCAACATGGACCGAATTACAATTGGGTAAAGAGAAAAAAGTGATTAATTCATTAGAAAACAAGATATCTGAGGTTAGGAAACCTAAAGAATTAAAGAATGACCTACCTAAGGAAGAAGTAAATAAACAAGAAGTAGTAAAAGAAAATAGTATTGTCGCCGAAAAGAAAGGATCAGAATTCAACAACAAATTCAATACTCCTACTGCAACTGGGGGATCAAATAAAAAGAATTAATCTTTATCTTTTATCCTTATTTATTTTCTTAATTATTTTTAATGTTTCTACTTTTGCTTATTCCCAACAACAAAACCTTACCGCACCGGAAACTATGAAACAGAAAGATCTGGTAAATACAATATTTGATAATTCTCTAACCAGTATGTTACTAAGCACTTTTATAATCGCTATTGTTGGTGTACTTATATCCAAATTGAGAAACTTTAAGAAGAAACTCGATATGATAGAGATACTTACAAAGTCTCAGGTAAAAATGAAACAGCAGGCTGAAGAAAGAGAGAAAAGGTTTGAAGATAGATTTATCAAATCAAATGATTCTGTGTCAAAACAAATAGGTGATTTATGCGAAAAGATGGATAGAAAGACAGAACAACTTGAAGAAAATATAGATGATGTGGAAAGAAAAGCCACTGCTGCTCTGATTAAATATCTATCTGAAAATAGTCTTAATAGAAAAAGAGATTAATTACCCTTCGAGCACCGTATCTTGTAAGCAAAAATGGCTAATTCCTATTATGATATAGAATGTATAGATGAAGAATTAGAGATATATGCGGTGCGGAAAAGAAAACCTCCAGGCACCGTGTATTGTGTCACAAAGACTGATGATGGATGGTTGCATACTTGCAAGGCGATTGAGGTAAGGGGTAAGGACTTTATGTGCCGACACAAACGCTTAGTACTTCAAAAGTATTATGTTAATAAAGAACACAAACACCTTTTTAATTTGACTAAGAAAAGAAAGAAAACACCATAAGAAGATTTTTATCTTCCTACAGTGTTCTAGACATTGTTCAGATGTCAGAAGAGACTATACTAGACAATAATATAAAACTTTGTGAATGTGGTTGCGGAAATCCTACAAAAATCCATAGAGGTAAACCAAGAAGATTCCTAGATCATCATTATGCGAAAACTATGATAGGTAAGCCATCAATGGGTTGGAAAGGAGGAAGAAGAAAAGATAGAGATGGATATTATTTCTTATTTATACCAGATTATTATAGATCAGATATTAATGGATATGTCAGAGAACATATTTATTTCTACGAACAGTATTATAATTGTTGTCTACTTCCATGGGGAGTAATTCATCATATAATTCCAGTTACTAAGGATTATTGTAATAATATGATTTATAATTTGATGGGTATGACTATTAAACAACATACACAAATTCATCTAAAAGGAGTAAAAAAGGATAGAAGTGAAATATTAAATAGAATATGTCCTATTTGTAACAATCATTCCGAACAATGGAGGATACTTAATGATGAAAAGATATGTAATAAATGTTATCAAAAAACTCCTGAAGGGTTGCAATATATGAAAGAATATAGAGAAAGAAATAGAGAAAAAGCAAAAATCTATGCAAGAGAATATAGAAATAAGATTGGTAAAGGTGCGGACCCATAGACTCGTAGATGGAGATATAACAATAATAACCGATTATATTAATATAGAAATTTTAAATGAAAATGATTCAGAGATTATTATAAAAATCAAAAAATAAAGAAGTGAGGTTACACTCAGGCTATGATTCCAGTACCACCCTTCAACAACGCAGAACGCTGGGTGGCAGTATTGAAATATGCTCTGAAGGTTTGGCCTCTATACCCAATTTCCACATTTTCAAAGGGAACACTTCTTACTCCACCGAATATATGGAATATTGCATCTCTTTGCCATGTATAAATTCTGTTTGTAGTGAATAGGTTGTCTACAACGAATTGTACTCCTGGGAATAAGCCGTTTGCTTCTCTGAATGAGGTGTTATAGTCGACTGGTCTCATGACGAATGCTTGTAGTCCTGCTGGTTGTGTTGCACTGATGTTTCTATAGAAAGCGTCCCATACGTCAGGGTGCATACCCACATATTGTGCTTGACCATACCCTTCTGCATAGAGTAAGTTCAAGAGTTCTTTAACATCATCATATGCTTGGTTTACGTATCTTGTTTCTCCTGTGTTGAGTGTTAACCAGTTTGCTTGGGTGCCTACGTTACCAACTGCATTGAACTTTGCTGCTACATCTCTGTTTCTACGTAAATCAAGTTTACCTGTAATCTGTTGTAATACAAGGTCTTCTAGATTTGGTAAGTCAAAGTTAACCAAAGCCAACTCATTAGAGAATGCATATCTCCATGCATATTTGAATGGCTCTAATGTAGTCTTGGTAATTCCAGGAGCTGAAACCTCATAAGGTAAGTTGTGAGTTCCTGCTCTCTGAATTGGATCTACGTCTAGACTGTTTAGGTCGTAAATTGCTACACCATTTAAGTCATCTATTGGAATTACTCGGATTGTAGATAATAGTTCGTGGATTTCTTCTATCTTGGTGAATACTGCAACTACTCTTTGAGTTGATTTTAATGTTGCAAAGTCTGTTGGTTCGATTAATCCTGCGAAATTTACCTTTCTTGCTTCTTTTTTTGCTTTGATTTCTTCTTCTAATTTGATTTGTTGTAACGGTGCGAACTCAGATCCCCAACCTGCCATAACACGTTCAAATGCTGGGATATCTTTGTTATTGATCTTTGATTTGTATTCTGCTAAATTGAATACAAGTGGTCCACCTTCGATGGGTGATTTAACGCCTGGTAATTGTTCCTCTCCAATGGTTATACGTTGTGATTCTGGTCTTACCCAAATAGCAGGACCGGTCTCTCTGTATGACCTATGAGTGGAAACATTTGGTACTAAATTCTGTTCAAACATTTATTTTATACCTCTTTTTTCTCCTTAATCTTATTTAACCTATCTTAAGCCTATCGTTGATTAGGATACGTCCAAATCAACTGCTGTCGGTCGTCGAGGATACTTGTACATAATTATGTTTGATGCTGCACCTGGTGATGTGAGTGTTGCTGTTACATCATAATGTTCTTGTGATTCGAGTTTAACACATCTTCCAACAATTTTGTTAGAATCTGTATCTGTTCCTGGAACCCATTTATCTACGGTGCCTGCAACTGTGGCTGAGTATTTCAACTCGTCACCAACGTTACATCCAGAAGTTCATTTAACCACTATTTCCCAGTCTCTTTCTAATACCTCTCTTACACCGTCAATATTTGTGTTATTAGCGTCATTACCCACATTGGTTTGCGTGTTGACTACGATAGCACATCTTGGATTTGATGCGTTGGTTGCTGCTTTTTCATAATTTTTATTAGTTAAATTCCAAACTAGAAGATCGCCTGCTACTTGATTTTCACTAGTTTTAGTCTTTACTATTTCTGTTCTAAAACCTTCTGTTGGTCTTATAATTGTGCCTAATGCCATTCTATAAAGACTGTTGATGGGAAAAAATATAAAAGTATTATGTAGGGTCGGTGCCTACAAAATGGAAAAGATACTAAAATTAGGAAGGAAGGAATTGAAGATAATCTGAATCTTCTATTCCTGATTCGGAACCAGAACTATTTGATTGTGGTTTTGGAACATTCTTTCTTTCAGGTCTGGTAATAAAGTCTGAATTATACATTGTGTTACCCATACCTACCCATCCTGCTACTCCAACTGATTTTTTAGTTTCTTTTTTTGTTTCGGTGCTGACAACTTCTGGTACAGGTACTGATTTAGATATTTTGGTTATCAACCAGTCTGCATCTACCAGTGACATACCATATTTGTTGATTAAATCTTTAGTAGAACCTGTTAATTCTGAAAATTCTTTCTCATTTTGGAAGTTTTCTTTAGGAATTGCTGCTGAAATCATCTTATCTAGGAAAAAGTTCTTCATTTCAAGTTTTTCATTTCGTTCTTGGTCTAATACCTTTTTGGTTTCTTTGAGTTCACGTTCTGCTTCTGTCAATTGAGGTTTGTTTTTCTCTTCATCTTTCTCTTTTTCTGCTTCTACTTTTTTGGTTTCGTTCTCTTTGAATACCTTTTGTGCTTCTTCTCGTGCTGCTTGTATTGCTTCTGCTGTAGAGTTCTTTGCTCCTTCTAAGAGTTTAGTGTTATCTGTGTTTATTGTTGCTTGTACTGGAGGAGTATTTGGAGTGTCTATTCCAACGGTAACTTGAGGTTGATTATTACTCATTTCTATGTTTTTATTACAAGAGCAAGTATTATTAACATTTTCTGATGGTTCGTCGGTGCCTAGAGGAACAACGGGATATTGAGTGGAATCAAAACCTGCAACTGCTAACACCTTCCTACATGACTCACTATTTCCATTACCACATACTCCTTTGACTACTGCTTCTTGTTCTGGAAATGCAGGAATATCTACACTGGCAAGATGGAATGCTCTCAGGGTGTTCATGTCATATATTTCTGTTCCATCATCTGATATAGTAGCATTACCAATTACACCAGGACTGGTAAAGTTCTTTGATAGTCTACCATTCTTTGAAATATATTCATTATCTTTTGGATTCATAATCTTTAATTGACCATATAATAATTCTGAATTTGGATCATCCATGAATATATGATCGATATAATTGACGGTACCTAAATTCTTTGATTCTTCTTTTAATATCCTTACCATTTCATCATCTGATTTACCCTGACGTTCTAGTTTATCCTTTAATTGGATAAAATATGGATAACTATGTTCATCTATATGGGGTAAATCCATAAAGGAATCTAATGTTTCTTTAGATAAATCACCTATTCTCTTGTAAGGTGCGATCCAGTTGTTTCTTGTTTTTTTATTTGATAGTAATAGAACTTTTAAATAATGATGTCCGTCTTTATCTGTTTTGTTTGAGATAACTTCGGATTCTTGGAACGGTGCGGAAAGCATTATAAATAATAATATAGATGATTACTATAACTTTTTTTTGGTAGGTTATAGAAATAGTTGTGTATTATTCTGCGACTTGCTCGATTTTTGCAAGGAATATCTGCTCTTTCTTAGGAGGATTTGATATAATATTATGTATTTTTGTAGTCACCGACATATCAAAAGCCATTAAAATCGATCCCTGCATCTCATGATTCTCTTCTATTCCTTTAATATGAAGCATTTCCACATCCAAATCTGCATAGGTAGCAATACCTTTGTTTATACATGACTGGAAGAATACCGTATCAACACCCATTAGACTCATTCCAAATTCTATTTTTTCAATAACAGAACGTTTTGCTATGGTGAATGGAAAGTTAGAAAGTGCTACACGAATAATTCTATTGGGTTTATTTGCCATTTCTTTCTTTATTTCATTATATCTATCCCTTGTCATTACTTGTTTGAAATAATCAAATCTTGCTGTCCTTGCTAGTTGATCCACAGCTCCATAATTCATATAGTCTATACATGTCATGGTATTGAAAAAGTTCTTACTATCCATTGAAAAGTTAGATATACCGGATAAGACATCATAATCATATTTCTCTAAATCCTCTACAAGTTTGTCTACATGTTTTAAATCTACTAATAAATCATCTGGTAGGATTGCCATGTGTGTATATTCAGGGTGCGAGAGGAAATAATCCCTACAATTATTGTAGGCATTTACCTCATCAAAATTGAATTTCTCTCTTAAAATATCGTATTTGGTATTAAGAATGTTTAGTTTTGCTTCAAACAGTTTTATTTTTCTTGGAGATGGGTTTATTATCAGAAGGTTGACCGGTTGATGTTGTTGGTTCCCCTGTTGTCTTGATTGTTCCCTCTTGGGTTCTGACTGATGCGGTTGGTTGATCGACATTATTATTAACTTGGTTAATCAACATGTTTATATAAATTATCTGTTGCTCCTGCATAGCTACTAATTTATTTAGGTTGTTCTGGGCGTCTATGATCATCTTTACTAGTATTTGTTGAGCTGTTACTGGTGATTGTTCCTGATTATTATTTTGATTCTGAGGTGTCGTTGCTGACATGACTACCAAATAATTTTTCTATAATATATTGTTTATGTTCATCTGGTTTATAGTAAATACAATGACTGATGAATTCGGCATAGTGGATATTTTTAAAGAAATGGATTATTGGTTTCTTATCATAACCACAGTTTATTTCTACCTGTGGATGCAGTACGCACCGATAAAACAAATCATCTTCTTTGATATGTAATGGATATACAGGCCATTTATATATATCTACCTTACTTTCCCATAATTGATTTTCATGTTCTTCATAGAATTTCTTCCAATCTTTGTTTTGTGAGAATAACCAATCTATGTCTTCCATAGTAAAGTTATGTTTCGGTGCTTGAAGGACCTTAGTTTTTGATTTTAGTTTTATTACCATTATCAAACTTCAACCTTAAAGCGTTCACATATGGTCTAAAAAGCGGTTTTAAGACGAATGTGTTATATTCTAATGATGGATTATGAAAGAATATTTTATCCAGATAGTGATCTATTGCTTCCTTGGGTTCCATCAACCAATACTTTGTACCTCCCTGTCCATCAGGCACCGTATATCCAAAGAAATTTTCATCGAGATATCCAATATAGGAATTACTAAACGGTCTAAGGAATAATATCTTGTTATAACCTCTATAGTCTTTTAATTCTATGATGGATTTTACCAGATTTAGTTTGGAGTAATCTGTTTTACCACCATCTCTTTGCTGACCATTCATCTTATTATTCTTCCCTAAACCCTCTTTCTGGTTCTTTTCCATCCTTAATCCATTCTGCAGCAAACCCTGCAACAGCAGCCAAGAATTCATGTTTTCGATCATTCTTTCTTCTGTCACTCAGGTTTTCTTCATCAAATGGTTTAGCATCCCATGAAAGTCTTATTCCTTCTATAGTATGTTTATTCATCTCATTTTCAAGTAATAACTGTATTACATTATTAGCATGTCTCTTAAATTGTTCAAATTGATCTTTTGTCATCCTATTATCTATCTGAGGCATCTTATTATTAGAAATTAGACACCCGTATTTATTTGATGATATTATCTATTGTCGGTGCTTGAAGGGGTTTTCTTTTTTCCATATGATAACAAGGATTACAAATAAAACCATTTTTAAATTTATACCACCGAGGTTGACCTTCTCTATCCCTATATGGATTAATAGGATTTTTACAAGTAGGATAAATACATAATCTACCTGACATGTCTTTCTTACCATTTTGATTACCCTTCTTATGCATACCTATATGCTCACCTCTCATCATTGTTTGTAGATTCCATGGCATATTGTTACAATAATTTGGTGTAACAGGATCTATATGGTGAACTACTGCCCATTTTAAAACACATACTTTATGATATTCTTGATAAAAATATACATGTTCTCTTACAGAACCTGATTTCTCAGCACTGAAATAATAGGGCATCCATATATACCAATAATTTTTATGTTTTTTTCTTTTAAATATCCATGAATGTCCATTAGAAGTAAAGGATATATTATAGTTATTAACACTGTCTTCTGTCAATCGAATCAATTGACATATAGGGTGATAATAATAAAAACTTATTGCCCTATATCTATACTGGATCTAGTGTTACTGGTCTTAAACTGAAACACATTAAGATTTCTCCATGACCGATATTAGATATACTATATCTATTATTGTATAGATTATCTGCATTGGTTAGTGTTATATCCTTAGCATAGATTCTAAATTCCATCAAGAATGTTTCAAAGAATCCTGATTTTGCATTATTACCTGCACAATATAGTAAATCTTTAATGTTTGTAGGAGTTGGATCTGGTATAGAACCAGGTTCAGGATAGAATAGGAATCCACCCTCATCCATAACAGCACATAAGTCTTTGGTAGGTTCTGAATCATCATAATCTACCTCATCGAATTTTCTGATATAGGAATTAGATGAATCGTAATTAGGTGTAACTTCTCTTACCAATACACCTAATTGATCTGTGGTTGTACCACCATTAAATTCTATGCCTATTTTATCACCTACGTTTAATGGATAATTGTTTGTAGTATCTTCAAATGTTATTTCAGACGGTGCTGCAAGGTTTGTACTTAGAGTTGATAGTGCTACGGTGCCCAAGGTTTTTACCAGAGAATCATCTGATCCACGTCTTATATTACAATATACTGTACCGCCAGCTGTACCTACCAATGTCCGATACAGAAACGCTTTAACCCTTGTAATCTTCTTTGATTTTAGTCTGGAATTCTGATGCTCTATGGACTGTACAACTCTAGTTCTGGAATTAAGGTCCGGTTCACCACCCTCATACATCTTACCTGCAATATCTAGTTGGGATTTATCAACATAGTTACCACTATCATAAATCTGTGCAATAGTGTTTAATCCGTCTATAACATCATTGTTTACATTTAATTCGACATAATTACTAGAATCAGCACCGGAATATTCTACTGATACCTTGTCAGCAGAATCAAATGTCGTATTATTGATTAAATAATTATGAACTACATTGGTAAATTCCACATCATGATATACTCCATCTGATGGTATTGTTGATACATCTACCGAAGAATATGTTACCTTTACTGCGTCGGTCGGATCCCTTATATAACAATTCATGATTCCACCTGGAGCACCAACCTTCTTTGCCCTAATTACTACCTTTGATATCTTTTTATTATCTATTGATGATTGAAAATTAACTGCTTTTACTGCTATTCTTGATGTTG
>Ga0164241_10006355_pt1 | contig 10814 bp, 8 predicted proteins | sample OricomyardsoilBY_FD_108780 | JGI IMG/M metagenome (GOLD analysis project Ga0164241, IMG submission 108780) | Backyard soil microbial communities from Emeryville, California, USA - Original compost - Back yard soil (BY) | ecosystem: Environmental > Terrestrial > Soil > Unclassified | place: USA... | reverse complement strand
GAGCTCGCGCGCCAAGCCACGCCGGAGGCCCTGACGTTCCTGCGCGGCGCGCCCGCCGACCCCGACTTCAGCGGCCTCGTGGCCGACGTGCGCATGCAGGCGCTGGCCGACCTCTTCCGCTTCGATGTGACCAAGCCGTTCACGCAGCTCTGCCGAGCGCCGGGTCGCATCGCCTCGCTCATCGATCCGAAGCGCGGCTTCGTCGATCACGTCGAGGTCGAGGCCGGCTTCGAGACGAGGGCCTCGGTCAAGACCCGCAAGGTGAGCGGCCAGGCCGCATTCCAGGCCGCCGTGCGCCAGTTCAATAGCATCGCCTACGCGGTCTGCGCGGACGACGACGCCTACGCGGACCAGACCATGATCGCGAAGACGCTGGCGAGCGAGCCCGGCCCGATCGCCACCTTCGGCTACTCGAGCGGCATGGAGTGGTCATCGCAGGTCCAGCTCGTGCTGAAGCGAATTCCGTCGGGCAGCCTCTCCGCCGAGCGGCGTGCCGACTTCGTCGTCAGTGGCCGCTCTGCTCCGAGGCCTTCTGACGGAATGCCCGAGGGCTGGCGCATCACCAGCATCGCATCGTGGCCGACCGGTCCCATCGAGCCCTACTTCCAGGAGAAGCTCGACAGGCGCGCCGGCGCCGCGCAGCAAGCCGGCCTCGCGCTCTATCGCCAGTGAGCCGAGGTGGAGATCAGTCCTCGTCGCCGGCGCTCGCGTCACGTAGCCCGAGCTGCTCCATCCAACGATAGACCTGTCTACGATCGCGCCCGTAGTGCTTCGCGGTGGCGCGCACGCTGCCGGTCTCGGCGATGACCTTGGCGAGCTCGTCCGCGGTCGTCGGCGCGGGCAGCTTGTCGACCTTCTCCGCGCCCCGGAGGATGGGCGGCGGCGGCACGACCGCGGTGGTCGAGGTCTCGCGCTGTGGCAGCACGGTGTGCAGCACGTCGGCGGTGATGGTCTTGCCCGCCTGCTCGGTGGCGAGGCGATGCACGACACGATCGAGGCCACGCAGGTTCTCGAGCCAGGGGTGCAAGAGCAGCGCCTCGACCGCGAGCGCGTCGAGCACGAACGGCCGCCCGGCCTGCCCACGCTTGGTCGCGAAGGCCTGCCTGAGGCGCTCGGTCCACGCGAGCAGGTCCACCTTGCGCCGCCGGAGCGGCGGCACGTCGAGCTCCCAGAACGCGAGGCGCGCGTACAGGTCACGACGGAACTGATCCCGCTCGACCTGCAGCCCGATCATGCGATGGGTGGCCGCCACGACGCGCACGTCGACCTTGATGCTCTTGGTCTGCCCGACGGGTCGTACCTCGCCCTCTTGCAGCGCACGCAGGAGCTTCGGCTGCAGCTCGAGCGGCAGCTCGCCGATCTCGTCGAGGAACAACGTGCCGCCATCGGCGGCGCGGAAGAGGCCGGGCTGCGCGCGATCGGCGCCCGTGAACGCGCCCTTCTCGTGGCCGAAGAGCTGGCTCTCGATGAGCTCGTGGGTGAGCTCGGCGACGTTGACGCCGACGAACGGACCGCGACGTCCCGACAGCCGGTGGATCTCGCGCGCGCAGAACTCCTTGCCGACGCCCGTCTCGCCGATGATGAGCGCGGGCGCGGGGTCCTTGGCGGCCTGCTGCACACGCGCCCGCAGCAGCCGAACGGCCTGCGCGTCCCCGGGGATGGCGTCGCGTGAGACCTCCGGCGCGCCGCCCGGCTCGGGCCCGCGCTCGTACACCGCGACCACGTCGCCGAAGACCAGCACCGCCTCGTCGCTGAGCGCGTGCGCGCGCTGGATCTCGAGCGCGATGCCGTCGAGGCGCGTGCCGTTCTTGCTGTCGAGGTCGGCGACGACGTGGCGCGTGACGTCCCAGCGGATCTGCAGGTGCTGGCGCGACAGCAGCCCGTCGGCCAGCGCGAGCGCGTCCGGGCCGCTCTGGCGGCCGAGCGTCAGCGGCTTGTCGCCGAGCTCGATCACCTGTGTGAGCGCGGGCGGGTGCACGATGACGAGGCGCGTCTCGAGCGACTCGCCAGGGCGCCGCGGCGTCGGTCGTCGGTTCAGGGTCTCGGCCAGCTCGTCGTTCATGGTGCCAACGTGGGTGTGCGATCATTAGGGTGTGCGGCGCTCATGCACGCACCGAACGCGCCATGGCCGGCATGGTCACGCGCTTCAGCAGCATGCCCACGACCATGCCGCCGACGAACACCAGAGGGCCCGTGGACCCGCTTCCCAGGCTGACGATCGCCGGTCCGGGGCAGAAGCCCGAGAGGCCCCAGCCGACCCCGAAGAGCGCCGCGCCGCCGACGAGCTTCGCGTCGATGACGGTCGCTGGGGGCGGCTGGAACACCGGCTCGAAGAGCGGGCGTGCACGCTGCCGCACGACCCGCCAGGCGAGCGCGTAGACAGCGATGGCGCCCACCATGACGAACGCCAGGCTGGCGTCCCAGCTGCCGGTGAAGTCGAGGAAGTTCTGGACCTTCGCCGGGTTGGTCATGCCCGCCAGGCCCAGCCCGAGCGCGAACAGCAGCCCCGCGCACAGCGCCGCCAGCGCCGCCTTCACGACGCCACCACATGGCGCACGACGAAGACGGTGATGGCGCCGGTCGCCATGAAGGTCATGGTCGCGGCGATCGATCGTCGCGAGAAGCGCGCGATCCCGCAGACGCCGTGCCCCGAGGTGCAGCCACCGCCGAGCCGTGTGCCGTAGCCCACGAGCACACCCGCCACCCCGAGCAGCGCCAGCGACACGCCATCGCCGCGCGTGCCGAAGACCTCGGGCGTCGCCAGCGCGAGCGCGACGCCGCCGAGGACGAGCCCGACGATGAAGGCCACGCGCTGCAGCCGCGCCTGCGGGTCGCCGTCGACGAGCCCGCCGAGGATGCCGGAGATGCCGGCGATGCGACCGTTGGTCAGCAACAGCGAGCTCGCGGCGAGGCCTATCAGCGCGCCGCCCGCGAGCGATGCCAGGGGAGTGAAGTCAGTCATGTCGCTTACGGGTGTAGTGTGGCGCCAACGTCCGCGCCCCTCACGGCATCGTGCGCACGAGGCGGAAGCCGAGGTCGGCGGCGTGCGTGGAGGGCGGCGCGCGATCGCGCGAGGCCGCGCGCCAGGTGTCCGGCGCGGACGCGTAGCTGCCGCCGCGGATGACGCGCTCGCCCGAGCCTCCCGGGCCAGTCGGGTCGCGCAGCTCGTTGGTGCGCTCGGTGTCGTAGGGGCCGTAGGCGTCGTGGCACCACTCGCGCACGTTGCCGAGCATGTCGTACATGCCGCCCGCGATGGCGGTCGAGCCGACCGCGTGCAGCTTGTGCTCGCCCTTGCTGCGCGCGGACGTCGCGCGCGCCGCGAACTCCCACTCGGCCTCGGTCGGCAGCCGCCAGCCCTCGCACTTCACGCCGTTGAACTGCACGTCGTTGCAGGCGTAGTCGCCGTTGCCCGGCTTACCCTTGCAGGCCCACAGCTGGTAGCACTCGGCGCGGCCCTCGCGGCGGCTGAGCGCGTTCGCATAAGCGACCGCGTCCCACCACGACACCGACTCGACGGGGCAGCCCGCGCCGCAGGTCGTGTTGCTCCAGGGCTTGGTGCCCATGAGCTGCTCCCAGTCGTCCTGCGTGACCTCGGTCGGCTGGATGACGAAGCCGTTGCGCAGCCGCACGTCGTGCAGCTCTTCGTCCTCGCGGCGACCCGGCTCGTCGAGCGGCGAGCCGCGCGTCAGGCGCCCGGCGGGCAGCCGCACGAGGCTCGGCTTGCTGGGCGCGGCGACGACCGTCTGGCCGGCCTCGAAGCCCGGCAGCATCGACGCCGGCACCGACTCGCCCACGTTGCCGTTCGGATCGCCGCTCGTCATGCCGACGATGACGACCGCGGCGGCGGCTGCCACGGCCGCGACCGCGACGAAGATCCACGGGCTCGTGCGGCTCGACTCGCCGCGCTCGGGCACGAGGCTCGACACCACCGACTGCGGCGGCCTCTCCCAAGGCGGCGGCGGCGGCTCGTCCGACGACGGGCGGCGCATGCGGCGCGTTCGATCGGTCACGGGCTGGTTCGCCTCGGGCGGCAGCTCGACGCCGATCTCGGTCTGATCGAGCAGCGGGGTCAGCGCGATGCGCGCGCGCCGCTGGCCGAGCGCGGACAGCACACGATCGAGCAGCGGCTCCAGCTCGGCCACGCTCTGGCAGCGCGCCTCGACCTCGGACGACAGCGTCTTGGCGACGAAGACGCGCAGCTCTTGCGGCAGGCCGAGCTCGGCCACGCGCGACCACGGGTCGTAGTCGAGGTCGAGCTTGAGCGCGATGGTCTCCTGCACGGCCGTGCCCGGGAACGGACGGTGGCCGGTCATGAGCTCGAACGCCATGACGCCGAACGCGTAGATGTCGGTCCACGCGCCCAGGCGATCGCGGCGCAGCTGCTCGGGTGCCATGTAGGCCGGGGTGCCGAGCAGCATGGTGGTGGCCGAGCGGTTCTCGGCCATCTTGGCGAGCCCGAAGTCGAGCACCTTGACGCCCAGCTGGCCCTCTTTGGCGGGCGTCAGCATGACGTTCTCGGGCTTCATGTCGCGGTGGATGATCCCCGCGTCGTGGGCGGCCCTCAGCGCCTTCAGGATCTGCTTGAGGATGGCGCCGACCTCGTTGACCTCGAAGTGGATCTCCTGCTGCGCGCGCGCCTCGATCTCCTCGGCCAGCGTGCAGCCGTCGCTCACCAGCTCCATCGCCATGTACGGCGTGCCGCGGTACGTGCCGCTACCGAGGAAGCGCACGATGTTCGGGTGCGACAGACGCGCGAGCGCGTTCGCCTCGATGTCGAACTTCTGGACCTTCAGCGCCGCGAGCTGCGGCGAGGCGTCCTCGAGGCTCACCAGCTTGAGCGCCACCGGCGTCAGCGACGGCAGGCGCAGCGCGACGTAGACCTTGCCGAAGCCGCCCGCGCCGAGCGGACGCGTGACGAGGAAGTCGTCGATGCGCGTGCCGACGAGCGGGTCGAGGTGCTGCGCGTCGGTCCCCGGCAGGCCGTCCTCGGGCACGCGGTGGTAGCCGCGCAGCGCGCACACGCGCTCGGGGCAGGGCTCCGCCAGCTTACCGACGCCGCGACAGCTCGGGCACCGGCCTTGGCCAGCTGATGCCTTCGAGTCGAGCGCAGCGAGATCCGTCCGACCTTCGGCGATGATCCCCGAAGCCCGGCTAGGAGCTGTGCCGTTCACGTCTGCTCCCTCACGCTTCCTCCCGCCGCGCAATGTGCCACGCGTCAAGGTGCTTGTCATGCGCGAGGTGGCGCGTGTGTGACCGGGTCCGCAACCAAGTCACACACATCGCATCAGGAGCGCTTCTCGCGCTCGCGGTCCGAGATGAGCGTGTGAGCCATCCACACGCGCTGGCCGGGGCCGAGCTTGACCAGGCTGGCCGCCGACTTCGGCACGACCGCACCCGAGATGAAGCAGGTCACCGTCTCCTCGGCCTCGGGCACCTCGATGGCTTTCTGGTTCGGGCTCGTGCCCTTACGATCCTTCGTTCGTGTCGTGCTCATGTTCGCCTCGTCGGGCGCGCGAGGATGGGGGACGCGCCGAGCGGGTAAGCTAGGGCAAGCCCCGTGCCAGCCATGTGACCCCCGCGCGGCCGCGCCGCAGGCCGGGTTCGAAGGGCAGGCCGCGACAGCGCTGTCACGAGTGTGGTGCATTTGCCGGCCACCCTCTGTACACATCCTGGCCATGTCGACCATCGAGCAGGCATCGGAGGTACTTCGTCGTGGTGGTCTCGTGCTGGTCCATGACCTCGGCGCGGGCCCCGAAGGCATCAAGGGCGGCATCGTCGTCGGCGCCGCCGCGCGCACCTCGGACGACACCGTCAACTTCCTGGCCACGCACGCGGGTGGGCTGACGGTGGTGGCCTTGCCGCCCGACCGCGCCGAGCGCCTCGGCCTCTACCTGCAGAGTCACGATCCGCGCTTGAAGCAGGCCGCGCCACCGCCCGGCGCCGAGCAGTACACCGTGACGGTCGAGGCGCGCCACGGCGTGTCGACGGGCATCAGCGCGGCCGATCGCGCGACGACGATCCAGATCCTCGCGCGCCCCGACACCCGCCCCGAGGACCTGTCGACGCCCGGGCACGTGCACCCGGTCATGGCGGACGTGGGTGGGGTCGTCTTCCGGCGCGGCTGGGCCGAGGCGGCGGTGGACCTCATGCGCGTGGCCGGGCTCGACCCGCTCGCGACCTACGCGCAGATCCTCGATGTGGTCGGCGAGCTCGCCGACGGCGACGCGCTGCATGCCTTCGCGGCCGCGCACGGGCTGCCCGAGCTGAGCGTGGCGGACCTCGTCGCGCACCGCATGGCAAGCGAGAGCTTCGTCAAGCAGCTTTCGCAGTCGACGCTGCCGTCGCGCTACGGCCCGTTCCTCATGCGCGCGTTCGAGAACCGCCTCGATCGGCGCCAGCACATGGTGGTGTCGCTCGGCGAGCTGCGCAGCCCCGAGCCGCTGCTCGTGCGCGTGCACAGCGAGTGCCTCACGGGTGACGTGTTCGGCTCGCAGCGCTGCGACTGCGGTCACCAGCTCGACGAGTCGGAGCGGCGCATCGCGGCCGAGGGGCGCGGCGCGATCCTCTACCTCCGGCAGGAGGGCAGGGGCATCGGCCTGGTCGACAAGATCCGCGCCTACGCGCTGCAGGACGCGGGTCGCGACACGGTGCAGGCGAACCTCGAGCTGGGGCTGCCGATCGATCGGCGCGACTACGGCCTGGCCGCGCAGATCCTGCACTCGCTGGGGGTGCGCCGCGTTCGCCTCCTGACGAACAACCCGCTGAAGATCGCCGCGCTCGCCGAGTACGGCGTGCAGGTCGTCGAGCGTGTGCCGCTCGAGGTCGCGCCGAACGACGAGAACCGCGAGTACCTGCGGACCAAGAAAGAGAAGCTCGGCCACCTGCTCGATCAGGTCTGAGGACGGTCCGAGCCGTGAGGCCGTGCAGCCCAGCACGCGCCTCTGGTGACAAGCCACCTCCGCGGATCGCGCGGCGCCACACTACGCGCTGGTGCGTGCCACGTCGTTCGTCTAGCATGCCCTCCGTTGAGACGACTGCGGGGTCGTCGGCGAGCGCCTACCGTCCAGGTGCTCACTCAGGAGGTCTTCGATGCGCACTCTCGTGCAGCTCTTGTCGGCATTTGCCGTCGTCGCCGCGCTCGGCACGCACGGCCACGCCCAGACGCCGCCAGCGAGCAAGGTGTTGTTCGTCAACATCCACGGCGACTACGACACCGATGGCGTGAACGCGTTCAACCAGCTGAAGGCCTACGCTGGCGCCGCGAACGCGACGTACTTCGACCTCGCCTCGAACGGCGCGCTGGCCGCCCAGCTGGCCGCGAACCACTACGACCAGATCTGGGTCTACGACCTGTCGTACACCCGCACCGACCCGTACCCGCTCGACTGGGCCGCCATCGCCGCGTGGTACCAGGCGCACCCGACGCAGCACATCATCTGCGACGGTCGCTTCCTGAGCTCCTTCTGGAACGGCCGAGCCGGCGGCGAGGGGCGCCTGCTGGTCGAGAACTACTACTACAACCTGGCCATTCGCGCGGGCGGCTTGGTGCTAGCCACCGACCACTACGTGTTCTCGGTCGAGGGCATGGATCAGCTCACCGCCGCGCTCGGGCTCGACTCGTTCGGCGGCGAGTTCTACGGCTCGTTCCCGCTCGACACGAACCACCCGCTGGCGCGCACCCCGAACCTGCTGACCTCGCTCTCGAACGACTCGTCTACCGGGCAAGCGCCGTTCGGCCTGCAGCCCAACGGCAAGGTGCTGCACACGTTCGGCTACCACTCGGGCAACCCCGTCACGCCGGGTGTGTCGAGCACCATCGACGGCTCGCTGGGCGTGCACGTCGCCATCGACGGGCCGACCGACGGCGCGGTGTTCTGCGATGATCAGACCATCGCGCTGCGCTCGACGCCGTCCAATGGTGAACAGCCGTTCACATTCGCGTGGAGCTCGAGCCTGGCCGGGCCGCTCGGCACGACCGAGGACCTGGATGTGGCGCTGGCGACGCTGGGTGTCGGCACGCACGTCATCACGGTGGTGGTGCACGACGCCCAGGGCCGGGTCGACAACGACACCATCACCATCACCGTCGGCGGCTCGTCGTGTGAACAGGCGTGCGGCGCGGGCACCGAGGTGTGCCTCGAGGACGACGGCACGCTCTTCACCATCGGGCTGGTCGGCCCGAGCGGCCCGGCCTACGCGGTGTGCCGCGTCGTGCCGCAGGGCTTCGGCAGCAACCCGGCCGCGGCGCGCTACCTCGACTGCGAGGACAGCGACCGCGACGGTGTGCTCGACGTCTTCACCCCGAGCCAGATCGCGCAGCGCTTCGGCGTCGGCGTGTGCGGCAACTGATCAGAGGCCCACGATGAAGCGCATCACGATTGTCTCGATCATTCTCTTGTCGGCCTGCTCGAGCGAGGCCGCCAAGGGCCCGAGCGGGCCGGGCCTGGCCATCGACGTCGCGCCGCTGTCGCTGTCGGGGATCAGCGACGCGAGCTACAGCATCACCGTCAAGAACCGGCTCGGCGCCACCGAGTGGACGAAGGGGCCGCTCGCGTCGAGCGACTTCGGCGACGGCGCGGGCGCGCTGAGCTACGTCGGCCCATGCGACGCGAGCGAGAACCCGCACTCGGTCGAGCTGGTGGTCGAGAGCCTGACGTCGACCACCGGAGCGCTGAGCTCGCCGGGCGACTACGTGAACCCGACCATCTCGCGGACCGGCGTGCGCACGCCCATCGTCAAGAGCGACGTCGTCTGCAGCGCCAACGCGGACACCGCGGTGCGCTTCGATCTGACGATCCTGCGCAGCGCGCGGCAGGGCTTCTTCGACGTGGCGGTCGAGCTCGACGACGTGTTCTGCTCGGCCAAGATCGACTGCAAGGACGCGCTGATGCTGCGCTCGGACGGCACGCGCGGGCCGACCGCGGTGCTGGGCTTCGCGTGCACGGCGGGCCCGGGTCAGCAGACGAACCTGTACCTGTCGGACCTGACGCTGACCTGCACGGGCAGTGGCGCCGACGTGGTCACGCGGCTGGACGTCGGCGCGGCGGCCGATGGTCAGCAGGGCGCCCGCGCCGGCCTCTACCAGTGGTCGGTCTACCGCGACGAGGAGTTCACCACGCAGAGCGACTTCGAGAAGTGCTTCTGGAACTTCTCGCTGGGTCTCGACACGGCCGCGCTGGCCGGTAAGAGCTGTCACTTGACGGCCACGGGCACGGCCGCGAGCACGCCGCTCGTGGCGACTGGCAGCGCCTACGAGGTGCCGACCGCGGGCAGCTACCCGGTCATCAGCTGGGACGTCGAGGTGCTCACCGCGGGTGGCGCGCTGTGCACGAACAACGGCCTCGACGTCGGCGGCACGACCGGCGTGACGACCGGCTACGTGACCGACGCGGCCTCGGCCGCGGCGCTCGCGCCGCTGACCGCCAAGTACGGCTGTGGCGAGGGCGTCGAGGAGCCCGAGCCCCAGCCCTTCGCCTGCAACGCCACGAGCCAGGGCACCATCACCGCCAGCCCCACCGAGACCGGCTTCACGCTGGCCGCCGCGGGCGTCGCCACCGCGACCTTCACGCTGCCGAGCGGCTATCGCCTCGGCTCGGCGTGCTGCGCGCCGGAGTGCTGCCGTCCCTGAGATGGTGTAGAGGTCGGGGCTGGAGGTCCCGATGAAGCTCGCCCGGCTCGTCTCTCTCTCGTTCGTCCTGCTCGCTTCGGCGTGCGCCAGCAGCCCGCCGCCCGCGCCCACACCCGCGCCGGAGGCCAAGCTGCCCGCGCCCGTCGCGGTGGTCGGCCACCCGTCCGACGCGCTCATCCCGCGTAAGGTGTTCTTCGCCAACCCCGAGCGCACCAACGTGCTCATGTCGCCCGACGGCAAGTTCCTGTCGTGGCTCGCGCCCGTCGGCGGCGTCATGAACGTGTGGGTCGCGGTCGCCGACGACCTCACGCTGGTGAAGTCGGTCACCGCCGACACCACACGCCCCGTGCGCTCGTATCGCTGGACCTACGACGGCAAGCACCTGCTCTACCTGCAGGACACGGGCGGCGACGAGAACTTCCACGTGCACTCCGTCGACGTCAAAGACGGCACCGACGTGGACCTCACGCCGCTCGACAAGACGCGCGCCGAGATCTTCGGCGTCTCGTCCGCGGTGCCCGGCTCCATCGCCGTCGGCCTCAACGACCGCGACCCGCAGTACCACGACGTCTACCGCGTCGACCTCGCCACCGGCGCGCGCACCAAGGTGCTCGAGAACACGCGCTACGCGGGCTTCGTGATCGACGACAAGCTCGACGTGCGCATGACGGTCGAGATGAAGGACGACGGCTCGGCGGTCGTGAGCGAGCTACAGAGCGACAAGCTGAAGTCCAAGGTCGCGCCCTTCAGCATCACCATCCCGATGGACGACGCGCTCACGACCGACGTCGTCGGCTTCGACGCGAAGGGCAAGACCGTCGCCTTCATCGACAGCCGCAACCGCGACACCGGCGCGCTCTTCGCCATCGACTGGGCCACCAAGAAGACCAAGCTCCTGGCCGAGGACCCGCGCGCCGACGTCGGCGAGCTGCTCGTGCACCCGAAGACCGGCGTCGTGCAGGCGGCGCGCTTCGACTACGACCTGCCGCGCTGGGTCGTGCTCGACAAGTCGCTGGCCGGTGACTTCGCCGCCCTCGCGAAGGTCATGCCGGGCGCGTCGTTCTCGGTGAGCTCGCGCACGCTCGACGATCAGACGTGGATCGTCTGGTACCGCAGCGACGTGCAGCCCGCCGCGTACTACCGCTGGGACCGCCGCGCGAAGAAGGCCACGTTCCTGTTCTCGGCG
>Ga0164241_10006354_pt1 | contig 10816 bp, 7 predicted proteins | sample OricomyardsoilBY_FD_108780 | JGI IMG/M metagenome (GOLD analysis project Ga0164241, IMG submission 108780) | Backyard soil microbial communities from Emeryville, California, USA - Original compost - Back yard soil (BY) | ecosystem: Environmental > Terrestrial > Soil > Unclassified | place: USA... | reverse complement strand
CATAGCTGGCGCCGGTAATAAAAAGGAGAAATAAAAGAAATTTGATTTTCATGGTAAATGGTTAATTCGTTTATTAGTTAATTCGTTTATTAGTTTATTTGTTTATTTGTTGAATAGAAATCTATGTTATTTGTTTTGCGTCTCGGTTTGCCGGAGCATTCAGGCAGGCTTTCAAGGCTTTTAATTGAGAAATAGAAATCATGTTATTTGTTCCTTTACCAGATGGTTAGATGGTCAAATTCCTAAATGGTTAATCCCCTACTCACCACTGACCATTCACCATTGACCACTCACCACGGCATTGAAAACGTCTTCACATACGTGAAGCATTTCATCGCTTCAATCACGCCTTCTTTCACTCCCAACCCGGAATCTTTGATACCGCCGAATGGTGAACGTTCAATACGATAACCAGGTACTTCGTTGATATTTACGGTTCCCACATTTAGTTCTTTTACAAACTTTAAAGCATATTCCATATTATTGGTAACAATGCCCGATGATAACCCATAGGCTGTAGAATTGCTTAACGCGATGGCATCATCAATATCTTTAAAAGTCATAATAGGAGCCAACGGACCAAAGGATTCTTTCATTACCATTTCTGCATCGCGGGGAACATCTACAATAACAGTCGGCTCCATTAGTGCACCTTCATGTTTGCCACCAAGGATCACTTTGGCTCCCTGAGCTACTGCTTTTTTTACAACATCTTCGAGGTGTGAAGCAGCGGCCTCATCTATCACCGTTCCCACCATCGTTTCCGGATCAGCCGGATCTCCAAATGAATATTCTTTAGCTTTTTCTACAAACTTTTTAGTGAATTCGTCTTTTATTTTCTCATGAACTAAAATTCTTTTTACGGCTGTGCAGCGTTGCCCGCTATTGCGAAAGGAGCCTTCGCTGGCAAGGAAAACTGCTTTTTCCATATCGGCGTCTTCCATAATTATCAAAGGATCGTTACCACCTAATTCCAATATCACTTTTTTATAACCTGCGGTAGCTGCAATATGTTTTCCTACGGCTACGCTTCCTGTAAAAGAGACTATTTCCACACGAGGGTCTTTTACCAAGGGTTCCGCAATTTCATTGGTCGGTCCCAGTAACACACTAAGCATATAATGCGGCAGACCTGCTTCGTATAATAGTTCTGCCAGTTTAATAGCTGAAAGTGGCGTTTTTTCCGAAGGCTTTAAAATTACGGGTGTACCCACCGCAAGGGCAGGAAGTATTTTATGAACAACCTGGTTGAGCGGATGATTAAACGGAGTAATACAAACAGCAAGTGAAAGTGGTACACGCAGCGTAAATATTTTTCTTGCTTTACCGTGAGGAGTAATATCGCACGAAAAAATCTCGCCGTCATCATGTAAAGTTTCGATAGCTGCAAAAAGAAACACGTCCTGCGTGCGGCCCGTCTCGTACCGGCCTTCCCTGATTGCCAATCCTGATTCCGCACTGATGATTTGAGCAAATTCTTCTTTGCGTTCCAAAAAAAGAGTTCTTGCCTTTTCGAGCACAGAATAACGGTCATATCTTGTTAAAGCAAGTCTTTCTTTCTTCTTAGATATTGCAATTTCAATTGCCTCATTAGCATGCGAACTATTGGCCAATTTCACTGTACCTACGAGGCGGTTGTCATAAGGGCTTCGAACCTCCAGGACTTTATCAGATTCAATTTTTTTGCCGGCCACATAACTTGAAAGATTAATAACTTCAAGGTCGGTTCCATTAATAGATTCTTTTTGAGGTTTGCTTGCCATTACAATTTCAGGATTACTCATGATCTTATTTTATTTATGAAATAATATTTAAAATTTGTTTGTTCAACATTCATTCATAAGCGATCAGTAATCGACTTTCCGTAATCAAAATAAAAATTCTGCATATTTGCCTGTTTGCTTATTTACTATCCTAACCAACACACTGCCACGTCGCATCAGCATTATACTGAAGAAAAAAAATTGACTATCCTCTCGCAATGATATTTGGGATGACATTCACCGCCACCACTCACTACTCACGACTCACTACTCACCACTCACAATTCATTACTCACCACTCGTTCCATTTATTGTAAAATCAAAAATGTCAAAGTTCCTGGGATCACGGGCTGCTTTCATTTTATAAGTTGTATTTAACGGGTCAGAAATAATCATTGGTACCATTTCTTCATATCGTCCGCCATGTGAACGAAGCGTACCATCCAGTGCAGACAAATCATGATATCGCGGACGACGGCCTAATACCACATCCCTTCCTGACAACACGACTAAATCGCCGATACGATCCTCCGGTTGCTCCAATACACGCACTGCAGTTGCTTTATCATATACTTCGGTAATGCCCGGTTGCACTGCCAACCAATTCTTAATCTCATTTATATTAGCGTCGTTGCGGACGTGTATAATGACATACGAGCCTAATGCACCATGATGTTTTACATAAGGATCGGTAATAGGACAGATGACCCGAAAACCATCACCAAACTTTTCCTGCAACATATCTTCTATATACAAAACATTTGGCGAACCATCGGCTTTCACTTTTGCATTCATGCCATGATCAGCGGTAGCTCCTACAATCGCACCCAATTGAAGCATTTTGCCAATTTCCGCATCCATTGCTTCATAAAATGCTAAAGATTCTTCGGCGTCCGGAGAAAACGTGTGCTGCATGTAATCAGTTAGTGACAAGTATAAAAAATCCGCGATTCCTTTTTCGATAAAAGCCACACCCGCACGCAAGACAAACAAACTTGCATCTGCACTGTAGATAGGAGGTGTCGGGTATCCAACAATTTCTTCCACATTATCGATGCCATGTGTTTCAATTTTTGCCTGGTTAGCTTTTTCTGCAGAGATGGCAATGCCTGTCATCTTATATGAAAGAATATCTCTTAATTTTTCTTTTGCTGTCACAAAAGCGACCTTTCTTCCCGCATTTGCGGCAGCGGCTAATATCGTGTCGGCCCGCAGGTATTTGGAAGCGTTCATCATCACTTCTTCATCTTTGTCTGTATCGTAAAAAAAGTTCCCGCTGATACCATGTACCGCAGGCGATACACCTGTAACGATGGAGGAATTATTTACATTGGTAAAGGATGGCAGGGCGCCGCGCACCATACCACGGTAACCGTTTTGCGCCATCTTTTTTAAATTAGGCATCCTGTCAAAAGCCATCGTAGTATCTAAGTATTCATCTGCCGAACCATCAATACAAATGACCACTATTGGTTTTGCAGGCGGACGATACGTTTTACCATTTGTTTCAAATTGAGTTGTCGATATTGTACTCATAATTTTTTTTATATTAGAATTTTAGAAAAAGCTTAAAATCGCTTAAACAAGGCCGTACAACTACGGCCCTTGAATGCTTGGTTATGAGAAAAAAGTTGAAAGAATAATCCCCGGAAAGAATAGTTTCTGTCGTTTTTACCCAAAAGAACAGGTTGAAAAATCATCTCTTATTTTTAGTTGCCGGTTAAGTGCGTTATCATCATGTTTCTATATTTTTCAAGATCGGGCAAAGGTACACGCTCTTCTTTTGCCCGTTCGTCCCAGCCCCGCAGGGTGATATAATCAGTGAACCATTCTTCCTTTTCAAAATCTTCTGCCTCTTGCTGATCCATTCTTCCGCCCTGGAAGTTTAGTGTGTTTTTGCTTGCGTCAGAAAGCTTGTTATAGTAATTGGGGTTTTTATAGGTAAGGTATCTTTTTGCCGCTACGTGAGATTCAATTAGCCTGGCGATTCTTTTAGAGAACCCCTTTTTACTTAAAAATTCAGCCCCTATTTTTTCGTGGTCCACTATTCCGTAACCATCCATATATTTTACTTCCATTATATGCTCGCACAGGTGGCCGATATCATGAAAGAATGCCGCCAAAATAACTTCATCATCATAATTGCCTTTTTCTGCAAACTGCGCACACTGACACATGTGTTCAATCTGTGAAACCGGTTCACCGATGTAATCCTCGTTACCATATTGCTTATAAAGAGCAAGGATTTCATCGGCAATTTTCGTAGCCTCTTCTTTTTTCATTTTCAAAAAATAAAAATTATTTGTAAATAAGCTTTATCGGGTAGTATAGAAATTTTTGATTTACATTTTTAAAAATTCCACTGCTTTAAATCCTGATTTTAATTTTAATTCAGCATTAGATAAAACATCTATCTGAATGACTGAAAATCGCAATATGCGCTAAACTATTTCAAAAGCCACATGGTCTGATTAAGATCATCCGCAGAGAATCCCTGGTTGGTCAATGCTGACTTCCAGTTTGCGACATTTTGTGTTTGTTCGGAAACGGGATATGCCCATCTTTTAGCAATCACTCCGTTGTTTCCCACACCGGCGCCTGATTGAAAAGCAGGAACACCTGTTCTGCGCCAGTTGTAATATCCTTCATACCCCGAATTTTCAAACATTGCCAGGTACTTTTGCATTACGATCTGTTGAATAGCAGTAGCCGGAGTGGAAGAAAGTTGAACCGCCGGTTGTGCGTAATAACTTGCAAAATTGAAACTAAATGGATAAGGAGCAGCCTGCGCAACTGAGTTAGCTCCCGGGGGAAGAAAGTAAGCTTTAAAATTCGTCTGAGTAACGTCAATACCGTAGAATGCCATCGATTCAGAAATCCCTGTTTTATAAATCGATTCTGCGTTTCCTGTAATCCAGCCACGTTCAATAGCCTCAGCAATATTGAAAAGCATTTCCTTGTATCCTACAAGAACATTAGGCTCACCTGTAAAGTCTGCGTAATAACGATTTCTGTTAATAAACGAATACTTGCCTGCGCTGGCATTACCGTACATGATTTGAACAGCCTCGCCCGTGCTTGCCCCAACGAAATATTTAAATTGGCAGGGATTAGGATCACTTCCCCAAAGAAAGGTTGCAGGTTCACAAGTAAAAAATACACGCGGGTCCTTTAAGGTGGTGAGTGCGCTCACGTAGGTCGCAGCCATATTGTAACGCCCTGCAATTGAACCATAGTTGCTGGGATTAAAGGGATAAGTACTGTAAACATTTGCACCCCCGGGATTATACACGAATTGCAAATCGTCACTTTCATCTTTAAAGATTGGGTATTTGGAAGAATTATTAATGATATTAGCAAATTGAGCCGGAATATTTAATGTGGCGTCGGAGGATTTACTGCTCAGATTAATTAGAACTCTTAGTTTAAATGAATTTACCGCCTTTTGCCATTTTGTAAGATCTCCTCCATAGTATATATCCTGCGATGTTGATAATGAATTATCATTGCTTGCAATTAATGTAGCCAGATCAGTATTGGCCGTATCTAATTCATTTAATACATACTGAAACACCTGCTCTTGCGGGGTGTACGAAGGCGTTGAGGTGGCCGAGGCATTCAGGGCATCGGTTAGCGGTACATCGCCAAACAAATTTGCCAGGTTATAATAGTAGTAGGCAAAAATAAATTTTCCAACAGCTTCAAAAGGGTTTACGGCAGAAGCCCCTCTTAAGGCCGCTTCTTTTTCCATCTGGACTATATTCTTTAATACCAGGTAGGGATCAAATGAGCCGTTTGTCCATGAGTATATATTGTTTCCATAGTAGTCATAATTCTGACAATGGTATTGATTCCATGCATGAACACTGCTCCATGAATTAATCCCTCCCATGCTGCCTGCACTTCCGGTACCGGATATATCTGTTAACACAGTCCCTAAAATCAAATTCGGTGGAACGCTCGTAGGATTATTAGGATTAGCTTGCTTTTCCTCTATTTGCTTATTACAAGAAATTAATAATACAATGCCTATGATTATTAAAAAAAAGTGTTTTATCTTTTTCATATTGTTTACTTGTTGAATTAAAAGGAAAGGTTTATGTTAAAGCCATAATTTCGGGTGGTTGGGGTTTGCAAACCGGAACCTGAATCCTGGGTATATTGGTCCACATCTAAATCCTTATATTTATCCGGGAAGAAGTATAGTAAATTCCTGCCCACTAATGATACACTTGCTTCCTTGAAAAAAGATTTATTGCCAAATAATGTTTGTGGAAGTGTGTAAGTAAAAGTTACTTCTCTTAATTTGGTATATGTCTTTTTAATAACGTCTAAATCTGAAATGGATGCCATTCTGGTAACGAAAGGCTGAACCTGGCTTTTAGTAGTATTTTGGGTCTCGGTGAGATCTTTAAAATTGGTAATGTCCCCGGTAATTGGATCAAGAACAATAGCTGCCCCCGTTAAATTAACACCATTGCCTGTGTATGCAGCAATATTTGCTTCGTCCATTGGCCTTGCTTCCCCAAAAGCACCCGTAGCTGCCTCAATGTGTCTGCCAGCCTGAAGTGTTTTCGTTCTTACATAATCTTCCATCACCCCACCTACCATACCATCGAATTGGAAATGCAATGCAAAACTTTTGTAACTAACCATATTTACGAACCCCCATTGCCAGTCCGGGTCTGAATGCCCAAATATTTTTTTCGCTGAAACGCCCAGGTCAGAAAAGCGGGTATAGACTCCTGTGCCGGGATCAATAACCATTTTGCCATCGGGTGTCCTGACAAAAGCATTTCCATATACCAGGTCAACTCTTTTGCCATTATATTCATAATTGTCCGGATTGGAATTATTAACCCATTTTCTGACATAATTGGAAAAGTTAGCAATTACATTCCAGCTAAATCCGTTTGGATTAGTAATCGGCCTGGCATTCACTGTAGCTTCCCATCCGTCATTAGTATATTCGTTACCGTTTGTAAGATAAGATGAATACCCCGAAGCGGAAGAAGTTCCCTGATTTACGATACCGATGTTATCATAGTGGTAGTGCGTTATGTCAATCCCTAATTTATCTTTAAATAAACGTAAATCTATCCCAAATTCGGTGGCTTTTCTTTCGGCCGTACTAATATTTCCGCTAACAGTTTGATTACTGTATTGTGCGCTATTCTGGCCGTTATAGGTTGGGCTTAAGGAATATGCCTGGGAAAATTGATAGGCAGGGCCACCATACGGCGAATTCCACGTATAACCATAACTACCCGCCGCCGTAGAACTTACATTCGGGGAAAAAAAGGCGGATGTACCTCCATCCTTGCTTTGAGCATAAGAACCTCTCAATTTTAAAAATGAAATCACCTTTGGAAGACGTACATATTCAGATACAACGGTCGCCAAATTGAATGAAGGATAATAGTAACTATTGGTATTGGTGGGTAGTGCTGATGACTTATCAACGCGGCCTGTTATGTTGGCTGTAATATAAGATTTGTACCCTGCATCGATGGAATAATAAGCACTCATAACCAGCATGCTCGAATGGAAGCTACTTCCGGCTAAAGGCCCTATTGAATTTGAAAAGGAATAGATACCCGGTACGTTTAAATAATTCGTAGATACAAAGTCGGAATTAAAAGCTAAATTTCTGGCAGTTCCTCCCACCAGCGCCGCTATATCCAGGAATCCTAACACATTATCCTTGTGGTATCTTGCCTGCGCATCCAGGTTTGATTCAAATAAAGCTCTCCTATCTTCCCGGTAATCACCCTTATGAAGTGGCATTCCATAAGAAGCGCCAGAATAGCCAACTTTTTCCGAATTGAACATATCGTATGCTGTCATACTCGGCCTGAATTGAAAATCGATATTATCGTTTAATTTATAATTAAAAGACAAATAGCCATATTCATTATTTTGATGATGGCCTCTAAGCCATTCGTAAGACATAAACCAAGGGTTGTTATACCTGTAGTACTCGGCATAATTCTGCTGAATACCTACTTTTCCAGGCTGCCAGTAATTGCGAATATTAGGATCGCTTACACTCCAATCCGCACCACCCCATAATATCAGGTTGTATATGATACTATTGGGGCCATAATTAACGTCCGGTACGTTTGGTGTAGATTGCCTGCTGTAGTTAAAGTAAGATGTCAAAGTGAATTTTTTACTGAATCTTTCGGTAAGGCTTGCTGTAAAGTTTGCATTATTTAATCTTGTGTTTGGAACAATTCCCTGTTGGTAGGTATTGCCCACAGACAACCGAAAATCTGTTTTATCAGTAGATGACGAAACCGAAATACTGTTAGACTGAATAAGGCCCGTCTGTAAAAAATTGGGAAGATTATTTTTACCTCTTGCAACCCACGGAGTTGGCTTTACATGGCCGGAGTACTCGGTTCCATCAGCAAACGTGGTAACGTAAGTTTGAGTGGGATCATAAGCGCCATCGTATTGTGGAAGTGGCTGGCCTCTGAATTGGGGGCCCCATACATCATAGTCGTAGTCATTGATGCCAACTCCTACGGCCCCATTCCCAAAGTAAGATTCAGGGCTGGAACCTCCCCCACCAAAGGCATATTTGCCATTATCTCCAGGCCCATATTCGTCATTATACTTGGGTAACGCAATAAATCCTTTATTAAACTGAGTGCTTGAATTAAATGATACCACCGGCCTTCCTTTTGCCCTGGCTCCTTTTTTTGTACTGATAATAATAGCCCCATTCTTCCCCTGGAAACCATATAACGCAGCGGCATTTGGCCCTTTCAATACTGTAAAGGTTTCAATATCATCCGGGTTTATATTATAGGTGTCTGTACTTATCGGAACACCATCCACTACAAAGAGAGGCCGGTTGTTTGAACCATTCTCTCCCCGGATAATTACATCCGGAGAATGGCCAATCTCCTGGTTTATGTTGATTGCTAGCCCGGCTGCATTGCCCTTTAAGGAATTAATAGGGTTAGCCTCGCGCGCCTTGGTTAAAGCCGCCGCATCAATTGTTTGAATCGCATAGCCCAATTTCTTTGACTCTTTCTTAATACCTGTCGCTGTTACTACTATCTCGTTTAGATGTTGGGTAACAGAACTAAGTTGAACAGTGACATTTTTTTGAGAAGAATTAATTTCAGCGCCATTGTAGCCAACAAAAGACACAAGAATTTTACTGTCTTTGGGAGCATTCAATGAAAAATTTCCATTTGCATCGGTAATTGTCCCTACTTCGGAGTTTTTTACTGAAATACTGACACCGGATAGTGGTGATTTGGTATCGGCATCTATAACCTTCCCTTCAATTTTATAAGATTGGGCAAAAGCGCTGAATATCCCAATTTTAATTATCGCCAGGAAAGTTAAGATCACTGTTACCACATAATGAGAACTAGATTTCATAAATAGTAAAGTTTTAGGAGAGAGTTTTTTAAGCTTGTTTAGGCAGAATAAATAAATGTTAAGACAAACTTAAGTAAATTATTCTTCTTTTTAACAAATACTAAAAATTTCACGCAAACGATTGCGCAAAATATAACGGCATTATTCTTCGCAAAAGCTTGATAAAGGCTTTGTTTTATACTAAAATTTTCTATTTTTAGAGGGATGATCGTATCCCAGGGGGAAATTTTTTTGAATTTAAATACTTAGTATTTATAAACAATCAGTGATTTCCGCATTTAAAGTGTAAAGGGAAGAAAATCTTAATCATAGGAGCTATGACCTATTCATATTAAAGAAATAGACGACTAATATAAGCGCTTCGGTTTCTCCAATATTTGATGGCTTGTGCCCGATCCGCCCGTCAAAGAAAATGGAATCTCCTTCTTCCAGTGTGTATGTTTTATTATCTATAAAATATTCGGTTTTCCCACGAATGATGTATTTATATTCCAAAGCATCCGTTTTTACAACATGATTTCTTTTAGCCCCTTTTTCTAATTGCAGCAAAACAAAATCAACAGGATGCCCATTAATAGTGCTCGTCAAAATGCGTTTGTAATGAAATCCCTTTGCAGGTTCTTTTTCAAAAACTTTATAATCCTTTTGCTTTTTAATTTCGATCTTGGAATTGGCTGTATTATTCTTCTTAATATCCTTAAAAAAATCATTCACATCAACATTTAGGGATTCAATGATACTCATCAAAACAAACAAGGATGGTACAGTGCGGTTATTCTCAATTTGCGAGATTAATCCTTTACTCACATTGGCTTTGTCAGCCAGCTTCTGAATGGTAATATTTTTTTGTTTGCGTATCTCTCTAATGTTACTGGATACCTGTATTAGTAAATCATCTTCCATAAAATTTTATTTTCAATTTAAGAAATTTGTTTTGATTATATTCTTTCGTATTTATCCGGCTTTCAAAGTTCGTGGGTTAAACAATAAATTTTGATTATTGATACAGGGCAACGTTCACTTTAATACAATAAGCAGAGAATAGCAAAGCCAATACAAAAAACATTTATGCATTACTGCTACGACTTGTGAATTGAGCGGAATGTCAAATCAACTCCTACCATAAATAATTGCCCTATTTCAACAAGCAGCTTTACTGTTTTAACTCAAATTTTTCCGCCTGTTTTCTCCCGAATTACCTTTTCAAAACACTACAATGTCGTCTGCAAATCCCGTTAGAAAATTGCCTTTCATCTTTTCCCAAGCTTGCTTTCTACAGGTATTGCCAGTAAGTTGCTCAGACAATTGTAACATTTTTTCACTCATTACTTTTCGGCAAAACAATAAAATAAGCAGTAATAACAACGATATAATCTTTGCCCTTCTACGCAAACTTTGAATACATTGCGGTTTTTATAGAAGCGCGCCATTACTTCAAATTCAACTCAATTACCGGGATCTCATAAAGAGGTTTTGCCAATGGAAGCTTCAGGACAATATCTGTTCCGTTATCAGCGACTTTGAAAGGCAATTCGGAATCATCATTCAAAAATTGAGCATAAGAAATTTTACCATTGTAATTGGGTAAAACCAATTGACCATCAGTTGGATAATTAAACAAATGCAAGTACAATTTTTTTGTATTGACGTTG
>Ga0164241_10006353_pt1 | contig 10818 bp, 2 predicted proteins | sample OricomyardsoilBY_FD_108780 | JGI IMG/M metagenome (GOLD analysis project Ga0164241, IMG submission 108780) | Backyard soil microbial communities from Emeryville, California, USA - Original compost - Back yard soil (BY) | ecosystem: Environmental > Terrestrial > Soil > Unclassified | place: USA... | reverse complement strand
TGCCGGTGTCCCATTTGCCCACGAGGATCTGTTTCCACCGGGAATCCATCCGCCATCTCCACTATTGAAGTTTTCACTGTAAGAATTAATGTCTGTGATGGGTAAAGCCAAAGGCGTTATAAATACAGGTTTGGTAACCGTATCCTTACAATTAAAAGCAGAGGTTACTATTAATCTTACACTGTCCCGACCAAGAGAACTATAAGTGGTAATAGGATTGTCGCCACTGCCATTGCTGGAAATAGACAATTGGCTTTCTTTATTGAAATTCCAATCATAGTTAGTGGCTGGTATATTTACGCCATTTGAAATTATTGAAGTGAATTGAGTACCTGCGCCAATGCAAGTGTTACTCCAGGCGAAATTTGCTACTGGTACTGGATTTACGGGTACAGCTTGTGTGCCATTAATTGTACAACCATCAGATGTGATCATTTTATATTGTACCTGGAAAGTTCCAACAGCTTTGAATCGATGGCTTGGTTGTATATAAGTTCCCTTCGTTCTGCCGCCATTTGATCCGGTTGGTATAGGATCAGTAATGGAAACAGGTAACACATTAGCTGGCAGTGCATCGAAATCTCCAAACTCCCATGAAGTCGAAACAATGTTTGAAGTAGCTGAGGAGGGCAAGATGGTCGAAGAATTTGTAATGTCGACAAATAAATCGGTGCATGCTGTTCCTATTGTTAGATTTGGAGCGACACTAGGAAGCATTGAAACTGTTCCAGAGGCTACATTGGCGCACCCACCCACTGATGTGTAGGTTAGACTATAATTTTGATTTGGTTGTAAGTTAGCATTGCTAGGATCCAGTGTAGCAGTTGAGGTACCTGTGATTGTAATGGCAGGATTAGCTGCTCCTCCCCAGTTACCACCAGCGGGCGATGCAGATAGTTGAATGAGATCACCCGTTTTGCAAACTGCTGATAAATTACCTCCAGAGACTACACTAAAAGATACTGGTGTTAAATTCTGAATCTCAACACTTACCAGAGCACTGAGACTTTCGCACCCAGCGGCAGTACTTTGTGTTACCAGGAATTTTGTAAGTCCAACATTTCCAGAATTCAATCCAAGTTCCGCAGAAGTAGCTGCAAATTGATTAGCCACTGGAGTAATAATCACACCAAGGTCAGTGTACCACTTGATGTTACTTCCTGGCGTAACCGTGATCGGAGGGGAAGAGGTAATATCAGCATTCTGACAAAAGACAGGATTGGGAGAACTAATTGTTGGCGCTACAGGTATATCGTGCACTGTGAATGTAACTGTGGTTGGGTCACTTTCACATCCATTGAGAACCTGAGTAACATATCGGGTATAAACAAGCGGAGAACTTCCTGTATTTTTAGAATCAATTCCTAACTGAACATTATTAACTGATACCGGGTTGCTTAGATTGATAAAGTTAACAGCACTGACGGGTAAATCAGTATACCATCGTATAGTTCCCGATGTCCCTGTAACATTCACATTTGCAAAGCTGCCCAGAGAGCATATTGCTGGTGGAGATGGAGCAACAGGCACACTGGGCTTATTATAGACATTAATTGTTATTAGTTGGGGTATACTAGTACATCCATTAATTGTTTGAGTTACATAATTGTAATATGTGTTTTGCACTGCGCTTACTCCGAGATCCTGTAATGAGGGATTACTAATATCAGCCAGAGCCACACGTTCTGTTCCTATTACTGGTCCTGCGTTAGCATTGTACCATTTAAGATTGGCCCCAATTAGAGGGGAAACAATTACTTCACTATTTAAAATATTACCTCCTCCAAGGCAATAACCAGATAAATAAGTAGCAATGAGGGGATCTGGTTTTTTATAAATAGTTATTGATTGAGTTCGAAATTCATAGCTTAAGGTAGTAGTGTTTTGATAATAAGCTCCAATAGTAATCGTGAAAGTACCTGTCGAAATACCACTTAATATAGAAGGCCTGATTTTGTAAGGTTGAATATCATACCAGGAGGGATACGCATCTACTTCGCAGTCAATATTTGATGGCCCAGCAACAATCCCTCCAACTTGTAGGCCATAGGAATAGTAGGGATGACTTGTAGAGTATACATATAATAAATGATAGCCTGGTCTGTCTGAATCATCCAGTACTATCTCTGCATCGTCACTGCAAAAGTTGGCTGGCAATCCCGGAATTGCTGTTGATCCATTGTAAACCGAAAAATCTCTTGTTTTTGTATCGGTACAGGCTCCTGTCATAACGGTGTAACCCACTGTATAAGGAGATCCAACTGGGAGCGTTGATGGATTAAAAAAATTATTATAAACACTAGGGCCGCTAAATGTTCCTCCTGTTGGAGTTCCCGAAAGGGCAACAGCTGATTCTGTGTTAGAAAAACTGGTATTTGTGTTAGGTGTATTTGGCGGTGGAGAAGCTAAAACAAAATCGGCACTATTGGATGCAGAGTTAATTGTAAGAGGAATTCCTGCAGAAGTTGATGGACAACTTCCAATCACGGTCACTACTACAGTGATTATATCACCTGTAATGAAACTATTGCTATTAGAATTCAAAATATTACTGGAGCCATTGTATAGAGTTACCGATCCATTTTTCAAGAAATGGTAGTTTGTTGCACCTGAAGGCGAGGCTGTAAATTGAACACTTTGGTAGCTAGGTAGGCCATTTGTGTAATTTGTGCACAACGTACTACTGCCACTTGTAATCACTAAATCAGCTACTGGTTTAGCTTGAACAGTAAGTGTCACAGCTAAGGCAGGGCTTTCACATCCGGTATTTTGAGTAACGTAACGGGTAATGGTGCCGACATTACCAGTTGTAAATCCTAGGGTACCAAGTAGACCAGCGTTAATATTCGTAACATTGTCCAATGCCGCAATTGGTAAAGTCAGAGCAGCATCCGAATACCATCGCGTGCTGGTGTTATTTGAATTAATGTTTGGCCCTGTTGGGATCACATCTCCCTGACAGGCATTGATTGTTAAGTTTGTACCGCCCGGTGTTGTTACAGTAGTAGATCCAGTGATTGATGCCAGATTCCCTGTCAATCCATTAATAGTAGAAGTTCCTCCTATACGTGTGATGTGCGCGGTAGAGGCGGGAGCTGATCCATCATAATTTACCTTTATACCGCTGATGGTAATTGACTCTTTTTTGTTGTTGGAGCCATCCAGGGTGAAGGTGATGGTAATTCTTGAACTATTTACGACCATTGATAGTGCATCGATATCATTATTGGATCCACCAACTGGTGATGGGTTAATGTTTATTGATCCCTGTGCGGCCACAAAACTATATGCAAGATTGTCTAGTTCCAGGATGATCGTTCCCTGATTTGAAATATCTCCATTGGCTACTTCTGCCAAAGTAATGTCGGTTAATGTTTTTGAGGTGCCCTGACAAACTGAAGTAGGAGTTGCCGGAGTAATAGTAATTCCATTTGAGGGAGTGTCAGATGACGTTAATAGTGTCGGAGAAGTGAGATAATTATAAGTTTGAGTATTACTTCCATCCCAGTTGAATGGAATAATAGTATAGTTATACTGAGTACTTGTGATGAGACCATTATCTGGTGAGGTAATTAAAGCGGCATTTGTTATGGTATTTGCCAGTGTAGTTCCAGCGGGCAATGACAAAGACCCAGGCGCAATTCCATCAATCACATTAGATCCTGTTGGATCAACTCCGTCCTGCCTTCTGAGGATGATATAGCCTGATCCATTACTAATTGTATTTGCGGCAGAGAAAGTCAGCGTTATTTGAGTTGGGCTTGTAGCAACGGCATTAAAAGCAGCGGGATGAGCAGATGGTTCGGTTGAGAGCGTATAGTCATTATCCGTTTTTATACCAGCCGTAGTAAGGTAGTTATATGTTTGCGCATCGGTGCCATTATACCCAATTGGAATGACAGCATAGTTATAGTGATTTCCGGCAGTCACTGTCATATCGCTGAAAGTGGTTACCACCGCATTGGTAGTCGTTACCAATGTCGTTCCCCCTGGAAGACTGGGAGCACTTCCATCCGTTAATCCTGTACCGTTTGGATCCGTGCTATCTTGTCTTCTTAGGATCAGATATCCCGATGCACTTATGGTAGACCCTGCGCTAAAAGCCAGATCTATTTGAGTAGAGCCGACTGTAGTTGCATTGAAAGCCGCGGGATGACCAGTAGGTTCTGTAGAGAGCGTATAATCGTCATCTGTTTTTATTCCTGCTGTTGTAAGATAGTTATAGGTTTGTGCATCGGTAGCATTGTAGCCGAACGGAATGATGGCATAGTTATAATGATTTCCAGCTGTTACTGTCATGTCACTGAAAGTAGTGGCAGCCGCATTAGTAGTAGTTACTAATGTCGTTCCACCAGGCAGACTGGGGGCATTGGCATCCACCAATCCCGTTCCATCGGGGTTAGTGCCGTCTTGTCTTCTGAGGATGAGATAGCCCGTTGCACTTACTGTGGACCCTGCGCTAAATGCCAGATCAATCTGGGTGGGACTTGCGGTTGTCGCAGTGAACGATGCTGGATGACCTGTTGGTTCAGTGGAGAGCGTATAATCATCATCTGTTTTTATTCCTGCAGTAGTTAGGTAATTATAAGTCTGTGCATCTGTACCGTTATAGCCAAATGGTATAATAGCATAACTGTAATGATTTCCTGCAGTTACAGTCATATCATTGAAAGTAGTTGCAGCTGCGTTGGTCGTAGTTACTAACGTAGTTCCGCCAGGGAGTGCGGGGGCATTCGCATCCACTAGCCCCGTTCCATCAGGATTGGTGCCGTCTTGTCTTCTGAGAATGAGATAGCCTGTTGCAGCTACTGTGGAGGCCGCGCTGAAGGCAAGATTTATTTGAGTCGAGCTTGATGTGGATACAGTAAAGGAAGCAGGGTGTCCTGTCGGTTCATTGGACAATGTAAAGAATGAACCTTCACCTGATAATGTTGTACCTGTTCCATTTGTGGCGTAAGCTACAAAGAAAATTTGCGATCCGGCAGGGAGTCCTGTTCTGGCGTGACTGAAGGTTCCTGTTGCAACAGGCCCTGCTATTGCAAGTTGATTATCGCTAACCACTACAGGTGATGTTGTTTTCCATGCAGTGCCATAAAATGTAATAGCACTGCCTCCGATAGCTGTAATATTACCACCTAAGGTAGCTCCGTTGGAGCCTATCAGCGTAGCTGAAGGACTTGTTACTGTAGGAGCCTGAGCGTAACTATTAAAAGTAGAGAATACTATCCCAAAGAATAAACAGAACCAGGTATAAACTCGCATAAATAAAAATGTTCTTTTAAATCAGTTTTTGATATCACCGTTCTTGTCTGTCTTTATGATTAATACTGAACTCAATCCATTGACAGAAGAACTTCCACATATTAAAAAACCACCATCGGAAGTAGTTCTAATTGAACTTACTGTTTCATCACCGATTCCCCCTATGTGCTTATTCCATAGTACGTTTCCGAATGCATCAATACGAATAAGAAAAATATCCTTTCCACCATTACCAATATCGGGAGTAGAGGTCAGGCTACCCCCCAGAAGAAAACCTCCATCTGAGGTAGGTGACAGCGCACTACCAATATCTTCCGTTTGAGAAATTGTAGAAGCAACAGAAATTTTTCCTTCCTGACCAATGGCATCAAAATATCTTTCACTACCCTCTATAACATTACCGGAAATGTCAAACCGAACGAAATAGATATTTTGATTTTGCTTTTGGATATTGGAGAAAGTACCCGTTACTCCGTATCCTACGCTGGAAGGTTGAATGTCTTCACCACTATAAAAGAGGTCTTCATTTTCACCAAAGAGCCCGCTGTTAACAAAAGTAGAGTTGGGCTCAACGAAAGGAACTGCCAGATAAGATCGGGAAGCACTTTGTTGCTCATTCAGTGCAGAGCTGGCCCAAACAATTTCACCGGATTGATTGACGAAAACCGATTTTGAATTGATATAATCCCGATCCTGTAATCCATAAAATTGTGTCCACAGTGTATCTAATGTTGCTGGATTATAAGCTGCAACAAAAACTTTCCCTGGATTGCTTCCTGATTTAAAACTGCCTACAGAGATAATATTTTTTTCATCCTGATCAAGAGTGATGGAACTTCCATGGAAATCTACCTTAGCATCCTTTGGACTATAAATAAACGTATGTGCCATCCTATTTTTTAGCACCGAATCCATTTTTATTAGATGAGCCCGGGTAACAATCTGATCATTAACGTTGTTCGCGGCAGGGTCTATTTGAATACTGTCTCCCCATATCAAGTAACCATCCGACACCTTTTTGATGCTGCTTACCGAAGCATTTTCCAATACGGTCTCGTACAGCACATTACCATTGACGTCAGTAATGCTAATAATAGCATTGTAAATAGTTCCACTAGTTGTATTTCCAGCAATGACATAACCATTCTTTATTATTTCTGCCGTCTGCCCTGTGTAATTGCTACCCTTTTCATAAAACCTCATAAAAGTATTTCTCTCCTCTGGAGAAGCATCTTCTATGTTAGTACAGCAAAAAGCCAGATTAATAACAATAAAAAAATAAAAGCGCTTCATGCCTGTCATTATCGGTTGCGTTTTTTAGGATTAAAAATATTGTAGACGTATCCAAGGGTAAAAGATGTGGCCTGAAGTTTGAAAATGCTGTCCACATAATGATAGTTGAACACTAAATCACTGTTATCGAAAGTAGATGATTTCGAATTAACATTAGTGAATCCATAACGATACCTAACTTCTGCAATTGCAAATCCTCCTGCAATGCTGGTCTTAATACCAATACCCGCAACACCACTAAAATTTAGTTTTTCTCTTTGAGGAGTGACAGTGAAAGTTGTTGTTTCTATAGGTTGAAATCCTGGTCTTTTCCTTTCTGCCTGCACAGTAGCTGATAAAAGATAATCAGTAGAGACACCCATAGTCACATAAGGATTTAGCTTATTCTTCATCACCTGATACTGAATAGTAACAGGGATAGAGATATAATTCATTTTTTGATTGGCAGTTGTTATGAAATCTCCTGTTGAAGTAGTCACTGAACTGGTGAGAGAGAATGAATTGGATAGATAATAGATTCCTGGATTGAGGGTCCATTTCTCGTTGAGAGGAATTTCACCATTTAGACCAATTAAAAAAGAATAACCTCTTTTGTATTCGCTTGTGCCGTCAATCGCTTCTGTGGAACTAGTTACATTAGGCTGAGCAGCAAGCATACCCAGGTTTCCACCAAAGCGATAGATCGGTTGAGTTCTAAATGTTTTATAAAGAGCAACAAATTCCGCAGGATCCACAGCCGGGTTTATCTTAAAATAGTGATCGGTTTGTAATAGCTTCAGCATTGCCTCATCTGCTTTCTCAGGCTCTTCGAGATAGATATAAGACAAGGTTAGAAACTTGTAGGCCTCTACTTTCTCTTGCTGGGTAAATCCGTTGTTAAGGCAGCCCTTTAAAAGATCGGGCAATTCATGAAGACGTCCTTGTTCATACGTAGACCTTGCCAATCTCAAAGTCTGTGCGCATGAAGTGGTTTGGGCTATCGCATCTTGGCAGACAAGACCGAAACAAAGTAAGATGAAGGGTAAAAATTTATGCATTCGTTGTTAGTATTTCCTTGGAATTTCTTGATCACCACAACCCCACTTCATTCCATCAGGTACACCAATTCGGAAAGCTTGCGGCTATAGTTATTTGCCTTTAATGAAAATTAATGAGTGCATAATTTGCTATACACATTTGCATTTGGCAAATAGAAATCTATTGCCAAAACTTCATTAAAATTCAATTAAAAGACTGCAAAGCCAACTATAAATCCGCCAAATAGCTAAACTTAGGTAAATAAAAGTATAGCCCATTTAGTCTACTAAGTTAACATAAAGGGTTAAAAATTAAAAGGGCGAGAAAAAATGCCTTTGACCGGAAGGGGGTAGGTCAAAGGCATTAATTTATTTATGTGTGATAATTATTTTCTTGTGCACAGCGGTAGAGCCTTCCCCAAGTTGAATGATGTATAGTCCTTCAGCCAGATTTTCAGTATTGATTACTTTTTTCTGATCCCCCCCAGCAAAGTTGCTGGTACCAACAGACTGACCTAGTTGATTCACTAACTGAATAGTCACGGCTTTTTGAATAACACCAGGCAGTTGAATCGTAAATTCTTTGTCTGCTGGATTAGGAAATACGATGATATCCTCCCCGTTAATTTCACCCAGGCCAGTGATTGGCTCGGGGTCCTGTAAGTTCTTTATCAGGTCAGCCTGATAAATTTCCTTTGTGGTTTCGTTTTGAAGGAATACGATTACCGCAAGGTCATTAGCAGGGAGGTACAATTTTTTGGAATCCGGAGTCCACTCGAATGTGAATGGTTTGCTTTCGCCTCCGGCAAGTAGTTCACCAAATTTTGTACCGGCTGCTGATGGTAACATTCTCTTCAGCACGTATTCAAAATTTGTTTCCCCACTCTTTATAAAATCCGTAGCAGTAGAAGATAAGGAAGATGCACTAATATCTTGCTCAACAATAGCTACATGTAAAATCGTATTGGCAGGTAAATCGACTACCGCTTTAACTTCCACATCAATAACTATCGTTCCGTCAATGTTAACCTTTGGATCAATCATTACATCGGCTTGAGACAACTGAAGGCTTCGGATTTCAAAAAGCGATGTACCCCAATCATCGAACAATCTGTCCTGTTCATCTTTCTCACCGTCAATACGCGACCGTGGAGTACTTGTAACATTATAGAATAATGCACGGGCGCTAGGGTCCGCAGGATTGTCACTATTGAACGGATCGTTTCCAGGAAAACCAACGTGATAATTTATTTTTACCAGTTCAGTGCCTATTGACTCAGCACTAAATGTGCTGATGGCTTCATTTTGAATTTTTTCCTGACCATTGGTATTGGAAGTGTTCACAAAATTTTCAAACAGAACAGTGCGGGTGCGCTCTCCAATGCGCACATTATCCAATCCAAATCCTTCAAAGCTCACCTCCGGTTTTACACTTCCCAATGCAAAACGGAATACCACCTGTTCTGCTTTTTGAACCAATGCCAGTGAATGCTTGGAAGTTAACCACGTTGTTTTACCTGAATTACTCCATCCTAAATCTTTTGTTGATTGATCACCAGGTTTTGCAGCAATGCCCTGGTCAGTAAACCAATCTACGCCATCACCAATATCACCCAATGTGGTCCAGACTTTGGTTGCATCCGTAATGTTTTTGTCATCGATAGAATACTGCAACACTACACCATCACTTGATTCCATTTGCACAAAGCTGCTGAAGCTGATCATCGGACGTTCCAGTTCGCTCAGATCAAAGCTTGGCGAATAAAGTGCTGATCGTTCATTACCATTATAGGTTCCGGATAGGTTAGTCTTCCATATTTTGGATCCATTAATTGCGGGATCAGGTTTTATAATAGTAGTAGAAGGAGTTCCATATGCCCATGAAATTGGTGTAATGGATGTCCCTGTATTCCAAACCTGCCAGTTACCATCTGATATTTCAAATGTTTCATTGTACGCATTGGCATCGATAGGTGTAGAGTGCGGCAACACAACGATGGATTTTTGCAGGCTGTTTACACAACCCAGGTTGCTGGTTATTTTCAAATCTACCTGATATGGATTAGGATCCGTATAAGGATGAGATACCGAAGAAGCGGCACTCGTATTTCCCGTAGCTGTATTTCCATCACCGAATTCCCAATCCAATTGTGCGATTCCGTCATTTACAACTCCAGCACTAATGACTGTCTTATTTGTAAAAGTGATCGAATTAGCAACGGAGACGCCTAAGAAATCAAAGTCGACTACTGGAATTACTCCGATATTAAGAGTGTCTTTTCTGGTTGCTGATGCACATCCATAAGAAGAAGTAGCAATCAGACTTGGATTATATGTTGCTGTTTGAGTGTAAAAATGAGAGGATGCGCCAGTAGAAAGGGTATCAATGTTTACGTTCGTACCAGTAGAGTTGGTCGCATCTCCAAAGTCCCATTTATATTTTGTGATTGTGCCGTTTGCAATGGTAGAAATAGATGTGAAAGTGATGGGTTTACCTTCGCAGTATGCATTTGCTTTTGGAGTATTAAAACCTGGCTCACTCTCAATATTAAACTTAGCAACAGGATTAGGAGTCACACGAATCAAATAAGAAGCTGATCCAGATGCCGGTGAATTATTATCCTGATATGTATAGGTGATCTTGATATCATTATACCCGTTAGTGATTCCAGTACCTGCTGTCAGGTATGGATATATCGTGGCAGTTCCGTTTCCGTTATCTACAAAAGCTGAACTAGTGAATGGAGTGATGGATCCACCAGAGGCATTTGTAAGGGTAAATGTTCCTGTGGAGGTTCCTGCTAAAGCTGCAGGATAACCAGTTATAGTAATAGCTCCTCCTTGTTCACAGTAGATGGCTGTAATCCCAGCTGTGTCAGATGGCTTACTTACTTCGATGACTGGTATTGGAGGGACGAACAACTCTACTTCTTGCCTAAATGGTACAATTAAACTTAAATCCGCAGTGCTTTGGAATGTTCCCGTAAATTCAATCTTCCCAAGTGATCCACCTGTCCAGTAAGTACTATTCGCTGTAGTATGCTTGAAGTTGTCGTACGGATTTAAGGTAATCAAGCTTGATTCTGAAGCGGCATTTAAAATGTGCGAATAGTCCCATTGATATTCATTGTATTCTGTGAATAACAAAGCTGTTGGTAAATCTAAGTCCGTAGTTATTTGTTTTACAGATTGGGGTATTTTAGCCACTTGTGCTTGCCAACCAAGATTAGATGCCGACATAATCTGA
>Ga0164241_10006352_pt1 | contig 10818 bp, 13 predicted proteins | sample OricomyardsoilBY_FD_108780 | JGI IMG/M metagenome (GOLD analysis project Ga0164241, IMG submission 108780) | Backyard soil microbial communities from Emeryville, California, USA - Original compost - Back yard soil (BY) | ecosystem: Environmental > Terrestrial > Soil > Unclassified | place: USA... | reverse complement strand
GCAAGGGCGCTTGCCCTCTCTGTAGGAGCCGTGAGCTTTTGACTTTAGATGCCAAGGCCTTCGAATTACTTAATAAGCAACGAATAATTGTTTATCCGTCTGGGCTTAACCGAAATGAAGTAACGCTCACCATTCATCCTGTCCGGAGCGGAACGAGGATGTAAGCGTTTCTCTGAGATTTTGAGGAATGGGGCGGACTTAAAGCCACATTTTGCCGCGGCTAAGGCCGCATAGGGATTCCGGCAGCCTGCATATAGGCCTTGGCTTCGCCGACCGAATATGTCCCGAAATGAAAAATGGAAGCGGCAAGCACGGCGCTCGCATGACCTTCTTTAACGCCCGCCACGAGATCATCAAGCGAGCCGACACCGCCGGACGCAATCACCGGAATGGTGACGGCGTCTGCGACCGCGCGGGTCAGCGCAATGTTGTAGCCCGCTTTCGAGCCGTCACGGTCCATCGACGTCAGCAGGATTTCGCCCGCGCCCAGGGATGTCACCCGACGGGCGAAATCGACCGCCTTGATACCGGTGCGGTTGCGCCCGCCATGGGTGAAAATTTCCCAATCATTGGGACCGACTTCTTTCGCGTCGATCGCCACCACAATGCATTGGTTGCCGAATTTTTCCGCCGCCTCCCGCACGAAGTCGGGACGCTCAACAGCCGCCGTATTGATCGAAACTTTATCAGCACCGGCGAGCAGGAGCTTGCGCACATCGTCCACGCTGCGCACACCACCACCGACGGTCAGGGGCATGAAGCATTGCTCGGCGGTTTTCGCAACCACGTCGAAAATGATCGCGCGTTCTTCATGGCTTGCGGTGATGTCGAGAAAGCAAAGCTCGTCGGCTCCCGCCGCATCATAGGCACGCGCGGCCTGAACAGGGTCGCCCGCATCGACGAGATCGACGAAGTTCACGCCCTTCACGACGCGACCGTCTTTGACGTCAAGACAAGGGATGACGCGCGCTTTGAGCATCAGGCAGCCTCACGCAAAAGGCGGAGCGCAACAGCGGGATCAATGCGGCCGTCGTAAAGTGCGCGACCCGAGATCGCGCCCTCAAGACCTTTGCATTTGGCGGCGATGAGCGCGTGAATATCATCGATCGACGAAAAACCGCCGGACGCAATCACCGGAATGGAAATTGCATTGGCAAGCGCGACGGTTGCTTCAATGTTCAACCCTTGCAACACACCATCGCGCGCAATATCCGTGTAGATGATGGCCGAGACACCGGCGTCCTCAAAACGGTTGGCCATTTCAAGAACCGTAAGGTCTGAGACTTCCGCCCAGCCTTCAACCGCAACACGTCCGTCTTTGGCGTCGAGCCCCACCGCGATGCGGCCGGGAAATTTCTTGCAAGCCTCGATCACAAGCGCGGGATTTTTCACCGCCGCCGTGCCGATGATGACGCGGGTGATGCCTTTGGTAAGCCATGTCTCAATCGTGCCGAGATCGCGGATACCACCGCCAAGCTGGACCGGAATTTTGATCGCGCCGAGGATCGCATCAACGGCAAACGCATTAACGGGGCGGCCTTCAAAGGCTCCGTTCAGATCGACAAGATGGAGATACTGAAAACCCTGTTCGACAAACTGACGGGCCTGCGCTGCCGGATCGTCATTGAAGACGGTTGCCTCTTCCATCAGCCCGCGCACGAGGCGCACGCATTTGCCGTCTTTGAGATCGATTGCGGGGAAGAGGATCATATCAGGGTCGCCAGTTCAAAAAATTACCGATGAGCTTCAGGCCCAGGACCTGGCTCTTTTCAGGATGGAATTGTGTGCCCGCCATATTGTCGCGTCCGATCATGGCTGTGACCGGCCCGCCGTAGTCAGTGCGCGCCACGACATCACTCTCGTTTGTTGTTTTCATCGCATAGGAGTGGACGAAATAAGCATGCAGGCCTTTATCACCAAGCGTGATGCCATCGAGCAGCGCATGCGGTTTCAATGCGGTCAGCGTGTTCCAACCCATATGCGGAATTTTGAGATCGGGATCAAGCGGGGTGATCGCGCTCACCTCGCCGTCGATCCAGCCGAGGCCTTTATGCACGCCATATTCAATGCCGCGTGTCGCCATCAATTGCATTCCGACGCATATGCCAAGAAACGGTTTGGCTTTGACGCGCACACACTCATTGAGCGTTTCGACCATGCCTTCAATCGCATCAAGTCCGGCACGGCAGTCGCCGAAAGCGCCGACGCCGGGCAGCACGATACGATCGGCACCGCGCACGTCTTTGGGCGAGCCCGTCACTTCAATGCGCATATCGGCGCCGACTTCGCGGGCGGCACGTTCAAAGGCTTTCGCGGCGGAGCGGAGATTTCCCGATCCGTAATCAATGATGGTCACAAGCTGCATTGATTACGCCCCCGCATGGGGAAAGAGGCCGAGCGGCGCATGCGCGTCTGCGTCAGCACGATGCGGCCAGACAGGTGCGGCAAGACTTTTGGTTTTTGCAGGCGGTGTCGCGGTCACGGGCGCTGTCCAGTGGCGGAAGAAATCGCGTTCGGCTTCGTTGAGCGTGCTGCCCGATGCCACACCGATTTCACGGTAACCTTTGAGCGACAGGGTCCAGCGTTCGATGTCGTGACCGACAACGGCAACAACGCCCTGCAACAAAAAGAAAAACGCGGTCATCAGTTCTTCACTGACACCGGCACGTTCACCTGCAAAGGCCAGCGTGACGGAGAAAGCAAACCAAAGCGATGCCGCAATCCAAAGCCTGCGGCTCAGAAGCCAAAGCAAGGTGAAAACAAGCGCCGACCAGCAGAACCCCTCGCGCACGAAGACAAACCCCTTGCCATCGGCCGGAGCCCCGCTCAACTCGTGAACTGTATAATTACGCATCAAACCGGTCCTTGGGCACCGCGCCGTCATCTGGATCGGGCACAAGCGCATCCTGCCGCTTTATCTAGGACAAGACCGGCAAAAAGGCCAGTCTCAGGTAGAGCTCACTAACTGCCGAGCTTACCCTTGGTCGAGGGAATGCGGTCGGCCATGCGCGGATCAATTTCGATGGCGTCACGCAGCGCACGCGCCAGGCCCTTAAAGCAGCTCTCGACGATGTGATGGTTGTTCTCGCCATACATGTTTTCGATATGCAACGTGATACCGGCGTTCTGGGCAAAAGCCTGAAACCACTCTTTGAAAAGTTCGGTATCCATGTCGCCGAGCTTCGGCTTCGTGAAATTCACTTTCCAGATGAGGTAAGGACGCTGCGATACGTCGATGGAGACGCGGGTGCAGGTCTCGTCCATCGGGATAATGGCGGTGGCGTAGCGACGGATGCCTTTGAAATCGCCAAGCGCCTGACGCACGGCCTCGCCGATGACGATGCCGCTATCTTCCGTTGTGTGGTGAAAATCAATGTGCAGATCGCCGACAGCGCGCACTTTGAGGTCGATCAGCGAATGACGCGAGAGCTGCTCAAGCATATGGTCGAGAAAGCCGATACCGGTATCGACGTCATATTCACCCGTGCCGTCGAGATCAAGAGACACAAAGATTTCTGTCTCTTTGGTCTTACGCTCAATCGTGGCCACGCGGCCTTCGCTCATATCGTTCATGTGCTTTGCTCAAATGACGCCGGTCCTGATTAGTGAAGTCTTATCAGCGGCGTTGGACGACAACCAGCCTCTTATCCGTCGCAGGCCCCGCAACCATTAAATCTTATGCCATTCCAATAGCTTATAAGACGTTAACCTTTTCTCTTAAGATGTTCTGAGATTTTACTTCAAGTCCTGAAGAATAAAAATGATCTTCTATGAGTAAGCCTTTGTTATTTAAGTACTGAAGCTGAATGATCTTGTGATGCAGCATTCAGGGGCCACCAGATGAAGTGACCTCATATAGAATCTGACGACCATTATTACGACGCTCGTTGAAACGCGGCTCTTACCTATCAAGCCGAGCGCGCCATGCGGGTAGGGGTCGGGCACGATGTCTTAGCCGATAATTATAATTGCAAATCGCAGACGGGGCCCGACAAACCATAAACCCTTAATTTCTGCGGTTTTTATGTGGTCTTCCGCGCCTGAGCCTTGACCGGACCGGAGAAAATCGCCACATGAGGGGTCTCTTTCTCAAGGGACACCTTCAGTCTTTACCGGAACCCCGCATCCATGTCCGATCCAGACCAACACGGCCTCACCACATGGCACGGCACAACTATCCTGACCGTCCGCAAAGGTGGCAGGGTCGTTATCGCCGGTGACGGGCAGGTCTCCATGGGCAATACGATTATGAAAGGCAATGCACGCAAGGTCCGTCCCTTGGGTTCGGGTCAGGTGATTGCGGGCTTTGCCGGTGCGACGGCTGACGCCATGACGCTTTTTGAGCGGCTTGAGGCCAAGCTTGAGCAATATCCAGGTCAACTCACGCGGGCCTGCGTCGAGCTTGCCAAAGACTGGCGCACCGACCGCTATCTGCGCCGTCTTGAAGCCCTGATGATTGTGGCCGACGCCGAGGTGAGCCTTGTCCTTACCGGCAATGGCGATGTGCTCGAACCTGAAGGCGGCATTGTCGGCATCGGATCAGGTGGCAATTACGCGCTCGCTGCGGCCCGCGCACTGGCCGACAGCGATCTCACGGCCGAAGAGGTTGCCCGCAAAGCCATGAAAATCGCCGCCGAAATCTGCGTTTTCACCAACGGCAATCTCACGGTCGAAACGCTTCCGGCTTCCTGAAGTCTCTCTCAATCTTAAAAGCTCCAAAAATATGACCAGTTTTTCACCGCGCGAGATCGTTTCCGAACTCGACCGTTTCATCATCGGCCAGAACGATGCCAAGCGGGCTGTCGCCATCGCGCTGCGCAACCGCTGGCGGCGTCAGCAGCTCACTGACACGCTGCGCGATGAAGTACTGCCGAAGAACATTCTGATGATCGGACCCACCGGCGTCGGCAAAACCGAAATCTCACGTCGTCTCGCCCGCCTCGCCGAGGCGCCCTTCCTCAAGGTGGAAGCGACCAAATTCACCGAGGTCGGCTATGTCGGCCGTGACGTCGAACAGATCATCCGCGATCTCGTTGAAATCGGAATTTCCCTGTTGCGCGATAAAAAGCGCAAGGACGTGCAGGCCAAAGCCCATCTTCAGGCTGAGGCCCGTGTCCTTGACGCACTGGTCGGCAAAGGATCGTCCGAGGCGACGCGGGAAAGTTTTCGCAAGAAACTCCGCGACGGCGAAATGGACGAGAAAGAGATCGAGATCGAAGTCGCCGATCAAGGCGGCATGCCGAACCTCGATATTCCGGGCATGCCCGGCGGCCAGATCAGCATGGTCAATTTAAGCGAGATGTTCGGCAAGGCCATGGGCGGGCGGACAAAGACCCGCAAGATGACAGTCAGCGACAGTCACCAACTTCTTCTGACCGAGGAATCCGACAAACTGCTTGATCAGGAACAGCTCACACAAGAAGCCATCCGCCTCGTTGAACAATCGGGCATCGTCTTCCTCGACGAGATCGACAAGATCTGCGCCCGTTCGGAAAGACAAGGCGGGGACGTGAGCCGCGAAGGTGTTCAGCGCGATCTGCTGCCGCTGATCGAAGGCACGACGGTTTCCACAAAGCATGGTGCTGTCAAAACCGACCATATTCTTTTCATTGCCTCGGGCGCCTTCCATATTGCAAAGCCGTCAGACCTGCTGCCGGAGCTTCAGGGGCGTTTACCAATCCGTGTTGAGCTGAAAGCCCTGACGCGCGACGATTTTGTGCGCATCCTGACCGAGCCCGAAGCGAGCCTCATTAAGCAATATGTGGCCCTACTTTTGACCGAAGGGGTGACGCTTGATTTCAAACCGGACGGGATCGAAGCCATTGCCAGTATCGCCGCTGATGTGAATGCAAGCGTCGAAAACATCGGAGCCCGCCGCCTGCATACCGTCATGGAGCGCGTGCTCGATGAAATCTCCTTTGCCGCCACGGACCGGTCGGGCCAGACGGTCGAAATCAATGCTGCTTACGTGCGCGAACGGATTGGCGACCTCTCCAAGAATGTGGACCTGTCAAAGTTCATTTTGTGAGATTCTATCGTCTGAAATTTGCTTTAAGCGATTCATTTGATTCATGTTTTTTAGCAAAACGCGAGTCAGGTTTCAGTATCTGAAAAGACAGATTTTGTTTCGCTGAGTGTGAATCTGGAATCGGCTGATTTATTCGCAAGAAGAGAGTCGGAAAATGGCTCTTATTTTGATTTTTTGGCCCGCGCGGGTTTGCGCAAAGGGTGATTTTCGAGGATACGCCCCAAGGCGGCGTTGAGCTCACCAAGCTCAGGGCCTGTCAGATAGGCTATTTCCTCCGACAACCGGTTCGCCAACTCTGTCGCTGCCGGATCAAGACCCGATGTGTCGATCGTGACGCGCGGGTGCGAAATACGGGCGAGCCGCTCGATCTCCCCGGCCTCATCCCAGATTACATTGAAATAGCCGATAATGGCCTGCACCTGTGCCCAGGTCGGGCGTCCGCGACGACCATGCTCGAGCGCAGATAAATAGGCGGGGCTCACGCGAAGAGCCGCGGCCATGTCCTTCATGGTGACGCCTTTCAGCCGGCGAAGCTCTCTCATCTTCTCGCCAAAGGGGGTCATTTGTGCTTTCGCAGCCAGATATAGAAGGCACCTCCGCCACCGTGGCGGGGGTGAGCGGGCTGGAAGCCGGTGACTTCCATGCGGAACCGCGCAGAGTCGAGCCACTTCGGCAAAGCAGCCCGCAAAACGCCTGAATGATCGGACCCCCCCTGAAAACGCACGGAATGAAGCGTGTGGCGGGCAAACGGGCTCTCGCCCTTGCCGGTGATGACCAGAACGCAACGTGCGCCTTCATGGCGGGAGCGGGTGATAAAGCGGTAAAGGACGGTTTCGGCCTCATCCTGCCGAAGCCCGTGAAGGTCGATGCGGGCGTCAGCCTCGATCTGGCCACGGGCAAGCCTTTGTGCCGTGCGCCGGTCAAGGCTGTTGAGTGGCGGGGCTACGTCCGCAGGAGCCTGATGAGCTGCCAGAAGCTCAGAGTTCCGCCGTGCGCGGGGCACGGAAGATAGTGGTTTCGGTTTGGCAACGAATGTGGAGGATTGTTGCTCGGCCCGACTTGCGAACGGATCAGGGCGCTCCGGCTCGGCGATGATTTGGCCACCCGAAAGGGTGGGGGCCAAAGGCCGCGCATCGGCAACAACCTTTCGCCAGAGCTGACGCTCATCCGCACTCAAAATACGGGATTTACGCCATTTCGGGCCCGTTTTGATGGGTGGTTCATCACTCATCGGCCCGCGCTCACCGACCAACCAAACCGCGCGGCAAGAGCGCCACGAGGTGGCCGGGCTCCTTCATGCGACCGGCGATTTCGAACGCGTCCGCACCCGGCCCCCAAAAGACGTCACCGCGCTCGACACCACGAATGGCGGTTCCCGTATCCTGCGCCACCATGAGCTGGTGGAAAGGCTGGACATCACCCGTATGCGGCACCGGCGCGGTCGTTTCGAGCCAGAAAAGGCTTCCCGTCGGGTGGATCGAACGATCAACGGCCAAAGAGCGTTCCGGCGTCAGGCTTACCCCCTCGGCGCCGGGCGGGCCGAGGGGGTCATCGGCATTTATCACTTTGAAAAATATGTAGGATTCGTTCTGGCGCAGCAGCGAGGCAACTTCGTCCGGATGCGATTTCAGCCAGGCGCGGATCGTCTGCATCGAGACTTCTTCGCGCGGTATGGCCCCCTGATTGATCAAAACCTTGCCGATAGAGGTGTAGGGCCGCTGGTTTTTGGCTGCGAAAGCAACCCGCAGAATCCTGCCATTATCAAGCGTTACGCGTCCGGAACCTTGTACGTGGAGAAAAAACGCGTCCACCGGATCCTCAAGCCAGACAATGGCAAGCCGGTCGGCATCAATCGCCCCGCTCTTGATGCCATCTTCGATCTCAGCACGCGTCGGCAGGGTGCCGCCTGAGGCCCGCACCTCGGCAAAATCCGCAGGAAAGCTCAGGATCGGCGTCTGGAAAACACCATGACGCGTCAGCGAACCTCTCATTTCGGGTTCGTAATAACCTGTGAAGAGACCGGCATCAGAGCCATCGCTCACGCGCACCGGCACAAAATAGCTCTCGAAATAGGCACGCGCGCTTGCGTCTCCGGCAGGGACTTTTGCCGCGGCACGACAGGCGTCGAACCAGTCACCGGCTGTTCCATAGAAATCAGACGTGTTTTTCTTGTCGAGCGGATCGTCGGCGTTAAGTTTCAGTATACGGGTGCAGGAACGCTTGAAGGCACCTAAAGCCAAAGTCTGACTGTCGTCAGACCATCCGTTTAAACTATTGAAACTTAAAGGTTCTCTTGGCACTACTTTGCCCGTCTTACCGGTCTCACCGGCATTTGTCGCGCTCACGCAGCCCAGCAGGGCGAGACCTACAAGGCCCGCGATCCCGCACAAAACCCCGCGCGCCTTGTGCGCGTTCCCCGCTTTATTCCTCACCTTGTCCCCCGCCTCCGGCGTCAGTCTTCCGAACCGGTCGCAACAAGACGCCAGTTCGGATCGCTCGCTTTGACATCGCGTTCAAAGGTCCAGAGGTCCGTCACTTTGCGGATCGTCACCGGATCGCCGTCGATGACCTTGCCGTCGCGGTCTTTGGTGCAAGCGGTTAATTCGCTTACGAAACGAACAGACAGGCGCGCACGCGTGCCCTCAAGGCTGCCGCTTTGCAGATCAGATTTTTCGATGCCGATGAAGTTCTGCTCGATCTTCTGACCTGCCGCCTCACGTTCCGCGATCACACCGGCAAAGCTCTCATAAACATGGGAAGCAAGCAGTGGCTTCAGCGTTTCGCGTTCACCTTTGGCAAAAGCCGTCACAATCATTTCATAGGCGAGCTTTGCGCCCGACATGAAGGACGGCGCATCAAAGCGGCGATCGGCCAGCGCGATTTCGGTGAGCGTATCGGCAAGCGGCGTCCCTTCAGTGGCAAGCCCGCCCCATGGATTTTTAACCACATAAGGCGGTGTCTGGGGATAGGCATCAAAACTGCTTTCATCCTCCGTCGTGTCGCCCTCGGACTTCTGACCGCGCGGGCGGGGAAGCTGCACCACTTTGTCATTGGCGCGCGACTTCTCATCCGACGAATAAGGATCGAAAGGCGGACGCTCTTTGCCTGTCCGCTGGCCGAGCACACTGCGGAGCTTAAAGAAAATGCCGACGGCAATGGCAAGCAGGATCAAATTAATAAGAGTGGATGCTTCGCCCATACGGGCCACCTTTCAGCGAACAACTTCAGCAACTGAGCGGCGCGGGAGACTATGGCGAATGATCGCGGGTTGCCACGGCCCACGCGAGAACCGCCCTAATTGCGGCCCGACATTGACTTCAAGGTAAGCCAATCGCTCGCTTATTGCTATATGCGGGTGCAGATTAGACCGTTCCCGATCTCTCTCATATCAAAGGCCGAGCCCTTGCGTTTTCTGATCCTTGCCCTACTCATCGGTCTGCCGGTTCTCGAAATCTCGCTCTTCATCAAAGTGGGCGGGCTTATCGGTATTTTGCCGACGATCCTTATGATCTTTGCAATCTCAGCCCTCGGTGCGGCAGTCCTGCGCCGTCAGGGCTTGCAGAGCTTCAGCAAAGTCCAGAGGGCAATGGCGCAAGGCGAGGCGCCGGTCGATGAGATGCTCGACGGGTTCTTTATCGTCGCCGCCGGAATTCTCTTCATTCTGCCCGGATTTTTTTCCGACATATTGGGACTTTGCCTTCTGTTGCCGCCCGTCCGTAAAATGCTCGGCAGGCATATTCGTCGCCGTTTCAGTGTGCAGACAATGCAGGGGCATTTTTATGCAGGCGGTGGCAACCCCCGTGCGACCCGCTCGGGAGGCCCGGTGATTGAGGGCGAGGCAGAGGAAGTTACGGACGAGATCGATCCCGATCACCGTTTGCCACCTAAAAGCTGAAACCCGTCCCGATCAAGACCGGCTCCATCTTGTGAGCCATGCCGTTCCATGTTAGCCAGCATGACCTTATGGTTCAGGGACAAGACAAAAAATGGCTGACGAGACAATGGCTGACGAGACAATGACAGGTGCAGACGAAAACGCAGCGCCGCAATTCCGTGTGTTAACGCAATATGTCAAAGACCTGTCCTTTGAGAACCCCAATGCGCCCCAGTCTCTGGGGCCGCTTGCCGATCAGCCGCAGATCGATGTGCGTGTCGATGTCGGCGTCGCCCGTTTCAGCGACACCGACTATGAAGTGAAGCTCTCGATCAGCATTGACGCCAAAGCAAAGCAGGGTGTCATGTTCGTGGTCGAACTTGAATATTGCGGCCTCTTTCGCCTCGCCAATATTCCCGCAGACAGCATTGAGCCGATGCTGCTCATCGAATGCCCGCGTCAGATCTTCCCGTTTGCCCGCCGTGTCATCTCTGACGTGACGCGCGACGGCGGCTTCCCGCCCCTGATGATTGATCCGATTGATTTCATGGGTCTCTATCAGCAGCGCCGCGCCGAGGGTCGTCCGACCGGCATGCCCGAAGGCACAATTCCGAACTGATCATTTCGTCCAGAGGCCGCCTTCGGCGAGGGTCGTCACGAAGGTGTTATGCGCTTCGAGCTCATCTTGCGTGAGGCGCGAGGGAAGCGGAACCGTGCGCGGTGTTCGACGTACACTCTCCACAATATCCGTTTTTTTGCGGTCGAGATTGGCATCAAGCACAAGGCCTGGCTGACGCCCGCCCATCAACTCAAGATAAACATCCGCCAATAATTCCGCGTCGAGCAACGCGCCGTGTTTGATGCGGTTTGAATTGTCGATGCCGAAGCGGCGGCACAATGCATCGAGACTGTTCTG
>Ga0164241_10006351_pt1 | contig 10821 bp, 9 predicted proteins | sample OricomyardsoilBY_FD_108780 | JGI IMG/M metagenome (GOLD analysis project Ga0164241, IMG submission 108780) | Backyard soil microbial communities from Emeryville, California, USA - Original compost - Back yard soil (BY) | ecosystem: Environmental > Terrestrial > Soil > Unclassified | place: USA... | reverse complement strand
GTAACACGTCATCAAAGGTGAGCGCTTCTTCGGCGATTCTCAACATGGCAGAGCCTCAACAGCTATAAAAAGAAGCACGCGATTATAGCCAGTTGGCACATAGAATCCAAACAAGTTTCACTATTCAGTTTTAATTCAGTCGCTCATGTGACTATTGCCGCACTTGTCACTCAAACAAGGTCCTTTCAACAACATCAAGGAAACATCATGTCCAAATCCCTTTCCCTTATTTGTACTCTTGGCATTTTCCTTTTTAGCCAGTCAGTCTTTGCTGATTCATTAAGATGCAATGGCAGGTTGGTTGACATAGGTGATACCAAAACTGACCTCACCAGCCTTTGTGGATTACCGCCAATGACGGACGCTTATTGCGAGCCCACAACACGAAGCACACGGGACTCGGACGGCAAAGAAGTGATTCTTGAAAGTTGTAATGATGTTGAAATCTGGAGTTACCAACCCAAAAGTGGTGGCTTGTGGAAACATGTTTATTTATCACAAGGAAAAGTAAAAAATATTCGTAATGGTGAGCGATTAAATTAATGCGATAACAGATTATCAATCGCTCGCAAATGCCTAATCAAAACGACAGCATTCTTTGATTGCGCAAAAAACTCTTCCGCCATTGGTGCAATCGAGCAGCTTGCAGGCAGGCTTTGTTGATCGACCAGGAAAAGCATTTTGGGAATAAAAATAAATTGCAGCCATTGCGGAAAACATAAACTATCAATGGCAAAAGGTTCAGTGCTGGAAAGTGCTTCTGCCGAGGGCATTTCTGATTCCCACAAACCCATCACACGTACCTCGTGTTCAATATCGATTAACAAAGAAGCGACCGCGACTAATCTATCACTCACGAGTTTACCTCATGATCAAACTGTCCATTTTGCAAAAAATGAATCACTTGCTTAATCACTTTTTTATTTTTCATCATAAATGTATGGGTCACAGGTAAAGCAATAAAATCTTTCATGCCGTCAACTTTGGTATTTTCCAGCGTGACTTTCCCATCATCCGGATTCGGTAACATTAATGATAAAAAAGGATTGAAGGTTTTGGTTCCTGCGATTATGCCAACATCAAAATTAGCAGCCGGTAATTGATTAACGAAACTTTCTGCAGAGGTACTCAGTTGTTGCCCTGCTGGCCCATTAATCGATTTAAAAAAATCCCATGATTGTAAATTATCAGCCACCTGACTGCCTTTATTCGGTGGCCCCAACATAACAACGCGTGTTAATTTTTCCGGTGAATGAATGGAAAAATAATAACGTACCAATAAACCACCCAAAGAATGAGTGATTATATAAATATGTTCTGCTTGTTGTTGTGCACAATAATCCATGCCTTGTTTAACAACGGTTTCTGACAATTCCTGAATGGTTTGTTTACGCGATGGATAATCAATGTTGTAAACCAGATAATTTTCTTTTTGTAGATTTTTTACCAGGGTCTTCATGGAGCTTGAAGTGCGGCCCATGCCGTGGAGAGTGATGACGCATTCTGTAGCTTGTGTTGTTAGACACATACAGCCGAGAATAAAAGTCAATATCTTAATTAATGGTTTCATAATTTGTTTCAATCAATCACCCGCCGAAACGGTGGTAATGAATTCAAAATTGCTTTGCCATAACGCTTACTGATAATCCGGCGGTCCAACAAACTGATTTTTCCTTTATCCGTTTCTGTTCGTAATAAACGGCCGCACGCTTGAATTAATTTTAATGATGCATCGGGAACGGTCAGTTCCATAAACGCATTACCACCGCGCGATTCAATCCATTCTGATAAAGCGGCTTCAATAGGATCATCGGGAACTGCAAAAGGTAATTTGGCGATGATCACGTGCGTACAATAATTTCCTGGCAAATCCACACCTTCGGCAAAACTTGCCAAACCAAAAATAATACTGCCCTGCCCCTGATCAATTTTTTGTTTGTGTTGAACCAACATTTCCTGTTTGGATGCATCGCCTTGCAATACAATTTTATCTTGCAATTCTGCTGGTAGATCTTCGTAAACATCCAGCATTTGTCTTTTGGATGAAAACAAAACCAGCGTGCCTGTATTCACATCAATAATATCGGGGAGCTGATTAATGATAGCGGCGGTATGGGCATCAGCGTTAGTCGCATCTACAGTGGCGGGTGGAATTTCCAAGGTGGAATCCTGAAAATTAAACGGACTGGGCAACGAATGATAATGCGCAGAATCCGGTGTACCTGCACGCATTTTGAAACGTTGAAAATTTCCCAAAGCAGTTAAGGTGGCCGAAGTAATCACTACCCCACAAGCACGATTCCATAAAGAATGTTGTAAAGTTTTTGCGGCAAGAATCGGGCTGGAGCAAACTTCAATATCAATACCGGCAGATTGATCAACCGGTGTTAACCAGCGCGCCTTGGGTGCATCACCTTGCGCATCCGAAGTGGCGTAAGTCATCCACAAATCGCGATTCAATTCTGCGCGCGAATGCCAGGTGCCCAATAAAGGGTAATAATTTTCCAGATCCACTTTCGGCACAGGGCAATGCACATCTTCCATTGACTTGCCCACTTCTTCACAGATTTTTGCCAGCACTTCTGTCAAACGATCAAATTCTTTATAAAGACCAATACAAATGTCAGTTAAGTCACCCGGAATTTTTCCTTGTTCAAAACGATAATGGGATTCACGATCTGAAAATTGTATCTGTTGCACAAGTTGTTCAAAACGTGGAAATAATTGATCCAATAAATGTTTACAACTCATCAACAAAGAGGGCAATTGTTCGGCGAAACGATCAACATTCCCGGCCCCACTAATAGCGCCCAGCAAAGCGCCCAAACTTTTATTCGATTGTTCCAACCACTTGCTGGTAGATTGCAGGCGACTGTGATGGGCAAAATGATTCAAGGTTTTTTGGGGCAGATGATGGCCTTCATCAAATACAAAAATCGCATCTTCCGGGGCAGGTAAAATTGCACCGCCGCCCAAGGCCAAATCAGCCAGCACTAAATCATGATTGGTGACTATGCAATCCACTGTATGCAAAGTATCGCGTGCTTTAAAAAAACTGCAGGCAGAAACATTGGAACAGCGTCGCCCGGTGCATTGACGATGATCCGTCGTAATAATTTGCCATTCATCTTGTTCGAGTGCTTGTGGCCAGGCATCGCGCTCACCATTCCATTTGTTGGCAGCAAGCGATTCCATCATGGACTGATAAAGTTTGTAATGCTGCGCTGACAAGCTGGGATATTCATCTTCATACAAGGCGCGTGTGGGATTAATGCCACTTTCATATTCAGCAATGACATTATCCAGTTTGCTTAAACATAAATAACGGCCGCGGCCTTTTGCCAAATTAAAATTAAAATGTAAACCGGAATTTTTGGCGAGCTCGGGTAAATCTTTATGAATAATTTGTTCTTGCAGTGCGACTGTCGCTGTGGAAATCACCAATTTTTTACCCAGAAATTTAGCGACCACCAAAGCGGGTAATAAATAAGCAATTGTTTTGCCGGTGCCGGTTCCTGCTTCGACAACACAGATATGATCGCCATTGTCTTCTGAAGCTTCACGCACACCCTCTTCATCCAACTCGATTTTGCCTAAACATTTGGCAATTTCGGCAATCATCATTTTTTGGCCGTAACGCGATTTCAGTCCTTTGTTTTCCAAAAACTGACTGTAGGCAGCCTGTATGGTTTTTTTAATATCATCGCTGAGCATTAGCGTTCAATTTACTCTTTACAGGATTGGCATAAATAGCCAGCGCTATTTCACGATGTTCTTCCGGTATTGCTTGTATGCGTGCAACAAAGACGGCTTTTTCTTCCGTCAGGTCAAGCGGATTATAAGCGATTTGTTTATCTGAATATTTTACGTCGGGGATTTGATTAAACAGCATTTCATAAGCAAAGCAGTTAGTAGCATGCAAGACATAATTGCTGAGAATTTGTTGATCCAATTCTGCAACCAAATCATCGGTATCCTGATAATCCGCTTGCATTTCCTGACCAAACGCCAAATGAATATGACCTTTTTGGCCGGAGATTCCCAACGCAATACTGCGTACATCTTCATGTTCTTCTTTTTGATAGGTACCTTCGGTTTTTTGTAAATATAACTCACGCGCCTTGGCAGTATCACAAGGGTCCAACTCATAAGAAATCGAAACCGGAACAATATGCAATGAACGAATATAATCTGCTAAAGACTCTGTCTTGGGTTTATTTAACGCCAACATACCTAACACTGCCGAATTGGTTTTATCACAACCATCTTTGGCGCGGCCTTCGCGTTGCGCTATCCAAATGCTGGAATGCTCATTAACAATTGAGTGATGAATATAGGCTGATAAATGTTTGGCGGCTTTTAATTTTTCACGTGGAGCTTTTGCACTGCGATTAACAATAAAACTTTTATTTAAACGCATCAGATCAGACGCAAAAGGTTTGGTTAATAAATTATCACCAATCGCAATACGCAATGTGTTGCTGTGGTTGTGAAATAACACCCAATTGACAAATGCAGGATCCATCGCAATGTCGCGATGATTACTGATAAATAGATAAGATTTGCTTTTATCGAGCTTATCCAAACCAGAAACAGTGACGGATTTAACACGCGAATGAATCATTTTACTCATGTATTTTTCAACAATTTGCTGAAAACCATGAACATTTTGTACTGATGCCAATTCACTTTTTAATTTCGCGCGCACCAGCGGGCGCCATAACCAGCCCAACCAATTTTCTGTTTTGGGAAACGTTAAATGAGTAACCGCCTGAATTAATTCGGGATCGGCAAGAATGCGATCCAAAGTGGGTCTGACTTCATGATCATAATAAGGCCGGATATCATCAAACTCACTCATACATCAACTTCTCAACTTGCCAGAAAAAACGCTCGCCAACATACCGAAAATGATCGCAAATTGCCACCGGTCTCTGGTGCCCGGTCATCGTCTTGACAGCGCTGCCAAGACAGTCAATAGTGGCGCCGAACAGGATATTCCCATCATTAATCATTAATCGCGAATCCTATGAAAATTTTGTTAGTAGAAGACAGTGCAACCCTGCGGCACGCCATGCGCAGTTATATAGTCGAGGCGGGGCACACGCCAATTATGGCAAGAAGCGGCGAAGAAGCATTGCAAATGCTGGAAAACCAACCCGTTGACATGATCATCATGGATGTTGAAATGCCAGGCTTAAACGGTTTTGAAACCACTCGTTTGATTCGCGAATGGTTAGCTGGCCACTGGATTCCTATTATTTTTGTCACCGGTCTTGCCGATGACGAAAGTTATCGCGAAGGTATAGAAGCCGGTGGTGATGACTACCTGATCAAGCCGGTGAGCATGATGATCATCAAGGCCAAAATCCGTGCGATGGAAAGAATTGCGGAAATGCGTGATCAACTTAATCGTCTGAATAATGAACTGGAAGCCTTGAGTCAACTGGATAGCCTGACCCAGATTTTCAATCGTCGCTCATTCAATGAATTAGCCTTGCAACAATGGGCGCTGACCAAACGGCATCAACAACCTATCAGTGCTCTGATGATTGATGTTGATCACTTTAAACTTTACAACGATCACTATGGCCATCAGGCGGGTGATGCCTGTTTAAAAAAAATCACCCAGGCGATTAAAAGTTGTTTGCATCGCAGCGCTGATGTATTGGGACGTTATGGCGGCGAAGAATTTGTTGTGCTTTTACCGGAAACAGATATGCAAGGGGCTTACTGTGTTGCCCAAACGATCAATCAGGCCATTTGCGAATTGATGATTCCACACACTACGTCGTTAACGGGAACGCATATTACCGCCAGTATTGGCGGCGCAACTTGTTTACGCACGACTTGCCACAGTTTGGACGAATTAGTTAAATATGCTGATCGCGCATTGTATAAAGCCAAACGCAGCGGACGAAATCGCGCACTGATTGATGAAGTGGCAACGCATAAAACTATTTTGCTGGCAGATACAGATGCAAAATCGATTCAACATTTTTCTGAATTATTGAATCAACATTTCAATATTTTAACCAGCGAATCGGGAAAAGAATGTTTTGAGCTTACACTGGATTTAAATCCTGATCTGATTTTAATGAGTGAAGAAATTATGGTTATGGATAATCAAATGTTGTGTCAGGAATTGGCGCGCAATCCTAAAACCAATAATATTCCTGTGACTATTTTTAGCGAAACACCCTGTGCCCAACATCCAGCTTTAAAGGCTAACCTGGGCATTAAAGCTTGTTTTGATAAAACCCAAAATTCACCCACTTTACTCAATAATATTTTACATCTGATTAACTAACACGCTTATGACTACACCTGATCGAAATTTCAATCTTTCCCAACGCATGGTACAGGAACTGGGGAAAAATATTGTTTGCGGCGAATATAATAAAAAAATAGATATTCCTACCGAAGCTGACCTTTGCGAAAAATTCGGTGTTAGCCGAAGTGCGGTCAGGGAAGCTGTAAAAATGTTATCGGCCAAAGGATTAATCAACAGCACACCACGCAAAGGTATTACCATTTTACCCGAAAGCCAGTGGAATATTTTTGATCCGGATTTATTGAAATGGATGCTGGAAAGCAAACCTTCAATGAATCTGCTCAAAGAATTTTTGCAAATGCGAATTGCCATTGAACCCGAAGCTGCTGCTCTGGCAGCCAGATTGGGCGACAATGAAAAAATCAATGCGATAGAAAAAACATTGCAAAGAATGCAAACCGCCGAGCCAAACAGCAGCGAAGATCTGGACGCCGATATCGCCTTTCATATCAGTATTTTGTACGCCAGCAATAATCGATTTTATATTCGCCTCAGAGATTTTATTCAAACGGCATTGCGTGTCAGCATCAGTCATACATCATCCATTAAAGGTGATCATCAAAGTATTATTGATGACCACACCAAAGTCTTTAATGCCATTAAAAGTGGTAATGCCGAGCGCGCCAAACAAAGCATGACGCAATTAATTGATGAAGCCTTGAGTTTTATTGAGCAGGAATTGCAAAAGAAAGATTGATCTTCTCTCACCGCAGCTCTCTCCCAATAGAGAGAGGGCCAGGGTGAGGGAGAAAATCACACAGAAAATCGAAAAATCGTTTTGGTTTTATATTCTTCACCCGGATTTAAAATTGTTGAAGGAAATTCTGTTTGATTGGGTGAATCAGGATAATGTTGTGGCTCCAAACAAAAACCGGTTCGGTGATGATAGGTTGTGCCCTTCCCCGTTAAACTTCCATCCAAAAAATTACCGGAATAAAATTGTACGCCCGGTTCTTCCGTCAATACTTCCAATACACGGCCAGATGAAGGTTCTGTTACTCGCGCAGCCAATGTCATCACTTTATACGCTGATTGATTAATCACAAAAGTGTGGTCGTATCCCACACCGTTAGCAATTTGTGAATGCGATTGGTTGATATCCTTGCCTATGGTTTTCGGTGTTCGGAAATCAAAAGGGGTATTTTCAACCCGCATTAATCCGCCCAGGGGAATTTGCACATTATTAATATCCACAATACGATCAGCGAAAATTTGCATCTGATGTTGCAAAATATCGCCCCTGGCTGCCAAATTAAAATAACTGTGCTGGGTTAAATTGACTAATGTGGTTTGATCGGTTGTTGCAAAATAATCAACAATTAATTCATTATCATCAGTGAATTGATAAGTGACTGTCACTTGAAGATTTCCCGGAAAACCCTGATCGCCATCCTGACTCAATAAATGCAATCTGAGGCCCTGCCCTTTAGCGTCGATAAAAGTTTCTGCTTGCCACACACGTTTATCAAATCCAATGGGACCACCATGTAAATTGTTAGCGCCATTATTAGTTGCCAGAGAATAATGTTGGCCTCTAAGTTGAAAACAGGCATTGGCAATTCGATTGCCGTAACGACCAATAATCGCACCAAAGTATGGTGATTTTTCAAGATAGGGTTCGAGATTATCAAAACCTAAAACGACATCAGCAAGTTGCCCATTTTTATCGGGCACATGCAACTGCGTAATAATTCCACCAAAATTAATAATTTTCACAAAACTGCCTGAGGCGTTTTGCAATTGATATTCGGTAATGATTTCACCAGCGGGTGTTGTGCCAAAAGTGGTGCTGAGGACCTTGGAGGTTGTGCCTGTCATTGTAAAAATCCGATTATGATAGCGACTGAAAGATGGACGCCATCATAAACCAAGACCCTTATGGCTTGCTATCAAGCCCTGGAGAAATATTCGGGATGCTGTGTGGGAATTAATTCAAGAATGGAAAGTACATCTTGCAAATGCATACTCATAGCGGTAGCGGCTTTGTCGGGTGATCCCGATCGAATCGCCTTAATAATCGCACTGTGCTGATTCAATATTCGATGGTATTGTCCTTGTTGATGCAAGCTCAAACGCCTGACTCTATCCAGATGTGATTTTTCTGATTCAATTAATTCAGCGGTGTGTAAATGATGAGTGAATATAGCCAGCGTCTGATGAAATTTATCGTCCAATTTTTGGAATAACATAAAGTTATCCTGAGCAGCAGCAATTCTCTGGGCATCCAGTATGTGACTGCACTCATCAGCAACCTTATGACGAAATTCATCATCACACAAAGTGAGCTTGCGAATGACGGCCACTTCCAATGCCTCTCGAATAAATTGCGCTTCATAAATTTTTGTCATACTTAACTTGGTAACATAGGTTCCTCGCTGCGGGAAAATTTCAACAAAACCAGCCGAAGACAATCTCACCAATGCACCGCGAACAGGCGTTCGACTCACGCCAAATTGCTGCGCCAATCCAGTTTCTGAAATAAGCTGACCCGGTTCAAATTCCATAGAAACAATAGAATCACGCACAAATTCATAAATTTGATTGGCAGTAGAACGATAAAAAGAAATTTCTTTTATCGGCTTAATCAATACTGAATGTTGCGCCACATTAATTCCTTGGGAGTTAAACTCCGCCATTAATTAAAAATATTATTTATATCGAGCTACAGCGGGTGGACCAAAATAACTGGGGGCCAATTTTTTATCGGTGATGATAATTTTTTGCAATACAATCGCCGGATCAACCATGGCTATTTTTAATAACTGTGGCCCGGCAGTGTCAACGTGATGAGTTGATTTCAAATAGCGTGCATTATCTTTGGTAAAACGATGCCACCAACCCTCGCCTAAAAAAGTTTCAGCTTGACGATCAGCAAAAATATCCAGGATTTGCAATGGTTGTTCATTCAAACCAATCGCAATACGCATGCCTCTATCAGGAACAATATCCATCACCGGTCCCAACACCAAGGTAATTTCGTAATTACCACTGCGCGGAAGATAAATAGGATATTCCAGTTGCGGCGCCGATTTTGGTGGTAATACACTCGCCGTGGTTACCGGAAATACTTCTAGCGCTGATATTTCACGACCATAATCGGGAAGCTCTTGCCAGCTCGCACCATTCGCCGATTTTTTTATGGGTGCATCAACCGCTAAAATGGCCAAGGCGCCATCAAGGCTAGCGAAACGTCCACGAGCTTGACGATTCTGCTCAGAAGTTGCTTTCACAACAGGAACCTGAACTTTTACTTCACGACGATTGTTCCTCACCAAAATTGTTCCGGTGTTTTTACCTACAGGCACTTTTTTCCAATCAACTTCTATCCAATAACGATGATCGGGTTGAACAGCAGAATCTTTTTTCAAAATAATCCATGGCTCGCTAGCTTTGATTGAATAGTCATAAGGCAAAGTACCTTCTGCAAAAATATCAAGGTAAGAACGTCGCGGATAAAAAGATTCAAAGGTTGGCAGAATCGCATCGCCATAATGTTCAGGCCAGGCACTGATGTCACCTTCAATCGCCACACCAAAATTATTGGTTTCCAATGGTAAAATTTCCGAGATCAACGGCATTGAATCAACACGCGGTGGCTGCCAATCATATTGCCCCAAATGGGTCTGTGACATGATGTGATTCCATTTGCCTTTTGCCATTTCTTTATTGTAATAATCCGTCATCGCTCTATCACGTTTGAACAACTCACGCACACGATCTGCTTGCACACTGGCGGCGTTAATTCGCCCTTGTTTTGCATAAAGTTGATTCTTGCCTGCGGCAATATTCATTTGCGCAACCTGCGCTGAAGCTTTTGCTGGATGTAAAACTAATTGGTAAAAGGCATCGCGTTGTGCTGGAGCTATGTTGCTATAAATTTTTTCTGCTTTATCAATCAGTTCCTGCCATTTGGCTTCTACTCTGTCAGCTTCAAAGTAATTCACCAGACTAAAGGTATCAGGTGCAATTAATTCCGGTTTTCGCCAACCATTATATTTTGTATAACGCGATACTATTTCAGCAATTTCTGTCGCATATTCAGAACCAAAATCACGTTCAGCCCAGCGCAGCATATAATCATCAAGTGAATTCCTGCTCATGGCTTTGTGATTCCATGCCATGCGCAAGAAAAATTCAATAGACGTTTCATGAGGCTTTAAATCGCCCACATTCACAATCCAAATTTGCGTGGCATCATATTCAATTGCCAAATTCATTTGTTCCCAAATTTTTGGAATGGGATTGGTATTGATCCATCGATAAGCAAAAGGGCCACCATGCATATCAAAGTGATAATAGATACCGGCACCGCCAGAACGTTTACGCTCCTCCTCTGTAGGAACACGTCGCAAATTGCCAACATTATCATCCGTCCACAATAAAGTAACATCTTCCGGTGGACGCAAACCCAGATCATAAAATTGTTGCACTTCGGTAAATAATGCCCACAACTGTGGAATTTTGGCCGGATCAGTTTTCATCTCTTC
>Ga0164241_10006350_pt1 | contig 10822 bp, 4 predicted proteins | sample OricomyardsoilBY_FD_108780 | JGI IMG/M metagenome (GOLD analysis project Ga0164241, IMG submission 108780) | Backyard soil microbial communities from Emeryville, California, USA - Original compost - Back yard soil (BY) | ecosystem: Environmental > Terrestrial > Soil > Unclassified | place: USA... | reverse complement strand
CTTCTTGATCGGCTGGTCGTCCGTGTGGCCCTCGATCTCGAGCTTGAGATCCGGGTACTCCTGGAGGACCTTGACCGCCTTGTCGAGCGTCTTGTTCGACGACGCCAGGAGGCCCGCGTCGTTCGTCTTGAAGTTGATGCCCTGGATGGCGCCGGTGAACTGCTTCACCTTGACCGGCACCTCGTCGGGGCAGCCGTCGTCATCCTGGTAGCCGTTCTTCGTCTCGGGCTGATCGACGCACTTGTCGCTCGCGTCGGCAACGCCGTCGCCGTCGTTGTCCGGATCGGGGCAGCCGTCGTCGTCCTGGAAGCCGTCCATGTCCTCGGGCACGTCGGGACATTTGTCACTATCGCCGAGGATTTTGTCATTATCCGGGTCGGGGTTGGCGGGCGGCGCCTGCTCCTTCTCGGGGCAGCCGTCCTCGGCGCCGAGGTAGTCCTCGGCCTCGCGCGGGCACTTGTCGTTCACGTCGGGCACGCCATCGAAGTCGTCGTCCGGGTCGGGACAGCCGTCGTCGTCCTGGAAGCCGTCCTTGTCCTCGGCGAAGTCCGCGCACTTGTCGACGTCGTCGGGCAGCCCGTCGCCGTCGCGGTCCGAGGGCGCCTCCGGCAGCTCGTCGCCGTGGTGTGCGGCCGGGGTCCAGCCGAGGCCGAGGTAGCCGCGCACGTCGGCCGCTCCCACGCCGCGGACCAGCGCCGCGCCGCCGCCGCCGCTCAGCACGAAGCCGCCGAGGTTCAGCTCGACGCCGCCGAGCGCCTCGATCGGGTGGGTCGGCGCGTCGGCGACGCCCTGGTCGGCGAACGCGATGGCGCCCTGCACCGTCGCGAGCAACGAGAACGTGTCGGGCACGATCGGGATACGTCCGCCGACCGACCAGCGCAGCACGTCGTCGCTCGTGTAGGTCGCGAGCGTCGCGCTCGAGCGGATCTCGTAGCCGACGTTGAGCGCTACCGCGCCGCCGCCGGCCGCGTAGTCGAGGCCGATCGTCGGGCGCACACGCGCGCCGCCGTCCGAGGTGAGCTGCCCGGGGTCGCCCGTCGGGATGATGACCGGGATGGCCAGGTGCAGGCCGAGGCCCTGCTCCCCGCCGATGAAGCGCACCTTCGGGATGACGCGCAGGTCGCCGAGCGAGACGCCGTCGACGCGCTCACCGGGGCGGCCGAGCAGGCCGAGGTCGTCGCCCGACTGCGCGAGCACGAGCGGCATGACCACACCGAGCTCGACGTAGTCGAGGATACCGACCGCGACCATCGCCTCGAGCGTCCAGCGCGAGTCGATGAAGCGCGCCGTCGTCGTGTCGCGGTCGCCGGTCGAGGCGGTCAGCGGGTCGTCCTCGTAGTGACCGAAGAGGCCGAACGAGAGCTGGCCGTTGCCGAGCACTCGCGCCGTCCCGACGCCCAGGATGGCGTGTCCGAGCGACGGCAGCGGCTCGAGCTGCTCGACACCGAAGCCCTCGGCGGCGCGCACCGACGTCCCGAGAGCTCCGACAGAACACGCCACCAGCCACGCTGTGAGCCCCGACCGCATGGCGGCAGTCTTGGCCATCGCGCCGTTTTTTTCAACCGGCCCACCTCCACGACTGGCGAAGCACGCGAGCCAGAGTGAGGCGACGCCGAGCGGGGTGCGGGTCGCTGAGCGGCACCGCGGATGAGCGGCAGAGCGAGGTCCTACAAATGTAAAAATGATTTGATCTACGTCGCGCCGCCGCTCTATAGGCGCCCCGAACGCGAACCCGGAACACGCACCATGCTCGCACGCGCGCTCGTCCTCGCCCTCGCTCTCGCGTCGCTCACGGCCGCGGCCCACGCCCAGAACGTGTGCCCGCCGCAGGGCGTCAGTGACCGCTTCGTGTGCTTCGCGACGGGCGACATCGACACCAGCGCGAACCGCACGTCGCTCACCTACACGCCGACGCAGCCGTTCATCGCGGGCTCGCAGATCTGCGCGTTCGTCGACGTCACCGCCGAGCTCGAGCAGGGCGGCTGGGATCAAGTGTTCCTGCGCTTCACCGACGGCACCTCGCCGACCGGCGCGACATTCCAGGACTACTGCCTCGCGGGCGACGCCGCGGGCGTGTGCGACACCAGCCTGTCACCTGGCTGCGAGGCCGTGCCCACGGCCGTCATCGACACGCGCGGCACCTACTGCTACCAGCCCGCGCCCGGCCAGACCTCGGTCACCGTGAGCGTCTACGTGAAGACGCAGGACGGCCAGTATCAGTGCGGTGACTGCGGTGATCAGGCGGGCTCGCCCGGCGTGACCGTCAACACCTTGCAGGTCACCGGCTGCTCCGGCTTCCCGACCGGCACCTGCGGCGACGGCGTCGTCGAGGGCAGCGAGGGCTGCGACGACGGCAACAAGCTCGCGCTCGACGGCTGCAACGCGTCGTGTGTCGTCGAGCCGGGCGCCGTGTGCGACTACGCCGGCACGCACTGCCGCGGCGCCAAGACGTGTGGCGGCGTCTCGCCAGGCCCGCTCGGCGTCTCCTACTGCTACGGCAACAACGCCGACTCCATCGACACGCCGCTCGTGTGGGGCTGGAGCGTCGCCGGCAACGGCCAGCCGCTGGCACTTCAATACGACATCTCCGGCGGCCTCGAGCTCTACGAGGATCCCGACGACGGCAGCCACTACGACGAGCTCTGGCTCTACTGGGAGGACGATCTCGGCAAGAGCGACATCATCCCCATCAACGTCGGCCACGCGACCGATCCGACCGCGTACGAGGTGTGGTCCAAGGGCAGCGTCGAGATCACCCCGAGCAGCGGCGCGACCTTGGTCCTCGCGGCGTTCATCGTCTACGCGGACGCGACGGTGTCGTGCCAGGACACGTTCGGCGACATCGCCCCGCTCGCGGTCGACTACCTGACGCTCGGCTCGTGCGACACGACCGGCGTGGTGGCCTACGACTCGTTCGCGTCGTTCACGTCGGCCATCGGCGGCTGCTACACGGTCGTCGACTTCAACAGCATCCCCGACGGCACGCTCGGGCCCTTCACGGGCGACGGCTACATCGTCGACACCGACTCGGCGGAGGGCATCGCGCTGAGCGTCGAGGCCTCGCCCTACCCCGCCACGTTCGCCGACGGCGACGGCACCCCGTCGCTCGATCCGCAGATCCCCGAGCGCTACCTGTCGAACAGCCGGCTGCGCATCGACTTCGCGCCGAGCCCAGCCAAGGCCGTCGGCATGACCTTCATCGACGTCGGCGACATCGGCGGCGTGATGGGCATGGAGGCCTATCGCGACGGTCGCCTCGTCTACTTCGACCCCGACATCCAGGTCAGCGACTCCCACAACAACTTCATCACGACGCGCGGCTTCGTCTTCGACGAGCCGGTCGACACCATCGTGTTCTCGATGCTCGAGCCGTCCGACGCGTTCAACCTCGACAACCTGGTGGTCGTGCCCCAGGACGATCGCGACGACGACGGCGTGCCCGACCTGTGCGACTGCGCGCCCGACAACCCCAAGGTCGCGGGCGCGTTCTCCGAGATCTGCAACGACGGCGCCGACAACGACTGCGACGGCTTCGCCGACGGCACCGACACCGACTGCGGCGGCGCGGGCAGCGCGGCCTGCCAGACCTACGCCGACGAGAACCTCGACCTCGGGTCGGGCGGCTGGCTCGTCTCGGGCGACACCGCCTGGAACTGGAGCGCCAGCACCGGGCGCTGGCAGACCGACAGCAAGAACAACCTGCACGCGGTGCTCGAGACCAAGCCGCTGCTCGTGCCCGCGGCCGCCTGCCCGGGCGACTTCAAGCTCGACCTCGAGCTGGCCGGGACCGTCTCGTCGGACGGCGACGCGCTCGTCATCGCGTGGGCGAAGAACGGCGGCGCGTTCGTCACCGCCAAGACGCTGACCGGCACGCTCACGAAGCAGACGCTCGACCTCACCGGGCAGCTCGCCGCGGGCGACGCGCTCAGCGTGCGCCTCACCTACGACACCAACGCCAGCGGCTTCGCCAGCGGCCCGAACATCACGCGCGTGCGCCTCTACGCCGACGAGGACGCCGACCACGATCTCGTCTGCGACGGCTGCGACTGCGCCCCGCACAACGCCGCCTTCGGCCTCGACTGCGACCGAGACAACGACGGCTGGTGCGCCGCCACGACCGGCCCGCTGAACCCGAACCCGCTCTATGCCGGCTGCGACGCCGAGCTCAGCGGCGGCAACCCGCAGGTCGGCGGCAGCGACTGCCAAGACGACAACGCCAACGCGAACCCCGGCCGCCCGAGAGAGGACCCGTTCTGCGCCGACGGGGTCGACAACGACTGCGACGGCAAGATCGACCTGGCCGACAGCGACTGCGCCGCGCCGGCCTGCAGCGACCCCGACAACGACGGCTACGGCACCGGTCCGGGCTGCCTCGGCAGCGACTGCCTGGAGGGCGTCGCGAGCTGCAACGTCGACTGCGTCGACGCCGATCACGACGGCAGGGCCGACTGCGATCCGCTCGACACGTGCATCGACGGCGACGGCGACGGCTACGGCACCGGCCCGGGCTGCCTCGGCCTCGACTGCGATGACGACGAGAGCCGCTGCGCCGTCGACTGCCACACCGACGTCGATCACGATCAGGTCGCCGACTGCGCCGAGGCCTGTGTCGACGCCGACCACGACAGCTACGGCGTCGGCCCGGGCTGCCTCGGCCTCGACTGCGACGACACCTCGAGCCGCTGCACGACCTCGTGCGTGGACGTCGACGGCGATCAGGTGCCCGACTGCAAGGACGGCTGCCTCGACGCCGATCACGACGGCTACGGCGTCGGGCCGGCGTGCATCGCTGGCGACTGCAACGACCTGAAGCCGAGCTGCACCGTCAGCTGCGTCGACGTCGCGCCCGCCAACGGCATCGCCGACTGCGCCGAGACCTGCAACGACCCCGACGGCGATGGCTACGGCAGCGGTAGCGGCTGCCTCGGCGTCGACTGCAACGAGGGCGTCGCCCAGTGCAACATCAGCTGCCGCGACGACGACGCCGACGGCCTCGACGACTGCGACCCGGCCGACACCTGCCGCGACGCCGACCACGACGGCTACGGTGTCGGCACGGGCTGCGTCGGGCTCGACTGCGACGACCACCTCGCCGCGTGCACGACGAGCTGCGTCGACGCCGATCACGATCTGCTGCCCGACTGCGATCCGGCCGACGACTGCCACGACGTCGACCACGATGGCTTCGGCGTCGGCCCGGGTTGTCTCGCCCCGGACTGCGACGACACCATCGACACGTGCGCCAGCGACTGCACCACCGACGCCGACGGCGACGAGCTGCCCGACTGCGCCGAGGCGTGTGTCGATCACGACGGCGACGGCTTCGGCGTCGGCCCGGGCTGCACCGGCTTCGACTGCGACGACGACGCCGCGAGCTGCACCACGAGCTGCGTCGACGCCGATCTCGATCAGCTCGCCGACTGCAAGGACCCGTGCCTCGACATGGATCACGACGGCTTCGGCGTCGGCCCGGGCTGCACCGCCGCCGACTGCGACGACGACCGCGCGGCGTGCACGACGAGCTGCGTCGACGCCAATGACAACGGCACGCCCGACTGCGCCGAGGACTGCGTCGATCTCGACGGCGACGGCTTCGGCGTCGGCACCACCTGCCTCGGGCCCGACTGCGACGACGGCGCGGCGAGCTGCACGACGACGTGCGTCGATCGTGATCTCGACCAGGTCTTCGACTGCGCCGACGGCTGCGTCGACAGCGACCAAGACGGCTACGGCGAGGGCCCGGACTGCCTCGGACCGGACTGCGACGACACGCTGCGCGGCTGCAACCTCGACTGCTCGGACGCGAACCACAACGACGTCGTGGACTGCAACGAGGGCTGCACCGATCGCGACCACGACGGCTTCGGCGTCGGCGCCGACTGCACCCAGGTCGACTGCGACGACCGCTACGCCGCCTGCACGACCTCGTGCACCCACGCCGACAACGACGGCATCCCCGACTGCGCCGACGACGACGACGACAACGACGGCCTCAGCGACGTCGACGAGGCGAGCCAGGGCACCAACCCGCTCGACCCCGACAGCGACGACGACGGCCTCAACGACGGCGACGAGGTCCACAGCGCGCACAGCAACCCGCTCGACCCCGACAGCGACGACGACGGGCTGAAGGATGGCGACGAGGTCATCCGCGGCACCTCACCGACGAACGCCGACACCGACGGCGGCGGCGTGCACGACGGCGACGAGGTCACGCACGGCACCAACCCGCTCGACCCGAGCGACGACCGCGCCAGCGGCAGGTACGAAGGCTCGGGCTGCAGCGGGGCAGGCCTGGGAGGGGCGTGGCTGGCGCTCTTGCCGCTGCTCTGGGCGCTCCGGCGCCGCCGGGCCTGAGCCACTGCACCGGAGGTTATCGGCATCCCCTCCAAATGTGGTTGCCGACCACCCCCGGAGACCCGAGCCGCCCCTCCTGGGGTGGTCGCGACCACCCCCGGAGCCCCGGGCCGCCCCTCCTGGGGTGGTCGACGACCGGGTGCGGGACCCCGCGGCGGCCCCGGGCGTCCAGCCAGACACCACGCGGCAGGTCGGGTCAGTCCTTGAACGGCATCGACCCGAGGTAGTCGCGCTTGCCGACCGGCACGCCGTTGTGGCGCAAGATGGTGTAGGCGGTGGTGACGTGGAAGAAGAAGTTCGGGATGGCCATCTCGAGGTGGTACTCGTCGCCGGTCACCCACTTCCCCTGCGCGACGCGCGGCGCGACCTTCTTGTCGGACGACCCCTCGTACTTGTCGGCGGGCACGCTGTCGACGAACGCCAGGCAGGTCGCGATGCGCTGGCGCAGCTCGGCGATGGTCTGCTCGGTGTCGGGGTGCGACGGCGTCGCCTCGCTGGTCAGGTAGGTGGCGTCGATCGGCAGCGTGTCGCACGACGGCTGCACCTGGCGGGTCAGCGGGAACATGTCGGGGGCCAGGCGCGCGCCGCAGAGCACGTTCGGGTCGAAGTTCTTGGTGGCGGCGTACTCGACGGCCTGGCCGAGCCAGCGATCGAGGTTGCCGAGCATCTTCTTCTGCTCTTGGATGATCTGGAACGAGTTCATGGTGAGGCTCCGGTACGGGGAAACGGCGCGGTCATACGCCGGTCGTTGGCCGCACGGAACCCACCCCACCCATCAGGGCAGGCCACCTCGCCACGCGCTACTCGTCGGCCGGGCGCGAGCCGCGCGTCTTCTTCTTCTCGCCCAGCGCGCGCTTGTCGGCGACGCGGTGGCGCTGCGACGACTTGGTCGGCTTGGTGGCGAAGCGCGGCTTTGGCGGCACCAGCGCCTCGCGGATCAGATCAGCCAGCTTCTCGCGCGCGTCGACCAGGTTGCGCAGCCGGTTGCGGGTGACCTGCGAGGTGATGATGAGCTGGCCGTCGGCGTCGAAGCGGTTGCCCGCCAGCGCTCTCAGGCGGGCCTTCTGCGCGCCCGTCAGCGACTCGCACGCGGGCAGGTCGAAGCGCAGCTCGATCTTCGTCGCGACCTTGTTGACGTTCTGCCCGCCCGGGCCGGAGCTGTGCGTCGACGTGACCGTGAGCTCGTGCCCAGGGATGACGCAGGTCGGGCCGATGCGGAGGTCGGTGGACATGGGTGGCGCCTTCTGCCACGGTCGCCGGCCGCGAGCAATTCTTCCGCAGGAGGCCTGCGGAGAACCGGCCACGCCGAGGGCTGACCATGTGCGCTGAACGATCGAACCCGCACTCCTTCGTCGTCACCGAGGGTGACCTGCGCGCCCCGAACCGCGCCATGCTGCGCGCGGTCGGCTTCCAGGACGGCGACTTCGGGCGCGCGATCATCGGCATCTCCAACGCGCACTCGACCATCACGCCGTGCAACGCCGGCCTGCAGCGCCTGACCGATGCCGCCGCGGCAGCTATCAAGAAAGCCGGCGGCATGCCGCAGACGTTCGGCACCATCACCATCAGCGACGGGATCTCGATGGGCACCGAGGGCATGAAGCTCTCGCTCGTCTCGCGCGAGGTCATCGCCGACAGCATCGAGACGGTCGCGCGCGGCCAGAGCATGGACGCCATCATGGCCGTCGGCGGCTGCGACAAGAACATGCCGGGCGCGCTCATCGCCATGGCGCGCCTCGATCTGCCGGCGGTCTTCGTCTACGGCGGCACCATCAAGCCCGGCCACCACGCCGGCGTCGACCTGACGCTCGGCTCGACGTTCGAGGCGGTCGGCGCCATCGCCGCGGGCAAGATCGATCGCGCGACGTTCGAGGCGATCGAGAAGAAGGCGTGCCCGAGCTTCGGCTCGTGCGGCGGCATGTTCACCGCCAACACCATGTCGTGCGTCATCGAGGCGATGGGCCTGGCCATCCCCGGCTCGTCCACCATGAGCTCGCCCGACGACGAGATCGTCGCCGCCGCCGCGCAGGCCGGCACGGCACTCGTCGGCCTGGTGCAGCGCGGCATCACCGCGCGCACGATCCTGACGCGCCAGGCCTTCGAGAACGGCATCGCGGTCGCCATGGCCATCGGCGGCTCGACGAACGTCGTGCTGCACCTGATGGCCGTCGCGCGCGCCGCTGGCGTGCCGCTGGCGCTCGGCGACTTCGAGACCATCCGCAACCGCACCCCCCACCTCGCCGACACCAAGCCGGCCGGCCGCTTCGTGGCCACCGATCTGCACCGCGCCGGCGGCACCCCGGTCATCATGAAGATGCTGCTCGAGCACGGCCTGCTGCACGGCGAGTGCATGACCATCACCGGCAAGACCGTCGCCGAGAACCTCGCCGACGTCACGGCGACGCCCGACGGCGAGGTCATCCGGCCATTCGATAGACCCGTCTATGATCGCGGCCACATCGCCATCCTGACGGGCAGCCTCGCGCCCGCGGGCTCGGTCGCCAAGATCTCCGGCGTGAAGGTCCCGGTGATGCGTGGGCCGGCCAAGGTCTTCGACTCCGAGGAGGCGTGTATGGCCGCCATCAGCGCGCGCACCATCGTCGCCGGCGACATCGTCGTCATCCGCTACGAGGGCCCACGCGGCGGCCCCGGCATGCGCGAGATGCTGGCGCCGACCAGCGCGCTCGTCGGCCAGGGGCTCGGCGGCAGCGTCGGCTTCGTGACCGACGGACGCTTCTCCGGCGCCACCCACGGCATGGTGGTCGGGCACGTCGCGCCCGAGGCGGCGGTCGGCGGACCGATCGCGCTGGTACACGAGGGCGACGTCGTCAGCATCGACGCCCCTGCCAACCGCCTCGATCTGGAGGTCGACGCGGCCGAGCTGGAGCGCCGCAGAGCGGCCTGGCGCGCGCCCGCGCCGCGCTACACGAGCGGCGTGCTGGCCAAGTACGCGCGCGTCGTCGGCAGCGCGTCCGAGGGCGCCATCACCGACGGCTGAGGGTTTGCACTAAACAGTGCCTCCTTGTCCGAGATCCAAAGCGCGATGCGTCGTCGAGGCTCCGCTCCGTGCCCGACGTATGTCCATATACGCCTCCGCGCGGTGCTCGCCTCTGCTAGCCTCGCGCATGTCTCTCGGCCAATGCGACACTGTTTAGCGCGCCACCGCCGGCGTCGGCGACGGGCACGCGCGCCCCGGTCGAAGCACCCCCAAGTGCGCCTGCCAGGCCGCTGCTACGGCCCGATGTGCCTTTATTCCCGATGCGTTGACCTTGCGGAAGAACCGGCATAGGGTCGCCGAGTTCGGGTTGCGAGGCCACCGCGATGTACCTCCGCGGCGGCCGTGAGCACACACACGGGAGGCTCCCATGAGACTGGCGAAGCTCGCGTCTTGTGCGTTGTCCGCCGCCATCTTGGCGGCGTTCGGCGCATGCGGAGACGATGACACGGAGAAGGCTGCAGGCGTCATCACCTATGATGACTTCCCTGAATCCGCTAACGGCACCGACCGCTCGGACGACCTGGGCATCGCCCACGCGTTCGTGCTGCAGCCCGCGTTCGCGGGTGGTGTGGCGGTCCAGTACCTCGACCTCGGCGACGTGAATCCGACGCCGCCCAAGGTCTACGTGCTGGTCAAGGGCGGGACCGCGGTGGCCGGCCAATACCCCATCATCGACACGCTGCCCGGCAACGACGACTACGGCGCGTTCTGGCAGATCGTGAACGTCGAGGCGCCGAGCGGCTACAAGGCCAACGATCTCAAGAGCCTGAAGGGCCTGAAGGACGCCGGCTTCAAGATGACCGAGACCGACGAGGCGCTGCACTGCGCGGTCATCAACCCCGACGCGTCGATCGTGACGGCGGACCTCGCCGCGACGCTCAACGTGTTCGTCAATGTTCCTGACGAAATCCAGGTCAACCCGTACTTCGACGGCGAAGCGGATGTGGCCGACGGCAACCGTCCGGGCGACATCCTCGCGAACATCCCCGTGCAGGATGGCGACATCGTGCTCGAGCCGGTGTGGCACAAGCGCCTCAAGGCGTTCTGCTACACCGAGGGCTTCGACGTGCACGTGCCCCTGACCGTCGCGGACGGCGTGGCCACGCTCGACGACTCGGCGCTGGGCCGTCGCTTCGACGCGGGCGGCGCGCCGGTCTTCGAGCGCGCGCCGGGCGACACGGGCTACAGCCCGCTCGTCATCGGCGTGGACGCGGCGACGACGGTGCCCGGTCAGCCGGGTGCCATCGGCGACGTCGATGCAGCGGGCGGCGAGGCCTATGGCCTGCTCGACAATCCGATCCTCGGCAGCCTCGCCCTCGATCGCTTCGAGGTGACCATCACGAACACCAGCACGGCGACGCTGCCGACCGACGTCGAGGTCCCCTTCGGCGTGGGCGCGCTGCTCGTGTCCGATGACTTCGCCTACGACGCCGATGAAGACGGCGAGCTCGACACGGCCTACATCTG
>Ga0164241_10006349_pt1 | contig 10822 bp, 11 predicted proteins | sample OricomyardsoilBY_FD_108780 | JGI IMG/M metagenome (GOLD analysis project Ga0164241, IMG submission 108780) | Backyard soil microbial communities from Emeryville, California, USA - Original compost - Back yard soil (BY) | ecosystem: Environmental > Terrestrial > Soil > Unclassified | place: USA... | reverse complement strand
GGCCGGGCTCGCTACGCCCGCCCACGCGACCGCGCGCGAGCGCACGGCGGGAACCAGTCGCAACGCTGCGGCAGTCACCACGCCCAGCGTCCCCTCCGCGCCGATCAGCAGTTGGTTGAGGTCATAGCCGCGATTGTCCTTCTTCAACGCCGCGAGCCCGTCATGCACCGATCCATCGGGCAGCACCGCTTCGAGTCCCGCCACCAGCCGTCGCATCGTGCCGAAGCGCAGCACCTGCGTGCCCCCGGCATTGGTCGAGACCAGCCCGCCGATCGTCGCGCTGCCGCGCGCGCCCAGCGTCAGCGGGAAGCGCATCCCCTGCTCGCCCGCCGCAGCATGGAGATCGGCGAGCACCACGCCCGCCTCGGCCACCGCCAGCCCGGCCGCGGCGTCGATCGCGCGGATTCGCTTCAGGCGCCGGAGCGACAGGATCAGCGCCGATCCGTCCGCGGGCGGCGTCGCCCCGCCGACCATCGAGGTATTGCCGCCCTGCGGCACCAGCGCGACGCCCAGCTCGGCCGCCGCGCCGATCGCCGCCGCCACCTCGTCGGTCGAGGCCGGCGTCAGGATCGCCGGCGCCGCGCCATGATAGCGCCCGCGCCAGTCGTTCAGCCATGGCGCGATATCGGCAGGATCGGTGATCACGCCCTTCGGCCCCAGCCGCTCGGCCAGCCGCGCAATCAGGCGGGTCTGCGCTTGGTTCATGGCCCTTGCCGCTAGCATGGCCGCGCCACCCGTGCCAATTCATCGGCTGTTCAAGCATTTCCGCTAAGAATTCGAATCGATTATGCGCCACTCCTTGCTCTCCGCCCTGCTCCTCCTGGCGGCGGCGCCCGCCATGCTGGGCGTCGCGGCCGAGCCGCAGGTCGAGACCGGTTCGTTCACCTTCCAGCAGCGCATCATCATCCGCATCCCGCGCATGCCCGAGCCGCCGCCCGCGGCCGCCGATGCACCGGTCGAGTGGCGCGAGAAGGGTGCGCCGAAATGCATGAAGCTCGATCATGTCCGCGGCGCGACGATCAACGACGAGGATTCGATCGACCTGATGCTCGATAATGGCGATCGCGTCCGCGCGGTGCTCGCCGACGATTGCCCGGCGCTGGGCTTCTATTCGGGCTTCTATCTGCAGCAGAGCAGCGACGGTAAGGTCTGCGCCGAGCGCGATGTGATCCGCTCGCGCTCGGGCGCCGCATGCCCGATCGCGAAGTTCCGCCGGCTCGTCGCGCAGCGCTGATTTCACGCACGCCGCTTGACTTTCCGGCTGCTATCCCGGAAGCGCGCTCCCGCGCGTGGTATCCGCTGACGGGCACGCGATTTTTTCCGGAAACAGCATGACTTTTGCCGATCTCGGCCTCTCCGATGAACTCCTGCAGGCCGTAAGCGATTCCGGCTATACCGAACCGACGCCGATCCAGGCCGCCGCGATCCCCAGCGTGCTGATGATGCGCGACCTGATCGGCATCGCGCAGACCGGCACCGGCAAGACCGCCGGCTTCGTGCTGCCGATGATCGACATCCTGGCGCATGGCCGCGCGCGCGCGCTGATGCCGCGCAGCCTGATCCTCGAGCCGACGCGCGAATTGGCCGCGCAGGTGGCCGAGAATTTCGAGAAATACGGCAAGAACCACAAGCTCTCGATGGCGCTGCTGATCGGCGGCGTGCAGATGGGCGATCAGATCAAGGCGCTGGAGCGCGGCGTCGATGTGCTGATCGCCACGCCCGGCCGGCTGATGGACCTGTTCGAGCGCGGCAAGATCCTCCTGACCGGCTGCAGCCTGCTGGTGATCGACGAGGCCGACCGGATGCTCGACATGGGGTTCATCCCCGATATCGAGACGATCTGCACCAAGCTGCCCAAGAACCGCCAGACTTTGCTCTTCTCCGCGACGATGCCGGCACCGATCAAGAAGCTGGCCGACAAGTTCCTCGACAATCCCAAGACGATCGAGGTCGCGCGTCCCGCCACCGCCAACGTCAACATCAAGCAATGGCTGGTGCCGGTGGGCAGCGCCGGGCATGCGAAGCGCGCCAGGCTGCGCGCGCTGCTCGATACCCAGGACGTGAAGACCGCGATCATCTTCGCCAACCGCAAGACCACGGTGCGCGAGCTCAACAAGAGCCTGAAGGGCTATGGCTATCGCTCGGGCGAGATCCATGGCGACATGGACCAGTCGTCGCGCATCGCCGAGCTCGATCGCTTCAAGGCGGGTGACATCAACATCCTCGTCGCCTCAGACGTCGCCGCGCGCGGGCTCGACGTCAAGGGCGTGAGCCACGTCTTCAATTTCGACGCGCCCTGGCACCCCGACGATTACGTCCACCGCATCGGCCGCACCGGCCGCGCGGGGGCGACCGGCACCGCCTTCACCTTGGTCGCGCCCGACGATGCCGAGAACATCCAGAATATCGAGAAGCTGACCGGCATGGCGATCGATCGCTTTGCCATGTCCGAAGGCGATGCGGCCGCCGAAGAGCCGGCGCGGCCCGCGCGCCGCAACAGCCGCGCCAAGGCGCCGGCCAAGGATCTGGCGCCGCGCGAGGCCGAAGCGGAGCGCCCTGCCCGCGTACCGCGCGAAGCCCGCCCGCCACGTGAAGCGCGTCCGCCGCGCGAGGAACGCCCTGCCCGTGACGCACGCCCGCCGCGCGAAGACCGCGCCCCGCGCCCCGAGCGCGGCCAGCGGCATCGCGACGACGACGGCCCCGACGAGGGCTGGAACGGACCGGTGCCCGATTTTCTCAGTGCAGTGATCGGCGGTTAGGGCTTGTCCCGCGCGGGCAAGCGCACGATGTTCGTCACCTGTCGCCAGTTCGGGAGTTCGCCGATGATCCGCTACGCCTTGCTTGCCGCCGCCGCGCTCTCGCTGGCGGGCAGCGCCATCGCCGCCACGCCGCCGAAGGTGAAGGAAGCGAGCTTCGAGCAACTCGCCAAGCCGCTGCCGCTGCCCTACGACGAATCCGCCAATGCCGACGCCGCGGTCGCCGCGGGACGCGCCAAGGCGAAGCGTGAGCATAAGCGCCTGCTGGTCGATTTCGGTGGTAATTGGTGCCTCGATTGCCGCATCCTCGCCGGCACTGTCGAGCTGCCCGACCTCAAGCCCTGGGTCGACAAGCACTTCGTGATCGTCACGGTCGATTCGGGCCGCTTCGACAAGAACCTCCAGATCCCCGCGCATTACGGGATCAAGGGCCGGCCGGAAGGCGTGCCCGCGGTGTTCATCGTCGATCCGCGCACCGATCGCCTGGTCAACAAGGGCCACGAGACCGCGCTTGCCGATGCCCGCTCGATGAGCCCGCAGGCGCTGGCCGACTGGCTCGCGCGCTACGCCGGGTGATCGAGCTCACGGCGCCCGAGCCGATCTCGCTCGCCAGCCCGTGCGTCGCTATCTGCACGATGGATGAGGCGAGCGGCTGGTGCCGCGGCTGCGGACGCACGATCCGCGAAATCGCCAACTGGAGCGCCAAGCCGCCCGAAGAGCGCCGCGCGATCCTGATGAGCCTGCCCCCGCGCATCGCGGCGCTCGAGGCGAGATATCGGCGTTAAAGCAGATTCGTTTGCATTGAGCAGTTCTCCCGCGAAAGCGGGAGCCCAGAGTCGCAGGCCCAGTTTTCTGTGGCTCTGAACCCCCGCTTTCGCGGGGGAACATAAAGCTCTACTCCCGCACGGGGCTCCAGACGCGCAGCAGCAACCGGCCGAGCAGCGCCGGAATGCCCGGCCGCAGCAACAGCCATTCGCAGCGCGGGCCGCCATCGGAATGGCGAAGCGCCGAGGCTGCCCGCGCCATCGCCGGATCGCGCGCCAATTCGTGCCAAAAGCCCTCGTCACCCGTCCCGTCGCTTGCCGCAGCGGGATGATCGAGCACCGCCCAGCCCTTGGCGCGCGCTTCCTCGACCAGCGCCAGCACGAACAGATCGTCGGCCCCGACCGGCCCGATGCGGAGCCCGTTGGCCACCTCGCCCAACCGATCGACCAGCGCCGCACAGGCCGCCGCGTCGGCGATCTCGGCCACGGCGGGAAAACCGCGGCCCGGCGCGTTCGGCCCCGGCACCATCACCAGCCCCGCCGCATCCGGCCCGACACCGATCACCGGCAACGCGATCACGGGCGTGCCATCGCTTTCCACCACGATCGTGTGCGCCTGCCCGCCCGACGCGGCAAGCGCGGCGGCGAACCAGGCATAGCCGAGATGGCGGTGGCCGTGCGGCGCGGCTTGCGCCACCGCATCGATCGCGGCGCTCAATCCCTCCACCGCTTGCGTACGGATGGCGGGCGACAGGCGCGTGAAGGCGGCGAGCGACATCGGCTTGGTCATCGCCCCCCACCTAGGCGAAAGGCGTTACCAAGCGGTGGAGACGATTAGGGTCCGAACGCCATTACATCGAAGTCGGACTTCAGACCCTAGCCCTCGCGCACCCAGGCGCGTGCCGCGTCGATCTCGCCCAGGGCGAACACGCGGATTTCGGTCGGCATCAGCGCCGAGACCGCGCGAGTGATCGATCCGACCCAGCCCTTGTCGGTGACGACGGCGCAGCGCCCGATCCCGTTCAGATGTCCGAACACCCAGCGCACGTCTTCCCACCACACGCTCGGGTCGATCCAGCCGAGCGACTTGATCACCTCGATCACGCGCACCTTGCCGTGCGCGTCGAGCACCGCCTGGATCGCGGCGACCGTCGCCTGATATTCCTCCTTGCTGATCGCGCCGTCGACGGTGATCTCGATCACGCCGGACGCCGGATCGGTCTGTTGCGTCAGCATTCCTACCTCCTCGTCATTGCGTCGGCGCTTGAATCGCCGGCACCGCCTTATAAACCCGTCGCACCATGCCAACGATCCCCGCCGTCACCACGATCGCACAGACGATCCAGCTCTCGCTTTCGCCGGTCTTCATGCTGGCCGGCATCGGCGCGCTCATCAACGTGCTCGCCGGGCGGCTCTCGCGCGTGGTCGATCGCGCCCGCGCGCTGGAGGCGCTGCATCCCGCGTCCACGGGGCCGGAGCATGATCGCCACGTCTGGGAATTGCGCATTCTCGACCGCCGCATATCGGTGATCAACATGGCGTTGGTGCTCGGTGTGTCGAGCGCGGTGATGACGTGCCTTGTCGTCGCGATGCTGTTCGTCGCCGAACTCGCCCGGCTCCACATCGGCACCGCCGTCGCTTTGTCCTTCATTCTCGCGATGGCGCTACTGATCGCCGCGCTGATCGGCTTCCTGCTCGAAGTTCGCATGTCGCTCCGCGCGATCCACATCCGCACCGAATTGCTCGAGCGTCGATAGCGTGCCGCTCAATGATGGAAGAAGATCGGCGCGGCGATGATTCACCGCGCGCCGCTTTGCTTCAGCCAGGTCTCGACACGCCCCGCCACGTCCTTGAACGCCTGCCCATCGGCGCCATTCCCCGCGGCCGGCGGCGTGCCGGCATCGGAGGCGGCGCGGATCGCCAGCGTCAGCGGGATGCGCCCGAGGTATGGGATGCCGATCGCCGCCGCAGCTGCTTCGGCCCCGCCGCGCCCGAACGGATCGGAAACCTCGCCGCAATGCGGACAGGCATAGCCCGCCATATTCTCGATCAGCCCGATCACCGGAATACCCGCCTTGCCGAACAGGTCGATCGCGCGCCGTGCGTCGATCAGCGCCAGATCCTGCGGCGTGGAGACGATCACCGCACCCGCCGGGCGGTATTTCTGGATCATCGTGAGCTGCACGTCGCCGGTGCCCGGCGGCAGATCGAGTACCAGCGTGTCCGCCAAACCCCAATTCGCCTCGACCAATTGCCCAAGCGCTCCGGCCGCCATCGGCCCGCGCCAGGCGATCGCCTGATCGGGTGCGACGAGCTGGCCCATCGACAGCATCGGCACGCCGTAAGGCGTCGCCACCGGCTGCAGCACCTTGTCCCGCGCGGTCGGCCGCGCGCCCGTCACACCCATCAGCATCGGCTGCGACGGGCCATAGATATCGGCGTCGACCAGACCGACCTTGCGCCCCAGCGCCGCCAGCGCGATCGCCAGATTGGCGGCGACGGTCGACTTGCCCACCCCGCCCTTGCCGCTCGCCACCGCGATCAGCTGGCGCGCCACGCGCTGGCTGGTCTGCGCGACGCGCACCTCGGCGAAACCCGCGCTGGCCGCCGCGGCCTTGATCTCGGCTTCGAGCGCATCGCGCGCGGCGGCCTCCAATCCGGTCACGTCGAGGATGATGCTCGCGCGGCCGCCTTCTGCACGCAGGGTCGCGCGGCCCGGCGCCAGCCGGTCGAGCGCGCGGGAAAGGGCATCCTGGTCGGTCATGCGCCGCAGATAGTCGCTGGCTCCGCGCTTGCCACTGTTTTTCGCGCCCCTGTTTTTCCGCGCGCGCCCTCTTATAAAGACACACATGATCACCTTTCCGCGCTGGCTGACTGGCCGCGATATTCTCCGTTCCGAAGGCAAGGGCCCATGGGCCGGCGGCGAACCCGAGGACGACAAGAAGGGCCCGGGCCCGCGCAATCCCTGGGCGGTGCCGCCCTCGGGGCAGCGCCGCAGCGGCCCCAGCGCGCTCGACGAATTCCTCAAGCGCGCCCGCTCGGGCGGCGGAGGCGGGGGCGGCAATGGCGGCGGAGGCGGCTTTGGCGGCAGCTCCAATCCGCGCGCGCTGGCGGCGATCGGCATCGGCCTGATCGTGCTCGTCTGGATCCTGTTCACCAGCTTCCACCCGATCGCCCCGCAGCAGCGCGGCGTGGTCACCTTTCTCGGCCGCTATGTCGGCACGCTCGAATCGGGCGTGCGGCTGACGCTCCCGGCGCCGCTCGAATCGGTGACCCGGGTCGACGTGCAGAACATCCGCACTGAGGATTTCCCCGATCCGGCAAGCTCGGACCCGGAAAACCTGATGATCACCGTCGATTCGAACATCATCAACCTGTCCTTCTCGGTGCGCTGGAACATCAGCAATCCCGAGGATTACGTGTTCCAGATCAAGGACCCGACCAGCACCGTGCGCGCCACCGCCGAGAGCGCGATGCGCGAGGTGGTCGCCAACACCTCGCTCGATCAGGCGCTCGGCAGCGGCCGCGCCACGATCGAGACCGAGGTGCAGGACCGGATGCAGAAGATTCTCGACGATTATAATTCGGGCATCCGCGTGCAGGGTGTGAACATCAAGCAGGCGGTGCCGCCCCAGGCGGTCAACGATGCGTTCAAGGACGTGACCGCCGCGCAGCAGGACGCGGTCGCCGCGAAGAACAATGCGCAGGGCTATGCCCAGCAATTGATCGCCAAGGCGCAGGGCGACGCCGCGCAGTTCGACAAGGTCTATGCGCAATACAAGCTCGCGCCCGAGGTCACCCGCCGCCGCATGTATTACGAGACGATGGAGGACGTGCTGGCGAAGACCGACAAGACGATCGTCGAGGCGCCCGGCGTGCTTCCCTATCTGTCGCTGAAGGGCGCGCAGCGCCTGCCCAATCCCGATGCCACGCAACCGGCCCCGCAGGGAGGCGCACAATGAACGCCGCCCTGCTGCGCAGCCCGATCGGCATCGCGATCCTCGCGCTTCTCGCGTTGATCGTGATGGCGAGCACGCTCACGATCGTTCCCGAGACCGAACAGGTCGTCGTCCTGCGCTTCGAAAATCCGGTGCGCACGATCAACGAATACAAGCCCAACGAGCAATTCGGCAGCACCGGCGCCGGCCTGATCGCGCGCGTGCCGTTCGTCGACCGCCTTGTCTGGGTCGACAAGCGCGTGCTCGATGTCGATTACGACAACCAGCAAGTGCTCTCTTCCGACCAGCAGCCGCTGGTGGTCGATGCCTATGCCCGCTTCCGCGTGATCAACCCGCTGCGCATGGTGGTCACCGCGCGCAGCGAGGACGGCGTGACGCGCGCACTCCAGCCTTTGCTCGGCACCTCGATCCGCAACGAGCTCGGCAACCAGCCCTTCGCCGCCCTGCTCAGCCCCGAACGCGACAAGGTGATGGACAACATCCAGGCGCGCCTGCAGACGCTCGCCAGCCAATATGGCGTCGAGATCGTCGACGTCCGGATCAAGCACGCCGACCTGCCCGACGGCAAGCCGCTGGAAAGCGCGCTCACCCGGATGCGCACGCAGCGCCAGCAACAGGCGCTCACCATCCGCGCCGAGGGCGCCAAGCAGGCGCAGATCATCCGCGCCGACGCCGAGGCGGAGGCCGCCAGCATCTATGCCGCCGCGTTCAATCAGGATCCGCAATTCTACGATTTCTATCGCGCGATGCAGTCCTATCGCCACACGTTCGGCGCCGAGGGGGGCACCCCGCCGGCAGGATCGACGAACATCATCCTTTCGCCCGGCAACGCCTATCTGAAACAATTCGAGAATGGCGGACGCTGAACCCAAAAGCTTTCGATACGTTCATATTCAATCCACGTTCAGCAAGTTTTCGCGACAGAGCGTGCCAGTGCCGCCTTCGACAATTGAGAGGACCTTGATGCCAGTGCGCTACGCCTATGCAATCACCGCTGCCCTGCTGCTTGGTGGAACCGCTGCGTCGATGACGCTGCCCGCCCAGACGGCGCAGAACGAGCCCGGCGCGATCCAAGCCGCCGCGCCGCGCCCCGGCGCGCCGATGAGCTTCGCCGACATGGTCGCCAGGCTCTCGCCCGCGGTGGTGAACATCTCGACCACGCAGAAGGTCACGCTGCAACAGCAGCAGAATCCGTTCGACGGCCTGTTCGGCCAGTTCTTCGGCTTCCCGCCCGATCAGGGCGGCAAGGGCGATGGCGGCGCGCCGATCACGCGCGAGGCGCAGTCGCTCGGCTCGGGTTTCCTGATCTCGCCCGACGGCTATATCGTCACCAACAATCACGTCATCGCCGCGGGCATGAAGGGCGCGGTGGTCGAATCGATCACCGTCACGCTCAGCAACCACAAGGAATATCCGGCCAAGCTGATCGGCCGCGATCCCGGCTCGGACCTCGCCGTGCTCAAGATCACCGCCACCGACCTGCCTTTTGTGAAATGGGGCGATTCGGCGCATGCCCGCGTCGGTGACTGGGTGATTGCGATCGGCGAGCCGTTCGGGCTTGGCGGCACCGTCACCGCCGGCATCATTTCGGCGCTCGATCGCGTCACCGGCCAGGCCGGCCCGCTCGACCGCTTCATCCAGACCGATGCCGCGATCAACCAGGGCAATTCGGGCGGCCCGATGTTCGACATGCAGGGCAACGTGATCGGCATCAACTCGCAGATCTATTCGCAGTCGGGCGGCAATATCGGCATCGGCTTCGCGATCCCCGCGCAATATGCGCGGCCTGTCGTCGACAAGCTGATGAAGGGCGAGAAGGTGACGCGCGGCTATCTCGGTGTCGGCATCCAGCCGGTGACCGACGATATCGCCAGCGCCTGGGGCCTGCAGAAGAACGAGGGCGAGATCATCTCGCGCGTCGAATCCGACGGCCCCGCCGCCAAGGCCGGCTTCAAGCAGGGCGACGTGGTGGTGCGCGTCAACGGCCAGGAAGTGACGCCCGACAACACGCTGAGCTTCCTCGTCGCCAACGTGGCACCGGGCCAGAGCGCGCGCTTCGACGTGATTCGCGACGGCAAGCCGATGACGCTCAACGCCACGCTCGGCACGCGGCCGTCGGAAGACGAGCTCGCCGCGTTGAGCGGCGGCAATGGCGACGATGACGGCCTGCCCGGCGACGATGACGATCAGGAGCAGGCGACGCCGGCGCAGAGCCCGCTCGGCATCCAGGCGGTGCCGCTGACCCCGTCGATCGCGCGGGCGCAACGCATCGATCCGAGCGTTCACGGCCTCATCATCGCCGCGGTCGATCCGTCGAGCGACGCGGCGGCCAAGGGCCTGAAGCGTGGCGACGTGATCGTCTCGGCCAACCGCCAGCCGGTCACCACGGTGGCGCAGCTCAACGCGGTGATCGCCAGCGCCAAATCGGGCGGCCGTGATGCGGTGGGCCTGTTCGTCCAGCGCGGTCCGAACGGGTTGTTCGTCGCGGTGAAGTTCAAGAAATAGCTCTTCGGCCATCGCCTGACACGAGAACGCCCGCATTGCCATTTGGCGATGCGGGCGTTTTCTCATGCGTATCGGAGATGAGACGGAGGCTCTTGGCCGGTCAGCTTGCGGGTTGTGCCGCACCGGGCGTGGCGGCCGGTTGTACAGCGGAGAAGCCGCACTGCTTCTGCTCCATCGCGATCTGCTTGGTGATGCGGCTGGCATTCTCCGCATAGGCTTCGGTCACCGAGCCGTGGTTCACCGTCTTGCCGCGCAACGGGCTCACGCCTTCGCAGATGTGGAAGACGTGCGGCGTCGCGGATGTCTTGGCGCCGTTCTCGGGCGCAATCCAGTAGACCACATCCTGACCCGCCGGGTGCGCGGCGTCCTTGGTCGCATCGGCCACCGTCGCCGAGTCCTTGGCGATCGCCTGCGCCTGCGTGGCCACCTCGGGCGAACACGCGGTGGTCGGCTGGCCGGCTTTGATCTGCGCCGCGCACTGGTTCATGTCCTGGGTATATTGCTCGACCGACGGCGGCTTGAAGCTGATCCCGACCACTGTCGCGAGCGCAGCCAGCACGATACCGACGCCGCCCGCGATCTTCTTGTTCTTGGGATCCATGTCCTTGTCCATGAAGATCAGGACAATCAACGGAAGGAAGGCGATCAGCGTGACGATCGCGCCGAGCTGGTTCTGGACAAAGAACTTGAAGGGTTCGGCCTTGCTGGCTGGATCTTGTTTGTTGGCGGCCTTCCACAGCAGACTGCCGGCAATCGCGAAGATCGCGATGCCGACCAGGATGCCGATCAGCAGCGCAAGATTTCCATGGTCGAACGTGTGTCTGTAGAGCAGGACGAT
>Ga0164241_10006348_pt1 | contig 10822 bp, 9 predicted proteins | sample OricomyardsoilBY_FD_108780 | JGI IMG/M metagenome (GOLD analysis project Ga0164241, IMG submission 108780) | Backyard soil microbial communities from Emeryville, California, USA - Original compost - Back yard soil (BY) | ecosystem: Environmental > Terrestrial > Soil > Unclassified | place: USA... | reverse complement strand
TCGCTGACCGTCGCCGGTCCGCTGGTTCCGGCCGGTGCGCCGCAGCCCTACGCGCTGACCTTCGACAACATGGGCCAGCTGCAGCTGCCGGCCAACGGCATGGTGTCCTTCCCGGCCTACCTGCCGGCCACCGGTGCCGCGGCGATGAACCTGACGCTGGATTTCGGCGGCGCCACGCAGTACGGCAGCACCTTCGGCGTGACCTCGATCGTGCAGGACGGCTACACCACCGGCCAGCTGATCGGCATGAGCATCGACAAGGCCGGCATCGTGGAGGCGCGTTTCACCAACGGCCGCTCGACGGTGCTGGGCCAGGTGGCGCTGACCAACTTCGCCAACCCCAATGGCCTGCAGCAGCTGGCCGACACGAACTGGTCCGAGACCTTTTCATCGGGTGATGCGCTGCGCGGGCAGGCTGGTGGCACGGGCTTCGGCCTGATCCAGTCCGGTTCGCTCGAAGCCTCCAACGTGGACATCACCGAGCAGCTGGTGAACATGATCACCGCGCAACGCAACTTCCAGGCGAACGCGCAGATGATCCAGACCGCCGACTCGGTGACCCAGACGATCATCAACATCAGGTAATCCAGATGGATCGCATGCTCTATGTCGCGATGACCGGCGCCCGCGAAACACTGCGGGCGCAGACCGCGAACAACCACAACCTGGCCAATGCCTCCACCACCGGCTTTCGCGCCGACCTGCAGGCATTCCAGGCGCGGCATGTGGCAGGCGATGGCTATCACTCGCGTGTGTACGCAACGGTGGGCAACACCGGATTCGATGCCACCCAGGGCACCTTGATCCCGACCGGCCGCGACCTGGACGTCGCGGTGCAGGGTGCCGGCTACCTCGCTGTCCTCGGACTGGACGGCCGCGAAGCCTATTCGCGGGCCGGCGACCTGCATGTCGACCCCAATGGACAGCTGATGACCGGCACCGGCCTGCAGGTGCTGGGCGACGGCGGCCCGATTGCAGTGCCGCCGTACTCGTCACTCAAGCTGGGTGACGATGGCACGGTGTCGATCGTGCCGCTGGGGCAGGGGCCGGAGACGCGTGCCGACATTGCGCGCATCAAGCTGGTCCGGCCGCTGGATACGGACCTGGAGAAAGGCGTCGACGGCATGCTGCGCATGAAGGATGGCAGCGACGCGCCGGTCGATGCCACGGTGCGCATCGCATCCGGCGTGCTCGAGAGCAGCAACGTCAATGTCGCCGACGCACTGGTGAACATGATCGAACTGCAGCGGCGCTTCGACATGCAGGTACGCGCCATGAAATCCGCTGAAGACAACGGTGCCGCGTCCGCGCGGCTGCTTTCACTGAGGTAATCGGGAGACACCCGCCATGAATTCCGCACTGTGGGCCGCCAAGACCGGACTGGATGCGCAGAACACGCGCATGACCACCATTTCGCACAACCTGGCCAACGTGAACACCACCGGCTTCAAGAAGGACCGCGCGGTGTTCGAGGATCTGCTCTACCAGAACCAGGGTCAGGTGGGTGCCGCCACCTCGCAGGACACCGTCTCGCCGACGGGCATGAACCTGGGCACCGGCGTGCGCGTCGTGGCCACCGAAAAGAACTACTCGCAGGGCCAGCTGAACATCACCGACAACGCGCTGGACGTCGCGGTGGAAGGTCGCGGTTTCTTCCAGGTGCTGATGCCGGACGGCAGTCTGGCCTACACCCGCGACGGTTCGTTCAAGGTGAGCCCGGAGGGTGAGCTGGTGAACGCCACCGGTTACCACATCCAGCCCGGCATCTCGCTGCCCCAGGGCGCGCTCAGCATCAAGATTGCAGCCGATGGAACCATCAGCGCGCAGTTGCCGGGCCAGAGCGCAACCACACAGGTGGGAACGCTGCAGCTGACGGATTTCGTGAACCCCGCGGGCCTCGAGCCGCGCGGCGAAAACCTGCTGGTGGAATCGGCGGCAAGCGGCCCGGCGCAGACCGGCAACCCCGGCATCAACGGTCTCGGCTCGCTGCGGCAGGGAGCGCTCGAAGGCTCCAACGTCAACGTGGTCGAGGAGCTGGTGAACATGATCGAGACCCAGCGCGCCTACGAGATGAACTCCAAGGCGATTTCCACCACCGACCAGATGCTGCAATACGTGAGCAACAACCTGTGAAGCACACATTGATCACCACCTGCATCGCGGCGCTGCTGCTTGGCGGCTGCTCGTTGATGCCGCGGCACCCGGAAGACGAATTCGCGGCCACCTGGCCCGAAGAGCTGCCGCGCGAACAGGCCGCGAATGGCGCGATCTACCAGGCCGGCTACGACGTGGCGCTGTTCGAGAACGCGGTGGCGCATCGCGTGGGCGATACCGTGACGATCAACCTGGTCGAGAGCACGGCCGCGCAGAAGAGCTCCAGCACCAGCACCTCCAAGGGCGCGTCCATCGACATTCCCGCGCCGGTGTTCGGTGGTACGCCGCTGGCCATCGGCGGACACGAGATTTCCGCGAGCCTGGACAACAGCCGCACCTTCGATGGCGGCGGCGACAGCAGCCTGTCGAACAAGCTGCAGGGCAATGTCACGGTCACCGTGGCCAGGCGCCTGGCCAATGGCAACCTCGTCGTGCGCGGCCAGAAGTGGATCGAGATCAACCAGGGGCGCGAGTACGTGCGCATCCAGGGCGTGATCCGGCCGCTGGACATCCAGCCCGACAACTCCATTGCTTCCTACAAGGTGGCCGACGCGGTCATCGCCTACGGGCAGCGCGGTGCGCTGGCCGATGCGAACCGTCCCGGGCTGCTGTCCCGCTTCTTCAACTCCGTCTTCAACCCGCTATGAAAAACCGTCATCTCCCGCAACTGTTCCTCGCGGCGGCCCTGACCATGGTGTTGGTGGCGCCTGCCGCACACGCCGAGCGGATCAAGGATCTGGCGGCGGTGTCCGGGGTGCGCGGCAACCAGCTGGTGGGCTATGGCCTGGTCATCGGCCTCGATGGCACGGGCGACCAGACCAGCCAGGCGCCGTTCACCGTGCAGAGCATCAAGAGCATGCTGGCGCAGTTCGGTGTCACCGTGCCCTCCAACGTCAATCCGCAGCTGAAGAACGTGGCTGCGGTCGTGGTCACCGCGGATCTGCCGGCGTTTTCCAAGGCCGGGCAGACCATCGATGTCACGGTGTCCTCGATCGGCAATGCCGCTTCGCTGCGTGGCGGCACGCTGGTGATGACGCCGCTGCGCGGTGTCGATGGCCAGGTGTACGGCATTGCGCAGGGCAGTCTCGTGGTCAGCGGTTTCGGCGTGAAGGGGTCGGATGGCTCCAAGCTTTCCGTGAACGTGCCTTCCAGCGGCCGGGTGCCCAATGGCGCGACCGTCGAGCGCGAAGTGCCCAACAACTTCTCCGAGCAGCCCTACGTGGTGTTGAACCTGCACACGCCGGATTTCACGACCTCGGCGCGCATGGCCGCCGGCATCAATGAAATGCTTGGTGCGAACACCGCGCAGGCCATGGATGCAGTGTCCATCAAGGTGGCCGCGCCACTGGATGCGAACCAGCGCATTGCCTACCTCTCGACGCTGGAGGAAATCGAGGTCGAGCCGGGCGAGGCGCCCGCGAACGTCATCATCAACTCCAAGACCGGTTCGGTGGTCATGAGCGCGCGCGTGCGCGTGTCGCCCGCCGCCGTGGCCCATGGTTCGCTGCAGGTCACCATCACCGAGCGGCAGGACGTGAGCCAGCCCGAACCCTTCTCGCGTGGCGATACCGTGGTGACGCCGCGCACCGAGATTTCCGCCGGCGAGACCCAGGCGCGCATGTTCGTGTTCGACGCCGGGGTCAACCTCAATGACATCGTGCGGGCCGTGAACCAGGTGGGCGCGGCGCCCAGCGACCTGCTGGCCATCCTCGAGGCATTGAAGGCGGCCGGCGCGTTGCACGCGGAGTTGATCGTCATCTAGGCGCGAATTCATGGCCATCGCACCGACCAACACCTCGTTCTATGCCGACCCGTCCAGTCTTGGCGGGTTGAAGCGGGACGCGGCCACGCAATCGCCGGAGGCGATTCGCGAGGTTGCGCGGCAGTTCGAGAGCCTGTTCACGTCGATGATGCTCAAGAGCATGCGCTCGGCCTCGATGGGCGATGAGCTGTTCGGCAGCGATCAGGGCGACATGTACCAGGACATGTTCGACCAGCAGATGGCCGTGCAGCTGGCCAGTGGCAAGGGAGTGGGCCTTGCCGACATGCTGGTGCGCCAGTTGATGCAGGGCGGGGCCGCCGTCGCCGCTCCGCCGACCGCTGCAGCCCCGGCCACTCACGAGGATTTCGTCAGCGCCCTGCGCCCCGCGGCCACCGCGGCCGCGCGCGAGCTGGGCGTGGATCCGGACACCATCATTGCGCATGCGGCGCTGGAAACGGGCTGGGGCCGGTCCATGCCGGCCGCAGCCAATGGGCAGTCCTCATTCAACCTGTTCGGCATCAAGGCCGGTGGCAGCTGGTCGGGCAGTGCCGTCGCGTCGCGTACGCGGGAATTCACGGCAGGCCGCATGAGCGAGGTCAGTGCCGGATTCCGCAGTTACGATTCACCCGACCAGGCCATGCAGGATTATGTCCGGCTGCTGAAGGACAACCCGCGCTATGCCGGCGCACTGGGTACGGGCAGTGATGTGCAGGCGTTCGCGCGCGCTCTGCAGCGCGGCGGCTATGCCACCGACCCGGATTATGCAGCCAAGCTCACCGCAGTCGCGGCCACGCTCAAGAGCGGCAAGGTTTTGCCGTTAAACACCACGCACGCAGTCTGAGAGGTTTCATCACGTGGCTGACATGCTGAATGTTGCACTGTCGGGCCTCAGGGCCTTCCAGACCGCGCTCGACACGACGGGCCACAACATTGCCAATGCGACCACGCCCGGCTACAGCCGGCAGCGTGTGGATCTGTCCACGCAGCCGCCGCAGGGCGGCGCCGGCGTGGTCACCGGCAGTGGCGTGCAGATCACGGGCGTCAATCGCAACAGCGACGACCTGCTGTCGCTGCAGATGCGCCGCGCATCCAGCAGCTTCGCTCGCCTCACGGCCTACACGGACAAGGCCGGCGCCATCAACAACCTGTTCGCCAACAGCGAAACGGGCCTGTCATCGGCCTTGCAGAAATTCGCCAACGCCCTGCAGGGCGTGGCCAACACGCCTGCCTCGATTTCGGGCCGCCAGGTGCTGCTGTCGCAGGCCGATGACCTGGTGAGCCGCCTGCAGACCTATGAGACGCGACTCGACGAGATCGATACCCAGGTCAGCGAGCAGCTCAGGGCCAATGCGGCCTCGATCAACACCATCGCCCAGAACATCGCGAAGTTGAACGGGCAGATTGCCCAGGCCGCGGGCAATGGCGCATCGCCACCGAATGACCTGCTGGACGCGCGCGACCAGCAGCTGGCCAGCCTCTCGGCGCTGGTCGACACCAGCGTGGTGAAGCAGGACGACGGCGCGCTGAATGTGTTCATCGGCAAGGGGCAGCCGCTGGTACTGGGTGAGATGGCCTCGCAGCTGGTCACGCAGCCCGATGAATTCCAGCCCAACCGGGTGAACCTGGCGTTCCGCTCCGCGTCGGGGACCATCGACATCACGAGCTCGCTGTCCGGTGGCAGCGTGGGCGGCGCGCTGGATTTTCGCCGCGAAATGCTGGATCCGCAGCGCAACGAGCTCGGCCGCATGGCGGTGGCGCTGACCGAGGTCACCAATGCCCAGCATCGCGCGGGGCAGGATCTGTATGGCGACCTCGGCGGAGACTTCTTTGCCGTGGGCGGCGTTGAAGTACTCGGCGGCCGTTCCAATGCCGGCAACGCCACGCTCAGTGCGACGCGCACCAGCACCGGCCAGCTGAGCGCCAGCGACTACGTGCTGCGCTATGACGGCGGCAGCTGGAGCGTGAAGCGTGCCGACACCGGCCAGCCGGTGGCATTCACCGTGGGTGGCGGCGGCGAGCTGCAGTTCGAAGGTCTTTCGGTGTCGGTCAGCGGCGCAGCCCAGAGCGGCGACCGGTTCATGGTGCGGCCCGTCGGCAGTGCCATCGACGGACTCAAGCTGCTGGTCACTGATCCCTCGCGCGTCGCGGCCGCGGCGCCGATCCGCACGGCCACGGGTTCCGGCAACACCGGGTCGGCCACGATTTCCGCGGGTGAAGTGCTCGACTCCACCCATGCAGCGCTGCGCGATCCGGTCACCATCCGCTTCACCGGTCCCGGCACCTGGGAGGCGCTCGATGCCGGCAATGCCGTCATTGCGTCCGGAGCCTACTCGGCCGGCGGCAACATCGATGTCAATGGCTGGCGCGTGCAGGTCAGTGGCGCGCCGGCCACCGGCGATGCTTTCACGGTGGCGAGCAATGTCGGCGGCGTGGGCGACAACCGCAACGCACTGAAGCTGTCGGGTGTTCTGAACCTCGGCGTGATCAATGGCGGCACCGAATCGCTGGATGCCGCGGCCAGCCGCATGGTCAGTACGGTGGGCGTGGTGACCAACGGTGCCAACGCCAGCCTGGAAGCCCAGAAGATCATCTACGACGACAGCCAGTCGGCCATCGACGGACTCTCGGGCGTGAACCTGGATGAAGAAGCCGCCAACCTGCTGCGCTACCAGCAGGCCTACCAGGCCTCGGCGCAGATGATCCGCGTGGCGCAGACCCTCTTCGACACCTTGATTGCATCGGTGGGCCGATGAGTACTTACCGCATTTCAACCGCCGGCCAGCATGCGGCAGCGATCGCGCAGATCCTCAAGCAGCAGGTGCTGCTGACGAAGACACAGACGCAGATTTCATCCGGCCAGCGCATCCAGTCGCCGGCAGACGATCCGGTGGCGGCCACGCGCATCCTCGCGTTGCAGGGTACGCAGGCACAGCTGCAGCAGTACGAGACCAATGCCGGCCTCGCGGCGGACCGGCTCGGCCTGGGCGAGCAGTCGCTGGCAGACCTCGGCACGCTGGTACAGCGCATCCAGGAACTCACCGTCCAGGCCAACAGTGGCGCAATGGACGATGTGTCGTTGAAGTCCATCGCCACCGAGCTGCGTGCGCGTGCCGGGGAGCTGCAGCAGATTGCAAACCGCCAGGACAGCAATGGCGAGTACCTGTTCGCGGGCTACTCCACTGCAACAATGCCCTTTGCGGACACTGGTGGCAGCGTTTCCTATGCCGGCGACCAGGGTGTGCGCCAGCTGCAGATCAGCAGTTCGCAGAAGATCGCTGATGGGTTCCACGGCCAGCGGGTGTTCATGGACATCCAGGAAGGCAACGGCACATTCGTTGTGACAGCCGGCAGCAATGCGGGCACCGGTCTGCTCGGCGTGCAGCAGGTGGTGGATGTCACGCAGTGGAATGCCGCCGGCGCGGCAGCGGCTGCCGCAGTGCCACCGTTGGCGCATGAGTACACCATTCGCTTCACCGATCCGGATGCAAACGGCACCGCGGACAGCTGGGAGCTGCTGGATGCCGCCGGTAATCCGGTCATGGACAACGGTGCGCCGCCAGCGCCCGTCACCGGCACCTATACGGATGGCGGTGCGATTGCCTTCGATGGCGTGCAGTTCACGCTCAGCGGCACACCGGCTGTGGGCGACACCTTCGACGTCCGGCCCTCGGGCACCGAAAGCCTGTTCAAGACGCTGGACGATCTGGTCACGGCACTGGGGCAGGGGTCCGCTACTGCGCAGTCGCGGGCCACGCTGGGCACAAACATCAACAAGGCACTGACACAGCTCGACAACGGACTGAACCATGTGATCGACCTGAGGACCGAGATCGGTGCGCGGCTCGCATCGCTCGACACTGCGGCCAGCCTGCGCGACGACCTGGGCGCGCAGCTGACCGCTTCGCTGTCCAGCCTCAAGGATGTGGATTACGCCGAAGCCATCGGTCGCCTGAACCAGCAGATGGTCGGATTGCAGGCCGCACAGGCCGCCTACACGCGCATCGGCCAGATGTCGCTGTTCGACTATCTGCGATAAGTAAGATTCTCCCGGTTACCGCGCACCGGCATCCAGCGCGGTTGTGAGCAAGGTCCCATTTCCGCCGCAGATCTGCGAACCACGTCTTCAAGTAACGATGGTTCGCGCCGTTAACCCTCACGTAGAGCGCACTGGCCGCGGTAACCGACCAGGGCACCGCCGGCCCGAACAGCCGGAACAGTCGCAACAGAGAGTTTTTAAAAGGAGTTCTTGAAAATGGCACTTGTCATCAACACCAACGTGATGTCGCTGAACGCGCAGCGCAATCTGTCGACTTCCGGCAGCGCGCTGGCGACCTCACTGCAGCGCCTGTCCTCTGGTCTGCGCATCAACAGCGCCAAGGACGACGCCGCAGGACTTGCGATCTCGACCCGCATGACCACGCAGATCAACGGCCTGAACCAGGCCGTGCGTAATGCCAACGACGGCATCTCGCTGGCGCAGACCACCGAAGGCGCCTTGCAGGAAGTGACGAACAACCTGCAGCGTATCCGCGAACTGGCCGTGCAGTCCGCCAACGCCTCCAACTCCGACGCCGACCGTACCGCCCTGGACCAGGAAGTGTCGCAGCGTCTGGCCGAAATCCAGCGTATCGCCAGCCAGACCTCGTTCAACGGCCGCAAGGTGCTGGACGGCACGTGCGGCAGCGCGTTGTTCCAGGTAGGCGCGAACGTCGGCGAGACCATTTCGGTGGGTCTGAACACCAGCGTCAAGACCTCGGATATCGGGGCCACTGACGCGGCGACCGGCTCGGTCGACATGGCCACGCTGTTCACCTCGGCCGACACGCCGGCTGTTGCCGCTGTGTGGACGACGGGCGCCATCACGAACACCACCGACTACTCGGGTGGTGCCGACATTACCTTCGACGTCGGTGGCCAGACTGTGCTTCTCAATGCGGACTACACCGACGCAGCAGGCGTCCTCGCCGCGATCGACGGTCAGCTCGATGGCACGGTGGTCGTGGCCGCCGGTGCCGGCAACACCGTGACCTTCACGGCTGCCACCGCGGGCGCCGCAGGCACCGCAGTGGTTGCGGTGACGGGTGCCGATGCCTCCGGCAGCGCCACCACCGCCGGTGCCGATCTGATCGCCGGCGTGCCGACTCCGTACGTGCTGGGTGCGTTCTCCCTGACGGTTGGTTCGGGCTCGGCGGTCAGCTTGGCCGGCACCTACGCCACGTCCACTGCGCTCGTTGACGCGATCAACAGCCAGGTCAGCGGCGTGTACGCGCAGGAAGACAGCACCGGTCACCTGATGATCTCTTCTTCCGAAGAGCTGACGATCGGCGCGGGTGCGGGTACGACTGCCCTGGGCCTGACGGCCGGCGCGATCACCGCCTCGGGCGATCTGTCGACGGTGGACGTGCTCGACGTGCCCGGTGCCAACGATGCCATCCAGCGCATCGACTCGGCGCTGTCATCGGTGAGCTCACTGCGCAGCACCCTGGGTGCGGTGCAGAACCGCTTCCAGTCGACCATCAACAGCCTGCAGGCGGTGTCCGAGAACCTGACTGCTTCACGCAGCCGCATTCTCGACACGGACTTTGCGATGGAGACGGCGGAACTGACCCGCGCGCAGATCCTGCAGCAGGCTGGTACCGCGATGGTGGCACAGGCCAATTCGATCCCGCAGAACGTGCTCTCGCTGCTGAAGTAATTCAGTCGCAGACACCCTGAGACAGGGGCGCGGCGGGGGTCGAAAGACCTCCGCCGTTACCCCATGTGAGGCAGCATGGACATCAAGGCAACAAAGCCAGTTTCCAGTGTAGCCAGCGCCCCGATTGGCGGAGGGCGAGAAGCTGCTTCGCAGTCTTCCGGCGGCAGGGATTTGCCGCCACCTCCGACCTCGCCAAAACTCGACCTGACCGCGATCCAGGCGCAGAGCCTGAAGAAAGCTGCCGTTGCGCAGCAGATGAGCCGATACCTGCAGTCGAACTCCCGCCAGCTGGAGTTCCGCTTCGACGCGGAGTCCGGCCATGCGGTGGTAACCGTGCGTGATGCCTCCGGCAGCGTGGTGCGCACCATTCCAGGCGAAGAAGCGCTGGCGATGTTGCGCCGGGTTAGTGTCGATCCGGGCACATTTATGGATCTCATGGCGTGAGAGACTGGTCGCATGCCCGCCATCACGTCCACGGGAATTGGCTCCGGACTCGACATCAATTCGCTGGTCACCCAGCTGGTGGCGGCCGAGCGCGCGCCCGTCGACAAGCGTCTTACCAGCACTGATGCCAGGCTCACTGCCCAGCTGACGGCGATGTCCTCGTTGAAGGGCGCGCTGTCCAGCCTGCAGAGCGCGCTCAATGGCCTGAAGACCAGCAGTTCCTTTGAGCTGCGCAAGGCCTCCGTGGCCGATGATTCCTGGTTCGGCGCCACGGTCACTTCCGACGCGGCAGCCGGCCACTACGATGTGGAAGTCGTGCAGCTGGCTTCGGCGGGGCGAATCTCCTCGACGGCCTTTTCTGGTGCGGATGCGCAGATCGGCACCGGCACGCTGGCTATCGATGTGGGCAGCGAAACCTTCACGGTGGAAATCGACAGCGAGCACAGCACGCTGGCCGACATCCGCGATGCCATCAACAGTTCAGCCGACAACAAGGGCGTGCGCGCCACGCTGATCACCGACCAGACCGGCGCCCACCTAGTCCTGACCGGCACGCGAACCGGCGAGGCCAACGACATTGCGGTGAATGCTGCGCAATCCGTGGATTCCGACGCCAATGCCGGGGATTCGCTGGGGCTGTCGCGGCTGTTCGGCATGGCACCGAAAGACCTCGTGAAAGACGTGGCGCATGACGCCATCGTGAAGGTCAGTGGCTTCGAGATCCACAGCGACCAGAACACCATCGATGGCGCCATCGATGGCGTGAC
>Ga0164241_10006347_pt1 | contig 10823 bp, 10 predicted proteins | sample OricomyardsoilBY_FD_108780 | JGI IMG/M metagenome (GOLD analysis project Ga0164241, IMG submission 108780) | Backyard soil microbial communities from Emeryville, California, USA - Original compost - Back yard soil (BY) | ecosystem: Environmental > Terrestrial > Soil > Unclassified | place: USA... | reverse complement strand
TGACGTGCACGACAGCGACCACTTCTCGCGCGACGATCGGCAAGACGGTATTCAAAAAAACCGCAGGTACCCGGGATGGACCAAGTATCTTGGAACACCGAGTGGTTCGTACCTTCAATATGCGCCGGGTAGCCAGCCCGCCCCCTTGGTCCCATAGAGGTGGATAGCCATGATCCGACAAGCCCTTCTCGTTCTCGCATTCATCGGCTGCACGCCGGTGTTAGCTGAAGATGATCCCCTCAACGCACCACATGTATCACTAACTGCGGCACAGTTGATACCTGTCGCTCTTAAGCAGTTCGGAAAGGATCAACCAAAAGCCAACAAGAAGCATTTTCTCGTTTACATCGATGAACGAGAAGAACAGGTCGAGATCGCGTTCATCCCTGAGTCGGAACCCGTTACCGAAGACTGCGGCGAAAAGGATTGCGTCCTCACAATGAACTCTGGTGGTCGCACTGCGTTCGGATTTGGTATTACCTATTTAGTAGACAAACAAAGGGGAAAGATTGTGAAGACAATCTGGTCTCGGTAGCGGCTTCGGCCTCGGCGCAACAGCTCGAGCCTCTACGACGAGCTCAACCGCCTGAAGCAGATCACCGATCCCGCCTTGGGGCTCACGCTCTTCGGCTGCGACGCCCAGGAGACAACAATCTGTCGAATGATGTACTGGGCGCTGATGCCTTCCACGTGGCTCCAGGCAATAAGGTTCTGCTTCATACGAGGAATACCGGAAATTCCGAGATCGAATAGAGAGAGCTCTGATATGAAGTCGGTTCATCCATTGCGCGCAGCAGTCCTCTGTATGTTTGTCGGCGGAGCGATGGCAGAAAATCCGCCGTCTTTACAACGTGCCTTTCCGATCGAGCGAGCCATTCAACAGGCGGACACAGCGATTGGGTATCCCAAGGGTCGGCCGGAAAGCCTCGAGCTGCTTCGCGTTGACTATGTTGTCGAGCCTTTGAAGGGCGATCGATTCGACGGAATTCTCCTGCCTGACCAGGTTGTTAGGCAGTTGACGGGAAAGACATTCTGGGTACTGATCTACCGCAGATATCCAGTGATGGTCGGCGGCGGATACTCGGTATTTCTGGACGGGCTCACCGGAGAAAAAGTCCATGTCGTGCGGAGCAGGTGAGACGCGTCGTGACGCACGATTTGATCTATTGGAAGCCGGCACAGCTCATCGACTAGTTGGCCGAGCTTCGGCCCCTGCGACCCCCACACTCGCGGGTGTTCAACGAATTGGACACCGCCATCCGGTGCCGCCAACCTTACGCAGATGACCGACCATGAATGCAAGCTTCTTCGTTCGTATCGCAGCCATCTGCTCCGCGACCTCGGCTACTTCGCAAATACCCGAGCCAATGCCGCTCCCGCATCGCACCGCGATCTCGACCTGGCTTGCGGCCCATTCGAACTATCGAGTGGCAAGCTCGGAAGACTGTGATTGCAATGATTCGATTGCAGAGATAAGGCGAGGCGCCGGAGGGCCTTGGGCACCAGTCCCCGGATATGAGCCGTACTTCATGCAAGGCGATTTCGATGGCGATGGCGTCGGAGATGTGGCCATTGTCGCGGTGACAGCGAAACCGCAGCGTCAGGTGGTTATCCTCGTGTCGATAGGCGGTCCAAGTGGCGGCAAGCTGGTGGCGAGGGAAATTGCGACTCGCGATGCCTACCTTCGATCGCGCGGCCTATTCTGCTCGCTACCATATCCCGAGAAGCCTGAGCAGGCCTGCCGACTACTGTTCGGTGCATTCCACTCAGAGGCCGAAGAAGTCCTTCCGGGAAGAAAAGCGGGCCGGCACCTGTAACCTGATTCGAGTTTGTGGTTCCCACGAAAGTGATCGTCGCGATGGCAAGGAGAGGAGGCGCCTCCTATCACCGAAGCAGCTGCACGATTATCTGAATTCACATGGATGCAAGGGGAAACGCGTCGAACTCTACTCTTGTTCAACTGGTGCGAACGGGCCCAACGGTGAAGCCTCATTCGCGGAAAGACTATCTAAGTTACCTGGCAGAAATGGAGTGATGGCGCCCGATAAGTCAGCCGTCTACACAGAAGATGGGCCAACACCGGATTCCTACGGGCACAAGAACGATGATGTTCACCAACCACTCAACCACAACGATCCAGGAACCTATCGTGAGTTCTAAGTATTGTGTCTGTAGTTTGTTGGTCGCCTTCTTGATCGTTGGGTGTGGTCGGAAAGCTAATGAGATATCCGGCAACGGCGCCTGCAATGACTACACTGAAAGTCATCTGTCCCAATTGCGAGCGAAGGGCGACCTTCAGTCAGCGAGAGATCTTCGCGACCTCATTTTAGATTGCGATTTGACCAAGGAGCGATTCGAAGAGGCGTTGATGTGGGCGAAGATCGCTGCGGAAAAAGGAAACGCATTGGATAAGAAAAACTATCAGGCTCTGATTGACAGGGCTGAACCGCGGTAGTCAACCGTTTATGGCTAGCGCACGTAACCGCGCTCAAGTCAAAAGTTCCTGAAAAGGCCCTGCTGGGGGCCTTTTTCTTTTTGTCAGAACGCGAAACCCCTCACGCCCCCCTGCCTACTCAACTACCGACACCGCTACAACAGGAAGTCGGCAGCCATGCATATAGGGACGCTACTCAAAGGCTCGCGCAGGACGCGCGTCGTCAAAGGACTGCTGCTGCAGGCGGCGACTACCGCACTGGTCGCCGCCTGTGGTGGTGGAGGGTACGGCGGCGGTGACGGAGGCTCCCCCACTCCGGCGCCGGCGCCCGCTCCAGCCGCGGTGATCCGCGATGCACAATTCATCGACGACACCGTCGAGGGACTGGGCTTCAGCGTCGCCGATGTCGGCGAGGGTCGTACGGATGCCGCCGGCAAGTTCCAGTTCGCCGAAGGCCGCAAGATCGACTTCTTCGTCGGCGGCGCGGCCAACCGCATCAACATCGGCAGCGCCACGCCCGGCTACACCAGCGGGCCGACCGCCTTCAGCCTGCACGACCTGACCGAAGCGCAGGGTGCCAACGGCGACACCTATCTATCGAACCTGCTGCGCGTGCTCGCGCTGCTGGACGCCAACGACGACACCAGCGACGGCTTCCAGGTCGACGCCGCGGCCAATACTGCCATCGGCGTGGCCGTCACCGGCATCAAGACGCTGGACTTCGGTGCCGACCCGGCGAATTTCGAGAACGACGCCATCGTCAAGGCGCTGGCCACGGCGAAGAACCGCACGCTGATCAGCGCGGCCGAAGCGCTGCTGCGCTACCAGCTGCTGTTTCGCCAGTCGCGCTCCTCCAGCATCGCGCTCACCGGCGACGACACGCGCGCGGTGGTCGTGAATCGCCAGAAGGCCAGCGTGTCGGTGATCCGGGTGCGGGACGCCGCGGGCGCCGATGTCTCGCAACTGCTGGCCGAAGTGCCGGTAGGCAAGGAGCCGCGCTTCGTGGCGCTGTCGCCCAACAGCAATCGCGCCTACGTGACCAGCGCGATCGACGGCACGATGAGCACCATCGATCTGTCGGCGGCGACGCCGGCCGCCATCGGCACGGCGCTGGATGTGGGCGTGGAGCCGCGCGGTATTGCCATTACGCCAAACGGCACCTACGCCTTTATCGCCGGCAACATCACCGGTGACGTCGCGGTGGTGAACCTCACCAACAACCAGGTCGTCGGCCGCGTGAAGACCGGCGGCAATCCTTATGCGGTGGCCATCACCAACGACGGCGACCGCAGCGACGACGACGAACGCGTCTACGTCACGCAGCTGTTCGGCGAAATCATCGACGCCGCGCGCCCCGACGGTTTCGACGACGCCAAGCAGGGCGTGGTCAGCTCGTTCCGCGTCGGCGAAGCGGTCAGCAACGCGGGCACGGCCGCCGTGACGCGCCTGCTGCTCAAGCCCATGGCGTCCGGCTTCAACGCCGACCGCCGCAACTTCTGCGGGCTGACGCGCGACGCGCTGCAGACCGCGGGCACCGTGAAGTACTTCAACAGCAACGCCGACGGCCTGGGCAATGGCGCTGCCTTGCTGAAGAACTCCACCTACTGCCCGGATGTGGCCAGCACGGACATCACCACCGACGGCCCGATCGGCAAGGTCGCGCAGAAGGTCTACCCCAACATGCTGTTCGGCGCGCTGATCCGCGGGCCGTTCGTCTACGTGAACAACGTGGGCGCGCAGCCCGAGCCGCCGGTCAACTTCAACACCAATGTGCAGGCGCTGGTGGGCGTGCTGAGCTCGGTGACCAATGCCGAGTCGCCGTTCTCGGTGAACCTGAACAGCTTCGTGGGGCCAGAAGTCGCCAACACGCCGGCGAATGCGCAGGACAAGCTGTTCCTGAACGACATCGTCGCGCTCGATGCGGACCGCCGCGGCAAGAATTTTCTGGTTGTCAGCCGCGGAGGAAACTACGTGATCCGCGCCACCGTGGGCACGGATGGCAAGCTCACCACACTCGACGCCGACAAACATGCGCGCCGCCTGCAGACGGGCAACCTGCCCAGCGGCGTGGTGATGTCGCGCGACGGCAAGCGCGCCTACACCAACAACGAGCTCAACACCTCGATGACGGCGCTGAACCTCGAGGCCAACACCGTGCTGGCGCGCGACATCGAGTCTTCCGCTCCACCGGCTCCCGGCACGCAGGCGCACCGCAATCTCGTCGGCAAGCTGGCCTTCTTCACTGCGCTGGGCGTCCCCGACGTGCTCGACACCAATGGCGACGGGCAGTTCGACATCGCGCTGCGCGACATCGACCCGGTGGCCAACAAGGGCAAGGCGTCGCGCGGCGCCTGGTCGAGCTGCGCCTCCTGCCACGACGACGGCCACTCCGACAACGTCACCTGGATCTTCCCCACCGGCCCGCGCCAGACCATTCCGCTCGAGGGCACCTTCGCGCGCAACAACCTGGACGATCAGCGCATCCTCAACTGGAGCGCAATCCGCGGCTCGCCCACGGACTTCAACAACAACTCGCGCGCCGTGCAGGGCGGCACCGGGTTCGCGGTCAATGTGAATGGCGTGGATAAGTCGGCGCAGGTGTTCAACCACGGCCCGACGCGCGGCATCAGCGATTCTCTGGACGCGATGACCGAGTGGGTGGCCACCGTGCGCGCACCCATCATGCCGCCCATGGACGTGGCGCGTGAGCCCGCCGGCCGCGGCCTGTTCACCAGCTTCTGTGCCAGCTGCCACGGCGGCACCAAGTGGACCAAGAGCCGCACCAAGGGGCTGTACCTGGACAATCCGCTGCTTCAGGCGGATCCGGTGGGTCCGGGATTCTTCGCCGGGGTCGTCAGCAACGACGCTGGCGTGGCGCTGTCCGGAACCGTGGTAGTTAGCGTGGCACGCGCCAACAAGCCGGCGCCGCTGCTGATCCAGGACAACGTAGGCACGTTCAACATCGCCAGCCCGATCGAGATCCGCGGCGCCGGTGCGGTCGACGGGCAGACCACGCAGGGTTTCGGCTCCATCGGTATCGGCGGCTTCAACAGCCCCTCGTTGCTGGGTGTGGCCTACTCGGCGCCGTACTTCCACGACGGCTCGGCGCACACGCTGGCCGAGGTCATGGCGCGCCACAAGCTCGGTGACCTCACGATCGCCACGGCGCTGAACGCGCAGGAAGTCGCCGATGTGACCGCCTTCATCACCAGCATCGATGATGCGACACCGAGCATGCCGAACGCGACCGACGCGTTCATCCAGTAACGATCCGTAATGGGGACATTCCCCGTTTCCTAGCAAAAGGGGACGCACCTGGTCGGGTGCGTCCCTTTCCCGCTCAGGCCGACTTGCCCATCGCGCTCTTGATCGCGCCAACAATGGCCAGCAACACGCCGCCGCCGACTCCACCACCGGCGATGCTGCCGATGACCGAGCCGACATCGACGCCGCCCGAACCCGTGCCGACGCCGAGTGCGTTGAGCAATACGCCGCCGAGTCCGCCGCCCAGGATTCCCACGATGGAATTCCCGACGGTCCCGAGACTGAACTTCTTCATGAGGCTGCCGGCGACGTTGCCGCCGACCGCTCCGCTGACCAGCTGCACGAGCAATGTGACGATATCCATGTGACCTCCGGCGTTGTGCGACCGCGGCCGATGATCATGCGGAAACCAGCGCCGGACATCGGACCTTGGGCCGATTGTGCCGTCCGGTTGTCAGAAAACGCCGCGCGACCCCGCGGTCCTGACCCCAGGACGCCTCCGCCGCGTTGACCATCAGTGTATGGCGCGCAGTTTCGTATTCGCGGCGATCGCGGTGCTGGCGGGCGGCACATCTGGTTGCCAGCCAGGACCTTGGGATGACGCCGTGTCCCGTGATGACCGGCAGATACTGGACACGATGCTCGCGTTGGCCTGCAAACTCGAGACTCGCGAGATTGTCTCGGATCGTCCCGCGATTCCGCGCGGTCGCGGCACCGATGACGCGGATCCGCGCAATCTGCAGTTCGGACTCGACCTGGCAAGGCGACCGGCGCATCACGCGCACTGGCCGCAGGGCACCGTCTGCAAGACGGTGCGCGTGGTGCCGGAATCCTCGGTCGAAACCGCGTTTGCGCACGAAACCGTGAAACCGGCGCAATGGATCGGCTTCGGCAAGGCATTCGATGGCGCCCAGCACCTGGTGCGCGTGTCGCTCCCGGTGTATTCACCGGACGGACGGCGCGCCGTGGTGTACACCGTGGGCACCTGCCCGTTCCAGTGCGGCGCGGGCTTCTATCACGAGCTGCGCAAGTCGCCCACCGGCTGGAAAATCGTGCGCAGCGAGGTGGCGTGGGAGTCCTGACTACTCGAACCGCAGGCTGACCTCGATCTCGGGCAGCAGCGGCGAGGGATCGAAGTACGGCAGGTCGTCGCGCGACGCGAACACGCTGCCGGCGACGATGTAGTGCGGCGTGCGGTCGATGTCGACGCGATACACCTTGCGCGAATGCGCCTTGCCGCGGTGGCTGGGCGGGATGCAGTCGATGACTTCGTCGACCAGGCACTGCTCGACAGTGAAGTCGCTGAACCAGCACGGCATGGACATCCACACCACCCCGCGGAACAGCAGGTCGATGCGCTTCGGCCCGCCGTCGTCACGATCGCCGGAGCGCAGCAGCAGCACGCCGTGGTGCTGGTGGAACAACACCAGGCCGAATTCTCCGTTGAAACGCGCGGGCAATTGCAGGGGACCGTCCATGGTTCACTCAGTGCATCCGCCGCGTCCGCGCGGCCAGTGCGCCAAGGTCTCATAGACGGAAGCGCCTGTCAGCGTTACAGCAGGGAACCCCTAGCCGCCGAGGGCGCGCATTCCCTGCGTGGTCGGTAGATAGTGATCGACCAGCAGCGCCGCGAACAGCCACATGAGATAGGTGATCGAAAAGCGGAACACCTTCATTGGCAGGTTCACGGCCTCACCGCGCATTTTCCACGCGTACCAGATGAACATGCCATTCAGCACCAGCGCGGCGGCCAGATAGATCAGGCCGCTCATGCCGGTCACGAAGGGCATGAGCGTCACGGCGGTGAGCAGCATGGTGTACAGCAACACCTGCAGGCGCGTGAACGCCACGCCGTGTGTCACCGGCAGCATCGGGATGCCGACCTTGGCGTATTCATCCTTGCGCGCGATCGCCAGCGCCCAGAAGTGCGGCGGCGTCCACACGAACACGATGAGGAACAACAGCAATGCGTTGGGATCTATCGAGTTGGTCACCGCCGCCCAGCCCAGCACCGGCGGCGCGGCACCGGCGGCGCCGCCGATCACGATGTTCTGCGAGGTGGCGCGCTTGAGCCACACGGTATAGACCACGGCGTAGCCGATCAGCGAGGCGAAGGTGAGCAGCGCGGTCAGCGTGTTCACCAGCAACACCAGGATGCCCATCGACAGCAGGCACAGCACCGCGGCGAACATCAATGCCGCACGCGGCGAGAGTTTGCCCGTGGGCAGCGGCCGGCGCTTGGTGCGGGTCATCTGCGCGTCGATGCGCTCGTCGAGCACGTGGTTGATCACGGCGGCGCTGGCCGCGGCGAGGCCAATACCCAAATTGCCGAACACCAGGGCGTCGAGCGGCGGAAGCCCGGGCACCGCCAGCAATGTGCCGACGATGGACGTGAACACGATCAGCATGACGACGCGCGGCTTCGTCAGCTCGTAAAAACTCCGCCAGCGCGCGGGCGCGGCTGCGGCGAGGTGGGGGGCGGGGGTGGACATCGCGGGGCCGCGATTCTACCGGTTTACACGAAGTCGGCCACCGGCCGGAGCTTGCGGTTCAGCAATACCGTGGCTCCTACGAGCAACGCGGCGCCGGCGTTGTGGGCGGCCGCCAGCGGCAGCGGGAAGGCCCGCAAAACCATGAATATCCCGATGGAGAGCTGCAACGCCAGCGCCGCCAGCACGGCGATCCCGGCCCAGCGGGCACCGCGGCCCAGGCCCCGCAATGCGCCGAATGCCGCCACCAGCAACAGACAGGAGGCCAGCACGGCGCCGAGCCGATGCGTGAAATGAATGGCCACGCGGGCCGGATGATCGAGCACGCCACCGGCGTAGTTGATGCCGAGGCCGCGCCACAACACGAAGGCGTCGTGGTAATCGGCGTCCGGGATCCACTGCGCCTGGCATTGGGGGAAGTCCGGGCAGGCCACGGCCGCGTAATTGCTGCTGGTCCAGCCGCCCAGGAAAACCTGCAGGGCCAGTGCCGCCAGCGCCAGCGTGGCCCACAGCCGCACCCGCGATCCGTCCTCGATCAGCCGGTTGCCGGTGAGCACGCTCACGCCGTCCACCGGCCGGTGCTGCGCGCGCATGGTCAGCCACAGCCACAGCAACATGCCGAAGGTAGTTAGTCCGCCGAGCAGGTGCCCGGTGACGATCAGCGGCTTCAGCAGCCAGGTGACCGTGAGCATGCCGAGGATTCCCTGCAACACCACCAGGGCCAGCAGTGCCAGCGCGAAGGCCACGCTCACGCCGCGCTCGCGGCGCGCGCGGATCGCGAAGGCGGTGATCAGCACGATGATGAGACCCAGCGTGCTGGCGAAGTAGCGGTGGGTCATCTCGACCCAGGCCTTGCGCACGTCGGACGAGGTGGCGTAGTGCTCGGCGTTGCCGGTGGGTGCGATGTGTCCGAAACATCCCGGCCAGTCCGGGCAGCCGAGACCGGAATTCGACAGCCGGGTGTAGCCGCCGAGCACCACCACGAACAGCGCCAGCAAGGCGCCGAGGAGCGCCAGCCGCCGGATCCACGCCACTTCTTTCATGTTCTTCTAGTTAGCCAATGTGCGAAAGCTTGAGCAGCTTCTTGAGATCGGTCAGCAGGTCCTTGCTGGTCTGCGCGGCGTCGTGCCGCATCATGAGATTGCCGAGCGGATCGACGATGAACAGCGAACGCGCGCGCTGCTCCTCCGGGAACTGCGCCAGCAGCGGCGCCGCGTCGTTCGACGACGCATCGAACATGCGGATTCCGGGCACGTGCCCTTCGATGTCCGGCTGGCAGCAATGCTGGTTCGCCAGCAGCACGATCTGCACGCGGGTCATCTCGTTGTTGAGCGCGATGCGGGTCTGGCGCGCGAACACCAGCGCCGTGCGGCAGGCGTCGTCACAGCTGCCGTCGCCGACGTAGACGATGGACCACTTGCCCTGCAGCGCGTCGGCAGCGGCGGTCGTGCCGTCGGGCAGTCGCAAGCCGGCGGTGACCAGCGGTCGCGCCGGCGTGATCAGCTCACCCTTGCTCGACGAGCCGGAAGGGCGCCAGACATTTCCATAGTAGAGAGCGAACGCCACAGCGACGGGCAGCAGGAACAGGGCCGCGATCAACAAAAACATCCGCCGGCCGCGGCGGCGCGAATCTTCCATCAGGACACCTTGCGAAAATTGAGGCCGAAGTAGAGCACGAGCAACACCAGGGCAAAACCCCACCACTGGATGGCGTACGAGAAATGCCGGTCGGGCGCGAGGCCGGGCGGCGACCATTGCCGCACGAGATTGCCGGCACCTTCGACACCGGCATCGAGCAACAGGATGCGACGCGAGATCTTCTCGCCCAGCGACCGCTCCAGTTCTTCGTGCGTGGGGAACGAGGTGACCTTGGGCCAGGGGTCGGCCGCGGCAGGTGGCGCACGGCCACTCGCCAGGCCCGCCGCCGGCAGCTCATCGATCCGGCCGCTGATCGTGGTCTGCGTTTCGCCCTTCATCGAAACGTCCGGAAGCCGATCGCGATAGCCGCTGAATGGCACCCAGCCGCGATTCACGAGAATGCGCCGGCCATCATTGAGCACCGCAGGCGTCAGCACCTCGTAACCCGGCTGGCCATCGTGCATGCGGTTGTCGAGCAGGAACTGGTGCGCCGGCTCGTAGCGCGCGGGAAACGCCACGCGACTGAAGCGCTCGCTGCTGTCGAAGTTCGGCGGTTGCGAACTCAGGGCCGGCGCCGGCGCGTGTTCGAACTGCTCCCAGAGCTGCTGCTTGGCGGCGCCGCGGTGCCATTGCCAGCGGCCGAGGTTGACGAAGGCCACGAGCAGTACGACGGTCAGCAACGTCATGGTCCACGAGGGGTGGAAGCGGCGACTGGCGAAGGAAAATGGGAGTGGCATGGGGCGGCGCAGTATAAAGTGACGCCCCATGGAGCCGATCAAAGTCGTCGTCGTTCTCATGCTGCTGGCCATTGTCGCCAGCCTCGGCAGCGCCCTGTTCCACCTGTCGCGCGGTGGCCGATCCGAAGAGGACTCCCGCAAGATGGCCCGGGCGCTGACCGTCCGCATCGGTCTCTCGCTGGCGCTGTTCCTGATGCTGATGGCCGCCTGGTATTTCGGCCTGATCAAGCCCACGGGCATGCAATAGCGACATAACAGCCG
>Ga0164241_10006346_pt1 | contig 10823 bp, 11 predicted proteins | sample OricomyardsoilBY_FD_108780 | JGI IMG/M metagenome (GOLD analysis project Ga0164241, IMG submission 108780) | Backyard soil microbial communities from Emeryville, California, USA - Original compost - Back yard soil (BY) | ecosystem: Environmental > Terrestrial > Soil > Unclassified | place: USA... | reverse complement strand
TGCGGCTCGGGTTTACAAGCGGTGGTCTTCGGCGCCAAAACCGTGCTGCTGGGCGACGCGCAAATCGTCGTCACGGGCGGCATGGAGTCGATGTCCAACGTGCCGTACTACTTGCGTGAAGCGCGCACCGGCTACCGCATGGGTGACGGCAAGCTCGTCGACGGAATGATCTTCGACGGCCTGTGGGACCCGTACAACGACTTCCACATGGGCAACGCGGGCGAGATGTGCGCCAAAGAATACGCGCTGACTCGTGAAGCGCAGGACGCTTTCGCAACGGAGAGCTACCGCCGCGCGCTCGCGGCTCAGCAGAGTGGTGCATTTGCCGCCGAAATTGCCGCTGTCTCCGTGCCGCAACGCAAAGGTGACGCGCTCTCGATCGCTGAAGACGAAGAACCGGGTCGCGGCGATCCGAGCAAATTCGCCAAGCTCAAACCCGCCTTCACCAAAGACGGCACGATCACTGCCGCCAATGCCTCGAGCATCAATGATGGCGCGGCCGCACTGGTGCTCGCGAGCGAACGAGTCGTGCGCGAGCGAAAGCTCACGCCGCTCGCGCGCATCGTCGGCTACGGCAGCGCCGCGCAAGCGCCCGAGTGGTTCACGACCGCGCCTGCCGCGGCCATTGCAACCACCCTCAGCAAGCTCGACTTGCGCGTCGGCGACATCGATTTGTGGGAGATCAACGAGGCATTTTCCTGCGTGCCGATGGCGTGCGGCAAGCTCGCAGGGCTCGATCCAGAGCGCGTGAACCCGAATGGCGGTGCGGTGGCACTCGGTCACCCGATCGGCGCTTCCGGCGCGCGCATTCTGACCACCTTGGTCCACGCGCTGCGAGCCCGCAGCGCGCGGCGCGGGTTGGCCACGCTGTGCATCGGCGGCGGCGAGGCCGTCGCAGTCGTGATTGAAGCCGTTTGAGCCATGAGCCAGTTCGAAAGCCGTGATTTTCAATGCGCGTTCGCGGCCGTGAGTTATCTCACCGGCCGCCGCGATCACGAGCTGCTCGAACCCTTCACCAAACCACACCTCGAAGCACGCGCCTTGCAGAGCCGCCTCGCGCACCCCGAGCGGGAACGTCGGGCGGAAGCTTTGGCGCGCGAACTTTCGCGCGTGGTGAGCGCTTTGGAAGCGCGGGCCATCAAATGACGCTTGGCCAAGGCCGAATCATCAAGGCCGAAGGCTTGGCCAACGCCACGCGGGTGACCCTCGAATGCGAGCACAAGACGCTGCCGCGAGGCAAAGTCGTGCGCCGTGAAGTGCTCGAGGCCGCCGAGCGCGCACGCTCCATCATTGCCGCGGCGGAAGCCCGCGCGGCAAAGCTGATCAACGACGCCGAGCAAGCGGCGTCGGAATTACGGCTGCGCGCGGAAGCCGAGGCACGCGCAGACGCCAGCGCGAAGCTTGCCGCGCGCGCACTCGCACTGCGCCATCACGAAGCCCACGCAGACGAACGCGCGCTCGATCGCAACGTAGATCTCGCGCGGTTGCTCGCTGAACGCTTGCTCGGCGAGAGCCTGCGCGTCGCGCCCGAGCAAGTCATCGCCCTCGCCCGCCAAGCACTCGCTGAAGCGCGCGGCGCGCGCCGCATCACCTTGGTCGCACATCCGGAGGACGCGAAATTGCTGGAAATTTCGCTACCGGTACTGGGCCTCGACCAGGCGCTAGCCGTGGTCCGCTCGGATCCGACGCGCAGCCGCGGCAATCTGCGCATCGAGACCGAGATTGGCATCTTGGACGCGGAGCTCGCGCCACAGCTCGACCGGCTCTCGCTGAAGCTGCGCGAATCACTGAACCATGAGTGATAGTCACGGCTTAGCCACGCACCCCGACCGCCGCAGCTACGACGACGAAGAGCGGGAGCCCACGAAATACGGCCTCAACCTGCTCTTGTTCGTGCTGACGACGATCAGCGTGTTCTGGAGCGGTGCTGCCGATCTGGATCCAACCTTGGCCGAGTCGCTCGATCCGCGGCGCTTGCTCGAGATTTGGCGTGGTTGGCCGTTCGCCCTACCGCTGATGGCGATCTTGGTCGCTCATGAGTCGGGGCACTACATCGCGGCGCGCTTGCACGGCGTGCCGGCCTCGCTGCCGTTCTTCATTCCGCTGCCCAAATTAAGCCCATTTGGAACTTTAGGTGCGATCATCGGCATGAGCGGGCGGATTCGCTCACGGGTTGCGCTCTTGGACATCGGCGCGGCCGGTCCACTCGCGGGCATGGTGGTAGCCCTGCCCGTGCTCGCGATTGGCTTGTCCAAGTCGCCGATCTTGCCGAACTCCGAGCACTACGCGCAGGAGGGCCAGAGCCTGCTCTATATGTTGATGAAGCGCGTCTTTGCCGGACCGATCCCTGACGGCGCCGACGTGCAACTGCACCTGACGGCGATGGCGGGCTGGGTGGGTCTGTTGGTCACGATGATCAACATGCTGCCCTGGGGCCAGCTCGACGGCGGCCACATCGCTTATGCCTTGTTTGGCGAGCGGCAAAACGCGTTCGCGCGTTGGGTACGCCGTTCACTACTGGTGCTGTTCGCCTTCAACCTGGCTCGCTTCGTGGGCCCAGTGCTCACGCACAAGAGCTCACTCGGCTACGGCTTTGCCGTCTCGAACTCGATGTTTTGGCTGATTTGGTTCGGCTTTACCGGGTTGATCGGGCGCCTTTCCGGCAGCCCCGATCACCCGCCGTTCGAACCAGGCGAACTCGGACCTGGCCGCCGCGCCGTGGCGTGGGGCTGCCTGATCATGTTCATCCTGTTGTTCATGCCCACGCCGTACGCAATCTACTAAGGCTCGACCTTGGCGGATCCGAACTTGCGTTGCAGCGCGGCGCACACGACGGGCGGCGCGTAGCGTCCGACGTCACCGCCGTAGCTGGCGATCTCGCGCACCAGGGTGGCGGAGATGAAGCCGTAGTTGGTGCGCGTGGGCAGAAACACCGTGTCGATCTCGGGTTTGAGGTCGGCGTTGGCGTGGGCGATCTGCAGTTCGTACTCGAAGTCAGTGCCCGCGCGCAGGCCGCGCACGATCACGCGCGCGCCGATGCTCTTGCCGTAGTCGACCAAAAGGCCGCGAAATGAGGCCACTTCGACGTTCGAATAGGTCGCGCAGATCGATTGCATCAAGGCCAAGCGCTCTTCTACCGAGAACAGCGGTACGCGCGCTTGGTTGATGCCGATTGCCACCACCACGCGCGGGAAGAGCTTCGACGCGCGTTCGACCAAATCCAAATGGCCAAACGTGGGTGGGTCGAAGCTCCCCGCGTAGAGCGCCACTTGGGTGCTCGCGCTCACGGCTTCGTCGCACCCTTTCCAGGAGCCGTCGCCGGTGCCGGCTTCGTCGGCAACATGCCAGCTGGAGTTGCGGGAGCTGCAGGCTTCGGCGCGGACGGAGTCGGCGCGATGGGAGCCGGAGCTTTGCCGGTCGCTGGCTTGCCTGTACCTGGCTTGCCGGGCTTGCCACCCGCTGGCGGCGCCTCTTCTTCTTGCGGGTCGTCAGAGTCGTCCGATGTATCCGGAGCGCTCAAGGCCGGATTTTCGGGCGTGTAGACTTGTGGCGGCATGTCTTCGAGCCACATGGTGCGCCCGCCATCGGCGAGCGTCACGCGGAAGTTCGCGAGCAGGCCCGCGCCGACCAAACCGTCGAGCTCGATGCCCAACCCCTGTTCGCGTTCCTTCACCGGCTCATCACCGGAGAGCGCCGGAACGCTCGGCAACTCGAAGGCTCCCAACTTGAGCAACGGCACCGTGCCCGACTTCATCGGGCCCGCATTCGGCACCGCGCGCAAACTCGAGGGCGCCACGCCCGCCTTCTTCCAACCGCCGCTATCGAGCGCCACCGGATAGACGATCGACGTATCCACCAAAAGTGATGCTTGCGCGGCGGTCGCCTCGGCACCGAAGGAAGCGCGCAGCAGCATTCCGCCGCCGCGCACGTAGTTTACCTTGAGCGTAGTCGCGATTGGCGGCGGCGGCGGCTCATAGCGGCGCACGACGAATTGCCCACCGATCAAATCGAAGGTCGGGTGCACGTGGCGCAGCAAGTTCACGCCGAGCAGAATCTTGATTGGCGCGTTCACCTGGCGCGAGAGGCCAGACAGGTCCTTGGCCAACGCAGGGACGTCGCGCACCTCGACGCTTTCGCCAAAGCGAAGGGAGACCCAGCTCGGTTGTCCGCCAGCACTCGAATCAACGACCGCTTCCGCAGTGCCGGTTGCGATCAAACCGAGCGCGGGCTCGCCGTTGATTTCCAGCGGGACAATCATCGCGGTGGAACCGGTGCGAGGCATGTCGGTAACGCCCACCTGCCCACCGCTCAGGGCAAACGGCTTCCGCCCGGCGCCGCGGCGAGCAAGTTTCGCGATTTCCACCGCCCAGGCATCACGAACCTCGGGGTCAGCGACGAGCTTCTCGAGCTCATCGGCCGCGTGCTCCACGTCACCTGAGTACCAATAGGCGCGACCACGGAGTGAGTGCGCCTCATTGGATTCCAGTCCTTCGGTCACCTGGAGGGTACGCGCGAATTCCAGTCTGGCGAGTGCGATTCGACCCGCAAGTAGCCGCACTTCCTCGCGATCTGGCGTGACGCGCAGCGCGTTCTCGGCAGCGCTTTCGGCATCTTCGAAGTCTCCCTGGCGGAAGCTCGCGTCCCCGCGGTCAAACCAACGCTTGGAAACCGGAGGCCACTCTGCCTCGGAGGGACCGGCAGCGGCACAGCCCCAAATGATGACCGACGAGCCCATGACGGCCACGAGACGAGACGCCAACAACGAAGGGAGAGTGAATCTGAACATCGTTACCTAGGAGCCGAAGGCTTGTGCACCGCTCGCGAAAGATACCGGACAAGACGGGAGGAAGACGGGTGAGGCCAAAGGCCAGCGCCGAGATAGCCCACTATCGCGGCGCGGTCGAGCGTGAGCCACGATAATCCGTGGCTTTTTGTGCTAGCCTGGAGGTCAGTGGACGCTTTGGAACGAGCAGTCACTGGAAACGCGGATGGCCGGCGCGATGTTCTCAACTTGCCGGTCCTCCTGCTCAATCGCTTCTTCGCACCGGTGAGCGTCACCACAGCGCGTCGCGCCATGGTGTTGCTCTATGGCGGGGTGGGCCACGCGGTAGATACCGCGGGCGACACCTATGACTTTTCGCTTTGGCGCAACTTGCCGGTACGTCACGCGGACGACGCACTGCCTATCATCGGTGGCGCGTTGCGCGTACCGCGTGTCCTCCATTTGCTGCGCTATGAACGAACGCCGCGCGCGACCGTCCGACTAACGCGCGAAAACCTGCTGCTGCGGGACGACTTTCAATGTCAGTACTGCACGCGGCGCCCCGGTCATCGCGAGCTGAACGTCGATCACGTTCAACCTCGCTCGCGCGGTGGTGAGGATTCCTGGACCAACCTGGTGATCTCGTGCCGCGCCTGCAATCTGAAGAAGGGCCGACGCACGCCGCTCGAAGCGGGCATGAAGCTGCTCAAGGAGCCCAAGCGCCCGCGCTGGTCGACTGCCAAGCAAATCTCGATGGTAATGCGCGAGCCGTTCGAAGAATGGCAACCCTTCCTGAAGGCCGGCTAAGCCGCTAAATTCCGGACAAATTCCGGCATTTTGTGGGCCCCGCTCCCACACTCGCGTCCGCGCGAAGTGGCGGCGGTGTTTCGTTCGGCAACTGGCTTCGCGAGCGGGTTAGTATCGCCCGCCATGCGCATCGCCTATTGTCCGGTCTCGATCTCCTCGCTGTCCTCGCTGACGATGATGCTGGTTGCTCTTACCACCGCGTGCGGCGGCGCCGAGCCCCGCGCTGCAACTGCAGACTCACAGCCAGCCGCAGCAGAAAGCCCGACTCCAGCCGCAGCCGAGCCCAAGCCAGCTGCCACCGAAGATGAAGGCTGGGTCGGAGAAAAAGCCGCCCAGAGCGAGAACGGCCCGACAAAGGAGCCGTCTCGCGAAGCAGAGCCCTCACCCGCGAATGGCAAAGCCGTCGTCGAAACGCGCACGATGGACGTGATCCGCAAAATCGTGATGGATAACCGGAAGGCGGCTCGCAAGTGCTACGACGACGCGCGCAAAGACCTGAAGGATCTCAAGGGCGACGTGGTGATTCACTTCGTGCTCGACCCCGAAGGCAAGGTGAAACTCGCCGAGCTCAACCAAGAGCGCTCCACCCTCAAGGCCCCGCCCGTCACGGATTGCGTGCTGGGCGTGATCCGCGGCATTCACTTTCCGCCGTCCTCGCGCGGCATGGAAACCTCCACGAATTACCCGTTCAACTTCACCCCGTGAGTTCGCGGTGCGCCCCGTGAAGCCCGGTACCCGTAACGGCGAGGCGAATTGGTAAACGCATTCCCCAGGCGAAGCCTGTTTCCGGTAGGTCCCGGGGAAGACCCGTACAGCGCGCTGCTCAGCGGCACGCGCGCCATCCATCGCGAGCACCGCGTCCTGCGCGAGAGCTGGCTCGAGGAACTCCCGCTCGAGAACAAGGACGACATCCTGTTCGAGTTCGAGGTGCTGCTCAAAGCCACTGCTTGTTTCGCCAATCCGCGCAATCACCCGGGCCCACCGCGCCGCGCAACGGTCGTCACGCAGGACTTTCGATTCGCGCTGCAGACCTACCACGACGGTCTGGATCGCGCGGTGCAGCTCGCGCGACAGCTACTCGGTCCGCTCGACCGCGCGTTCGTGTTCCATCGCTACCTCGAGACCATGCTGCCCGAGGACAATGCGCGCTATCGCCTGCTCACCCAAGGCGCACAGCAAAATACCCCGCAAGAAAGCCTAATTACCCTGCGCCACGGGCTGACCTCCGCCAACGAGGTGCTCGAGGGCATGCTGCGCACCCCACGAGTTTCGTTCCGGCTGTTCCACGCGCTCCTCGCCAGCGTGTATCGAGAGATCGACCGCAGCGCGTTCTTCAATCCCCTGAACGCGCTCGAATTTCGCCCCGAGTTCGATCGCATCAAGTCTGCGCAAGTTTTGGAGCTGATTCGCAGCGTGCCGGGCGCCGAGGCGCACCGGCTCGTCGCGCTGACGTTCTTGTCGCTGTTCCGGATGCTCCGCTACCTGACGCTGCTGAGCCGGATCGGCGGCGACGTCGAGCGGCGGCGACAACAAATTGGCAGCACGTATCTCGTGCTCGCCGTGCTGCGTTCCGACGCGCGCGCGCTCGCCGACTACCTGCGACAAAACTCCGGAAAATTGCTGGCCGAGGGCTTCGAACGCGACGTGATGAGCCAGAGCGCTTGGGACATCCGGCAACGCTCCACGAGCCTGCGGGCGGGCGGTCACCGCTTGATCGGCATTCGCAGCGCACTGGAAGGCATTGCCGGCAGCCTGCGCTTGGAGATGAGGCGCGCCTTCCAACACGACTTACCGGCTTTGGACGCGGCCACGCGGGCGAGCGACCTGCGCACACGCATCGACGTGTGCGTCGAGAATCTGCGGCCCGCGCTGCAAAACGCGGTGCTCTTTTTAGGCAAAGCCCTAGGCGCTACCTTCGAAGACGGCAGCGTGTTCGACGACCGCGCGGCCCGTCGTGAAACCAGTGAGCGGCTAAGACGCGACGTCTGGATGTTCGCGCAGATCGTACGCGCTTTCTCGACCAAGGCGCAGCACTCACCAAACGAGGATCGCTGGGCCGCGGTGCACACGTTTCAGTACGTGCGCGAGTTTTTGGCCTACTTCCGAGCCATGGGTTACCCGCTGCTGCGCTCCACGGATTACCCGCGGTTCGACGCATTCATGGCCGCAATGTCTGGCTTGGAAGATACGGACTTGGTCGACCCCTCGCGCCTCGAAGCCGCGATCGACGAATGCGTCGCGTTCCACGGCTTCTTATTGCAACTGTTCGAGGACATTTCGAAGCGCGACGAACTCGCGGGGATCGGCTTCGATCGCCGCGGCGCGGCGGCATCGCTGCGTCTCTATCTCGGCGAATGACGTGGCAACGAGTAACGCGGCTGTGCGGCGACTGAGGCTGCTGGCGGCGCACGCCAGCTCGCACTCCTTGCGCGGCGAACGCTCGCGGAGCGTCGATAGTGACGAGCGCGCGTTCCGCTCACTCGCGATAACCTGCGAAGATTCGCCCGCTCGCGGCGGACTTCACGAAAGCAACGACACACAAAACGACTCGAGCACGAGACGGGGATTTGACTCCCATCTGCGTGCTCGCCCTCGGTCTTAGACAACCCGAGGTTGGCTCAGCGACCCCGCGTTGGCGGAGCGGCACCGAGCTCTTTGGCTCGAGCGCGCCCATTTCTGAACGCGCCCGAGTTACCCGCTGGGCCGAGATTGGCCAGAGTCCGAACCGCCGAAGCGCTCAAGACTCAGACCGGGCCGGCCCGGCGAAGGCTCACGCCTTCTTGGCGGCCTTCTTCTTCTTCTTGGCGGCGCCCTTCTTGGCGACCTTGCGCTTGGCGACGCGCTTCTTCGCGACTTTCGGCGCCTTCTTGGCAGCGGGTTTCTTAGCGGACTTCGTGCGGGTCTTCTTAGCAGCCATTTTCGATTTGCCTCCCAGCAGTTCGGAGCGTGGGCCGGGATTGGCCCCCACTTCGAGGGTATGTTGCAAGACGTATATTGCCACCTATTGCGATGTGTCAACGAAAAAAATTCACTTGCGATTCGTACGGCCCCAAAGAACACGGCGTTAGAGGGCCGCATGCGTTGCAGACAGCGCACTTGTTTAGTGCTTTCCAGGAACCCGAAAAAGCTCCACATGTCGGTCGGCTGGCCTGCAAAAACCCTTGTGAACACAAGCACTTGACGCGCTTTGGCAAGGAGCCTACGAGCCTCTCGCTGCCGCATCAAACCGCGGTCCACCCAACGGGGATCCCATGAAGTTTTCAAGCCTCCAAAGACCCACCAGTTTGATTTTATTTTTGTCGCTCGGACTCACTGCCGCGTGCGGCTACTCGCAAGAGGAGTGGGACCAGAAGCTCCGCGAGAACGAGAGCCTCCAACAGCAACTCAAGGTTGAGAAGGACGCCCACAAGAAGAGCCAGGCCGACTACCAAGAGGCCACGCAAGAGATCGACGCGCTGAAGAAGCAGCTCGCTGACAGCGGCGTGAACGTGAACAGCCTGACCCAGAGCGTGGCGGAAAAGCAGAAAGCGCTCGAAGAGTACGCCCGGCGCACCGAGCAGCTCGACCAAATCCGAAAGCGTTTCGAGCTGCTGCAGGCCAAGCTGCAAAAGCTGACGCAGCTCGGGTTGAAGGTGGAGGTGCGCAACAACCGCATGTTGATCCAGCTTCCGGGCGACGTTTTGTTCGATTCTGGACAGGACAAGCTCAAGGCCGAAGGCCAGAAGATCCTTCTGCAGATCGCCGACGTGGTTGGCAAAGACTCCGACCTCTCCAAGCGCCTGTTCCAAGTTGCCGGTCACACTGACGCGAACCCGCTCGCGGGTGGTCCGTTCAAAGACAACTGGGGCCTGTCGGCGATGCGCGCGCGCAGCGTGCTCTTGCTGCTGACCACGCCGGTCGACAAGAAGGGCGGCGGCTTGAACCCCGCGAACTGGAGCGCCGCCGGCTATGCCGACACGGATCCGGTCGCCCCCAACGACACCGAAGAGGGTCGCAAGAAGAATCGCCGCGTCGAGCTGGTGTTGCAGCCCAACGTGGAAGAAATGCTCAATCTCAAGAGCCTCGCCACCGGCAAGTGATGCCGATTCGGGCCGAATTTCGGCTCATTTTCCCAGGATGACCATGCGCGCCGCCACGATCGACATCGGAACCAACTCGGTTCTGCTGCTCGTCGCCGACTCCGAGGGCGGCGCGCTCCGCCCAGTGCTCGAGCGCGCCACCGTGACGCGCTTGGGCGAGGGGGTCGACCGCAATCGCCGTCTGCTCGAGGCCGCTTGCGAGCGAACACTGGCCTGCTTGACCGACTACGCCGCGGAGCTGCGCAAACTGGGCGTCGACCGCTTGGACGCGGTTGGCACCAGCGCGATGCGCGACGCTGCCGGCGGACAAGAGTTCGTCGCGCGCGCGGCAGCGATCTTGGGTGTCGCTCCGCGCGTGATCGACGGCAACGAAGAAGCGCGCTTGACCTTCGCGGGCGCGCTCTCGGGTCTGTCGCAAACCGGCAAAGTCACGGTGTTCGATATCGGCGGTGGCAGCACCGAAATCATCGTCGGCAGTTCGAGCTCGAGCGAGCGCCGGATCGCCGCCGCGATCAGTTTGGACATTGGCAGCGTTCGCTTGTTCGAGCGACACGTGCGAACCGATCCACCAAGCACAGAAGAGCTGCGCCACGTGCAGCGCGACATCGCGCTTGCGCTAACGAACGCACCCAAGCCCGAAGCCGGCGCGACTTTGGTCGGCGTCGCCGGCACGATCACGCAACTCGCGGCGCTCGAACTCGAACTGACGAGTTACGATTCGATGCGCGTACACGGCTACACATTGACACGCAGCGCAGTCGATCGACTCGCGACGCACTTGGCAACACTCACGCTCGCCGAACGCCGCGTCTTGCGCGGTATGGAGCCCGCGCGCGCCGATGTGCTCGTGGTGGGAAGCGCGATCGCTCAAGCGGTGCTAGAGTGGTCGGGTGCAGCGGAACTCGTCGTCTCGGATCGCGGAGTGCGATGGGGTCTCGCTGAAGAGCTTGCTGCTGAAGGCGCTGAAAGCGCCGACCCAGGCCGCAGCGGCGCCAGCTGATTATCCCACTGCTACTGGATCGCCGCGCCGTCGCGCCGCGGTCGCCGAAACGCTGAGCACCTGCACAGCGAGCGCGAGCCCCTTCCTTTGAATCCCGCGAAAATCTCTGCGCACGGCCGAATCCGTGCTGGCATGCAAGTTTTCGGAGGCGATTTCTTGACAGATCGGGTTCCGC
>Ga0164241_10006345_pt1 | contig 10823 bp, 6 predicted proteins | sample OricomyardsoilBY_FD_108780 | JGI IMG/M metagenome (GOLD analysis project Ga0164241, IMG submission 108780) | Backyard soil microbial communities from Emeryville, California, USA - Original compost - Back yard soil (BY) | ecosystem: Environmental > Terrestrial > Soil > Unclassified | place: USA... | reverse complement strand
TCGGCCCGAGTGCCGAAGGCTTCGACAGGAGCGGCGAATTCCCGCTGGACAACATCCGCCTGCTGGGTGAGAACGGGCTGATGGGGATCGAGGTTCCCACCGAATACGGCGGTGCCGGGATGGACCCGGTTGCTTATGTTCTGGCGATGATCGAGATCGCAAAGGCAGATGCGGCGCATTCGACCATCATGTCGGTCAACAATTCGCTGTTCTGCAACGGAATCCTGACCCACGGAACGGAAGAACAGAAGCAGAAATACGTCCGTGCCATCGCTGAAGGCGAGGAGATCGGTGCGTTTGCACTGACCGAGCCGCAGTCCGGTTCGGATGCGACTGCCATGCGATGCCGCGCGGTGAAACAGGCGGATGGCAGCTTCCTGATCAACGGCAAGAAGAGCTGGATCACTTCAGGGCCTGTCGCCCGATATATCGTCCTGTTTGCCATGACCGATCCTGACAAGGGCGCGCGTGGCATCACTGCATTCCTGATCGACACCACGTTGCCCGGGTTCGATCGTGGCAAGACCGAACCGAAACTCGGTATCCGAGCGTCGGCAACATGCGAAATCGAGTTCAGTGATTACGTCGCGGCTGCCGATGATGTGCTCGGCGTCGAAGGGCATGGTTTCAAGATTGCAATGGGCGTGCTTGATGCCGGGCGCATCGGGATCGCGTCGCAGGCGATCGGCATCGGCCAGGCGGCGTACGAAGCGACCCTGTCTTATGTGCGCGAGCGCAAGGCATTCGGGCAGCCGATCGGCACTTTCCAGATGACGCAGGCGAAGATCGCCGACATGAAGTGCAAACTGGATGCCTCCCTCCTGCTCACCATGCGTGCCGCCTGGCTTAAGTGGCAGGGCAAGTCATTCACCACCGCGGCCGCCGTCGCGAAACTGACGGCATCCGAGGCCGCCATGTGGATCGCGCACCAGGCCGTACAGATCCATGCCGGCATGGGCTATTCCAAGGAAATGCCGATCGAGCGCTATTTCCGGGATGCCAAGATCACCGAGATATACGAAGGCACGAGTGAGATCCAGCGCTTGGTCATTGCCCGTCACGAAACCGGTTTGCGTTAACCCACACACCAATACGGATCACTACCAATGAGCCCGAAGAAACCTGCCGCGCATCCGGAGTCGGATGCTGCGGTGACCGTGCTGCTTGACCCGATCGTCCAGGCCGTACGCAAACGCGCAGGCAAGCTGCGCCAGAAAGATGCAGGTGCATTCGCCGATGCGTTCTATCAGCGGATGACCGAGGACGAACTGCCGCTGCATAGCGCCGATGGATGGGCGGCACTGGCGACCGACTTCTTCGAATTTTCCAGCGTGCGCAAGCGTGGCAGTGCCAACATCCGGTTGTTCAACCCAACCATCAAGCAGCATGGATGGGAGTCACCGCATACCGTTCTGCAGGTCGTCAACGACGACATGCCATTTCTGGTCGATTCGGTCACGATGGCGCTGGCAGAGCAGGGGATTGGCGTGCATGTGCTCGGCCATCCGGTGGTCCCGATCACGCGCGACAAGGCAGGCAAGCTCACTGCGGTTGGTGATGGTGACCTCGAATCGTTGATGCATCTGGAGATCGACCGGCAAGGCGCCGAGCAGATCGCCACCATCGAGCAGACCCTGCGCAACGTATTGGGGGATGTACGCGCGATCGTCACCGACTGGGAGACGATGCGCGACAAGATGCGTGAAGTCGCCGATGATCTGTCCACGCGGCGCATGCCGGTGAGTGACGAGGGACGCCGCGAGGCACAGGAATTCCTGCGCTGGGCCGCAAGTGACCACTTCACTTTCATCGGGTACCGCGAGTACGTGGTCAAGGGCAAGTCTGCTGGAGGATCGCTGTGTGCGGTGGAGGACAGCGGGTTGGGATTGCTGCGTGCCCAGGATCTTGGCAAGCCGCGGTTGCTGAAGTCGTTGGCTGCGCATTACATGCCACAGTCGGGCGCCGTTGATGCGCTGATCCTGACCAAGACCAATGCTCGGGCGACGATCCATCGCCCAGGCTACATGGACTACATCGGTGTTCTCGCGTTTGATGCCCAGGGCAGGCCCGTCGGCGAGCAGCGCTTCCTTGGCCTGTACACCTCCAGTGCCTATAACAGGCGGCCATGGGACATCCCGCTGGTGCGGGAACGGTTCGAGTACGTCATGCGCGAGTCAGGCCTCAAGCCCGACAGCCACAGTGGCAAGGCGCTGAAACACATCCTCGAAACACTGCCACGCGACGAGCTTTTCCAGTCCGGCGAAGAAGAGTTGTTGCGACTGGCGACAGGCATCCTTGGGTTGCAGGAGCGCGTACGCAGCAAGATCTTCCTGCGCAGTGACCGCTATGGACGGTTCTATTCAGCCCTGGTCTATCTGCCACGCGATCGCTACAACACGGACATCCGCCTGCGTGTCGAAGCGATGCTGAAGCGTGAATTGCATGCCGATCATGTCGATTCGAACGTGCAGATGGGCGATTCGCCGCTGGCACAGTTGCACATGATCGTGCGACCACGCGCGGGCGAGACGTTCGACATCGATCAGTCGGTACTCGAGGCCGAGTTGGCCAGCATCGTGCGCAACTGGCACGACGACCTTCGAGACGAGTTGATTTCCACGCATGGCGAGCATGACGGGCTGGCGCTTGCCACGCGCTACGGCCGTGCGCTTCCAGCAAGCTACCTGCAGGAAGTCACGCCCGAACTGGCTGCATCCGACGTGCGGCACCTCGCATCCCTGCAAGGGCCAAGTGACCTGGCGCTGAGCCTGCATCGGAAGCATTCCAGCACAGGTGGGTTGCGCCTCAATTTCTACAGGCAGAACAAGGACATCCCATTGTCCGATGCCTTGCCCATGATGGAGAACATGGGCTTGCGCGTGATCGCCGAGCATCCGTACAAGCTCAATATCGACGGGGGCACCACGTACCTGCAGGACTTCGAGGTCGAATCGAATCGTGATTTCGATGTCGATTCCGTCGCGTCCAACTTCGAGGCGGCATTCGCCCAGGTCTGGCGCGGGCATGCCGAGAATGACGGGTTCAACCGATTGGTGATCGCTGCAGGACTGACGTGGCGACAGGTCGCGATGCTTCGTGCCTATTGCAAGTACCTGATGCAGATCGGTGTCCCGTTTTCGCAGTCCTACGTCGAGGAAACATTTGCACGCTACCCGCTGCTTTCCAGGTTGCTGGTGGAACTGTTCGAGTCGCGCTTCGATCCCGCGACAGGGGCCGAGACCAAGTCTGAAATCAGTGAAGGGATCGAACGCTTCACCCGCCAACTGGAATCGCTTGCCGGTGACGATGCAGAAACAATGAAAGCATTGCAATCGGTGATCGAGGCGCGCAGGCAAGGACGCAATGCGCAGTATCACGCAACCGAAAATACCATCACGGCGTTGATCGATCGTGTCGAAAGCCTGGATGAAGACCGCATCCTGCGCAGCTTCATGGGGGTGATCGACGCCACCTTGCGCACAGGGTACTACCAGCTTTCGGATGATGGTGGGAGCAAGGACTACATCGCGTTCAAGTTCGACTGCGCACGCGTGCCTGATCTGCCAAAGCCACGGCCTTACCGCGAAATATTCGTCTACAGTCCACGCGTGGAAGGCATCCACCTGCGCTTCGGGCCCGTCGCCCGTGGCGGGCTGCGCTGGTCGGACAGGCGCGAGGATTTCAGGACCGAAGTGCTTGGCCTGGTCAAGGCACAGATGGTCAAGAACACCGTTATCGTGCCTGTCGGCAGCAAGGGTGGTTTCTTCGTCAAGCACCCGCCGGTCATGGGTGACCGTGATGCGGTCCTCGCCGAAGGCATCGCTTGCTACAAGGTGTTCATCAACGCGCTGCTGGACATCACCGACAACCTGGTCGATGGCAAGGTCGTGCATCCATTGCATGTCGTTCGTCACGACAAGGACGATCCCTACCTTGTCGTTGCTGCAGACAAGGGCACGGCGACGTTCTCGGATATCGCCAACGGCATTGCTCGCGAGCATGGTTACTGGCTGGACGATGCATTTGCCTCCGGTGGCTCGGTTGGCTACGACCACAAGGGCATGGGGATCACTGCGCGTGGCGCCTGGGAATCGGTCAAGCGCCATTTCCGTGCCCTGGGTCGCAACAGTCAGAAGGAGGCATTCACCTGTGTCGGTATCGGTGACATGTCTGGCGACGTATTCGGCAATGGCATGCTGTTGTCGAAACACATCCATCTTGTCGCCGCGATGGATCACCGCCATATCTTCCTTGATCCTGGGCCTGACGCGGCAACGTCGTACAAGGAACGTGCCCGCATGTTCAAGCTGCCGCGTTCGAGCTGGGAGGACTACGACAAGGCATTGATCAGCAAGGGTGGCGGTGTCTATCCGCGCTCCGCGAAGTCGATTCCCCTGTCAGCACAGGTTCGCGATGCCCTCGGGATCGATCCGGGCATCACGGCGATGAGCCCGAATGAACTCATGAGTGCCATCCTCAAGGCACCGGTCGACCTGCTCTGGAATGGAGGTATCGGGACCTATGTCAAGGCGAGTTCGGAGACGCATGCCGATGTGGGGGATCGCGCCAACAACGCGATCCGCGTCGATGGTCGTGAGCTGCGCTGCAAGATAGTGGGCGAGGGCGGCAACCTCGGTCTTACCCAGCGTGGACGTATCGAAGCCTCCCTGCACGCAGGCGTTCTTCTCAACACCGACTTCATCGACAACTCCGCTGGCGTCGATACATCCGATCACGAAGTCAACATCAAGATCCTGCTCAATTCACAGGTGCAGACGAAGAAGCTCACACTGGACGCACGCAACAAGCTTCTTGCTGCGATGACCGACGAAGTGGCGGGGCTCGTGCTGCATGACAATTACCGCCAGAACCAGGCATTGAGCCTGATGGAGCGCATGAGCCTGACACGGTTGGGCTCGAAACAGCACTTCATCCGCACACTTGAATCGCAGGGTCTGCTTGATCGCCAGATTGAGTTCCTGCCTAGCGACGCCGAGATCGCCGAGCGAAAGTCGCGCGGCATTGGCTTGTCGCGACCGGAATTGTCGGTGTTGCTGTCCTACTCCAAGTTGGTGGTCTTCCAGCAACTGCTCGAATCGGATGTGCCGGAGGATCCGTATCTGTCCAAGGAGCTCGTGCGCTATTTCCCTGCGCCATTGCAGGGCAAATACGCCAGGGCGATGGAACAGCACAGGCTGAAGCGTGAAATCATCGCCACTGCCGTGACCAATTCCACCATCAACCGCATGGGTGCGACGTTCCTGCTGCGGATGCAGGAGGACAGTGGCAGAACGCCGGGAGAGGTCGCGAAGGCATTCACCATCACCCGTGAAACACTCGATGCGCGCGCACTGTGGATGCAGATCGACGCGCTCGATGGAAAGGTGCCGGAGTCGACCCAGATCGATGCGCTGCAGGTCATCTGGTCTTTGCAGCGGGCGATGACACGCTGGTTGCTGTCCCGCCATGGTGCGATTCCCGCCATCTCGGCTGCCGTCGACAGGTACCACGAAGGCTTCAAGGCGATCCGTTCGGGTGACGGGATACTCCCTGATTCGCAGCGTCCGGCGTATGAAGCGAGCCTGAGGATGTGGAAGCAGCGCAATGTCCCGAACGAGCTGGGCTCGCAACTGGCTGCGTTGCCCTATCTCGAATCCTGCTGCGACATCATCGAAGTCGCGCGAGAACGCAAACTCAAGGCGGTGGACGTGGCAAAGGTCCACTTCCGGCTGGGTGAGGCACTACGAATACCGTGGCTGCTGGAACAGATCGATGTGCTTCCGGTGGAAGGTCGTTGGCATGCGGTTGCACGCGGTGTCCTGCGTGACGAACTCGCTGCGCAACAGCGGGCACTGGTTGGGCAGGTGTTGTCCATGCAAGGGGCGACTGCCGATGCGAAAGTCCAGCAGTGGTTGGGTCGGGATGACGCAGCTCTGCGCTTCACGCTGTCGATGCTCAATGAGCTTGCCGCGCAGAAGACCCTTGATTACCCGACGGCTTCTGTTGCGGTACGCAGGCTTGCGCAATTGATGGTGGCAGGCGAATAGGACGAAGGACGACGTGAGGTGCTGGCAATTCGCCACATGCAGGCGTCTGCGGTGGTGTTCCCGGGACATGGCCATGCAGGCCATGTAGTCTGTGGACGACGACCTGCAGAAGACCCTGCATGATGCGGGGCGAAAGCACAGGAATCCGGGAGCCCACGATGCGCCAAGCGACACCCAGGATCGCGTTTCTCGCCAGCCAGACCGATGACGCGCAGGCGGCCTTGGCGGCGATGTCCAATCGACATGGCCAGTACGCCCCTGAGGATGCGGACATCCTCTGCCCATTGGGCGGGGATGGATTCATGTTGCAGACGTTGCATCGGCATGGCGGACTGGGCAAGCCGGTGTATGGCATGAAGCTCGGGAGCGTGGGGTTCCTGATGAACCACTATCTGCCGGAAGATGGGGAGGATTCGCTGGTCAGGCGGATCGCTGCCGCCGAGCCCGCGGTCCTTCATCCACTTGAGATGGTGGCGCAGACCGATTCCGGGGCGAGCGTTGGGTCGCTTGCGTACAACGAAGTGTCATTGTTGCGGCAGACGCGACAGGCCGCACACATCGCGATCGAACTCAATGGCCAGACGCGGTTGGACGAACTGGTCTGCGATGGCGTGCTGCTTGCAACGGCGGCAGGCAGTACTGCGTACAACTATTCCGCGCATGGCCCGATCCTTCCCCTGGGTTCGAGCGTGATCGCGATGACACCGATTGCCGCATTCCGGCCCCGTCGTTGGCGTGGCGCGTTGCTCAAGGCGGAGACCGAAGTTCGTTTCCGCGTCCTTGACCACTACAAGCGACCGGTCAGCGTCACTGCCGACTCGCATGAAGTGCGCGACGTGGTTGAAGTCACGATCCGGGAATCACGCGACCGTACCGTGACACTACTATTCGATCCCGAGCACAATCTCGAGGAACGCATCCTGAGTGAGCAATTCGTGGTATGAGTCCGGACCACACCTGATCCAGACGGCTTTCTTGCTGTTACATGACGATCTCAGCCGGCGAGACCCGAAGCCCGTAGACTGCGCGCATGTCGATCGATCTCACCCAGAAACCGCTCACCGTCGCGATATCGTCCCGCGCCCTGTTCGATCTTGAGGATAGCCATCAACTATTCGAGGCACAGGGCATCGAAGCCTACGCGTCCCACCAGCGTGAGCACGAAGATGACATCCTGGAACCCGGGATTGCCTTCCCGCTTGTAAGGAAATTACTGGCGCTCAATGATGATGCTGCACCGGACGCACCTCGGGTCGAGGTCATCCTGCTGTCTCGCAATTCGTCGGATACCGGCCTGCGGGTCTTCAATTCCATCCAGCACCATGCTCTGGCCATTTCGCGCGCGACGTTCACCTCCGGTGCGCCGACATGGCCGTACATCGTTCCGTTCGGCACCCAGTTGTTCCTCTCCGCAAATCCTGAGTCGGTCAGGCGGGCCCTGGAAAACAACGTCGCTGCGGCGACCATCCTCCCTGCAAGGGCCGCAGTGCATCGTCATGACCAGTTGCGGATTGCCTTCGATGGAGATGCGGTCATCTTCGGCGATGAGGGTGAACGTGTCTGGCAGGCCGGGGGGCTTGCCGCATTCCACAAGGACGAGCGCGAGCGCGCACGCGAGCCGTTGTCAGGCGGCCCATTTCGCGGATTTCTCGATGCGCTTCATCGACTGCAGGCCGCCTATCCTGCAGGAGAACAGTCTCCCATCAGGACAGCACTTGTCACTGCACGCTCGGCACCTGCGCATGAACGCGTGATCCGGACATTGCGCGAATGGGGTGTCCGGCTTGATGAGGCATTGTTCCTCGGCGGCCGTGAAAAAGGTCCGTTCCTGGATGCATTCGGCGCCGACATCTTTTTTGATGACTCCTTGCACAACATCGACTCTGCCCGGCAACACGTGGCAACAGGCCATGTGCCGCATGGTGTATCCAACGAAGCCAGGGATTAGATCGGGGACCCCATTACGGCGGCAGGCGGATATCGGTCAACTTCCACTGAATGCCCTTGCGCGTGATCACCAGCTCCACCGGCTCCCCTTGGCCGGCGGGCACGGTGACGTTGAACCGTGACGGCGATGCATAGTGATATTGCGCCCCTTCGAGGAGGTCCGGGCGTGTCATGTCGTCACCCTCGGATGGCGGTGGCAGGTTATGGGCCCGGTTCCACGCTTTGCGGCCTTCCATCAAGCCGCCGATCCCTGACGGTGTCATCAAGCCATCGACAGCGGCGCCCGCCAGCGTATTGGCCATTCCGATGCCCAATGCAGTGAATGGGTCGGCTTGTGCATTTGCACCAGCCTTGCGCGCGATCCGGTCAGCGACCTGCGCTTTCAGGCTGGCACGGACAGCAGGGAAGTCGATCTGGCGCGCGAGCATCCGGGCATCCTCGTTCATTACAGCCTGGCGGATTGCATTGATGGTCCGGTACGGACCGGACATCACATACCCCGCGAACAGCAGCGCCAATGCGCAGGCCAGGATGATCCACTTCTTCAACGTCAGAACTCCAGGTCAAGCGCAGCACAAAGGTAATCAACGAAGGGGGCAAGCCGTTGCAGGTCCTTGCTCAATGCCTGTCTCAGTCCAGGCCCGGTCATCACGCTGTCGTCGATGATCCGCGTGGCAACGAAATTCTTGTGGCGCAGGTCATCGATGTACTCGAAATCAGCCGGGAATCCTGACGGGACGCGCACCAGCATTTCGGAATCTTCGAGTGTGTACGTTCGACGGAATGCAGTGCCATGTGCGGCAGATCGCCAGGCGGTCGGATTGTCGACGATGAATTGCCGGATACGTCGTTGCGTTGCTGTCTCCGGATGCCAAAGACCGGCACCGACGAAGCATTTTCCGGGTTCGAGATGCAGGTAGAACGAAGGTGCGGCGACTTGCCGGCTGCGCTCATGAAACAGGCGCGCGCCCTGCCATGATTTGTAGGGCGCCTTGTCACCCGAGAAGCGCGTGTCACGGTGGATACGGAACAGCGACCCGCCCACCATCCTTGGATCCGCACGGAAATGCGGGCTGACCGCGGAGAGTGCAGGCTGCAAGTCGACCAACAGCGAATGGAATGGCGTGCGGATGTACGCTTCGTAATCGGTCTTGTGGGAATGGAACCACTCACGATTATTGTTCCTGGCAAGCGCGCGCAGGAATTTGAAGCTCTTTTCACTGAAATAGCGACTCATTGAAGTCCAGCCCTGATCGTGTTCCCCCAATCCAGTAGTCGATCAAGCAGGTCAAGTGCGTGCGGATCATCGCTGCGCTCAATCCGGAGGATGGCGATTTGCTCGTTGAATTGCGCGAAATTCAGTTCAGACAAGCCGGAGTCGTCGACAAGTCGATATTGGCGATAAGCGTTCCATCGCTCGACCTCTCCTGCGGTCAGTGTTTCCGGCCAATTGCGTGCGCGGTATCGAAACAGCAGTTCTGCCAGTCGCGCATCCTGGAAGCCGAAGTCGGTCAGTCCAAGTGAAGCGGGCGGCGTAGAGCGCACGTTCCGGCATCGCAGCTTGTCGCCGTCACCGACGAATCCGTCATACAGCGACGCATCGACATCGGAAGGCTCGCGCTCGGCTTGCCGGGCGAACACTTGCCGGACTTTCTCCGCAACTTCCGGACCGTGGCGTCTCAAGACGTCTGCGCGACGCGCGATCAGCGCCGGATCCATCGCCAGTCGCCGGAAGTCGGCCTCGCGCAAATGCGACCATTCGATGAGCGCCGGGCATTTGTTGAGATGGACCTCCTTCAGCGCGATCCGGCTCTCGCCCGCAGGCAAGTCGGCCGCCTTGACGTAAAGCCGGTCGCTGATTTCATCGGGGTCGAGTGCGAGCAGCGCGTCGGGGTCGCTGTCGAGATCGAAGACGATGATGCGGCTGTCGATCTGTGGATGGCGCGCGATCGGGATGACAGCGGCAGCACACAAGCGGGAGGCCGGGTAACGCTGTGACACATGCAGTGCGGGTGTCATCGCAATGGGATCGAGCAAGGTTGCGGCGAAACGCTTGTTGCGCAGCTTCAATGCGTATTCCCATAGCCGTGGTTGCGCCAACTTGAGCTTTCGGGAAATCCCGATCAAAGCGCGCACGTCGGACAATGCCTCGTGGGCATCGCCTGTCCGTACATCATTGGCCGTTGCCAGATGCTCGAGCTTGAAGGACGTTGCCCCGTCATCGCGCTTCGGCCATGCAATGCCGTCCGGTCGCAGTGCGTGCGCCAGGCGCATCACGTCCAGCAGATCCCAGCGGGAGTTGCCCCCGCGCCATTCGCGCTCGTAGGCATCGTGGAAATTGCGGAACAGTCCATGTCGGACGAACTCGTCGTCGAAACGCAGCGAGTTGTAGCCGACGCTGCATGTCTCGGGTCGGGACATCTGGTCGTGGATCGTGGCAAAGGCTTCGGCTTCATTGACGCCCTTGGAGGCTGCATCCTGCGGTGCGATCCCGGTGATGAGTGTTGCCACGGGTGAAGGCAGCAGGTCCTCGGCTGGCTTGACGAAGAGATCAATCGGGGTATCGATTTCATTCAACGACTCATCCGTGCGAATCGCGGCAAATTGTGCAATGCGTGTACGCCGTGGATCGGATCCGTAGGTTTCCAGGTCATAGAAAAGGAAACTGGCGGCCATCAGCCTTCACCTTGCAGCCGGGAAAGGCGCGCGACGACGATGGCATCGACCGCATCAAGGTCGATGGTTTCCAGCGACTGGTGGCCTGTCGTTGCATCGACCAGTATCCGCCGTTGTTGTTCGCTGCGTTCGTGTGCGGTGGCATACGGGATC
>Ga0164241_10006344_pt1 | contig 10824 bp, 18 predicted proteins | sample OricomyardsoilBY_FD_108780 | JGI IMG/M metagenome (GOLD analysis project Ga0164241, IMG submission 108780) | Backyard soil microbial communities from Emeryville, California, USA - Original compost - Back yard soil (BY) | ecosystem: Environmental > Terrestrial > Soil > Unclassified | place: USA... | reverse complement strand
TGCGCTCAGTCGCGGAGGAGGCCTTCCGGTACTCGCAGCGCAGCTCCGAGCGCACGCGGGCCAGCCACTCAGCGGCGCCCTCGTCGGTCGAGAACGGGTTCGCACCTCGAATCGTCATTGAGCCATCCGGGCCGACGATCTCGGCGTTCAACTCCTCGCGGCGCAAGTCGCGCAGCGCCGCGCGGTCGACCTCCAGCTCGTACGGTGTCACCAACGGTGTGACGTCCTGCTCCTCCCGCAGGAAGATCAGCCACGCCGGGTCGTCCGAGTCGAACACGAGCGGGTCGGGGTCGTAGCCACCGAACTCGGACTCGCGCTCGGCCAGCCACTCCTCGCGGCTCACACCAGCCAGCATCCACGCGGGCTTCTTCGACTTCACGGGCATCACGCACCTCCTGAGTGCGTCGACAGGCGGGCGGGAGCGTCAGGAGCGCCCCCGCCCTGGACAGGTGCAACGGGGTGGAGCTAGCGGGTGCCCGCGAGCTGCGAGATGCGCTCGCGGTCGGATTCGATACGGCGCTCCAGCTCGTCGAGCTGCTCCTCAGCCTCGGCCAGGTCGCGCCGGGCTTCGGTCAACGTGATCCTCCAGGGCCAAGCCAGACCGAAGTTCGCCTCAGCGGTCGTGCGAACGCGCCAACCCTCGGCGCCACGGATGATCTCGAACATCACGCACCTCCAGTGCGTTGAAGGACGCTCCGTGGTCTCCCTGGGTTACGCAGGAAGCGGAGCGAGCTGCCTCGGGAGTGAGGCAGGGAAGACCCTGGGGCGGAATCGAACCGCCCCACCGGGGACACCAGTCAGGGTCGAACGCGAGCTAGATGCCGACGATCTGCGAGGTGATGTCCTCGCCCGTGTGCTTACACACGAACTCGATTACCCCGCGCCAGCCAGCCAAGTTATCGCCCTCGTACGCGGGTTGGTCGAACTCGCACTGACGGCAGAGGCAGCCAGGCTCGTGATCCTGGTTCGACCACACCTGGGCGAAGTAGCCGAAGGTGTGATCCTTGCCAACTGCGACGAAGAACGGAAGTGAGACCTTGATGTTGATGCGGCTCATAGCCGCCTCCCTTCGGTAGGGCTTCAACCTCGGCGTGCCCGATCACGCTCTGCTGCTGAAGCGCTGGTAGGAGCGAAGTTCACGAGACCTATGAGGCCCTGTGCCCTTGCCCTGCTCTACCCTCCCTGTGTGGAGGGCATCGACCCGTCCATCGCTCCCGGACTGAACGGAGGCTGTTGTCCCGTGCCCCGAACAGTCTCCTTACGTGCAGCCGGACGACGCATCTCGGAGAAGGAAGACGATGGACCGGCGAACGTAAGGAGAGTGTTCGGCAACGGGACAACAGCCGGAGAGAGGGAGGAGAGCGATAGGGTCTGTGCCCCCACACCCTCCGAGCCGAAGGCGCACGGACACAGGTGAGGAAGGACGCTGAAGAGTGAGGGACTACGGTCGATCCCTCGTCCCCCCGCCTGTGTCCCCACTCCTCTCTCCCGTTTCATTCCTGCTCGACTGGGGGTGGGGCACACCGTGGAGCAAGAAGATGGATGGGGGGAGAGGAAGAGAGAGGGGTGTTTCGCGTTACATCACCCCGAAATCTCCGGCTGCACTTCGCCCTACTTGACCGGGTGTGCTTGCTCCTTCTCCTCCCTGCTTCTTCCCCTTGCCGTTCCCCCTTCTTGCTTGGTGGTTTGCAGTTTTCACAATATGATATGGACCCTGGTACGAGAAAGGCCCGCCGTGTTCGGGCGGGCCTTTCTCTTACGGGGGTGAGCGCGGGGGCTACGCGGCTGCGGGCGGGTCCCACTGGTCGGTCGTGCCCTGACCGTCCGTGCCCTGGCTCATCGCCTGGGCGGCGTCCTCGTCAGAGGCGTTCGGCTCGGGACCCTCGTCGGCGACACCGTCGTCGCTGAGGGTCTCCTCGCTGTACGGCTTCAGGTAACCGGCCACCCCGTCGTCGAGGTAGCGGTTCCCGTCGCCGTCGACGAGCACCTTCTTGAGTCCATCCCGCTCGGTGCGGACGATGAACACCAGCTCGCCCGACTGGACGCGGGCGGGGAAGCCCTCGTTGGCGGGGTCGTTGGTGATGTGGGTCTCGGGGACGTTCCCGTCCCGTCCGGGGAACGCGAGGTTCTCGCTGGTCGTGGCGGGCATCAGCCCACCTCCTTCCGTTCGGTTTCACTTGGCTCCCCGGCCTCGTCCAGCTCCGGGGTCGTGTCCTCCTCGGTGAGGAGAGCGTCGTCGAGCTTGTCGACCGCTGCCGCCGCGTCCGCCTGGTGGCGGCTTTGGCGGACGAGCGCTCTGATGAGTCGGGTCTCTGCGTCTTCGAGGTGCGTGATCGCGAGCGACAGCTCCCGGGCGATGTCGCCCCGGGAGCCGTTGCGCGCGGTCACGACCTCACGCCTGATCTTGCGGAGGCCTTCGATCATCAGAACGGGATGTCGTCGGTTGCGGGCGTGGCTGCGGTCGGCTCGGTGCCTGGCAACGGCCCCTGGTCGCCGTTGGCGGCGTCGCGGCCCGGGGTGTCGCTGCCGTCCGCCTTGCGGAAGGCGAACTCGCCCTCAAGCGTCTTGGCGATGATCGAGACCTTTGAGCGCTTGTCCCCGGCCTCGTTCTCCCAGGTCTCGTACCGAAGCTCCCCTTGGACGGTGATGAGGTCGCCCTTGCGGAGCTTCTTGTCGACGAGCACTCCGTAGCCGCCGAAGACGGCGACGTCGAAGAAGTTCGGGACCTGGACGTACTCGTCGCCCTGCTTGACGGTCCGGTCGCTGGCGATGCCGAAGTTCGCGACCTTTCCGTCTTCGCCGAACGTCTTCAGCTCCGGGTCACGGGTTGCGCGACCGGAGACGACTACCGTGTTGACGGATGCCATTAGAACGGCGCCTCCCCTTTGAGGTGGTAGCCCGCGCCCTTGTGGAAGCGGGTCAGCTTGATCCGGGTCCGGCGCACCTTGCCGCCGAACTGGATGAAGGCCTTGACGGACGTGGCGTGCGCGACGCCCTTCCGTAGGTCGACCTTCTCGATGACGAGGTCGGATGCCTCGTTCGCGTGCGCGTGGAGCCTGCGGCCCCAGACCTGCCCGGGTGCGACCCCGTGCGGGTTCTTCGGTGTGGCCTTCGCCACTCTTCAGCCCTCCTCGTGGGTGATGGTCTCGATCAGCTCGATCGAGCGGACGTTCTGCGAGTAGAACGTGATGTCTCCGAGCGAGACCCAGCTAGGCCGGGCGGTGATGGTCTTTGTGAAGCGGGCGCTCCAGGTACTCCACTTCTCGCCGAGTTGCTGGTCGGAGATCAGGTGCCTGGTCGGCAGCCCGTTCGCCCAGACGATCTCGACGAAGTAGAGGTCTTCGTACGCGGTCCTGGTCTCCTCGGAGCGCACCCACGGCTCGTTGACCAGTCCGGTGAAGTCTCCGCCGCTCACGTTGCCTCGTCCTCCTTGTCGAGGCCCAGCCAGGTGCGGACGCGAGCCTCGGCGCTCTTCCTGTGCTTGACGCGGGGCGTGAGCGCGTCGATCTCCGCCTGGAGCTGCACCAGCTCCTTGATGGTGAGTCCGGCCTCTCTGGCGGCATCGAGGATGCCGTCTGCCCCGAATCGCGCGAGGTGCTTCTGGAAGTGCTTCAGCTCTGGAATCTGTCCGCCCTCCTGGGCCGTTGTTGTACCAACAGCGTACCTTGTTGTACGGACGGAGGCCCTGAAGACGTAGCTGGCACTTCCCGGGGGGCGCGGCGCCCCCCGGACCCCCCGCGCTGACCTACGCGCTTCGCGCTCCGGCCAGCCTTCTTCTCGTTCGAGTCCAGGACTTGTGCGATGAACTCTGGAGGCTCGCGCCTTCGTCGGTGCCGGGGTTTCTTCCCGCCTGACTGAGACGAGCCTGTTAGCCAGCTCGATCCTTCCTTCTGCCCCCCACCCCCCTTCCCCCCTCCCCCCAAAGCGCCGGGAGGCGAACGCTCGTTCGATGAGCGCTCGCTGGGAAGGTGAGTGGCCCGCGGACACAGTCGCTAGGGCAGGCCGAACGTCCCCCCTCTAACGGGACGCCGCCGGACTGCTGACCGGGGGATCGCGCCTCAGCACGACCGGGGACACCGTAGCACCACCGCCGGACACTGACGTCCCAGAGGCGGGCTAAGCTGTACGTCGTGAAGTCCCTGCGTGTGATCGGTTCCTGCTCGACGTGCCGCCGCGCGCTGAAGGAGGACGGTGGCGACGGGTCGTGTCCTCGGGTCGCGAGCTACGCCGACCTGAAGGCCCAGGGCCTCCACGACTGCCCGCTCTTCCGGCGCCGCCCTCAGCCGCGCGTGAAGCCGGACACGAGCGCGCAGGAGGAGCTGTTCTGATGCGTCCGCCGCGCCCCGGCGACATCCTGGTCAGCCGCGATCCGCGCGACCACGGCCGCACGGCTGAGGTCTACGGCGTCTCAGAGCGCTTCGTCTACCTCCGGCGCGGCGGACGCAAGACGCGCGTCCGTCTCGACCGGCTGCCCCGCGACTACCGGTACGAGGTGGAGGACTGATGGCCGGGATCGACGATCTGGCTGTCCGCCAGGTGAAGGTGGAGCTGAAGTGCAAGCTCTGCAAGCACCCGCTCCGTCACGAGATCGACCGGCTGCTGCTTCAGCGCTCGCAGCGCCACGTCCTCGCTGACGGCACCCGGGTCACCGGGCACTACTGCGTCGCCCGCTTCCGCGAGATGGGCGTCGAGAACCCGACGCACGAGAACCTGACGACGCACTGGAAGCGTCATTGCGAGGTGGTCGACCGGAACTCGGAGGAGGAGATCAAGGAGGCGGCGATGGGCCGGTTCCTCGATCTGACCGAGGAGGAGCTTCGGGAGATGAGCGGCCTGGAGCGTCTGGAGGAGTTGCAGATCCAGGGCTACCTGGAGATGCAGGCCCGGGCGAAGGTCACCGGGAAGCTCGGCCTCAGCACCGATCAGATCCTCCGCATCGAGGAGCTGCGCTCCCGCCAGCGCCAGTCGGACGCGCAGACCCGTCTGCTGGGCGCGCTCGGCGGCGGGCTGGCCGCTGCGATCGAGGCTGCTGTGAAGCGGCCGGAGCTTCCTGCCCCCGCCCCTGCCCACCCCGACCTGGACGCCGTCGTTGTCCGCGAGGAGGAGGTCGTCGAAGCGTGAGCACTCCCGCTCCTATCGAGGAAGTGATGTGGGGCGAGTCGCAGGAGCGCGACGTCGTCCAGCGCTGGGTCGAGCTGTCCCCGATCGGTCGACTCGCGCACCGCTTCGTGAAGTGCTTGGACTTCGACCCGTACGACGTGCTCGTGCTCGCCGACAAGGGCCTGCCGCTTTGCGCCCTGGAGGTGAAGGTGCGGCGGGTCGAGTTCGGCGAGTACGGCGACGTCTTGACGCCGCTGAAGAAGCACGAGTTCGCGCTCTCGATGAAGGAGATGCGGATTCCGTACCTCCTGGTCACGCAGTACGCCTGCGGCACGCTCGTCGAGGTCGACCTGGGCGACGCGCCGAAGCAGACGAAGCCGATCGCTCGCCGTGATCGGCCGGGGATGACTCCGGTGATGCACGGGTTGTGGAGGGGCAAGCAGCTCCGCGTCCTCAGTGGGGGGCCGTCGTGAGCGTCGAGCGAGAGCGCAGCCGTCTCGTCACCTCGATGTTCCTCGCGAGCCTCGGCCAGGACTGCTGCCTGCTCGTGGCGAACCTCGGGCATTCGGTCGGCCAGTCCTTCGAGAACTTCTCGAAGACGTTCGCCTTCGTCTTCAACGACCAGGCCCGGAAGTACGAGGCCCTGACGGGCAGCACCTTCTCGGGCGACGGGGAGCTGGCGAGCGATGGGGAGGAGGCGTGATTCGTTGCCACGACTGCGGTAAGCCGATCGTGCGCTGGTCGCACTCCCTGGAGTGCGCGTGCCGCGTCGGCTTTGTCGCCCAGTGGGATGTCTGCGTCGGACTCGGCCAGTTCCTCGGCCGCATCATCAACGGCCTTTCCAAGAATGACAACGCGGAGGTGATCTCGTGATCCCGATGTACGTGTGGCTCCGGTGGAAGCTGGGGCACAAGGAGTTCAAGCCGTACGGCCGCTCGAACCCGGCGGTGCGTCCCGAGGTCGGCTTCGGGGCGAAGGGCCAGTACCCGGTGCCGAAGCGCTGGTGGGACAAGCTGAAGACGTACTTCGTCCCGCCGCCTCCGCCGCCCTTCTCGTGGGCGACGATCGGCTACTGGACGGCCTGGGGCTGGGGCAACGGTCAGCTCGTCGACTCGGCGAAGGTCAAGGCCGGGGCGGTGACGGCCGACGATCTTCGGCCGACGATCCTGAAGCTCCAGGCGCGCGGCGCGAAGTGGGTCGGCGTCCAGGATCTCGTTGAGACGCGCGGGATGCGCGACGCGCTGAAGCTCGTCTGCAAGCAGCAGGGCCTCAAGCTCGTCGTCTGGACGCGGCCGTACTCCCCGGAGAGGCTCGCCTATGTGAAGGAGATGCTCACGTACTGGGCGCCTGACGCCTATGCGATCAACGTAGAGGACGCGGGTGACTGGGGTACGTTCGCCCACGACCTCGCTGCGAGCTTCCCGCTCCCTCGCGTGGTCTGGACGAACTTCCCCGGCGCTGGCGCGATGCCGGACGGCTCGTATTCGATCCCGCAGGCGCAGGTCTGGTGGGCCGACGGCTACGCCTGCATCACGGAGGCGTACGTCAACGAGAACCCGCAGGCGACCCCGGCGAACCTCGACTGGGTGGCCCGCGTGAAGCTCGGCTACGTGGAGGTGTTTCCGTCCATCGGTATCTACAAGGGTTGGGACGTCGATGACTACACCCAGATGCTCTACCCGTTCCCGGCGTACAGCGTCTACCTCGTCGAGTACCTCCCGGAGTTCCCCTGATGAGCCGCCGAGCGTGGGCTATCGCCTCGTGGGTCTTCTGGCTCGCGTGGATGGTGCTGGCCGTCGTCGTCGAGCTGTTCACGGTCTTCTCGGAGAAGAAGCGCGGCACCCTGCCCCTGACCCGTGTCGTCCGTGACCGGCTGATGCGGAAGTCGGTCTTCGCGAAGTTCGGGGTGCTGCTCTTCCTCGGCTGGATCGTTCTGCACTTCCTGACCGGCGGTGGGATGTCCTGGTGATCGAAGCGATCCCCGAGAGCCAGGTCGTCGGCTTCATCGACCCCGACCAGACGGTCTGCCGTAACCCGTGGTGCCGCCTTGACTTCAGCGTCAGCTCGGCGGAGGAGGCGTTTCAGCGCGGCCGGAACGACCAGAACTTCTTCTGGCACTTCTTCCTGCTCCGCTGCCCGCATCCGGGCCAGCTCCAATACCTGACCGAGGCGAACGCCTCCGTCAACCTCCTTGCCTGCTCGAATCGCTACGGCAAGACGACGATGCTCGCGGGTCGCCACTTCCACGACAACGTCTTCAAGGTCGGGGCGGAGGAGCGGTACTTCGACGACGACCTCTCCTTCAACCTCGACTCGTTCACGCGCACGCGCTACCGGACCGTCCACACGGCCGGTGAGTGGGACCAGGCCTCCGAGGTCTGGGAGGACGCGCAGAAGCTCATCTCCGAGTCGGCCCGTCTGGAGGCCTTCGTCGCGAACATCAAGCGCTCGCCGCCGTACGAGATCGAGTTCATCCACGGCGCGAAGTGGCTCTTCCGCACCCTGGGCGTGCGCGGCTCCGGGATCGACGGCAAGAGCTTCTACCGTCTCTCGATCGACGAGGGCGGCTGGATTCTGGATCTGGAGTCGATGCTCCACAACGTGCTCCTGATCCGCGTCGCCGACGTGCGTGGTCAGGTCGACATCGTCGGCACGTTCAAGCCGGGGATGGCGAAGGACTTCTTCAAGCTCTGCGTGCGCGCCTCGGCCGCGACTGGTGCCGCGATCGGCTTCGATCACCGCTCCGATGACGACGGTGTCGAGGGCCTCGACCTCGACGCGGCGATCCGCAAGTACGCGAAGCAGTTCGGCTTCGACCTCGATGCCGAGATCGAGAAGGCCCGCGCTCTGGGGATCGTCGAGTGATCGACCACGTCGACCTCAAGCACCGCCACCCGCTCCACTACCGCCTCGTCCAGGTTGCGAAGGCGCAGCTCGGCAAGCGCTACGTCTGGGGTACGGAGGGGCCGAACACGTTCGACTGCTCCGGCCTCGTCGACTACGTCTACCTGCGGCTCGGCCTCGGCTTCGGGCGCCTCACAGCCTCGATGCTCCGGCGGGTCGGCAAGCCCGTTCACGGCAAGCTCCATCCGGGCGACATCATCACGCTCGGCGACCACCACGTTGTGCTCTACGTGGGTAATGACACAGTGATCCACGCGCCGCAGTCGGGCGACGTCGTCCGCTACGCCCCGGTCAGCCGCTACCTCTCCCGCGCGAGCGCCGTCCGCCGGATCATTCCCTGGAGGGCGGGACGATGAGCACGCTGCGCGTTCACCGGCCCAGCTACTACGTGCAGACCGGCGGGATGCACGAGAACCCGTACGGCGTCCCCCGCGAGGAGATCGTCCGCTTCATCCTCAACAACCCGGCCGAGATCGTCGCCCAGGTCGTCTTCGGCAAGTACGTGGAGGCCTCCGGCCTGGTCTTCCAGTCGGAGATCGTCCAGCGGATGTTCGAGCGCACCCGGCAGCCGATCAACGGCAACTTCTGGGTGGACGGCGAGACGCGCGACCGCGCCAAGGGTCTCAGCCGCGTCTGGCAGGAGATGTCCTCCTCCTTCTCGATCGGCGTCGACGTCGCGCGCCAGACCGACTACACGGTCATCACGGTGCTCGACACCTTCACCCTTCCCGCTCGGGTGGTCTACTGGAAGCGCCTGAACCGCGTCCCGTGGGAGACGATCTACACGGAGATCGGTCGGGCCGTCTCGATCTTCGGTCCGAACGCCCTCGTCGATTCGACGGGGATGGGCGGTGACGTCGTGATGGACGCGCTGGAGTCGCGCGGGTATTGCCGTCAGCACGACCGCACCGTGATGGTCGGGAGCGTCTGCCAGGACGACGGCAAGGCGCTGGGCTGCAACCCGGAGGATTACGTCCCCCTCGCGTGCGTCGATGGCTACGAGTTCGGCGGAGGCACGGGGGAGAGGAAGCGGCGCCTGATCGAGCACCTCCGCAACGTGCTCGCCGTGGGCTACCGCGCGGAGAACCCGGACTTCGGCTGGCTGCGCTGCCCGGCGATCGTGCAGCTCGAGGAGGAGCTGACCTTCTACGCCTGGGACGACAAGAAGCTGATGACCGACTGCGTGATGAGTCTCGCTCTCGCCGCCTGGGCTGGGATGGAGGAGATTCTCCCCGACCCGGCGTTTGGTTCCGTCTACGGCGAGTGATACGTTCGCGCGATGCGAACTGTTCTCACGGGCTGCGCCCTTATCGGCCTCAGCTTCCTCCTCATCTGGCTCTTCAACATCGACGTCGAGGACGGCAAGTTCGGCGCCGGTCTCGCCAGCATCCCCGGCGTGATCGGGGCCTGGATGGTCTGGTCGCCGATCCGGCGGGCCATCTGGGACGAGGAGTAGCGCGGGCCGGACTCGAACCGGCGACCTCCACCTTATGAGGGTGGCGAGTTAGCCAACTTCTCCACCGCGCATTCCAGCCCTGGGACTCGAACCCAGACCACCGGACTCAGAATCCGGCTGCCTACCGTTAGCGAGGCTGGATGTGGCCGGACGCTACCACGTCGACCGGACAGTCCTGTACGCTTCTGGTCGTGGCCCGCCTCTTTGGTGCAGACCCCCGCAGCGCTTGGTCGGACGAGCTTCAGATGCTCGCCGCCGAGTTCGAGCACTACAAGGCTGACGACGCCGACCGGCTCGACCGCGCGAAGCGCTACCGCGAGGAGATCGAGGCGACGCGCGACCATCGGCGCCAGATGCAGTTCGACGACAGGCGCGACTACGGGCGCCGCGTCAACCGCGCGACGAACCAGGGGCGTCAGCGCCACTCCTTCCGCTTCCCGCTAGCGCAGGCTCTCACCGTCAAGCACGCCTACCGGATCGCCGGGCGGATGCCGGACGCCTACGTTGACAAGCGCGAGGAGACGCAGCTCGAAGAGTGGCGCTCTCAGGTGATGGAGCAGATCTGGTGGGGCGTCACGCACGCCTCTCAGGGTGAGGCCCAGTTCGGTGACGCCGCCTGGGACGGCTCGCAGATCGGTGCCGCCTCCTTCGAGGTCTACCTCGACCCGAGCACTCTCCAGGTGCCCCGCTATTGCGCGGTCGACACCGGGGCGCTCATCGTCGTGCCCGGCCTTGCCGATCCGCACGAGTTCCAGCGGATCTACCGCTGGTGGGATGTCCCGCTCCGCTCCTTCATCCTTTCGTACCAGGACAAGCAGTTCCGGGATGTGGACATTCGGGTCGGGGATGTCCAATGCAACAACAGCCAGCCTGTCGTGACGATCGTCGAGTGCTGCGACTCGAAGCGCAAGATCCGCTTCGCTCTCGGCTCGAAGCCCGGTTCGCACCCCGTTGCCCTGGAGGAGTGGACGCACAACTACGGCTTCGTCCCCAACGTGGTCATCCCGAACGTCGGGCCGTACCGCAAGATCTGGGGCTGGAGCGACTACGACTTCATCCGCGAGATCTCGTACTACATCAACCAGATCTTCGGGCAGCAGGCCGACGTGCTCCGCCAGGTTGCGAACGGCGCGATGACACTGAAGGGGTCGAAGCTCTCCCCGGCGCTCGCGAAGAAGCTCCTGGAGGAGGGCGGTGTTCTTCCGCTCGGGCGCGAGGGCGAACTCAATCCGGTCGAGGTTCCGCAGGTCCCGGCCTTCGCGACCGACCACCTGGAGCGCTCGTTCGATCTGATGGAGCGCCTGGGCTTCGCGCCGCCCGCCGCGTGGGGCGCGAGCGGCGCGCAGGCTGGCTCCGACCGTGGC
>Ga0164241_10006343_pt1 | contig 10824 bp, 10 predicted proteins | sample OricomyardsoilBY_FD_108780 | JGI IMG/M metagenome (GOLD analysis project Ga0164241, IMG submission 108780) | Backyard soil microbial communities from Emeryville, California, USA - Original compost - Back yard soil (BY) | ecosystem: Environmental > Terrestrial > Soil > Unclassified | place: USA... | reverse complement strand
GGTTCGTGACGGTGCTGCGGTCTGCCATTGCTTGTCCCGTGATCGCGGCGGCTCTGTTTGTCGCCGCGTGTGGCAAGGGCGAGCACGCTAACGGGACGACCAATGGCGGTGGCGCCGCGGATCGTAGCGGGGCTGCCGCGGGCGCCGAAGGGGGCAGCTCCTCGCTCGGCCGTGGGGGCGCCGGCGGAACGAGCGACGGCGGTGGCTCGGGTGGCACGAGCGGTGGCAACGGCTCGGGTGGCACGAGCAGTGCTGCGGATGGAGGAGTCGGAACAACCGCAGGCGACGCTGATACAGGAGGTAGCGCCGAGGCAGGGGCGAGCGGCGTGCTCGATCCGATTTTGCCTACGCCGAGTCGAGACTGCCGCGGAGAGGACAGCGGAGATTGCCTGTCCATTGCGGGCATCTATGAGGGTAAGCCTGTCGACGAAGCATTCGACACCACGACGTGTGGCAGCGGCGGGGTCAAGGCTGGTAAGTGGAGCGTCGGTTGCAATCGCATCGACTCGAAGGGCCGCGTCGTGTTGGACCTGCCCATCGTGCGTCCTGGATCCTTCAACCTTGCGCTCACGCCGGCAAACGCGAAGACCATCGATTTCCAATACGTGACGGCGACTTCGACTGGGGTGGTGGCGCTCTTTGCCAGCAATTTCGTGCGGGCGGAGCTGCAGGGAACGGTGGTCGTCACCTCCCCGGCGTCGGAATACCGAGCGGTGAGCGGGACCTTCCACGGCGTGTGGAGCGCACCGGATAGCTCGTGCGTGAGCCTGGCTGGCATCGCGTGCGCCAGCGCTGAGCTCAACGTGACCTTTCGCCTGACGACCCGCTATGGCAGTTGCTTCGACGACAGCGAATGCACGCCACCACTCACGTGCGACATGGTTGGGTTCGCGTGTTTCAACGAGTAGCTCACGGCTGAAGTAGCGCCTGCTAGCAAAACCGCCTCGCTCGACTACGAAGGGCGACGACGGGGCTGGCGATGGCGCCGCGAGGCATGGTTGCTGCACGGCTCGGCAGAATGCTGAAGTCGATTGGGACGTTCGTGCTGCTGCTTCTCGTCACCGCCTGCAGTGCAGGCTCGCAAAACCGGCGATCGCCACCGCTCTCGACAGCCGTGAAATGCGACAAGAGTCCTTCGAGGCCACACTTCGGGTTCTCGATGAGCATCCAGAATACGTGGACGAGTTCTTCAAAGTGGCCCTGCGTCACCGGGTGACGCTCGATCGCTTCTTGCGCAACACCGCCCATGAGCTGGAGCGCGACGAGTTTGCGCGGTTTACCGCGGATCGCCTGGTCGCCGATCCGGCCGGGCTGACGCCCACGCTCATTGCCGTGCTCGATGCCGCCAGCGACAAGCCCGCAGCGTTGCGGGCCATGTCGGAAGCGATGGCCGCGCGCCCACAGCTGGCAGCTATCGTCGTGGTCCAGTCGGACGCCAGCATCCGCGGCGATTTGCGGGCCTTGCTAGCCGAGGTTTCGAAGAACCCGGACGCTCGGCGCTCGTTTTTGGCGGCGCTCAGCGAAAACAGCGACGTCCTGGCCGCTTTGCTCGCCCCGAACCCCCAGGTGCTGGCTGCACTGCTGAAGGCATTCGCCAAGGTGGGCGTGGCCAAAGGCGCCAAGGAGCTGGAAGCCTTCAGCAAGGCCCTGCAATAGCGGCGACCGCGCACCCCTCGCGCGTACGCGGCCGGCCGCAAGCGCGCCTGCTGTTCAAGGCAGCTGGTGTCGCTTGAGCACCGGCCAGCCCAAGGTGGCGTTGCCTTGCTCGTGCCCGCCACCTTGCTTCGTGCACTCGATGACCTCGACGCCGCCGGAGCACTGCGACGCGGCGTACCCCTGGCAGTTATTGCCTAGATCTGCCGCCTGACCGGTGCAGCCGTTGAGCTCAGCCCACTTCTTCATGCTGGCTACGGCGCCCAGAAAGTTGATCGGACGAACCAGGTTGGAGAGCCCACCCTCGTACGGAGCCAGCGTGTCCTCGGTGCCACGAAAAGAAATCACGGTGATCGGGCGCTGCGGTTTGCAGGTTGGCAGATGCTCCTCGAGAAGATCGAAGGCGGCGGGCGCGACCGCCGCGAACACGTCGGCGGCGTGGCACGCGAGCTGATGAGACATTCCCCCGCCCATCGAGAAGCCGGAGGCGTAGACGCGCTTGGGATCGACACACGCCAGCTTTTCGACCTCCGCAACGAGGTCTTTCGCGAAACCGATGTCGTCGACGCCATCGGCGCAACAGGGCCCCATGTTCCAATCACCCAGCGGGGTTGGAAATGCCATGATCACGTTGTCGGCATCGGCCACTTTTGGATACGGTGAATCACGCTGTTGCGTGTCGCCGGTTCCACCGTGCCCCGCGAAGTCGACGAGCAACGGAACCGCGGTTTTTCCGGTGTATCCGCTCGGCACGTGCAGAACGTACTCGCGGCTCTTGCCGCCCGATTGAAGGGTGTGCTTGGCGTTACCGGCGGCCGGTGTCGCGGCCGGGCAGGAGATCGAGACGGCGCCGCCGCTGCCTCCCGACGAAGAACCGGCGCTGCCGCCAGCGCCGCCGTTGCCGACGGTGCTGCCATTGCCGGCGTTGCCGCCATTGCCGCCGCTCGTTCCTGCGCTTGCGGTTCCCCCCGTGCCTCCAGAGCCGCCCAATGCACCGCCGACGCTCGAGCCCACCCCTCCGCTTGCCATTCCCGCGCTGACGGCGGCACCCGATGTGGCGTTGGGTACTCCAGCCGTCGGCGCGCCTCCGGCTCCGCTGCCACTGGGGGGCACGGGTGGGTTACCGCCAGCAGAGCTAGCTTCGGAGCAAGCTTGCGACGCCGCCGTGAGCAAGCAGAGCGTGACGATGTTGATGCTGAGTTTGAGACGAGCAGGCGACATGGTGACTTCCTCTCGAGGCCGCGGCCGCGAGTCCACGACGGCATCCGTAACATGCCTGGCCGCGACACGCCGCTCGCACCGATCCGCCGCCGGTACAATCTCACTTGGGCAGCGGAACCTTGGCATCCAACAGCCAGTGGGAGGGCTCGCGCAATTCGAAAGCAAGAAGCGGAGCGCGCGGCGAGCCGCTGAAGGCTACTTCAACGTGGTCAGCACGAGAGCTGATTGCGAAAGGTTCAAGATGAAGATGCTTGCCAAGAAGGTCGCTATCGTTACGGGGGCTAGCTCGGGAATTGGCTACGCGGCCGCCAAGTTGTTTGCCGCCGAGGGCGCGGAGCTGGTGCTGGCCGCGCGGCGGGGACCGGAGCTCTCCGCAGTGGCGCGCGAAATCGAAGCAGCGGGCGGCCGAGCCGTGGCGCTTGCGGGTGACGTGCGCGACGAAGCCTACGCCAAGGCGCTCGTCGAGCTCGCGATTGAGCACTTTGGTGGTCTGGATGTAGCCTTCAACAACGCGGGCGGCCTGGGGCCGCTACTGCCAATTACCGAGGTGGCGCTGAGCGACTGGGAAGACACCCTGCGCGTCAACCTGACCAGCGGGTACCTGGCGGCCAAGTACCAGGTTCCAGCCATGCTGAAGCGCAAATCGGGCTCAATCGTGTTCACGTCCACGTTCGTGGGCTACACCGTAGGCATGCCCAACATGGCCGCCTACGCCGCGAGCAAATCCGGTCTGGTCGGCTTGACGCAGGCGCTGGCCGCCGAGCTCGGCCCGCACGGTGTGCGCGTGAACGCGCTGTTGCCGGGCGGCACCGATACCCCGATGGGTCGGGTCGTGGCCAGCACGCCCGAGATAGTCGCTTACGTGCGCAGCCTGCACGCGCTCAAGCGTCTTGCCGAGCCCGAAGAGATCGCCAAAGCCGCGCTCTACCTTGCTTCGGACGCGTCTTCGTTCACCACCGGTAGCGCACTCTTGGTCGACGGCGGCGTTTCCATCAATCGGAGCTGAAGATGGCACGCGCTCAGCTAGCCCTCGCTGAATCGGTACGGCGCGATCCGCGCTGGCAACGCTTGCTGGCCCGCGACGCGAGCGCCGACGAAACCTTCTACTACTCGGTAAAAACGACGGGCGTCTATTGCCGCCCGTCGTGTGGCGCGCGCACGCCTCGGCCTGAAAACGTCGCCTTTCACGCCACGCCGGCCGAGGCCGAGCGCGCCGGCTTTCGTGCCTGTCGGCGTTGCAAGCCCAATCAGGCGCCGGCAGCGGAGCGCGCGGCAGCGCACGTGGCGGAGATGTGTCGCTTCATCGAACGCAGCGAGACGCCGCCCAGCTTGGAGGCGCTGGCGCGGCATGTCGAGCTCAGCGCCTTCCACGCCCATCGGCTGTTCAAAGCCGGCACTGGAGTAACACCCAAGGCTTACGCATCGGCGCAGCGTGGCAAGCGCCTGCGCAGCGAGCTGCGCGACGCCAGCACGGTGACCCGCGCCATTTACGGAGCCGGCTACAATTCATCGGGGCGCTTTTACGAAGAAGCGCCGGCGCGCCTCGGTATGAAGCCAAGCGCCTTCAAAGCCGGCGGCAAGACCGTACGAATTCGCTTTGCGCTCGGTCAGTGCTCGCTCGGGGCAATCTTGGTGGCGGCCACCGAACGGGGTGTGTGCGCCATCTCGCTCGGCGACGACCCCGCGGCGCTACTGCACGAGCTGGAGCGGCAATTCTCTCGCGCAGAGCTCGTCGGCGGCGATGCCGAGTTCGAAGGCTGGGTCGCGCAAGTAGTCGGACTGGTCGAAGAGCCTGGCCGTCAACAGCAGCTGCCGTTGGACATTCGCGGCACGGCCTTTCAAGAGCGCGTCTGGACGGCGCTGCGCCGCATCGCGGCCGGACAAACGCTTTCTTACGCCGAGCTGGCCGAGCGCGTGGGCTCGCCAAGAGCGGTGCGGGCAGTCGCGAGCGCGTGCGCTGCCAATCGCCTTGCCGTCGCCATTCCGTGTCATCGCGTGGTGCGGGCCGACGGCAACCTTTCTGGCTACCGTTGGGGCGTGGAACGCAAACGTGAGCTGCTAGAGCGCGAAGAGCTCGTCGCTCGGACAGAGCGCGAGGGCGAAGGTTGAGCCGGGCGGTAGCCGAGCGCGTGAGCGCCGTACCCTGGCCCGACGTCGTCGCCGCTCTCGAAGAGCAGGGCGTGGCGCGGATCCCAGATTTGCTGACGGCTGAAGAATGCCGCAATTTGGTAGCCCTGTACGACGAGAGCCAACGCTTTCGAAGCAAGGTCGTGATGCAGCGCCACGGCTACGGGCGCGGCGAATACCAGTACTTCGACTACCCACTACCGGCGTTGGTGGGCGAGCTGCGCGAGCATGTCTACCCAGCGCTGGTGCCGCTCGCCAACCGCTGGCACGACACGCTCGGCTTCGAAGCGCGCTTTCCAGACACATTGGCCGATTTCATCGCGCGCTGCCACGCCGCCGGCCAAGCCCGCCCCACCCCGCTACTGCTGCGCTACGGGGCCGGCGACTACAATTGCCTGCACCAAGATCTGTACGGAGAGCACGTGTTCCCCTTGCAGCTGGCCATCTTGCTCTCCCAACCGACGCACGACTTCGAAGGTGGCGAGCTCGTTTTTACCGAGCAGCGCCCGCGCATGCAGTCCCGCCCCATGGTCCTTACACTCGAGCAAGGCGACGCGGTCGTGTTCGCCGTCCATCACCGCCCCGTACTCGGCAAGCGCGGCCCCTATCGCGTTCAAATGCGGCCGGCGTCAGTCGCGTCGCCCGCGGCGAGCGCCACACACTCGGCATCATCTTTCACGATGCCAGTTAGGGCCCTTAGTTGGCACCAGCGTCGACTCCTCGAGAAAATTGAATCAGGTTCGTGGTCACGCGCCAGGTTCCGCTCACCGAAGCGCCCGCCGCCTACAAAACCTTTCGTGACGAGGAAGACCGTTGCATCAAGGTCGTGTTGAAGCCGGGACGCTATTGCCGTAGTGTCGGGGTCGTGCGGCGCGCAGGGTCGTGGTTGGTGGTTTTGTCGATTTTGGCGAGCGCGTGCGGTGCGCGCTCGGGGCTGGACGTGGACGCCGAGAGCGGCAGCCCGTTGCCGGCCGGAGCCCCCGCCCGTGGAGGGAACGGGAACGGTGGCGGCGCGCGTGGAGGCAACGGGAACGGTGGCGGCGCGCGTGGAGGGAACGGGAACGGTGGCGGCGCTCCTGCCAGTGCAGGCGCGCAAACAATCGGTGCCGGGGGCAGCAGTGCCGGCGCTCCGTCCAAGCCTGCCGTCGTCACCGCCATCGCGGCCGGCACCGATACCACTTGCGCCCTCAAAGACGACGGAACCGTCTGGTGTTGGGGTGGCAACGCGGGCGGTCAGCTCGGCAATGGCACCATCACGACGCGTTCGTGGGTACCGGTTCAGGTCGAAGCCATCGACAGCGCGGTCGCCATTGCCGCGGGCGGCGACTGGATATTCAATGGCCCATCAGGTGAGGCTTACCTGTTCAACTGCGCGGTTCTGCGCGATGGCGATGTGCAATGTTGGGGCCGCACTCCAGGGGGTCCAAGCGCCGTACCGGTTTTCGTCTCAGGCGTCCATGATGCGGTTGCCGTCGCCGGTGGTCTCCGGCACGCTTGCGCGGTGCGGAACCGGGGCCCAATTCTATGCTGGGGCCGCAACGACGAGGGGCAGCTCGGCAATGGTTCGCTGACGAGCAGCGTGGCGGCCGTCGAGGTACTGGGTATCAGCCATGCCAAGGAGGTCCGCAGCCTCGGCTCGAGCTCAACCTGTGCGCTCTCCGCGGACGTCTCGATAAAGTGCTGGGGTGACCTGGGGTTCCCGACCAGCGACGCCTCTCTCGGCTCGACTCCTGTCCTGGTTCCGCTCGAGTATCCCCCGCCGGCGCACCTTGCCGCAGGGTACGGGCGCGCGTGCGCCGTCTTCGTCGATGGCACTGTCCTGTGTTGGCGCGGTACCGAGCCACCCGCGGCCGTGCCACTCGTGGGCAAAGCGCAAGCGGTTGCCGTAGGAAACGGCCATGCGTGTGTTCTTTTGTCCGGGGGCACCATCCAGTGTTGGGGCGAGGGCGCGGAGGGGCAGCTCGGTTACACCGCCGGCCCGACGATAACGGTTGCGGGTATCCACGACGCAGTCGCAGTGTCCGCGGGGGCCAAGCACAGCTGCGCGTTGTTGATGGGGGGTGCCGTATGGTGTTGGGGCTCAGACGACTCTGGGCAGCTCGGTATCGGCGAGCAAGAGTGGCCCAAGCTGCCGCACTACACCCCGGAACGAGTGCTAGGCCTTTGAACGACGCCGGACGGCGAAGCAATCGACCATCGCTGTCGCTCAGTGCACGAACTTGGAGAGCAGGCGCAGGTAGTGGACTTGGTAGCCGTCCGAGTTTTCGGTGACGGATCCTCGCGGCGTAGCAGGGCATCGACGATGGGTGACCCGGAGCATGTTGCGGGCATCGATTCGATCTTGAAGACGCTCGTCGGTCATCGAGAGCACCTTGAGCGAAAGAGCTCTCCTGCGCGCGCAATGGGAACCGCGCCCGCGGAGGGAAGAGCGCTCGTCGCCCGCGCGATCGTTTCTGCCTCGATGCCACTACTAGCGAATAGCAGGTCGACCTTCACGCCCTGGGGAGACCGCAATCGGATGGTTGCCAAGCGTGATTGAGCCTCGTGCTCCACGCTCGCAACGGTGGGTGTAGCCGCGGGATTTCAACGCGTACACGAGCGATTCTGCTTCCATGTCGTTGTCGACCGCCACGGCCAAGTCGACATCTCGCGTGAAACGAACCCCGCAGGCTTACTGGCGCGCGCAGATCTCGTCGCCGATTGTTCCCCACGGCAACACCAAGGCTGATTCGTCCTTGTAATCCTTCGTTTCGCCTCCACGGTGCGCTAGCTTTGCGACGGATGAGTGATGTGGGACATGCGCAGGTCGCAACGGGAGCCAGTGAATGACGCCTTGGGCTCCCGTTGTCATGTTTGCATCCACTGCCGGTCGGCCAATCGCTATTCGTGGTGGTGCGGTGATCGCCGGCCTGGCGTTGCCTGCGGCGGTGCTGTTCGGGCCGCAGGCCGTTCAGCCGTCGGACGTCGCGCGCTGGTTCGACCATTACACGGCGTTTCGTGCGTTTTTGGTCGTTGCGGCGGCGGTGTTCGCGGTTCCCGTGTTAGCGCCCGGCCTCGTTGCCCCCGGAACCACGTTCTGTCGCTCGCTCCCGGTGGCCCGCGTGCAATGGATCTCGCTCACCGCGGCTTCGGCTCTTGCCGTGCAGGCTCCGGTGCTCATCCTTTTCTGCGCGGGAGGCGCTGTAGCGGACGCCGGCGCGCTCGGGTGCACCGCCGCAGCCGTCGCACTGACGCTGGCCGCCGGGCTGCGGGATGTGCAGGGAATCGCCGCCGCCGCGACGGCGAGCATCGCCGTCGTTGTGGGCATGCGCAGCACCTTGAGTGCGCCACTGGCGGTGGTCATGCTTGGCTTGGCTGCTCGTGTGGCGTGGATTCGCGCGCCCGAGAGGGCGGCGCGTCGCGGTAACCCGCCCAAGCTGGTGCGCGGCCCTCCGTGGTATGCGCTGACCGTCGTGCATGGTTTGCGCTTGCTGCGCAAGGACACGGTGACGCTGGTTTGCTGGGTCTCCCTCGCCGTCGGAACCGGGCTGATCGCAGCGCTCGTCGTCAAGAACCGAGGCGGGGTTGCTGCCACGTCTCCGGGGATGATCGTGCTTCTTGCCGCCACGCTGCCTCTGGTCCTCGTCAACGCAACCACTTGCCAGCGCGTGCTGGACAACGAACGCCGGCTGCGCTGGGTACTCGATGTCACCGGCACCAGCCGGTGGGAGCGTCACGCTGCCGCGGCCGTTGCGGTGAGCGCCATCGCCGTGCTCGCTGCAGCACTCGTTGGCGCGACCGCAGCCCTTCCCGCGCGGTGGCCTACGCAGACGACGGCACGTTGTCTGCTGAGCTGCACGGTGTGGGGGGTGAGCCTCGGGCTGCTGCTCATCGCTTTGGGTCGGCGCTTCCTTCGCGATCGACCCAAGGACGTTGCCGACCATACCCTTGGAGCCGCGGTCCTGGGTTTCACGGCACTGGCTCTCGTGGCGCTCTTCGGGGAGGAGGCCGCCTATGCCGCGCTCGGGCTGGCCGTCGTGGTCACTCTGCGGGGTTGCTCAGCAAAGGAACGGAAGGACTCATGACCGACGGGTCGCTTCTCACCATCGACAGTGTCTCAAAGAGGGTGGCGGGCATACGTGTGCTGAGCGACGCCAGCCTGACCCTGGGCGCGGGCGAGGCATGCGCCCTCGTTGGCGCAAACGGGGCCGGAAAGTCGACGCTCCTACGTATCGTGGTCGGCGTCACGGACCCCGACGCCGGCGAAATACGGGTCGCGGGGCTCCCGCTGCGCACAGCTCGCGTCGCAGCGCTTGCCAACATCGGCTATGCACCGGAACACGCGGATTTCCCGGACTATTTGCGTGCCTCGGAGTGGCTGGCCATGGTCGAGGCGCTCAAAGGCCTTCGTCGCGACCCTGAGCAGGTCCGGCCACTTGGGCTTTCGGCGTTTGCGCACCAGCGTCTCGGGACCTTGTCGCTTGGCCAGCGGCGCCGTGTAGCTCTGGCCGCTGGCCTGGTCGGGGCCCCACGGTTGCTCGTTCTGGACGAGCCGACGAACGGCCTCGACACCGCGTCGCTCGGCGAGGTTGCCCGTCTGGTTTCAACGCAATTGGCGCGAGGTGGATCGGTCCTATTCGCGACGCACGACGCGGCCTTCGCCGGTCAAGTGGGCGCGCGTCGAATTCGGGTAGATGACGGTCGCTTGCTCGAGATCCCGTGAGGCTGTCGGGTCGTTGGTCAACGCTTCCGTGTCTCTCTATGATGACGCGACAACAGCGCATCGCCGTCGCTCAAACCCTCCAGCATCACTGATGCCGGTCAACTTTTCGATGAAGCTGACGAACGTGCGACGAGCCGCCGAATGACGTCCTTCGGTAGGAATTCATCGAAGACGACGTGGGGAAACGGATCGACAGAACCAAAATGCGAGCCGGCAGGCTGCTGGGCCAGCATGTGATCGAGCCGCGCTCTCTCGAAGTAGAACGGTTGTATTTGAATCATCGGGATCGGTCTCACAGGTTATCGCCCGATTCTCCGCATGCTATGCCAACTCGCGTGATCGAATGGTCCGGCCTTGGTTATTTCGCGCGACTCCGCCGTTACGTCGCTAAGCTAGGCGCGCCGAGGCGCTGCCGGCCTCCGTTCGGCGCCGTTGCTGCGTGCGTCGCGACGTTGATTTGGGCGCTGCCGCGGACCGGCTTGAGCAATGGTTGCCCCAGCAGCCCACGCATCACTGTGGTCTCGTCCGCAGACGATTCCAGTCTTCCCGAAGTCCAAGAGTCCATCGACTTCTGGAACCGCACGTTTTCCGAGTTGCGTGTCTCCCTTCGGTTCGGAGCCATTCATCACGTCGTGGGCACGGTCCCCGAAGCGGACCTCCGTGCATTGTCCGACGCGAGCGCATCCCCATGGCCCTCGGCTGGATTCCTTCGAGCCGCATGGCTCCGCGTCTTCCCACAGCCTTTCGATGAGTTTCCTGGGGATCTCCTGATCGTAGTCTCCGACGCACACTTCATTTCCTTTGCCGCCCGAATCGGCGCCCGCCGCCTAGTCGCGATCAAGAACACGCACATCCAACCCCTTACGTTACCCAACGTTCTCCGAAACGTTCTGGCGCACGAGCTCGGTCACGCGATCGGGCTCGGTCACAACTCTGACCCCTCAATGCTTATGTGCGGGCGCCCAGCGCCATGTCGTCCAGACATCTACATGTCCAACACCCCGCGCTTTCTTCCGCTGACCGGAGCGGAACGCACGCATTTGCAACGTCTTTACCAATGACGACGCTGCCCGTTGCGGGCAAACTACGGCCAGCGGGGAAGCAATTGCGGATGCGACGTT
>Ga0164241_10006342_pt1 | contig 10824 bp, 8 predicted proteins | sample OricomyardsoilBY_FD_108780 | JGI IMG/M metagenome (GOLD analysis project Ga0164241, IMG submission 108780) | Backyard soil microbial communities from Emeryville, California, USA - Original compost - Back yard soil (BY) | ecosystem: Environmental > Terrestrial > Soil > Unclassified | place: USA... | reverse complement strand
TCGATCAGCCGGCCCCGATGAATTGGCCCCCCGGCGCAGCGGTCAAGAAGCATGTGTTCTCTTCGGGGAAGCCCGTCCTCCACAAGAGGAAGGCCATCGCCCTCTCCGGTCACGATCTAGGCCCCCAGCTGCCGCATGTGCCGATCGGCCCGGGGGTGCTGACGGCCATGATGACTCTGCCGAGCTCGTCGCGCAAAGTCCTATATACGGCATCGACCGTTCAAATGTGCGGCAGCGCCACGGGAGCGGTGAGCTTAGGCCACTTCAACCCCATGTTGGTCTGCGGTGAAATTACCGGCCTGGGAGACAACGTCTCGAACGACGCCCATAGCGTCTTCGTCGGGCTTACGGAGCTCGACCGCCTCGCGGGAGCCGTCGAGGGCATCCTGACGATTGCGGTCGACACCGCAATGTTCATCGCCTCCGTAGAGGGATCGGTCACAAAGCCTGAAAGCCCGGTACCCAGCGCACTCGACGTCCTCCATATCGACGTCAAAAAGTCTCTCATCAGCGCGGGCATTGCGCTCGCCAAGTCCGCGATCATCTCAGAGGAGTCCGGCTGGAAAACACCGATCACGGTCCCGTTCGAGGTGGGCGGAAGCTATGCGAGTGGGAACGTTCAAGCGGAATACAATCCGGCGACGAAGACATGGACCGCCGATGCCGGCGTCAAAGCAAAAGGTCGGACCGCGAAGGTCTCGGCCGGCTCGGATCAGGACCCATCGGCGACGGTCGACGACGACTTCGGCGACGCTGCCAAAGAGCTCGGGCATCAGGCGCTCTGGGGCGAGCCGCTATGAGACCCGATTGGCACCTCGCAGGGGAGATTCTCTGGGACCTTGCGGTCTGCCCCCATGTCCTTCGGTGCCGCGCACGCGCAGCCTTCGGGGCAGACAACGCGTTCCGTTGGGTCGCCCCACGGGCGCCTGAACGTCTGCGACTCCTCGACGCGGCCCCCCTCCGAGACGAGGTCGACGTCACCACCAGCGGCTTTGGATACCCGACCGCACCCAGCACGACGCGTGGCGCCATCGCGATCGACTGCGGCGACATGCGGCGCAGGATTCAGGTCTTCGGGCCACGCGTCGCCGACGTCGACGGGGGAGCGTTCGTCATCTCCCCTCCAGCGGCCTTCGAGCGCGTCCCGCTCTTGCAGGAGCACGCATATGGGGGCGTATGTGGCGATGTCCACTACCCAAGAAACCCGCACGGGAACGGCTTCGTCCTCGCCGATGCTCACGGACAATTCGCGCTACCTCTGCTCGAAGAGGCGAACGATCTGCTCGTCGACGAGCGCTTCCTCGTCTCGACACCAGAGGGCTGGTGGCGCCAGCCGCTTCCGGCGACATTCAACGCCCTCGGCGCGGGTGACTTTCCGCGCGTGCTCTCCAGTGTGGTGACGCCCATCACCACATGGCACACCGTATCGCGCGAGCCGCTTCTCCCCGAGCGAGCGACGGGCGACGTCGAAGACTCGTTCGACCTCGAGAGGGGCAGCGCGCGCTATTTCGCGAACGAGGTACCCATGCGCTCACGGCTCCGAGGCTACGAGGCGGGCACACCCTTCGTCGTCGCCGGTTGTTCGCCGGGCGGGAAAACTTGGAGTGGCACACTGCCGCGCCCTCCGGCCATTACGCTCATGGTCGAGGGCAAACAGCTTGATCTCGATGTGCGAGTGCAGACTCTCGAGCTTGCGACCGAGACGCGAGAGATCTTCCTGACCCTCGGCTTCGACGCCTCCCTTTCACGTGGCTTTGTCCCGGGTATCCACAAGCGCATCCCCATCGAGGTAGGGCTCGAAGGGCGCCCGTCGGCCTCGTATCCCACGCCGCCCACGATCAAAGAACGCCAGACCCAGCACAAGAGGTCGATGCCATGACGAAACATCGAGAAGACTCGACCGAGAGGTCGGCCGCAGAGACGTACGGAGAACGTCAGGACAGCCCGGCGGCGCTCGACGATCTCGAGACGGCATTCCAAGTCAACGAGACGGAGATTGGCGTGTGCGTCGAAGAGGTCCACCCGGTCCTGAGTGGGCGCGTTCGCTGCAGATTCGACCGAATCTCCAAAGAAGAGCTCCACTGGGTTCCGTGCCTCGTCGGTGTTCGCCCGCGAATCGGCGACCGCGTCCTGGTCCAGCCTGCCTCAGGTCTTGCTCAGGGAATCGTCACGGGCGTAGTCGATGGTTTTCGCGAACGCATCGAGCCAGCGCCGCGGGAGGCTCACGTTCGGTGCATTCGAGCCGACGAGACCATCCGAATCGAAGCGGATGATGGAACCGGCCTGGTCGAGGTGCTCGCAAGCGCGAGCGGTCCCGTGGTCCGACTTCTTCGACGAGACGTTTCGATCGAGGTGCCTGGCGCCCTCGCCATCGCCGCCGAGTCGATCGAGCTACGAGCGCGGCAGGGCGCCGTGAAGGTCGCCGCGAGCGAGGACGTCGTCGTCACCGGGGAAGAAATTCACTTAAACTGATTCGCCGTACTGTTTCCGCCATCTGGAGAGCGGCGCAATCGACGTGGGAGCCACATGGATCGCGTCCGCGACAGCCGACACGTCAAACCGCTTCCGATGCCGGTCAGGGTCCGCTAGATTCGGACTCGATGCATTCAATAAGAGCGCTTGGCGGGTGCGCGGCCCTTGAGGTAGATTGCGTCCTATGACTTCGACTCGTGTAATCGGCGGCTTCGTCTCGAGTGTAGCGCTCCTCGTAGGCGTGGGAGGGTGCGGAGACAGCGGAGACGCGGGCCCGGGATCCGGCGGCGCGTCGAGCACGACGACCACAGCGTCTGGTGGCGGTGGGGTTGGTGGCGCGAGCGTCGGCGGCAGCGGGGGTGGGGTCGGCGGAACGACCGGCGCAGGCGGCGCACCAAGCTGCGTCCCCTTCGACTCCGGCTCGATCGACGCCAGCTGCGGCATCTTCGTCGACACCGCGTCGACGCACATCCCTGACGGGACACGAGAGGCGCCCTTCGTGACGCTCGCGGACGCTCTCGCCGTCGCAGGCCCGTCCGACTCCATCTTCGTCTGCTCGACCAGCGAGCTCGACGAGGTAGCCGAGCTTCATGGGACGCAGCGCGTCTTCGGCGACGTCGACTGCGTCGCCGGAACTTGGAACTTCGCGTTGCAGACGAGCTGGACCGCGGCGCAGGGCGAAATCCCGCTCACCACCAGCGGGGATGTCACCGTCGAGGGCTTCGTCATCACTGCCGCGCAGGGTGGGATCGCTGCTCAGAAGCAGGACTCCATCGCGGCGGTGCTCGATGGTGGATCCCCCAAGTTCGAACGGGTGAGGTTCGTTGCCCAGATGGGCGGCAGCCCAGGCCCAGGGACAGTTGGAAGCTTTGGTATGTTCGGCGACCAGGGAGACATCGGATCCCTCACAGCGAATCCACAAGGCGGCGGCTCTCCATGTGGCTCCACAGGTGGACACGGCGGTCATCCAATCGCTCTCTTCGATTGGGATGGCCAGGATGGCTTGCAAAATCTGGCGGGCGGCGGCGCAGGTGGAACGGCTGGCGCCGCGGGCGTGAGCGCAACGAATTGCACGCCGGGGCAGCCGGGCGATCCGGGCGATCCGGGCGTCGACGGGGCCTCCGCGCAGGGAGTCGGGACTATTTCGAAGACAGGCTATGCCGCAGTCCTCGCGACCCTCGGCACGGCCGGGGGGCCGGGCGGTGGTGGTGGCGGTGGCGGCGGCGACAAAACCCCGGAAGGCGCTCGCGGAGGGGGTGGAGGCGGCGGCGGTTGCCCATCAGGCCCTGGCGGAGTTGGTCGGCCCGGCGGCTCTTCGATCGCCATCATCTCACTCGATTCGATGGCGACGTTCAAGGATTGCTCCGTGAAGAGCGGCAGCGGTGGCAACGGTAGTGTACATGGATCCAACGGACTTGGCGGCGGGGGCGGCACGGGTGGCATCGGAGTCAAGAACCCGAGCGTCTTGGATTCGAGGTACTCTTGCAGCGGCGGAAAGGGGGGCGACGCGGGCCTGCCTGGCACGAGCGGGGGCGGTATGGGCGGGCACTCGATTGGAGTCGCCTATACCGGCACGCCGCCCTCGGCAGACCTGGCGATTTCGATCCCTCCCGCAGCGGGGACTGGCGCGAACGGAGCGTCAGACGGTATCTCGGCTCCCACTCAGGAGTTCTAAGCGGCGGTCCGGCTCGGGTCAGAAGTCCAAAAAAGAGCGGTCAGTGGTCCAGCGGACGCCTGCGTCGTCGCGGGTGTCGACCGTATTTCCGGCGACTTGGTGCTTCAAGAGCCCTACGTAGTCAGCTGCGCCCAGAGAATCGATGTTCTCGGTCGATACCGTGGCCGTCGCGGGGACCTTCCACTGCATCAGGGAGCCCGGGAGCTTCGGGACCGTGATCGCGCCCGTCATCGCCCCCGGCGCCACCAAGGTCCACACGACCGCGCCGGAGCGGAGACGGATTGAAATCGCATCACCGGCAGCCCCCCCACTGATCTCATAGGCGACCTGGGTGCCGTCAAAGGTGCTGGGAGCAGAGGTACCTGCAAGCGAGGCAGAAAACGTGACATCCGCGCCCGAGAACGCCGGAAACCTGCGGGAGAAGAAGAACGCGGTGTAGAGGCTCGGAGCGGTTACCAATGTGACAAGGTCGAGATCCGGAGCAAAGCTCGACTCGATGGTCGCGAATGGCGCGGCATTGGAGAAGTCCAGCGAGTACGAGATGCCAGACGCGTCGTGTGACTGGAGCGAGCTCACAGTCGCCGGACTCGGGGGGAGGCCGGAGATCGCGAGGCTGAACGGAACTGGTGCCACCGCCGTGGACATGGGCACCAACGGCACGTCCGCGCTGCTGGGATCCCAGCCGACAGCGGAGGACTTCGCGATGACGTTTCCTGTCAGATCGTATCCGACAGCATATCCCGTAAGCTCGGTCAACCCGGGGCAGGGTTCGTAATTCGTCAAGGTGGCACTTACCGTGCTCGACCCGCTCGACTTCTGGGCCGTCGCGCTGCCACAGGGAAGCGAGAAGATGACCAAGCCGCCTGTCGGGCAAGTAGGACACGAAACGCTCATATCGACGTTGTGCGCCGCTACCGTACTCGCCACCTCTTTGCGATGAAGCCACTTGATGGCCTTCGTAGCCGCCGTGACCTCTGCGCTGTAGGCATAGTCGTTCGCGGTGTCCTCGTAGAACACGGTGACACGCCCGCCGATTGGCACGTCCATGGTCGCGGTGCCGTTGACGCCCGTCGTTCCCAGCGTACCGACCGCGTTGCCCGCTGAGTCGCTGGCGAGGACGCTCGCGCCATCCACCTGGATTCCGTCATCGCGCGACAAGGTGACGGCGACAGAAACCGTATCTCCACCGCCGCTGCCCATTCCGCCGACCCCGGCGCCTCCGGTGGTCGATTGTCCGCCGGTCGAAGTCGCGCCTCCGGTCCCAGGCCCCGCGCCTCCGGTCCCAGGGCCAGCGCCTCCGGTCCCGAGGAATTCTGGACCTCGACACGCGACCATGGAGGCGACAGCAATCGTGGCTAAAGCGACAAGGGCAATCCGCACGCGACGATCAGACCAAATCTCGGCCTGAATGGGAAGCGCGGGATCCGAAATTGCAGCGCAGGCGTCGCGTGGGCTGAGGGCTTGGCGCTCGGCATGCGGTCGCCACGCCCGCGTGCAGCCGCACGGAGGGACCGCTTGTTCGGTTCGCGCCGCCACACGTCGCCCAGTGGTGAAGGCACGAGCACCCGATTGCACCCGGCCGCGCTACCGGATCGCCCGCGGCACTTTCCGGCCGACCCCCGCTCCCCCGAAGCAAGTCGCGAGCGGACGCTCCGTTGCTACCCCGCCACATGGGGCGACCCAGCCGGAACCGTTCCTCAAAAAGATCGCTTCGCGGCCGGAGTAGCGGTCGCGCCGGCTTCGCCGCCCGCCCCAGGCGGACCGCCCGCCGCACCCATCCCGGGGAGCGTGATCTGAGCGTCTGGAAGCGTCGGCACTGAGCCAACATAGGCAATACCAATGGATGCACCGCCGGCACCACCCCCGCCGGGTGCACCATCGCCGCCGGCGCCGCCGATGCCGCCCACGCATCCGCCGGAAACGCTGCCCGCGGTGCCGAAATTGCCGCCCTGCTGGCGAGTGCCCCCTGAGCCGCCGGCACCACCCTTCGCGACGGATACCGACACCGTCGAAAAGGACATCTCGCTGTTGATGGAGACGATACCGATGCTCGCTCCACCAGCGCCGCCGCCGCCCCCGCCGAGACCGCCACAACCACCCGGGCCGCCGCTACTCCCACTAGGTCCGGTCTGCGTCGCGCTACAGCCATTGGAACCGTCTCCGCGACGACCACCACCGCCGCCGCCCCCCTGACCTGTCTTCCCATTCGGCCCGTCCGAGCCCGCTGCTCCTAGGAAGTACGGCGTACTGACTGAGATGGTCGCGTCCTCGGTTGCGCCAGGAAGCGGGCTGGCGCTCGAACCGTCGTGCCCGGCTTCCCCGTTGCCGCCGTTGTTTCCACAAGTCCAACCGCCCGTCCCGTCATCGCCGAGACCAGCCGAGCCATTCGGCTCGGCCGTGCCGAGGGACGGTCCGCCGACGAGGCCGCCGCTTCCGCCCCCGTGGCTCCCATCTCCCCCCTTCCCGCCGATCGAATCTTCACCGTTGGGACAGACAAGCGTCTTGGCGAGCCGCCCATGCCGCCGCAGCCCCCGCCGGAATTGCCCATGCTTCCGCTCGCTGCTTGACCCGTCTGATTCGTGCCGTTGTCACCCGCTGCCCCGGCTCCGGCGACGAGATCGACGTTCGCCAAGGCGACGGTCGCAGTCTCGACTGCCATGGCAATCGACGAATGCCCTTGCTTACTCGCGGCCTCGAACCCGCTTGCGCTCGGCGCCTCCACGTCGATCGACACGAGCTTCGACCTTCCACCCCCGGTGATCGTCAGCGCAGGCGTGTTCGCGTCGCCCATGATCTTCGGGCGAGAGCTCGAGGCGGAGTACTTCCACGTAGCGCAATCGAGGCCGCCGATCACTGATACGCCGCCGGGGAGCGCGACCGAGCCAGCCAGGGCTTGGCTGCCGCAGACATAGATGGCGTGCGCGCCACCCAGATTCGTCTGCGCCTCCAGAATCGTCCCGAAAGGCACGCTCCGACTGCCGCTACCGTGCGCTCCGGGTTGGACGAACACGCCACAATCGGCGCCGATTTGTGCGCCTTCGACCGCGTCACACTGTGCGGGAGCAGCGCCTCCACTGCCCCCTACCGCAGCACCGCCCAGGCCCGCGCCTCCGACACCGGCAGTGCCGCCGCCTCCGGTGGCGTCCCCGTCACCGCACGCGACCCCGAGAGTGATTGCCATGCTGACTATTGCGCATACGCTGAGACGCATCGCTGCGATAGCACAAACACTCTCACTCGGAGAATCCACAATCCGCGCGGATACCAAAAGGGAAGCGCCGCCGGTCAGGGAAACGCCTGGCTCGGTGCGAGCACGCCGTCGGTGCCGTTTCCTCCGGTGGGGGGCACGGTGTTGTTACCTCCCGCGCCGTGTGTTCCTGCGACCGCACCGGACATATCGGGTGTCCCACCCGTCGGAGCTGTCCCCTTGTATGCCACCGCGATCGCGTGGCCGCCGCGACCGCCGCCGGCGTTGCCGCCGTTCCCGCCTCCACCACCGCCCCCGCCGGAACAAGCCGCGAGCACCCCGGAGCCAGCCATGCCGCCAGGGCCAGCGCCCCCTCCAGACTGGCCGAACTGCCCTTTTCCGCCGTCGCCTCCGGTGGCGCCGTGCCCAACGTGAAGGACCACGGAAGTCGTCATCGTCACCGTCGCGTTGAAAGAGACGAGTGCCAGACTGCTCCCACCGCCCTTGCCTGCCGGGCCGCCAGCGCCACCGCAGCCTCCGGCGCCGCCGCCACCACCGCCGGCTCCGTTGACAGTCGTCGCTTTCGAGCCGCCTCCGCCTCCGCCACTCGTCCCGTGGTCGCCTGGCATCCCGGCCTCACCGTTGGCGGGCCCAAGGCCCGTCGCGGTGAGTGTACCGAGGGAGCTAGCGCCGGCGCCTGGATCGCCTGGATTACCTCCAACCCCGCCACCGCCGAGACCTTGACCCGCCACGCAGTTCAGGGTCGCACCCGTCTGGCCTATGCCAAGCGCCCCGCCCATGTCCACGTCTCCCTGCGTGCCGCTGCCGCCGTTCTTGTTCGCGTCCATCGAGTCGCCGCCCTTCCCGCCGACACCTCCGCTTAGCGAGACAGCCCCGCAAGAGTTTGCGCCGCCACCTGCGCTGACCAGCGGCTGACCAGCGTCTTTGCCGGGCATCCCCCCCTGCGCCTGGTTCGGTGGATCGAGCTGCATCGGCGGCGCCGCGCCGTTCGCGCCGTTGCGCGCGGTGATGTCGGACTGATCGATGTCGACCGTCGCCTGCGCGATCAAGAGTCCAATGCTACTTTCGCCTGGCGTGGTCGCGGTCGAGCCTTCGATGTCGATCGATACGATGATGCCCTGTCCGGCGCCGGAAATCGTCAGCGCCGGCGCGTTTGCGGCCCCGAGAATGCTCGGCCGCGAGCTTGCCGCCGAATACGTCCAGGCTTCGCAATCGAGGCCGCCGATCAATGACACTCCACCTGGGAGCGCGACAGAGCCGCCAAATGCCTCGTTACCGCAGACGTAGATCGCTCGCTTGTCGCCGATTCCCGCCGCAGCCTCGATGATCGTCCCAAACGGCGAGGTCTTTTTGCCGTTCCCGGTCTCGCCGAAGTGGACGAACACGCCGCACGTATCCGCGACCTCGACGCCCTCTTTGGGCTCGCAGCTCGTCGGCAATCCGCCCCCCACGCCCCCGCCGCCGACGTCGGTCGTCGTCATGCCCCCCGTGCCCGGCCCGGCACCACCGGCGCCGCCGCCCCCTCCGCCGTCGGTGCACTCGACGATGTCGCAGAAGCCCGAGTTGCAGCCACCGGCTACAGACACGGCCACGCCGAGGCCGCCGAGGGCGAGCGCATGTTGAAGAGCTCGAAGTCTCATGTTCAAAACTCCCCGCCGACGGTCAGGCCGCCACCGTCTGCGCCCAGCATCGGTAGCACCCAGGTCGCGTGCTTGCCCCGCCCTGGGGGCCCCTCGACCTCATCGTCTGGCGAAGGCCAAGCCAGATACACGATCATGCCCGCGAGCGAGAGACCGCCCACGGCGAGCAGCGGCACACCCGCGTTGCGGCCCAGGTTGTAGGAATCGACTTGGTCTTGATACTGGCCCGCACAGCCCTGGCTTCGGCAGCCCGAGTCTTCGATATCGCTCTTGGCGCCGGCGCTCATGACCATCAACCCTATCCCGGAGCCGAGCCCCACCGCGCCTACGCCTGCGAACACGAAGATGGGCCAAATGGGCTTGTCGGCGTGCTCGACGTGATGCGGGCCGCCGCCGCCAGGCTTCTTGGGGCCCATCTTGATCTCGATGGTGATCTCCGAGCCCGGCTCGACGCGGACGGTCATCTCTCCATTCTCGAAGCCATCGAGGACGGCGGTGAACTTGCGCTTGCCCGGCTCGACGAACTTCTCGACCGTGATGGGAGCCTTGCCGATGTCGCGGCCATCGACGGCGACCTCTGCGCCCTTCCCGTCGCACGCGACGCGGATGGCGCCGACCTTCTGCCTGGCCTCTTGATAACGCTGCTCGAGCACGGCCCGCGCGTCGGGGTCCCCGCCGACGGGATAGAGGCGCAGCGCATAATCGAGATGCTCGGCTGCGTCGCGAGGTCTGTCGAGCTTCATCTCTACGACACCGAGGTTCGCGGCGATGTCGACGCTCTGCTTCGCCGCCCAAGCTTGCGAGAGGAACCTATAAGCCTCGTCCAGCTTGCCTTCTTTGAAGGCGTCGATGCCTTGTCGATAGAGCGCGTCCGCGTCGACTGCGCCGTTCGTCGGAGCGGGCGGCTGCGTCTCCGGTGCTGACGAGCTTTCGGCGGCTGGCTGCGCGTCTGCGGCCGCCTGCGCGCTGGCTTGTGTCGCGATGGTCAGCAAAACCATGCTCAGGGCGATTGGGCTCGTTCGGCGAAGATGCGACAGGGGCATGGGGGATCTCATTCGATTTTCGGACAAGCTCAGTTGTGATGCGGAGCCGGCGGCGGCGCCGCTCGACTCTTGAAGACCGCCCAGGTCACCGTCGCTCCCACCGCGCAAACGCAGAGGATCGCGATGAGCGCGTAGAGGATCGTGTTCGCCGTGCTGGCCGGACGGGGACGCGCGACGACGGGCATCATGCGATCGCGCGCGCCGCCCATGACGACGCCGGGGGGTGGGCGCGCGCCGGGCGCCGGACCCAGGACGTCGCTGTCGTCGCCCGGAATGTATTCGTTGGGGCGACGCGTGATCTTCTGGGTCGGGGCGCGCCGAAGATCGGCACGAGACACGTCGATTTTTGCGCCGACCGGCGCGTTCGGTGCTGGCGTGGCGGGAACCACGACGGCGCGCGCCTCGAGCTTTTCGCTCCGCGGCAACGTGGGACGCATGTCGAGCGGCGTGCTTCGATGCTCGACGCCGGGATCGATCGGCGCGGCAGGGGGTGGCTCGGCTTCGGCGGCCAGCGCACGGAGCGCAGCCACGCCCGGGCTCGCTTGCGCGGCTTGGACGACGCGCGCGGTCTCGGCTTGGCGACTCACCGCGTCGAGGATGTCGGAGTTCTCGGGCGGAGGCGGATCTTTCACGGTGTCGCGTCCGAGCTGGGCTTGGCCCTTTGGCGTTCCCATCGGTTGCGTCTTGCGCGCGAGGAGCGCCGCCGCTTGCGCCGCCGCCGGATCGGATTGCGCGCCCATCGGAACGGTCCGCCTCAGAGAAGGGATTTTTCGCTCGCTCATCGCC
>Ga0164241_10006341_pt1 | contig 10826 bp, 10 predicted proteins | sample OricomyardsoilBY_FD_108780 | JGI IMG/M metagenome (GOLD analysis project Ga0164241, IMG submission 108780) | Backyard soil microbial communities from Emeryville, California, USA - Original compost - Back yard soil (BY) | ecosystem: Environmental > Terrestrial > Soil > Unclassified | place: USA... | reverse complement strand
TCGTGGAGCTGGAACGCCTTGTCGCCAGCCAGCACCGAGCCGCCAGACTGCTTGGTCTCGCTCGCCGCCAGGTCGAAGATCTTCGAGCCGCTCGTGAGCGTGGTGAGGAAGGTGTCCTCCTCGTTGCGCACCACGGACTCGATGCGGTCGAACTGGCTGACCAGGTCGGGGTAGGCCGGGCCCATGGTGTCCCGCACGACCGCCGCGAACTCCGGCAGCACCGGCTCGCTGACGCCCAGCAGGCGCACCGAGCGGACGATGCGGCGCAGCAGCCTGCGCAGCACGTAGCCGCGCGCCTCGTTGCCCGGGGTCACGCCGTCGCCGATCAGCATCACGCCGCTGCGCGCGTGGTCGGCGATGACCCGGAAGCGCACGTCGTCGACCGGGTCGGCGCCGTAGCGGCGGCCTGACATCTCCTCCGCCCTGGTGATCACCGGTCGGACGAGGTCGGTCTCGTAGACGTTGTGCACGTCCTGGAGCAAGAACGCCACACGCTCTATCCCCAGCCCGGTGTCGATGTTCTTGGCCGGCAGCTCACCGATCGGCGGGTGGTCCTTCTTCGGGGACAGCTCGCCGCGCTCGTCCTGCATGAAGACGAGGTTCCAGATCTCGAGGTAGCGGTCCTCGTCGACGACCGGGCCACCGTCCTTGCCGAAGGCCGGACCGCGGTCGTAGTAGATCTCCGAGCAGGGACCGCCGGGACCGGGCACGCCCATGTCCCAGTAGTTGTCCTCGCCGCCGCGGCGCTGGATGCGCTCATCGGGCAGACCCGCGATCTTGCGCCACAGCTCGATCGCCTCGTCGTCGGTCTTGTAGACCGTGACCCAGATGCGCTCGGGGTCGAAGCCGTAGCCGCCCTCGGACTGGCTGCCGGTGACGAGCTGCCAGGCGTGCTCGATCGCGCCGGCCTTGAAGTAGTCGCCGAAGGAGAAGTTCCCGGCCATCTGGAAGAAGGTGTTGTGCCGGGTGGTCTTGCCGACCTCGTCGATGTCGCCGGTGCGCACGCATTTCTGCACGCTGGTCGCGCGCGGGTACGGCGGCGGCTCCTCACCGAGGAAGAACGGCTTGAACTGCACCATCCCCGCGTTGACGAACAGCAGGTTCGGGTCGTCGAGGATGAGCGACGCGCTGGGCACGAGCGTGTGCCCCGCGGACGTGAAGTGGTCGAGGAAACGCTTGCTGATCTCGTGTGTTTGCACGGTATGTCCTAGGAAGGTGTGAGGCCGACGGGAGTCAGGTCACGGCGGACAGCCGCGCGCCGCAGCGGGCGCGGGTCAGCTGCCCGCCCGGCGAGCTCGCGCGTCGCGGGGCGCGGGCACCCGCCGCGCTGCCCGGTCGTCGCGCGTGTCGTCCCGCCGGTCGTCCCGAACCCCCAGGGCGTGGCGAGCCACGGGACTGACGCCCGATCGCTGCTCCACCACTTCGGACAACTCCTCTTCGCGTTCGACCATCCCGGCCCGGATGTCTGCGCCGAACGAGCCGATCGCACCTGCCAGCTCGCGCATCGCTTCACCCAGGTTGCCGGCGATACCGGCGGGAGTGGCCTGACGTGCGGTTTCCTTGGCCTTCCTGGACAAGGCTACGCCGGTGGCGATGCCGACCCCAAGCCAAAAAACCCTCTTCACGCCTTTGCTCCCTTGCGCTTGCCGCGCCGCGCGTGCTTGCCGTCGCCGGCGTCCTTGGCCTTGCGCCGGGCCCGCAGCGCCTTGTTGACGCCGTAGGAGAACGCGGCCACCTTCACCAGCGGGCCGCCGAGCGTGGCGGTGAAGACCGAGGTGAGCGCCGAGACGTTGCCGGTGACGGCCTGCGTGTTCGCCGTGATGCCGTCGACGCGCTCGAGCTGGGTGTTCACGTGCGTGAGCGCGGTGTTGGCCTCGTCGAACAGTGGGTCGGTGTTGGTGTGCGCCTTGCGGATCGCGATGGTGGCCTCGTCGAGCGTGCGCCCGAGCTTCACCAACGGGATCGCCAGCAGCAGCACGAGCAGTACGAACGCGCCGGCCGCGATCAGCGCGGCGAGCTGTCCTGCCGACACGAGTCCTCCTAGGTGCGTGCATGGTCGTGGGATCGCGGGTCAGGTTACCGCGCTGCCCCGACAGTGGCCTGTTCGGATCACCAGGTGCGCCCGAGCAGGTCAGCGTGGCCGTCGAGCGCGCGGCGAACTCCGTCCGGCGCGGTGCTCGGCAGCTCCAGCAGCGCCCGGTCCACGCCGGCCTCCGCGAGCACCGCGAGGGCGGCCACGTCGGCGGGCGCGTTCATCACGGTGATCGGCAGCTTCCGGCCGGCCTCCGCGGCCCGGCGGCGCAGCTCGGCGATGTTGGCGACGAGCGGCCCGGTGTCGCCCGGATAGACGGGCAGCCAGCCGTCGGCGTACTCGCCGATCTTGCGCCACGCCGGTTCGAGCCCGCCGCCGGCGAGCACGACCGGGCCGCTGACGGGCTTCGGCCACGAGTAGAGCGGGCCGAAGTCGACGTGCGTGCCGTGGAACTCCGCCTGCTCGGTCGTCCAGATCGCGCGCATGGCGAGCATGTGCTCGCGCAGCACGGCCGCCCTGGCCTTCGGGTCGACGCCGTGCGACGCCAGCTCTCCCGCGTGCCAGCCGGCGCCGACGCCGAGCACGACGCGGCCGCCGGAGAGCACGTCGAGGGTCGCGATCGCCTTGGCGGTGACGATGGGTTCCCGTTGGGCGGCCAGCAGGATCGAGGTGCCCAGCGTCAGCCGCTCGGTGACGCCGGCGATCAACCCGAGCGTGGTGAGCGGGTCGGTGATGCGCGGCTGGAGGCGGTCCTGCTCGTCGTCGGGCCGGGCGTCGGCGACCGGGAGGTTGGTGTGCTCGCCGAGGAAGAGCGCCTCCGCGCCACGCTGTTCCAGCTCGCGGGCCAGCTCGGCCGGGTGCACGCCGTCCGCGGTGGGCAGGTGCCAGTACCCGATGCGCATCATCGGCCCCGGATGACGCGGCGGAGCTTGCCCAGCCGCTCCGCGATCGCGCGTTCGGCGCCGCGACCGGTCGGCTCGTAGTAGTCACGGCCGACCAGCTCGTCGGGCGGGTACTGCTGCTCGACCACGCCCTCGGGGATGTCGTGCGGGTACACGTAGCCCGCGGCGTTGCCGAGCTTCTTCGCGCCCGCGTAGTGACCGTCGCGCAGGTGGGCGGGCACGGTGCCGGCCGCGCCCTCGCGGACGTCGGCCATCGCGCGGGAGATGGCCGTGGTGACGGCGTTGGACTTGGGTGCGGTGGCCAGGTGCACGGTGGCGTGGGCGAGGTTGAGCCCGCACTCGGGCAGGCCGATGAGCTGCACGGCCTGTGCGGCGGCCATCGCGGTCGGCAGCGCGGTCGGGTCGGCCATGCCGACGTCCTCGCTCGCGAAGATCACCAGGCGGCGGCCGATGAACCGCGGGTCCTCCCCCGCCTCGAGCATGCGGGCGAGGTAGTGCACGGCGGCGTCCACGTCCGAGCCCCGCATGGACTTGATGAACGCGCTGATCACGTCGTAGTGCTGGTCGCCCTGCCGGTCGTAGCGGACGGCCGCCTTGTCCATAGTGGACTCGACGGTGGCGAGGTCGACGAGGCCGTCCTTGGTGGCGACGGCGGAGTCGGCGGCCGCCTCCAGCGCCGTGAGCGCGCGCCGCGCGTCGCCGCCGGCCAGCCGGACGATGTGGTCCTCGGCCTCGGGTTCGAGGGTGACGGTGTCGTTCAGGCCGCGTTCGTCGGCGACGGCGCGGCGAACCAGGGTGCGGACGTCCTCGTCGGTGAGCGAGCGCAGCTGCAGGACCAGCGAGCGGGACAGCAGCGGCGAGACGACGGAGAAGAACGGGTTCTCCGTCGTGGCCGCGACGAGCAGCACGATCCGGTCCTCGACGGCGCCGAGCAGCGCGTCCTGCTGGGTGCGGGAGAAGCGGTGAACCTCGTCGATGAACAGCACGGTCGACTCGCCGGAGTGGGTGAGCCGCCGCCGCGCCTCGTCGATGACGCCGCGGACCTCCTTGACGCCGGCGGACAGCGCGGACAGCGCCACGAACCGCCTGCCGATCGCGCTCGACACGAGCATGGCGAGCGTCGTCTTGCCGGTGCCGGGCGGGCCGTAGAGCAGCAGCGACGCCGGTGCGGCGCCCTCGACCAGCCTGCGCAGCGGCGCGCCGGGACCGAGCAGGTGGTCCTGGCCGAGCACCTCGGCCAGCTCGGCGGGCCGCATGCGCACCGCGAGCGGCGCGTTCGCGGCTATCCGCGCGCTGCCGCCGGGGTGCGGTCCCTCCTTCGCGGGGCTGTCGAACAGCTGCAGGTCCAACCCATCGTCCACGGCGCCGACGCTACCCGTGAGCACCGACAGTGGTTACGATCGCCTCGCGCGGTCCGGGGCCGCGTCCCGTCCGCGGACAGGGCCGAGCCCACCCCGGTTCTCTATTCACGTGTGCCAGCACCTTCTGCCCCGCCCGGTGCGCAGCGGACCTCGGGCGATTCGGGTAAGGAGGTTGCCGTGACACTCCCCGCTGCCGTCAGCCTGGAGCAGCTGCGCAAGCAGGCGAAGGACCTGCGCAAGGCGCGCTCGCTGACGTTGTCGCAGGCGCAGTTCGAGATCGCCCGCCACTACGGTTTCCCGAGCTGGCCGAGGCTGCGCGCCTACGTCGACCGCGTCGCGACGGCCGGACCGTCGCTGCAGCACGCGTTCTCCGACGACGCCGGTTATTACGCCGAGCGCGCATCCGGCCTTCTCGCGTCCGCCACCGACGGCACGCCCGACGCGGTCGCGGAGTTCGCGCGCTGGTCCGCGCCGCTGACCTCGGCCGGCGCGCGGCTCGTGGTGGCCGGCAACCACGGGTTCACCTCGTGGGCCGCGCTGCGCAAGCACGTCACCGACCTGCGGGCCGAGCCGTTCGCCCGGGCGTTCGCGGCGCTGCGTTCGCGCGACTTCGACGAGCTGCGTGCGTTGCTGGAGCGGTTCCCCGAGCTCGTCACCGCGGTCGGCACGAACGGCAACGACCTGCTGGGCCTCGCGGCCGGGACGTGCGACGAGCGGCTCGTCGCGGTGCTGCTGGAGGCGGGCGCGGACGTGGCGCGCGGCAACGCGCACGGGTGGACCGCGCTGCACCAGGCCGGGTACTCGAACCTGCCGCACATGGCGCGCACGCTGCTGGACGCGGGCGCGCCGGTCGACGTGTCCGGGCGCGGGGACGGCGGCACCCCGCTCGTGGCGGCGCTGTTCTGGGGAAATCGCGAGGTCGCGGAGGTGCTGGCCGAGCGCGGTTTGGTGCCGCCCAACTTGCGGGTGGCCGCGGGTCTCAACGACGCGGGCCTGGTGGAGGAGCTGTGGTCGTCCCCTGCCGCGGGGGCACACCGGGGCTTCTACCGGCCGCACAGCGGGTTCCCGGCCTGGCAGCCGTCCGACTCGATCACGGAGATCCGCGACGAGGCGATGAGCTGGGCCGCGCGGTCGGACGCGGTCGACGCGATCGCGACGCTGCACCGGCTGGGCGCGTCGCTCGACGCGAACGTGTACCAGGGCACGCCGCTGGTGTGGGCGGCGGCGCGCGGGCGAGTGGCGGCCGTGCGGTTGCTGCTGTCACTGGGCGCGGACCCGTCGGCGACGGGCACGTTCGGCGGGCCGCAGCACGGTGTGGGCACGACCGCCCTGCACCACGCGGCGGAAAGCGGGCACCTGGCGGTGATCGAGGCGCTGCTGGACGCGGGCGCGGACCCGACGATCGCCGACGATCTGTACGGCGGCACCCCGGCCAACTGGGCCGTGCACGGCGGGCACGAGGAGGCCCGGGCGTTGTTGCTTCGGCGGGGCGGAACCGAGCGGACGTAGCTCGGGCCGCTTTGCGATGTCGGTCGAGATGCTGCAAACGCCCGGCCACCGCCGCGACTCCGTCGGAGTCGGACCGAGCGGATGTGGCTCGGGCAGGTTCGCGATGTCAGTCGAGCCGCACGGCCAGCGACCGCCTCGCCACTACTCCATCGGGGCCGGGCCGAATCGGCCCAGTTCGGGGCGCTTGGCGACGCGGCCGGTGCCTGAGGACACGCCGCGGAGGCGGCGGGTCACCCACGGCGCGGCGATGCTCGCGATCCAGCGCAGCTCGGTCGCCGCCGCCTGTGCCGGGCTCGGTCGCGGTGCGGGCGGTAGCGGGCGTGTCCACGAGTCGTCGCTGCCCGGCAGTTCCAGCGCGTGGGCCATCGAGGCGGCGATCAGCTCGTGGCCGAGCGGGCTGGCATGGATGCGGTCCACCGTCCAGATGCGTGCGTCGGTCGTCACTACGACGGTGTAGGTCTCCACGACGCGGACGTCGTGCCGGTCGGCGGCCGCGCGGATGGCGGCGTTGAGTGCGCGGACCCGCGGCAGCAGCGGGCGGGCCAGCGGCGTGATCCGGCCGAGGTCTGGGAAAGTCACCGTGCCGACCTGGGCGCCGGCCGCGGTCAGCGCGGCGAACATGGCCTCGATGTGCCCCACCACCGCAGCGAGGTCGAAGCGCCGGCGGAGCAGGTCGTTCATGCCGGCCAGCACGGTGGCGAGATCCGGCTCCAGTGCCAGCGCCGGTGCCAGCTGCTCGGCGTGGATCTCGGCGGCGAGCTTGCCGCGGACCGCGAGATTGGCGTACAGGAGGTCCGGGTTCAGCTCGGCCAGGCGGGCGGCCAGCCGGTCGGCCCAGCCGCGGTAGCCGGCTCGCTCGTCACCGTCCCCCAGGCCCTCGGTCTGGCTGTCGCCCAGTGCCACGTAGCGCGCGTAGGTCATCGGCTCCCCCTCCCGCCGGGTGATCACTCGCAGGATATCCGCGGGGATACGCTGCGCAGGTGGAGCGAGTGTCCCGGATCCCGGCCGACGTCAAGGTGGTCGTGCACCCGCGGAAGTCCGGCGTGCTGCGCGAGCAGCTGCCGTCGATCGTGGTGTTCACGCTGACCGCGGTCGCGGCGGGCTTCGGCGTCGCGGTGACCGGGACGGCATTCGGCCTGTGGCTGGTCGTCGGGGTGCTGTGCGTGGCCGCGGTCGTGCTGGAGGTGCTGATCGTGCGGTCGGACGCGCTGCTCGGCCCGGCGCTGGCGGCCGACGCGGATCACGTCTGGGTGCGGATCGGCGGCCTGCTCGCCCCGCGGTCGGTGCGGCTGGAGTGGCCGGAGATCACCACGATCGGGCTGCGTGCGTGGCAGGGCCGCCGCCGCTCGACCGCCCGCTACCTGACGATCACCGTCACCGACGCGGCACGGCGCGAGCTGGAAGGCCTGCTGGACCGCAACACCCGTCGCCTGGCCGCCACGTTCGGCTCGCCGCTCGCGATCTCCGGCAAGCACAAGGCGACGAGCCTCGACGAGGCGGTGCGCGGCCTGCGCGACCTGGCCCCGGACGGCGTCCGGTTCACCAACGTCTAGGCCGCGCGCAGCTCCAGCACGAACAGGTCGCCGTCGGTGTGGGAGGCCGCCACGATCAGAGCGGCGGACTCCGCCAACTCGGTCAGCTCCGCGGCGTCGCGGACCTTGCCGCCGAACCACGCCAGGTTGCGCAGGTCCGCGTGGGTGCGTTCCGGCTCGACCACGCGCTCGATGACGAACACGGCGCCGTCCTGGCCGGCCGCCTCCGCGCAGCGCGACAGGATGCGGCGTGCGTCCGCGTCGTTCCAGCTGTGGATGATCGCGGACAGCAGGTAGCCCTCGGCGCCCGGCGGCACTCCTTCCATGAAGTCGCCTGCCACCACGTCGGCGCGGTCGGCCAGGCCGGCCGCGTCGATCATCTTGCGGGCGGACTCCGCCGGACCGGGCAGGTCCAACACCGTGCCGCGCAGCGCCGGGTACTCGTTCAGCAGCGAGATCAGTAGCGTCCCGTTGCCGCCGCCGACATCCATCACGTCGCCGAGCGCGCCCCAGTCGTAGGCCGCCACGATCCGGGGCGCCTCGAGCTCCGATGCGATGCCCCGTTGCTCGTCGAACGACGCGGCTCGCACCGGGTCCCCCGCGAGGTCGGTCCAGAACGGCGCGTCGTACAACTCGGGGAACGCCGCCGTGCCCGTGCGGATGCTGTGCGGCAACACCATGGAGGACAGGTCGGCGCGGCCGATCGTGCCGGTGACGTCCCAGTCGTCGCGCAGTCCGGCCGGATGGTCGTCGCGCAGGCATTCGCCTCGCTCCGTCGGCGTGTACCGGTCCTCGTCGTCTCTGCTCAGCAGGCCGATCGTGACCAGGTGGCGCATCAGCCGCTCGAGTGCGTCGGGATCGGCACCGGCCGCCGCCGCGATGTCGGCGGCCCGGCGCGGCTTGTCCAGCCGGTCCACCACTCGCAGCGTCGCGGCCGCCCGGATCGCCATCGGCGTCACCAGATCGGCCTGCGCGATGAGTTCGTCGACCTCCTTGTCGCTCATCGCCTCACGCTATCGCCGGGCGGCGGGCCGCGCAGATCCGTACGCGGAACTCCGTCCGCCCGCGGTGAAACCGCTGGCCAGTAACCGGCACGGCGCGAATGCTGACCGCATGCCCGACACCGCCGTACCCGAGACCGTCGCGGTCCTGTCCGACATTCACGGCGTGCTGCCCGCGCTCGAGGCGGTACTGGCCGAGCCCGACGTCCGTGACGCGGACGTCATCGTGCTGACCGGCGACATGGCCACCGGCCCGCAACCCGTGCCGACACTCGACCGCCTCGTGGCGCTCGGCGACCGCGCCCGCTGGGTGAAGGGCAACTGCGAGCGGGAGCTCGTCTCGCGTGCCCGCGGCGGCCCGGTGTCCCCGTACCCGATCAGCGACTGGGCCGCGGCGCAGCTGCGCGCGGACCAGGTCGACCTGCTCGACGGGCTGCCGGCCACGCTCACCTTCGACGTGCGCGGGTTCGGCGACGTGCTCTTCTGTCACGCCACCCCGCGCGACGACGAGGAGTTCGTGTTCGTCGACAGCGACCTGCCGCGCTGGGCCGAGGTGTTCGCCGGGGTGCCGGACGGCGTCCGCACGGTGGTGTGCGGGCACACCCACATGCCGTTCACCCGCCTCGTCGACCGGCGCACGGTCGCCAACGCCGGCAGTGTCGGCATGCCGTATGGCTCGACTGGCGCACAGTGGGCGCTCCTCGCGAACGGCGCGGTTCAGCTGCGCCGCACCGAGTTCGACCGCGAAGGCGCCTGCGCCGCCATCGAGGCGGACGCCGCCGAGTGTCCCGGCATCGCCGAGTGGGCGGACACGTTCGTGCGCAATCCCCCTTCCGACAGTGAGGCCCTGACCTCTTTCAAGGAGCAACTGAGGAACAGGGCGAACTGATCACGGGCGGCCGACCGGGCCAGCGGGCAGCCAGTCGGCGAGGTAGGCGTCGAGGTCGGGCCGCTGCGGCTGCAGGAGATGACGCACCCAGGCGGCGCGCTCGTGCACCAGGGCGGGCAGCTCCCACACGCAGCCGATCAGCGGCTCGGATAACTCGGCGAAGCTCGTGGGCGCGGTGAGCGTCGCGTTGGCCGCGCGGCAGTGCACGATCGCCTCCTGCACCCAGGAGTAGAGGTTGAGCCAGATCGCGTCCATCCCCTTGTGCAGCACGGAGAACGCGGCCTGCGGCGTGCCGTCGGACGCCGCGGCGGCGGGCAGCAGCTTGGGCAGGAACTGCTCGGCCGCGGCCAGTACGGGCTCCTCGATCAGCGCACCGGACACGGTGACGCCGTACTGCTTGACCTGCCACCCGGACACGGTGACCACTCCGGCCGGGTGCAGGTGACGCTCGTCGAATCCCATGTGCCGCACGCTATCCCGCGGCACCGACAATTCCGGGCGTCAGCGGAACGCGGGATACAGCGGCAGTGGCTCGCTGTGCTTGAACCGCACCCGCAACGCCTCGCTCACCCGCGCCGAATGCATGGCGACCTCGTGCACGCCCGCCTGCTCGGCGGCTTCGGCGAGCCGCCGCCAGCGTTCGATCAGCACCAGCGTGTCCGGTGGGGTGTCGGCCAGGCTCGACGAGTGCGGCTGGGCCGCGTCCGGCCGGGAGAAGAACTGCCAGGTGGTCAGCCACACCCAGAACAGCTGGGCGTCGAGCAGCCGCGGCAGCAGCACCGAGTCGTCGTCGAGGTCTGGCCACACGACCCGTACCTCGGCACGCCACCCGGCGAGCATCGCGTCGGTCATGCCGGCCGGCAGGGCGAACGGGCACCAGCAGGACGGGAACGGCACGCGCAGGTACGCGGCATCGAAGATCGCGTTGCGCACGCAGCCGCCCTCGAAGTCGAGGAACCGCACTCCCCTGCTGGTGATCAGGTTGTTGTCCGGGCACGAGTCGGAGGGGCTGAACGCGCGGTGGCGGCCGGTCTCCATGAGCGACCGGCTGCGCCCCGCGTGCTCGATCGCCTCGCCCGGCGTCGGCACGTGCAGCTCCGCCTCGAGCAGCGCCGGCAGCTCGGCCAGCGCGGTTGCGCCGTCGACCGTCAGCGGATCCTTGAGGTCGGGCGGGGTGAGCCTGCGCTCGAGCGCGTCGAAGTCCGCCTCGCGACCCGCGGTCGTGGCGTGCAGCCTGCCCAGCGAGCGTGACCACGACAGCAGTGCGCGCTCGGCGCCTCGCGCGTCGGCGCCGAGCAGCTTGTCGGCGAGCGTCGGGGCGCCGCCCAGGTCCTCGAGCACCACGAGCCTGCTGTCCGGCGCGTGAGCGAAGAGCTCCGGGCACATCCGGTCCTCGGACGCGAGTGCGGTGAACAGCTGGTAGCTCGCCGCCTCGCGGACGAAGCTGTCGCAGCTGCGGTCGGGCGGATCGAGGTAACGCTTCAGTACGAGATGGCGTGGCAGGGAGAACGGGCTCGCCGCCACCCTGACCCGCAGCACCACCGATCGTTCGCTACCGCCCAGGTCCTCGGGCTCGGCCAACTGGATCTTCGCCCCGAAT
>Ga0164241_10006340_pt1 | contig 10827 bp, 9 predicted proteins | sample OricomyardsoilBY_FD_108780 | JGI IMG/M metagenome (GOLD analysis project Ga0164241, IMG submission 108780) | Backyard soil microbial communities from Emeryville, California, USA - Original compost - Back yard soil (BY) | ecosystem: Environmental > Terrestrial > Soil > Unclassified | place: USA... | reverse complement strand
CTGGGCGACCGGGACGACGAACAGGACGCCGAGCGCGAGCGCCCCGGCGATGCGGGTGATCGATGTCAACATGGCGCGACCTCACCAGCGCCGGATAAGCTGGAGCGAGACCACCCGGCCGAGCACGCCCGGGTCGCAGCTCTCACCCGCCGCCTGCACGCCGTCGCCGCAGACCGGTCCGCAGCTCGGCGCGAAGCCATTCCCAGGCGCGCAGCCGGTCGACCACACGTCGGTCGGGTCGTCGGGCTCCGGCGTGCTCGGATCATCCGACACGCGATAGAAGTAGCCGGACGAGATGTAGCCGTAGATCTGCGCGTACATGCTCACGAGGTGGCCATCGCCGACGATGGGGATGTGCGTCGTCACCACCATCGTGACCGTCTGACCCACCTCGAGGCGGTCGACCGTCCAGAAGCCGCCAGCGTAGGTGCCAGCGTCGATGTCCACGCGGTCGACCGCCAGCGCACGCTGGAAGTCGGGCGCGCACTGGAAGTAGCTCGTGGGCTCGTCGCCGACCTGGCTGACCTCGACGGTGTAGACCACCACGGGTGGCACCGCCTCCCAGTCGGTCTCGGTGATCTCGGAGGTGATGGTGATGTCGGAGTAGGCTAGTGCCTGAGCGCCTCCGAGCACCGTGGTGCTAGCGAGACATAGGCCAAGGACGACACTCGAGGTGCGCATTCGATCTCCACGCGCGGCTCGGGTGAAGGGGTCGGCCGCGCTCGGGTAGAGGTGTCCGAAGCTCCACTCTCGATCACATCTGCGTGTTCATCGCGCGGTCAGTGGCCGTGCCGCCTGGCGCTATTCGGACGAGGGCTTCTTGGCCTCGGCCTTGGGCGCTTCGGTCTTCGTCTCGGTCGAGCTCTTCGTCTCGCTCTTCGACTCCGTCTTCGTCTCGCTCGACGTCGACGGTGACGCCGACTCCGCCGACGACGACGTGTGGGCTTTGTTGCCCTTGTAGTCGGTCACGTACCAGCCCGAGCCCTTGAGCACGAAGCTGGTCGCGCTGATGAGCTTCTTGAGCGCGTCCTCACCGCACTTGTCGCAGTGGACCAGCGGCGCGTCGCTCATGCGCTGGGTGACCTCGATCTGGTTTCCGCAGCTCTGGCAGCGATATTCGTAAATGGGCATTCACAAACTCGGTGAGGTCGCGAGCAACCCGCGGTTGAGGCCGTCGATCATGCGGCGGCGCGGCGGGTTGAAGTAGCCGAACGACAGCGTCGGGTGGCGCTGCCGGAGCGCCTCGAGCCATGGCAGGAGCCCCATCGGCTCGACCACGTGCCCCGCGGCGGTGACCTCGCGCAGGTACTGCTCGGGGTCGATGTTGAGGTTGCGCAGCTGGATCATGTCGATGCCGGCTTCGTCGATCCAGGCGCTCAGCGCGTCCAGCTCGGCCTGCGTGTCGGTCACGCCGGGGAAGACGAAGTAGTTGAGCATCAGGAACTTGCCGGCCTCGTGCATGAGCGTGGCCGAGCGGCGCACGTCCTCGAAGGTGTAGCCGACCGGCCGATAGTAGGCGTGGTAGACGTCCTTGCGCGCGCTGTTCGTCGAGATGCGCAGGCTGTCGAGGCCCGCGGCGATCAAGCGCGCGACGACGTCGGGGCGCGACGAGTTCGAGTTCAGGTTGACGATGCCGACCGACGTCTGGCGCCTGACGTTCTTGATCATCGCCTCGAGGTGGTGGCCCTGCATGAGCGGCTCGCCCTCGCAGCCCTGCCCGAACGACACCACCGCGTCGTCGCCGACCCGCGCGATGTGGCCGAGCGCGACCTCGGTCAGCTCGGCCGGCGTCGGCGCGAAGGTGATGCGGTCGTGCGCCTGGCTCGGGATGTCGTCGCCGGCCTTGGGCTGGAAGCTGATGCAGCCGACGCACAGCGCGTTGCAGGTCGGGGCCGCCGGCAGCGGCGCCTCGAAGCGATCGAGGAAGTAGTTCTGCGCGGCGCGGCAGTGGTACGTCAGCGCGCAGTTCTCGAGGTGCTTGATGAGGCGGTTGTCGGGGTGCGCCTCGAGGCGCGCGGCCACGTTCTTGGCGATGACCTCGATGTCGAATCGGTAAGGATCTTGACGAATGTCCTCGTCGACCCGGATCGTCGCCGTGACCAGCTCGCCGTCGCGGATGCCGACCGCGCTGTACGCGAACAGCGGCAGCGCCGGCGCGTCGTCGAGCGCGTGGTAGGCCGGCAAGAGCGTGCGCAAGTACGCCGGAGCGATGAAGCACGCGACCGCGGTCGTGCCCGGCTCGTCGAAGACCACGACCTCGTCGTTGTCGCGATCGAAGCCCGCCGCGCGGCGCGCCGGCAGCGTGAACAGATCACTGCCGCGCGGCAGCGGCACCAGCTCGTCGTCCGCCAGCGGGCGCCAGCACTCGCCGTCCCAGCCGAGCATCTCGAGGTCGGGGTGCTCGAGGATCTGGCCCTGCGGATCGGCATAGGCCATGTGGGTCTTCTTCTTGGACGACACGCTCATCGGCGCGGCGCGATGCCACGATTGCCGCGCGACTTCAAGGATCGAGTCCCGCAGCGCTCCAGAACGCGGCGTCCGGCGATCGCTCGAACGCCATGGGCGCGCCCGCCGGGTGCACGAAGCCGAGCTCGGCGGCGTGCAGGCACATGCGCTCCGCGGGCGGTCCACCGTAGTCGCCGTCGCCGACGATGGGCGCGCCGAGCGACGCCAGGTGGATGCGGATCTGGTGCGTGCGGCCGGTGAAGAGGCGCACGGCCACCAGCGCGCGTGTGCCGACGACACGCACGACCTCGACGTCGGAGCGCGCCGGCTGGCCGTCCTCGCCGGGCCTGGCCGCGCGCGCGTGGCGCCCCTCGAACGTGATGGGCACCTCGCACGAGCCCGCGGCCGGCACGCCCTCGGTCACCGCCAGGTAGCGGCGCTGGATGGTGTGCTCGCGGAACTGCGGCGTGAGCGCGGCGGTCGCGTCGGGGGAGAGGCCCGCGACCAGCAGCCCGCTGGCGCCCTTGTCGAGCCGGTGCATGAGGCGCACGTCGGGCCCGAAGCGGCGGTGCAGCGCGTGGATGAGGCTGCCGGTGTCGCCGAGCTCGGAGCCCTGCGAGAGCTGGCCGGGCGGCTTCACGACCACGACGACGGCCTCGTCCTGGTGCACCACGTCCATCACGAACGTCTCGGGCACCAGCACCTCGGGGTGCCAGGTCGCGCTCAGCACCTCGTCGACGCGGACCATGTAGGACGCGATGCGCACGACCCGCTTGCCGACGTGTACCGCCCCCATGGCGATGACCTTCCGCGCCAGCCGCCGCGACATGTCGGGCATCAGCGCCGCCATCGCCTGGTCGAGCCGCTGCCCGGTGACGTCGGGCGTCACGATGACCTTGGCCCGTCGCGCACCGGACTCGGAGCCGCTCACCGGCACACTCTCGCCGTCTCACCATCGCCGAAGACGATGTCGTTGGGCCGCCACGGATCGGTCATCTGGCAGTCGCCGCCGGCCGGGCCCATGACGTCGCACGGGGTCGCGCGGCAGACGCGCGGCAGGCCGCTGAACGCCTCCAGCTCGGCCGCGTGGAAGCCGTAGCCGACCCACGACGAGCTGATGGCGTCGATGGGGTTCGGTGGGTCGCCGAACGAGCCGCCCGAGGTCGACACGATGCCCGCGCCCTTGTCGCGCCCCTCGCACTCGCCCGGGTACTCGCCGCAGTCGGCCGCGACACCGCCGTGGGGCGTGATGGTGCCCTGCACCTGGAACGCCGTGAGCGTCACCGGGATGGCGCCATTGGCGACCGAGATGTCGACGTCGAACGGATCGCTCTGGAAGAAGTAGCTGCCGTCGCCCTGGTCGGTGACGCGCCCCAGGAAGAACACGGACCAGCCGTTGCTCGTGAGGTCGGGGATCTGCGCGGCCGGGTACGGGTAGTTCGTCGGGTAGGCGGGGTCCTTCTCGCGGTTCTTGGCGACCGTGCCGATGATGATCGTGCGGCCGGTGTCGGGGTCGACTGCGAGGTCGATGATCATGTGCAGGGTCAGCGGCACGACCTGCAGGTCCATCACGAACGAGAGCGCCCCGGTCTCGAGCACGATGTCGGTCGGCTGGTCGATGCTCTCGGGGTTGATCTGGAAGTAGTAAAGCGAGTCGACCTTGCGTGTGCGTCCCTTCAGGTCGGCCATGCCGCGCGCGATGACCAGCACCAGCGGCTGGCCGATGACGCTCGCGAAGGCGTCGTTCTGCGTCAGCGTGAGCGTCGTGCCGGCCTCGTCGAGCGCCATCGTCATGCCGCCACACGGGGCCTGGACGGTGCAGCCCGAGACGATGGGCGGCGTGCCCGGCGGTAGCTCGCGCTCCTGGTCGCGCACGTCGGGATAGACCGCCAAGCTCAGCGTGGCCGCGTCGACCGGCTCGGTGAACGTCAGCGTGACCGGCGTGCTCGGATCCCAGAAGCCCGCCGCGGGCAGCTTCAGCGTGGCCTCGGGCGGGGGATCGTACGCGTCGCAGGCGGCCAGCCCGAGCGCGAGAACCAAGAGAACCTTGACCATAGTCGACCTCATGCCGGGCTCGTGCGGCTCACGGGTGGAAGACGAAGCGCGCTTCCAACATCCAGCTGTTCACCGCGTCGCCGTTCTCGTCCTCGAGGCCATTGCCGGGGAACAGCACGGCCGCCTCGAGCACCGCGTCGAACATCTGCTCGTAGCGGAACTCGACCCCGAGATCCAACTCGGTGCCCCAGTAGTTGCCGGGCTTGCCGCCGTTGTAGTTGATCGCGTCGTCCTTGATCGAGATGCCGTCCTGGCCGAGCAGCGTCTGGATGGGGTCGACGATGTCGGTGGCGGACCACGCGAAGAGCACGCCCACCTTGAGGCGCAGGGTCGGCAGCGCGTCCCAGAAGACCTGCGGGAAGATGGCGTTGCAGTTGATGACGCGGCCGTCGCTGGCGACCTCGGTCAGCGGGAAGCTGTCGGCGTCGAGGTTCTTGAGGTTCTCGATGCCGACCGCGGCCGAGCGCGCCGTCTGGAACGCGACCGTGTGCTCGAAGAGCAGGAGCCCCAGGTTGGTGTCGCGCGGCCAGCTCGAGATGGTCAAGGGAGTTGTCGATCGGGGATCGGCGTCGCCCTTGGCGTAGGCCCACTCGAAGCGGAACGTGAGCTGGTCGGCGAGCGTGTACTCGCCGACGGCGCGCGCCGTCAGCAGCTCGACGTCCTGGTCGGTGACGGGCTGGTTGGTGAGCGCCGCGAAGCCGGCCGAGAGCTCGCGTGTGGAGCCGAAGATGTAGCTCAGCTCGCCGAGGAAGGTGAAGTCGGCGACCGAGAGCTGGAGGCGCGTCGGCAGCGCCACGATGTCGGTGTCGAAGCGGTCGTCCGAGCGGAAGGTCGCGGTGGTCGTGAAGCGGATGGGGCCCCACGCGTCGCCCAGCAGCGAGGGCCGCTTCCACTTGAAGTCGAGCTGAACGGCGAAGCCCTCGAGGTTGTCCGTGGCGCTCTGGATCTGGTCGCCCACGAGGTAGTCGTAGACCACGCCGAGGAACACGCCGTCGTCGAGCGAGCGGTCGACCTTGTAGGTCGGGCCGTCCTTGATGAGGCCGAAGAGCTCGCTGATCTTGGTGCCGAACAGCAGCCGATCGACCGACTCGTGGTAGTAGCTGGCGCCCCACAGGTTGCGGCCCGAGCGGCCGTCGTTGAGCGACACGGTGCCCATGTCGGAGAGCGGCTGGCGGCCGATGCGCACGACGCCGAACGGCAAGAAGACCTCACCGTAGAGGTAGTTGATCTCGATCGGGTCGATCGGCCGCAAGACCGGTCCGTAGCCATCGACCGAGAGCGGGTCACCGCCTGGCAAGAGGCCAACGCGCCAGCCTGCGAGGTTGCCCTGGCGCGACGCGATGCCGACGCCCGAGGTCGGCTCGGGCGACTTACCGAACTCGCCGTTGTCGCCAAAGAGCACGCCGTCGAGCGCGTCGAGCTGGACGTGGATGGCGCCGAGCCCGCGACGGCCCATCGAGGCGTCGAGGCGGAAGCGCTGCTCGCCCCACGAGACATCCTTGGCGACGGTGCCGTTGACCTCGAGCGGATCGATGCGGATGAGGCGCACGCGATACTCGGGGTGCACCTCCACGAACCAGTCGTCCTTGCCGGCCTCGGCAGGAGGGACCTCGAACAGGCGGGGATCGGGCGGCAGCGCGAGCGCGTCCTGGCCGGCTAGTGACACGAGCACGGCCAAGACTGGCGCGGCTGAAAGCTTCCTCATGCGAGCTCCGAGACGGGGGCCCTCAATGCTTCGTCGAGGCGGCGAGACCATCCCCGACGAAGGCGACGGCGGACCCTACCCTACTCGCACCGCGGCCCGCAACGGCCGCCGTGAGGCTTGTCGGATCGAGCCAGGGCGCGTGTCAGCGACGCGGCAGCGTCTTCATCGCCTGGTCGCTCGACACCGGCGCCTCACGCAGGATCGAGCCGTCGGCGGCGTCGACCCACACGGTGAAGTGGGCGGTCAGCGGGATGACCACGACCGGCACCTTCCACGCGAGGCGACCGGCGACCGCGGTCGCCAGCACGACCTGGCTGGGCGTGCCCAGCGAGCTCACCGAGTAGCGCGCCTGGATGGCGGCCTGGGCGGCCTCGGCGCTGATCGGCTGGCTCGGCGCGACGACCGCGAGCGGGCCGAGATCGCTCGTCACGCTGGTCACCTGATCGTGGGCGTCGAGCGTCACGACGACGGTGCGACCCTCGACCGGCAGGCCGCGCCAGGTCGGCCGCAGCTCGACCGAGGTGCGGCCCGTCATGGCGCGCGTGCCGAGCACCGTGACGTCGCCGTCACCGAGCGCCAGCAGGTCGCGGGCGCCGCGCACGAAGCCGACGGCGCGCTCTCCCGCGTCGTGCCCTGCGGTGGCGACGTGCAGGCCGCCGAGCCGCTTGGGCGCCGTGCCGGTGGCGTCCCAGCGCACGGTGGCCGCGGGGCCGAAGCGCTGGTGGACCTGATCGAGCCGGAGCTCTTGCGCGGGCGTCTGCGGCGGGGCGGCGAGCGCGGAGACCGTCAGCGACGTGCCGAGCACGAGCGCGGGGACGAACGTCGAGAGGAAACGAGCCTTCATGCAGGCCCGCATACCAAGGAGCCGGACGGCGCGTCAGCAACTTCGGGTTCGTTTTTCGAGTCGGGGCGCGCCCGCCGCCCGCCGCGAGCCGGCTCCCGTGCGCGCGCGAGTTCGTTGGGATCCCAATGATTGGGACCCCAAGTATCGCTCACTCGAGCGTGGCGGCCGCGTCCTCGGCCTGGAACGTGACGGTGATCTTGCCGCCCGCCGCGGGCATCTCGGCCGGGACCGAGTCGGCGTGGCGCTTGACGATGATGCGCGCGGCGCCGGCCGGCAGCGTGTCGAGCTTGTCCTGCGTCAGCACGATGTCGTCGGCACCCTCGGTGTGGCCGAGGAAGATCTGCAGCTGCAGCGGGTCGCCGACGGACTGCACGGTGACCTCGATGGTCTCGTCCTTGCCGAGCGGCTCGCCGTCGAGCGGCAGCGTGAAGCTGTGGCTGCGGTCGATGGTGAGCGCGGTGCCGGCCTTCACGGTGAGCGGGCGGACCGGGCCGAGGTGGTTCGTGAAGGTGTCGCCGTCGGCGTCGAGGTAGACGATGTCGACGTCGTCGGACTGGCCCGCGAGCGTCGTCTCGTGCCAGCCGAGCAGGTCGTTGTAGCCCATCGTCTTGCCGTCGACCTTGACCGAGGCGGGCGCGTCGAGGTGCAGCAGCGTGCCGAGCGGGCCGCCGAAGCGGAACTGCGCGCGCACCGACGTCGTGTCGGCGTTGGCGTCCACGTACAGCCAGTAGAACGTGTTGATGCGCGACTGGTTGACGTCCGCCGAGTCCTCGCCGGCGCAGCCCTTGGCCGCGACGAACGGCGTCAGCGAGGCGGCGACCAGAGCGGACACGAGGACACGACCGAGCAACGCGTGCATACGACCTCCGAGCAGGATGTGAGCCGGCCGGGACGGCGACCGTCGCGCCGATTCATCACAGCCGCACTGCATTGACAATGCCACGGCCGTGGCGTGCGTGACCGGGCATGTATGGCGCGTGCGCGGCGCCTTGTCACCCGCGCGCTCCGGACGCGGCTGTCAGGCCCGTGGCGTAACGCTGCTCCGCCGCCACCTCGTGGCCATCGTATCACCCGATGTGCAACGGCTGAGCGGCGGCCAAAGCGCTTGCCGAACACGGCCCGGACGGATACATCGCGTGCGTGGCAGAGGCTGAAAGCAAGGGGCTCATCGGTGGCGATCTCGAGCGGCGCGCGCAGCACTCGAAGGTGCCGCCGATCGATCTGCCCGCGGTGCTGGCGCCCTATCGCAAGGACGGCGACGTCGAGAGCACGCTCGCGTTCGTCGCGCACCGCCCGCTGCACCTGGAGATCGGCTTCGGCCGCCCGCACTACCTCATCGACCTGGCGCTCCAGCGGCCCGACGCGCACGTGCTCGGCTTCGAGATCAAGCGCACCTGGGTGCGCGCGGCGGCCGAGCGCGCCAAGCGCGACGCCATCCCCAACGTCGCCGTCATCGAGGGCGACGCACGTCCTCATCTAGAGCGCCTGGTCGCGCCCGAGTCGGTCGACGGCATCCACGTGCTCTTCCCCGACCCGTGGTGGAAGAAGCGCCACCACAAGCGTCGGGTCTTCAACAGCGAGTTCGTCGAGCTGCTGGTGACGCGCCTGTGCCCCGGCGGCATGCTCATCGCCAAGACCGACGTCGAGGCCTACGCCGAGCAGCTCCAGGACGAGCTGGTGCAGGCCGGCCTGGTGCTCGCCGCGGCCGGCACGTCCGACCCGGAGCTCGCCGCGCTGCCGCGCTCGCACCGCGAGAAGAAGTGCGCCGAGCTCGGCATCCCCACGTTCCTCTACCGCTTCCTCAAGCCGCTCACCTCCGCCCCCGAAGGACGGTCATGACCGACATCCGCTGGCTGCCGCTGGTCTTCGCCCTCATCACCGCGGTCGGCTACTTCGGCCTGATCATGCAGTCGAAGTTCCGCTTGTTGCTCGTGACCGAGCACCGCGCGCGCTTCTTCAAGGACCTGCCGCAGCGCTTCGCCAACGTGATGACGTACGCGTTCGGCCAGAAGAAGATGTTCAAGGAGCCGGGCGCGGGCATCATGCACGCGGTCATCTTCTGGGGCTTCCTGGTCCTGCAGATCCGCACGGCCTACGTGATGGCGATGGCGTTCTGGCCGCGCACGGAGCTGCCGTTCATCGCCGGCCCGTACGCGCTCATCAAGGACATCACCGCCGTGCTGGTGCTGGCCGGCGTGCTCTGGGCCGCCTACCGCCGCATCTTCAGCAAGCCCGCGCGACTGTCGCTGTCGACCGAGGCGCTCGTCATCCTCGCGATGATCGGTGGCCTCATGGTGAGCGACATGCTGCTCGACGGCGTGTCGTTCGCGCTCGCCAAGAGCGGCTCGGGCCTCAACATCCTGCCGGACGAGCGCGCCCACGCGCCCGTCGGGGCGTTCTTCGCGATGCTGTTCGACGGCGGCTCGGTCGAGACGCTGGCGCCGCTGCAGGAGGTCCTCTACTGGACCCACATCGGCATCGTGCTGGTGTTCCTGAACCTGCTGCCCGGCTCGAAGCACTTCCACGTCATCACCTCGATCCCCAACGTGCTCTTCGCCGAGGTCGACAAGCCCAAGGGGGCCATCGAGGCCATCAAGGACATCGACAAGCAGGAGAAGTTCGGCGTCGGCAACGCCAAGGACCTCACCTGGAAGCAGGTGCTCGACACCTACACCTGCACCGAGTGCGGCCGCTGCAGCGTGAACTGCCCGACGGTGATCACCGGCAAGGTGCTGAACCCGAAGTTCCTCATCCTCGACATCCGCGACCACCTCTACGCCCGCGAGGCCGAGCTCATCTCGGCGAGCGGCAAGGACATGGCCGGCTGGGACCTGCCCCAGCACCCGACCACGCTGGTGCAGGACGTCAAGGAGGACGCCATCTGGGACTGCACGACGTGCCGCGCGTGCAGCGAGGCGTGCCCCGTCATGATCGAGCACGTCGACAAGATCATCGACCTGCGGCGCCACCTGGTGCTGATGGAGGCGAGCTTCCCGACCGAGCTGCAGACCACCTTCAAGAACCTCGAGGCCAAGGGCAACCCGTGGGGGCTGCCGTCGAAGGACCGCAAGAAGTGGGCGGACGGGCTCGACATCCCGATGCTCGCCGACGCGCCCGACGCCGAGTACGTCTTCTGGGTCGGCTGCGCCGGCGCCTACGACGAGCGCCAGAAGAAGGTGTCACGCGCGCTCGTCGAGCTGCTGCGCGAAGCGAAAGTTTCTTTCGCGATCCTCGGCGACGAGGAGGGCTGCACCGGTGACCCGGCGCGCCGCGCCGGCAACGAGTACCTGTTCCAGACGCAGGCCCAGCAGAACATCGAGATGCTGCAGGGCCACGAGCTCCACAAGAACAAGAAGAAGCTCGTCACCCACTGCCCGCACTGCTTCAACACCATCAAGAACGAGTACCCGCAGTTCGGCGGCAACTTCGAGATCGTGCACCACTCGGTGCTCATCGAGCAGCTGGTGAAGGCCGGGCGCCTGGTGCCGAAGAAGCTGCCGGACGGGGTCCAGCGGGTCACCTATCACGACAGCTGCTACATCGGCCGCTACAACGACGTGTACGAGCAGCCGCGGCACGTGCTCTCGGCCATCCCGGGCATCGATCTTAAGGAGATGGCGCGCAACCGCACCACCGGCATGTGCTGCGGCGCGGGCGGCGCGCGCGTGTGGATGGAAGAGCACCGCGGCAAGCGCATCAACCACGTGCGCGTCGAGCACGCGCTCGAGACCGAGGCCGACACGGTCGCGGTCGCCTGCCCGTTCTGCAACCTGATGTT
>Ga0164241_10006339_pt1 | contig 10828 bp, 9 predicted proteins | sample OricomyardsoilBY_FD_108780 | JGI IMG/M metagenome (GOLD analysis project Ga0164241, IMG submission 108780) | Backyard soil microbial communities from Emeryville, California, USA - Original compost - Back yard soil (BY) | ecosystem: Environmental > Terrestrial > Soil > Unclassified | place: USA... | reverse complement strand
TTACCTGCTGTAGTCACCTGATGTTGGGTGACACTGCGGCGCACATCACTGCGTGCGGTTTCTTCCCAGGTCGGGCCGGACATATCTTTTGTTAGTTCAACAATCTGTGGTGTCTCATCACCCAGGGCAATTGCATAACGCAATCCCTGATTGGGTAAAAAAGGCCAGCTGGGTGCAAACAAACTTTCTATTTCAACTTTTCCTGATGTGAACAAATACACATCGTATTCCAGATAAGGCGCTTCTGCCGGGCTTGCAAAATGCCAATCGCCAATCGGGTAAACAGACATGGATGACAAACTGCGACCATGTTGCGAGATTTTCTCCCAGTTCAATTTGCCGGCAGCTGTTTTTGATTGGTAATGCTCTGCTTCGATGCTGATATAGCCATCCGCCTCTACAAAACCTTTCAAATCCGATTTTTTAACATCAGGATTGAAAATATTCACAGCAATACTGGCGCCCCACCAGCTCGCACTACCGGTTATCTGAATCTTGCCGCTGGACACTCCTTTTGGTGCTTTGCGCCAATCAATAGATACTTTGATCGGCGTGGAATCCTTAACTTGTATACTAGTCGCGCTCAGTATAATCCAAGGACTATTGGCTTGGGCAGTAGCTGTGAAGCTTTCTTTACCTTTATTAAAAATTTCCAGGGTTCGTTCTTGCTTGCCGAATGGGTCAAATCGGGGAAGTGCATAGGCTGCGGGGACAGGAAAGGCATCCGCCATGCCCTCAATCGCAATGCCCATTTCAGCTGGTGTGGCAGGTTCAAAATGATGAATGACGGGTAGCGTATCCGCGGCGGGGTTATTCCAATACACATAACCTATGTGCGGTTGATCCATAAAGTGATTCCATTTGCCACCATTGAGCGCGTGATATTCCGCCTCCAATGCAGCATCTTGCGCAAATAATTCGCGTACTTTTTCGGCGTAGAGATTGGTGGTGGCGCGCATCTGTTTTGCGTACAAATGGTTCTTCGCTTGGGCGTCATACATTTCAGTAATAGTGGCGCTGGCTTTAGTGGGGAATAACACCAATTGATAAAAAGCATCGCGTTGCTCAGCTGGTAATTGTCGATAAATATTTTCTGCTTTTTTTACAAGTGATTTTATGTTTTGTGTGATTCGATTGGCTTCGTCGTAATGAATTTGGCTGTAAATGTTGGCTTCTTGTAATTCCGGTTTGCGATTCAAATTGTGGCGGGTGTAACCCGTCATAATTTCAGCGATATCTTTTGCATGTTGCGCACCAAATTCACGTGTCGCCCAGAGCGTTGAAAATTCCGGAATGCGTTCTTTCGGCCAGGCTTCAGGATTCCACGCCATATTCAGAAAAAATTCAATCGGATATTCCATGGGTTTTAAATCGCCCACATTTACAATCCAGATTTTATTGGCTTGCATTTCATAAGCCAAATGCATTTGTTCCCAAATTTTGGCGATAGAATTTGTATTGATCCAACGATAAGAACGTGGGCCACCGACATAATCAAAATGATAATAAACACCCGCACCACCCGCACGATTACGCTCTTCCGGTGAAGGCAGGCGACGAATATTTCCCCAGTTATCATCACACCAGAGCAAAATTACATCATCAGGTACGCGCATGCCGCGTTCATAAAATCCTTGAACTTCTTTATATAGTGCCCAGACTTGCGGTACGTCAGTAAGTTTATCTTCACCAAAAACTTTACCAATAATTTCTCGCTGATCCTGTACAATTTTTTCCAGTAACTGAATATTTTGGCCTTCACTCATGGGTGTGTCGTTTTGCCCACGCATACCCATAGTGTAAATACTTTCGTAATTTTTGTTGCGCTTGGCTCCATCCATCCAGAAGTTGTATAAGTTCTCGGGATTTTTTGAATATTCCCACACACCTTTGCCGTGGCGATTCCATTCCTTATCAGCACGCATCATGGGTTCGTGGTGTGATGTGCCCATGACAATACCGTATTCATCAGCGAGGATCATATTTTGAATATCATCATCTGCAAATGCGTTATTCCACATAGCCGGCCATAAGTAATTGGCCTTAAGGCGCAATAACAATTCAAATACTTTTTCATAAAATTGATGATTGTAGCCACCGTATTTTTCTGTCACCCAAGTGGTAAGTGCAGGCGCTTCATCATTCAAAAAAATACCACGATATTTTACTTTCGGGATTTCACTGGCAAAGGTTTTATCGTCGATATAAATGGCATTCTTTTTCTTTACAGGAACATCAGCCCACCAATACCAGGGCGATACACCAATTTGTTCGCTTAAACTGTAAATGCCATAAGTAGTGCCGCGTTTATTGGCCCCCACAATGACCAATGCTTTTTTAATATTGGGGAAAGGGTTGTCGATAACATCGACCTGAAATGCATCCCATTGATGTTTAATCTTGTCGATATTAATTTTTTTATTAGCAATTAATTGATCGATGATATCGCTATTACCAATAGTGCCAATAATGATCGCGGTATTGTTCACTTGATCAATGTTGTTTTTGATTGCCGGTTTTTTACCGGATACAGCTTGAATATCGTTACGTAAGTTTTCGGCAGCACGTTTAACGCCGGTGAGTTCGCCATCATCCAGAATAATATCGCTGACATTCTTATCGTTCACTAAAACATAATTACCACTTGCGGATTTACTCAGCCAGGATTTTTCGCCCAGTGCCCAGCTTGTTGGTGTGATGCAAAAAAGAATCAGCATTAAGCTGAGTTGATAAAAACCATGACGGTATTTTTTGTGTTGCATATAGGCCTCGAATAATCTGCATGATGCAAAATTTATAGAAAAGCATCGACGAACGTTGCTTACTTCTACAGCTTGCCATTCGCATGGCGGGCTGTAGAAGTAAAGAACATTCGACAAAAACTCTCTTATAAAAAGTCGACTGAATTTAATCCGTAGATTGTGTATTTTCTTGTCGTGCATGTACGCCAATCGTAGTGCCTATGAAGCCGCCAGCGACTTCAGTGCTCAGGATTGTTGCGTCAGCATCTTTTAGTGCAGTTTGTGTTTGACCTTGTTTATTGTGGTAGAAAAAACTGATTTTTCCAGCATTCACCTTTATTTCCAATTTTATGGAAGCCAATCCCTTCTCCAATGGTAGCTCAACTATTGCGTTGGGTGCGCTGCCTTTGGCTTGTTCGATAAAAAGAGAGGACTGATTATTCACTGTTTTTACGCCAAAGTAGTAATGATATTTTTCGGCCTGAAAAGCAACCAGGCCAGCGGAAGAATTGTTGGCAGGGATCGACATCTCAGTGGTGGCATTAAAATGTGTGTGTTGTTGTCGGCGTCCTAAAAATGCCGGTTGTTCCAAAGAATCCAACCGCACGTTTTTGGCTTGCAAAAATAAACTGCCCTTTTTAATTTGCGCAAATTCCTGATCAGACATGCGTAGCTTCAACCATTCATAACCCAGAGCGGGTTTATCGAATGAATCTACCCACAAAAAATTACCCGTCATTGCATCGGCGGATAAAGTTTTTTGTTGTGTTTTTGGTGCTGTGTGTTGATAAGCAACTCTTTTACCTTTTTCCAAAATAATCGGCCAACCATCTTTCCAGGTCACAGGTAAAAGAAACGTTTCGCGGCCAGTGTTGAATAACGATTTTTCATAAGGACGTACCGCTAAAAATACTGCCCACCATTCACCTTCTTTGGTTTGCACAAAATCAGCATGCCCGGCATTAGCAATAGGATTTTTACGATTCACATCCAGATCACGTTGCGTCAGTATCGGGTTTCCCGCATAAGGAATAAAAGGTTCATTCAGATTTTTAGTACGAAAAACTACTTGCGAGTGCTGATCGCTGGTGCCGCCTTCGGCACAACTCAAATAATACCAACCATTAATTTTATAAATGTGCGGGGCTTCAATCCAGATTGGTTTTTTGGAAATATCGACACCACCATTGACGATCACGCGCCCGGAATTTTTAATGACTTTTTGCGTTTTTAAATCAAATTCCCATAACCAGATTGCCCGGTGCCCATTATAAAGTGGTTCGCCAACGGGTGCTTCATTGTGGGCAATATAAACTTTTCCATCGTCATCAAAAAATAAATCCGGATCTATGCCGCCAATTTCCGGCAATAAAATTGGATCGGACCAAGGGCCAGCAGGATTTTTTGCTGTGACAATAAAATTACCACGTACATCCACCAGGGTGGTAATTAGATAAAACACGCCATCATGATGGCGAATGGTCGGCGCATAAATTCCGCGCGAAGTGGATTGCTTTTCCAGTGGTAATTGTTTCGGTGAAATTAAAATGCTGCCTAATGATTTCCAATTCACTAAATCTTTACTGTGAAAGATCGGCACACCCGGCGAATAAGAAAATGAGGATGTCACCAGATAATAATCGTCATTAACCCGAACAATACTGGGATCAGGATAAAACCCCGCCAGAATCGGATTGCGATATTCATTCGATTTTAACGGCGTTTCAAAAACAGGATCTTTACCTTGATAAGTAAATTCATAAAATTCGTTGGCACTTGCCGAGAGCGAGGTTAATAGTCCAATAAATAAAGTGAAAAAACGAAACTTCATGATGATCTCCCGACAGTTAATATTTTCAGTGTCTATGTAATTGGTGCACGCAGTTCCTGATAAGCCATCGGCAAATCCACGTAATGCAGGTTTGTCGATATAGTTGTTGTCGAACAATGGCCGGGTGTTTGCATCCGTCGTTTCCCAAACGGTAAGACGAATTTTTTACTTAACATGCTGGCCTCTCTGACTATATTAGGGTGTAGAACTTGAGTGTCGCGGCGACAGCGATCGCTGTATTGCTTATCGTTATGGTTAATTACACCATAAGTCTATTATGATGTATATCTCCCATTCATTAAGAATTGCTAGCCCAGGTTCAGACCATGAAAAAAACGCCCAAAGGTGTTTTTGCAGGCTTAACCTTGCATTTGTTTCAACTATTTGCTGCTGGTTTCTGGTATAAAAGCATTCAGATTTGAACACCCTAAAAAATAGGAAAGCGTGAGAAATAGATTCAAGAATTGGAAAGTTGTGACAAGTTCCGTTTTGAAATAGTGTTTCAATCTTAGCAGCCTCTACGGCTCAACAAAGACTGCCCTCAACACCGCTTACAGTAAACATTATGTTTTATTCGATTGGATTATTTGTTTTAGATTCGGAAAAAGAAATTTTATTTCTAAGATCTTCCGCTGAAGTTGTTACAAGCAATGCTCGTACAGTACAACTTGTCAGTTGCTTATGTAATGCTTATCCGAAAGCTATTAGCAAAGCTGAACTTTTGAGTCAGTTATGGCCAAACGATGAAGTCACCGAATGGTCATTGTCGCGACTGATATCCAGAGTGCGCCAAATATTGGCGACCTATGACAAGTCGAATGACTATATAAAAACTGTGCATGGTCAAGGTTTCAAGCTGGCAGTTGCGCCAATATTAATTGAAGACTTTGTTCCTCTTTATTCCGGATTTGATGTTGCCATAAATTCTGAAATATTTGAGTCTGCGTCTGCGACTAAAGAAACAACTCATCAAAAAATAATAATGTCGAGATTCTCTTTTTTAAATAGATGGTTTTTTGCAGCTGGTGTTTTGGGAATTCTTGTTCTTCTTTATTTTTTTGGAAAAAAACCTATTTCGGATGTGCCCGTAACTTACGGAAATATGTATCCGGGTGAGGTTATTGTATTACCTGTCGATTCAAACTGGGTTACTTCCAAGCCCGATACTATAAAGTTTAGCAAGGACGGGCTTTTAATCGAATCTATTTCAAACGACATATTTTTTGTGTCAACACCCATTTTTCGACGGGTATTTTTACAAGGAGCCGTTTTTAGTTTAAAAATTGAGGCAAGCCGGGAATTCATCGAGCAGGTGGGTTGGTTAGGGCCATATTTTCAAACCAAGCGTGATAATTGGCCAGGAGCTTGGGATTGTGGAATAACAGGAAAGGAGTTGACGTCTTCAATAATTGAGTATGATTGTCTTATTGATCAAAACGAAGCTTTTACACATGTTCTTGCGAATGAAGAGGTTGTGTTTGGTATAAAAACTTATCAAGAGCATGGCGTTAGTTCTGTACTTGTTAAATCGGCGAAAGTTAAAATTTTGCCATCGGTTGACACCAGTCTAGGTTGGCATACTACGAAAGATAACACATCAATTAATTACAATCGCGGAGTATCCTATAGGCCTGAATCAGTTGAGCAAACTCTTTCCACAACAATCAAAGGTCCTTTGAATATTCCAGGATCAGCGTTGGCGTTTACGATAGAAGTCGATAAAGATCTACGAATGGATTACACCTCCATAGAATTATATCTAATTGATAAAAATAAATTGTGGAAGAACTGTTCGGTTTTTGTGAATGAAATAAAATCAAAAATATTTACCACTCGATGCAAATTTAATTCGTCAAATCCTTTTGTGTTGACGTCGGACGAAAAAATTGAAATTGGTATTCGTCCTCACGGAAAAATTATTGCGGGTGAAATTAAAATAATTGGAATCACAGTGACTGATTAAGTTAATCAGTCACTGTGATGGTATCAGTCAATTGTGTAATCCCATGAATAACGCATAACAGCATCAGCATTGACCACTTTGCTTCCATCGCATCCAAACCGGGTTGTAAAAAAAGCCTTTTCGTAGGTGCTGTAAGTACTCACGTACCAGAAGTAATCGTTGGGTATTGGAGGTGTAATTTGTCTCCAGTTGATCCCATGATCGCTGGATACCAGCATTCCCATTGGACTTCTCATAACAATACGATGATCGGGTAATTCTATAGGCGTCATTCCAAAAACTATGCCGTTAGCCGTTACTTGAGTCCAGGTTTCACCATTATTGGTGCTTCGCCATAATCCGCTGGTGTCGCGAGATGCCCAATAAAAAGAACCGTCCGAATGTTTGAGCGGCATAGCGCCGCCACCGCCACTGGCGACCTTGGTCCAATGTGCGCCCTTGTCGGTCGTGCGATAAATTTCGTTATTGGATGTCCCGATTAAAAACGTATTTTCATTGATTACAACCGGATAGCTGGAGTGACCTGAATTTGTGGGCAAGGTTGCTCCAATATTTGTCCATGTGAGACCGCCATCTGCCGAATATTGCACTTCCTGAACCTGTTCATGTCCGCCTAACACCAATGTCTTTCTATCCGGGTCGGAGAAATCAACTGCGATGCCATCATTGAGCGGGAAGTCAGCGAGTTTTTTAAACGTATTACCTTTATCAAGAGTTTTGTAAGGCGTACCGAAGCGAACACCTGATAACCACCATCTGTTGGTATCGAGTGGGTCAAACTGAACCAGGGATAACCCGGCCGTAAACGCATCTGAACCTGATCCCTGTCCTAATTTAAACCATGAATTGCCACCATTATTGCTGGCAAAAACACCTTGAGTAACAACCCCGATAATCAACAGGTTTTCATCTGGTTTGGTCGTTACGTAGGGCACCGTGCCGCAATCAGATGGAGTACCTGCCAGGTTGGACGTCACATTGACCCAGCCCCCGCTGATTGAGGAGGATGATCTTGATGACGATGAACTGGACCGGCTTGAGCTCGACAAACTCGAGCTGGACAAACTTGAGCTAGACAAACTGGAGGAACTGGAAATACTCGACGAGCTGGAGTTCGAACTTATCGATGAGGATGAAATCGATGAAGGCTTTGAGGAGGATTGATTCATCACTGATGATGAGCTTGATTTGCTGGACGACGAAGTCGATGAAACGGATTTACTGGAAGCCGATGACGAACTAACCGAGACTGATGTGGCAACACTGCTCGACGATAAGCGTGACGACTCTGAGCTGCTGGACAAAGGCGGCTGGCTGGACGAACTTATTGATGAGTCAGTCATTGCACTACTGGTATTACTAGTGTTGGAATCACTCCCACCGCCGCAGGCAGTCAAGCTCAGAACAACGACCGAGAGCCAGACGATACGCTGGAATCTCAACCTGATTTGAAATCTATCTTTCATATTGCAAGTCTCTGGTTAGGTTTGCGAATTATCTGACTGCGCCCTTGGTGGTCGCATCGAACAAGATGGCGTTGTCGAGTAGTGTCTCTGTTGCGAAGGGGCCTACGCGTGGGTTGTTCGTGTTTCGCGCTCGGCCAAAGAAATCACGGTCAAGGAAAATGGTGCTGCCGTCCATGTTCTCTACGCGCATGCCGACAGGTTGAAAGACGCCGAAGGTGTCGCTTGTCAGGGGAGGTACAACAAAGGAGTCAAGCGTTGTGCCGGGATCCCATGACATCTTGAAGCCTTGTGCGTTCGACACATAAGTGATCTTCGGATCGAGAGGGAAGGTTTTGCCATGGGTATCTTTGGAAAAACTGTTCTTCTGTGCTTCACCAAGATAAAGATTGTAATCGTCGAAATTGCCCGGCAGGTGACCACCACCATATCCGAAGGTGACGTAGACATTGTTGTAGCGCTTATCGTCATGGCTTCCTTCAACTACCGGATACCCGGCTTCGCCGTTATAAACGTGGGGTCGCGCTACACGCGGGGATCTTGCTCTGTCCTCGCCACTGAGAGGATCCGAGATTTTCACATAAAGGTTGTGTGCACCCACAGTGCCACGTGTCGAATATTCCTGGAAAGAGCCGTCGATGAAGATATTGTTATCAAATAACAATGGCCCGTGATTCTCCTCCAGAAAGAAAGGCGCTTCGAAGCCATGGACGATATTGCGCGTAAAACGTGTATTGATGTTTGCCCAGTCAACCCATGCACCAAACAGGACGTGACCATCTTTTTGTCGGATCAGGTTGTTCTCAATCACTATGTCAGCGGAGTTGTGAAATTTGATATTCGCTTGCTCGTAGCCGAACCACTCGTCGAGGTGATTGATATCCTGGATCAGGTTACCGGCAATTCGCGAATAGGAGAGCATCAGATTGCCCGCGATACCCGCTTGGCCACAACGCTCAATAACGTTGTTCTCGATCACATGATGGCCAACTTGCGAGACAGGGAGCTCGGTCCACTCGCCGTTATAATTACCAAACGAAACGCCGACATTTCGTGAGTAGCGAATAGTTGAGTTCTAGATAGTCCAGTAAGCACCACCGCAACTGCCGATTGCCCCTTCCTGAACCTTGGCGTTCGGCGGAGCCCAATTAGTCGCTGCTTGCTCGATAGTGAAACCGCGTACGACTATGTAGTCCACTGCTGTCGTTATGTCAGGGAAGAATACGGTAGGGCGCACATTAATCTCGGCCAGTGCGCTATTGGGATTTACTCCACCAAAGTTAGCGGAAATAGTCGTGTTGGTTCCTGAACGAGTGACGTTCCAGGTACCTGTTTGTGCTTTTACCTGATCCAGATTTTCGACTTCGAAATAGGCTTCTCCATTCAGATAAACACAGCCCCGATGACGGAAAGTGCCGCTCAGGTAATCACCCGTTACGGTCAAATTGTAGGGATTAAAGGTGCCGAAGAAACTGTCTGGCAGTGTGACTGAATAGACTCCGCCAGATACTGCCGTCCAGGTCGTTATTTGCTCACTGCCTTTTATTGAGACTGCTTCACCGGGGGCAGCTTCATAGGTTATTGGTTTGCCCGCAGTTCCACCACGCGGTGGAGTGACCCTCTCTCTGTATGCGCCTGCATGTACTGTGATGGTGTCACCGGCTTGCGCGGCTTGCGCGGCACGACTGATCGTCAAGAAAGGATTGGCTGCGTCGCCCACTGCACTGTCTTGCCCGGTTTTTGCAACGTGAAATCTAGTCCCCGTGCCCCCACCTTGGGAGGAAACGCTGGATGAAGAACTCGCTTTGCTTGAGACACTTGAAACTGATGAAGAACTGATACTGGAAGATGAAGAACTCAAAACAGAGCTTGATGAGCTACTGGAGCTCGCTTTTGACGAGCTGGTCGAGGATGACGATGAGACTGAAGACGACCTCGAGGAAGAAGACATTAAGGACGACGACCTGGAAGAAATAATGGAGGAGCTGGCCTTACTCGATAAAGACGAATTTGCGAGGCTTGATGAACTGGATTTACTGGATGTTGATGACGAGCCTGGTGTTATCGATGTCGCCATACTGCTTGAAGATAGAGTTACTGTTGACGAGCTTGAACTTGATAACGGGGCCTGGCTGGAAGAACTCAGAGACGATATAACAACAGAACTGTTGGTATTGCCGCTATTGTTTGTTTCACCTGAACCCGCCCCGCAGGCTGCCAAACTAAGAGTAAATATTGAAAGCCAGGCGATACGGTGATATCTCGCCCCGATTGAATGTTTATTTTTCATATTAAAAACTCTCTGTTTCCAAAATTAAATCAATGTTTTGTACCGTGGTGACGTAGCCTCTGTTGGCATTTGCCGTTACAAACTCAAGGGTATTTTCCCCTTGCACCAGCTCGGATACAGGCACATCCAATATTTGACTTAACTGACCATTACCCAGATGCGTTAACGCGTAGAGTTCTCCAGCCGTGAATTTACGGTCATGCCAAGCTTGGCCATTCAGCCTGTAGCGCAAGGTAATGCTATTGAGATCGACACCAAATGCAGATCCAATCAAATACCAGGAAGCGACAGAAATTTTTGCCGATACAGCCCCAACGACATTGACGTTTCGGAATTTGAGCTGTTGTCTAGGTCCATCCGAAACATCATTCACCAGATAACCTATGTTCTGCGAAGGGCGGGTGGTATCAGCTGAGTAGGTGGCTGGGGTCAGGGAATCCGGAATCTCGTATTCCCGCCAATTGCTGATGATCGGGCCATCGAAACCAAGGTTATCCCAACGAGTGACCCAAGCATCCACACTGTGATTCATGCTGTATT
>Ga0164241_10006338_pt1 | contig 10829 bp, 10 predicted proteins | sample OricomyardsoilBY_FD_108780 | JGI IMG/M metagenome (GOLD analysis project Ga0164241, IMG submission 108780) | Backyard soil microbial communities from Emeryville, California, USA - Original compost - Back yard soil (BY) | ecosystem: Environmental > Terrestrial > Soil > Unclassified | place: USA... | reverse complement strand
TCGTAGCATCCATGGAGGGCTCCTCTTGTTGGGACTAGCTGATGCACCACATCCAGCTTGGCACATTGATGCCGAATTGCTCCGGCAGGAGGAGTCCATCTCATCACTGGAGCGGACGCGTGAAAGTAAAGCCCCAAGCTCAATCGTCGGCGCGCGCGCCGCTCAACCCAACCGGTAGGCCTATGGGCATAGTGCGCAATATCTCCGCCGTCATGCTGGTCTTGGCCTCGCTATTCGTGATTCTTTACGTCTTTCTCTCATTCTTTGGGCAAGTCTTCTTTGGCACCTTTTCGCTGATAGTCACCTTCGGTAGCTTGAGTGCACTTGCTGCAGTATTTGGCGTTGCTGCGTGTGCCGGCTGGCGTTGGTGTGGAGTCGCAATAGCGATGCTTTGTCTCATTGCAATTGCCTGCGTTGGTATGGAGGCGTTCGACTACTACCAGAATCACGACATACCGGGGAACTACTTCGGGTGGGGCCTGCGTGTGCCGTTTCTCCTATGTCTGGCTGTCATTGGTACCGCGCATCTATTCGGTCACATCCATAGGCCTGGCAAATCGCTGGAGCGGACGCGTGACACATAAAGCGCCAAGCTCAAATGTCGGCGCGCGCGTCGCTCGGCTCATCCGCTAGACATCACGCCAATGGGCACCCCAACTCGCGTAGCAAATTGAATCCGGGACTCGAAACGATGAAAATCCAAGCAGCACTGCTTCTGATCCTCACTTCGTTTACCGGTGTTGGCGAAGCCACGACGCTGTCGCTGCCGGACAATGCGACGCTTACTTTTGACGCGCCGCCAATGAACAAGGTGGTTGAGACGACCGAGGGGGCTACATACAAGTATCTGGCCACATCCGCGGGAAGCGCGGACGATCGATTCAACTTGTCAGTCTATGTTGAGCCGATTAACTGCGACTTCGGAAAGTCGACTAAAAAGGTTACGGAATGTTTCCTGAAGCGAACGGAAAAAATTCCCGGGATTCATCTGGAATCAAGGAGCAATAGCTGCGGCCGTGGTCGTTGCGAAGTAATGTATGCCACGACTGCGAACGTGGGTAATCGACAGGTCAGGCAGCTGCACGTGCACGCGATATTTACGTACCGCGGCAAATGGGTTGATCTACATATCTCTGTCCTGAATCCAACTCAAGGGGACTCCAATCTTCTTGTGCACTTTGCCGACTCGCTTGCGCTCAGAAAGTAGTGCTGGAGCCTCAGCTTCGTAAAATCGCATGACAACCCAAGACACCTGTCCAACCTGCCGCATAGTTCAAGTGGTGTGCCATTGGAGCCCATTCAAAGTGGCTGCCTGGAAGCGAACGGCGCTGCTCGTGCTGTCGATCCTGCTCATTGCCGGAACGCTCGCGCTTGCCCTTTATGCGTTCACGTCTCGGCAAGGCAATGGCAATGCGCTGTGGCTTTTGCTCATCCCGCTTCTCGGTCTTTCTGTTCTGGGTCTTGTGGTCGCTTTGCGCGGCTGCTCGACCTGCGTAGGCCGCATCTTCGGGGGCATTTGATGCCTCATCGCACCACTGGTCTCAAATAAACGAACCGCTTGGAGAACCTAGATGCTTTCCGGGGCGAGGCGAAGTGATGGGCTGGTCACATTCGTCCCGAACACCGGCTTCTTCGGATCGATGAACGCCCAGCACACGGCACCCATCACGAACAGGCCCGCGAGCAGATAGAAGGGCACGTTCCAGTTGTCGAACCACTTGAGCGAGTACCCGACGATGGGAGGCATGAGGATGGCGGCGATCTGGCCGGATGTATTCATGGTGGCGCCCACAGTGGCGGAATGCTCCCGGCCGATGTCCACGCAGGTGCTCCACGATGCGGCCGTGGTCAGCATGCAGGTAGCCACGGTCAGCGCGAATAGTACGGCGGCAACTTTCGGATCCGGCGTCAGCGTGGCGGCTACGACAAAGACGGCCGCGATACCGTAGCCAAAAATGCCCGGCGTGCGTCGGCCCGCGCGTAGCCCGAAGCGCGCCACGATCTTGTCCGACCAGAAGCCGCCCAGGAACTGGGTGGCAATGCTGAGGGCCAGCGGCAGCGCCGCTACGATGCCGAGTTGCGTACTCTCGAAGCCGCGGTGCTGCTGGAAATAGCTAGGCAGCCAGGTAATGCAGAAATAGAAGGTGGCGCAGTTCGGCATGTATGACAGGCAGAGCAGGAGCACGTTGCGCTGCTTCAACAGGCCGCTCCAGAACGAGAAGCCCGGCGGATGCGGCAGGACAGGCGTCCGGTCCGCGAGGATCAGCTGCCGCTCGGCCTCGTTCGCCGCAGGGTGATCGGTGGGTTCGTCGCGAAACCAGCGACGCCAGGCAAAAACCCACACGAAACCGACGCCGCCGAACACCAGGAGGATGGTGCGCCAGCTCATGATCGGCAGGAGCGCGTTCACGGTGAATGTGGTGATCGAGGCGGACGCGTACGCGCCGGCAAAGAAGATGCCCTTCGCCGTACCGCGTTCGCTCAGTGGTACCCATCGCGACAGCACCCGCGCGACGCATGGAAACGCGCCGGCCTCGCCCGCGCCAAACAGAAACCGCGTGATGAGCAGCGACACGTAGTTGAACGCGCCGGCGGTCATGAACGTGAATATCGACCACCAGGTCACGATACGCGTGAGCACGGCGCCGGCGCCATGCCGGTCGGCCCAGCGTGCGGTAGGAATCTCGAATATGGCGTATGACAGGATGAACGCCGTGAACACCCAGCCTATCTGCGCCTCGTCGAGCTGAAAGTCCGCGGCGATGTACTTCATCATCGCGCCGATGCAGGAGCGATCGAGGTACGTGACCATGGCCAACGCGACCATGAAGGCGATGACGACGTAGCGTGCGCGCGTCGGGCGCTGTTGTTCGTTCAATGGTTCCCCCCGCGGGGTTACCTATATCACGGCTTTCAGCATTTTGTTGAGCGCGTCGTTGAAAACTTCGGGCTTGTCGAGGTGGATCCAGTGTCCCGTCCCCATGATCACCACGTGTTTCACTTCCGGCACCGCGCGATGCAGGCTGAGTGGCGTGTCGTTGCGAGGAGTGACGATGGTGAACCGCGGCCCCGGATACTGTCGCAGCGGAACCGATGAGTCGACGGCAAACGCCTCCCGGGTCAGGTCCACAGCGGCGGTGCGAGGCATTTTCCGCAAGCCTGCCATCAGCCGTTGTTGAACTTCGGCGCGTGAGTCGATGAACATCTGCTGATTCCAGAACTGCTCGACGACGGCGTAGGGATCCTGGTCGAGCGAGGCCTGGAGTTGTTGGAGCTGATCGCGGGGAATGGCGCCCGGCACCATCGGCGGGTCGACGAGAATAAGCGCCCTGACACGAGACGCATTCCTGGCCGCACATTCCGCAGTCACGGCGGCGCCCATGCTGTGCCCCACGAGCACGAAGGCGTCGAGTTGCTGGGGGGCGGCGACCGCGCCGATGTCTTTCGCGAGTTCGTCGTATGAGTAACGGCCGAGAGATCCAGGCGAAGCGCCATGCCCGCTGAAATCGAAAGCGACGGTGCGCCGGGTTTGAACCTGGCTGTCCATGGCTGCGGCCCAGTGGGTGAGGTCCCCCGCGAACGAATGGGCGAACAACACGGGTGTTCCGCCGGTGCCGCGGCTCTCGGTGTTCAGGGCGAGCGTCATGGCGGCGCAAGATGCCCGAGCCGCCGGGCCCGATCTGTCAGAGTCCGCCGCGAGTGAAGTTGTCCGCGCTTCATCCGCGGTCAATGAACATAAAGCCGGGCGCCAGCGAGCGCAGCATCATCGAAGCATTGATGATCCGATCTCCGTGTGAATTGTCCCGCCGTTGGCAGCTGTTTGTTTGGTGTCGCATGATCCCTGGGCAGGGACGAATACGTTCTCCTTGGCATGCGAAGCCGACGCAGGAAGCCTCTGTCCGCAGGCGTTCGCGTTTGAAACGCCCATGGTCTCCAGCGCCCGGTACAACGTGACCGTCGCAGTGCTCCCGCGCGGGCAAGACTGCAGGGTCACCAATGGTTCAGGAACAGTGGGCCAGGCGGACATCCGCGACATCGCCATTACCTGCGGGCGCACAAAACGGTAAGAAGTCTCGGTTTGCAGGGGCGCGCGCCGACACCGCATTGCTGGTGGGTCGCGGAGGCGATCACACTGCCGCAACACGAATCACGGCCCGAAGCGTCCGCAAGAAACGCAGGTCCGTTGCAAGAACACCGGGGACTTTTCGAAGTGATGTCGATTTCCTTCCTGCCCACCACGTTCACCACGCTGTTCGCTCTGGCCGTGAGTCTCCTGCTCGGCCTCATCTAACTACGCCGGAACCTATCAATCCCGCGCAATCCTGCGGCAGGTACGTATAACTTCCGCGCGCGCATCAGGACACCATCACTGCATCGCGCACAGGCGCCCTGTCGGAGTCTTCTGACGACTGAATGCGATACCCCGTCAGGCAGGGATAGTGGAGCATGCAACTGCCCCAACATCCCGGGCCTGAGTAAACTCGCGGGCAGCTATCAAATGCTGCCCGTTTTTTTATGCCCCCCAAGACCATCGCCACCATCGCACTGATCATGCTGCTCGGCATGAGCACGGCATTCTGCTCCGACGCGGGCGGGAAGCGCCGGCCCTGGCCGAAGCCGACACCGCCGCCGCCCCCTTCGCCTATCTACACGGAATCCGCCGAGCCGGCCCTGAACGAAGAGCAGATTTCGCAGATGGCTGCCAGCCACAATGCGCGGCTCGGCGAGGAACTCGAGGGCGCGCTCTTGTCGAAAGATGCGCAGCGCCGTGAGGCGGCGTTCGTATTCATCCTGCCCGAACTCGTGCAGGTCGATGTCCAGCGCCTCGTCGACATGGTGGCACGCCAGCCCCGCGGCGAACCGCGAGACACCCTGCGCACGGAGCTGACACGTGCCTGGGTTGCGAGAGACCCGGCGTCGGCCATGCGGTGGATGAAGACGCTCTCGCATGAGGAGCGTCGCGCGAGCGGAGCCGCGGCGATCGAGTTCATTTTCCCGCAGGACCCCGCCGAGGCGGAGGCGCTGGCGGACGAACTGGGCATGGCCAGCCTGATGAAGGAAAGGCGCAAAGCGACCCGCGATTGACTCTCCCCATGAACGGCACGTTAGTATCGCGCCGTCATCCCGAGGGTCCGTCCATGCCGCATCGCTATCCGAACGGCCGCTGGCTTGCCGCGCTGGTCGTCTTGTTAGGTCTCACTGCCGGTGCGCACGCGGCGGGGAACATTGCCGTCCAGTCGGGCTTCGTCACCGTGCAAGACAAGCATTTCGTGTTGGACGGCAAGCCCTATTACTACGCGGGTGCGAATCTCTGGTACGGCATGTATCTCGGGTCGCCGGGGAAGACAGGCGATCGCGCGCGGCTCCTCAAGGAGCTGGACCAGCTCGCGGCGCAGGGCGTCACGAATCTGCGTGTGCTCGCCATTTCCGAATCCAGCACGTTGAAGCGCTCGGTGACCCCGGCCGTGGTCCTGCGGCCCAATCACATCGACGAAACACTGTGGCAGGGGCTCGACTTCCTGCTCGCCGAAATGGCGAAGCGCGACATGAAGGCCGTGCTTTATCTCAACAACTTCTGGCAGTGGTCGGGCGGCATGTCGCAGTACGTGGCGTGGTTCAACGGCAAGCCGGTCGTGGATCCGGACGTGACCGGCAACTGGAACGAGTTCATGGACAACTCCGCCGCGTTTTACCGCGAACCGAAGGCGCAGTCGGCGTTCCGCTTTGCCGTCAAACAACTCATCACGCGCAAGAACTCGGTGAACGGGCGCGACTACGCCGGGGATCCCACGATCATGTCCTGGCAGCTCGCCAACGAGCCTCGTCCGGGTAGCGATGCCAACGCCGCTCCGTACTTCGACGTGTTCGTGAAGTGGATCGACGAGACCGCGGGCTACATCAAGGCGCTTGCGCCCCGGCAGCTCGTGAGCACAGGCAATGAAGGGTGGATGGGGACGGGTGGAAGCCGCGACCTGTTCGTGAAGTCACATGCCACGCAGAACGTGGACTACCTGACCTTCCACATGTGGGCGCCCAACTGGGGCTGGTTCGACCCGAAGAATGCAGCGGCCACGTATGACGGCGCATGGGTGAAGATGAAGGACTACCTCGACTGGCACATCGATGCGGCTAACAAGATGGGCAAACCCATCGTGCTCGAGGAATTCGGCATCAATCGCGACGAGGGCTCCTATCAGCCCGCCGCCACCACGGTGTATCGCGACAGGTTCTACACGGCGATCTTCGGGCTGCTGGCACGCCGCGCCGCGGCCCACGATGCCATCGCGGGTTCGAACTTCTGGGCCTGGGGCGGCGCGGGCCGCGCCGGGAATGCGGATTTCATGTGGAAAGCGGGCGACAGCTTCGTCGGAGATCCCCCGCAGGAACCGCAAGGCCTTTACTGCGTGTTCGACTCAGACGTGTCGACGATGAACATCATCGCGGCGCATGCGCGGCAGATGAGCGGGATTCGCTAGCCGCACCGGCTTTCGACGTCCATCGATCGATCATCGTGCGGAGCGCGGCCAGCGAAAACGGTTTGGCCAGGTAATCGTCCATCCCCGCGGCCACGCAGGCCTCGCGGTCACCAGGCATCGCATTGCCGGTGAGCGCGACGATGGGGATGCGCGCGCCGCCGGTCTCCGCTGCGCGGATTGCGCGCGCGGCGGCGAGGCCATCCATGACCGGCATCTGGCAGTCCATGAGAATCAGGTCCAGGCCCGGATCGGCGGCCGCGGCCAACACGCCTTCCTGTCCGTTCGATGCGGTGGTTACGCGGAAACCCAGCATGTCGAGCATGGCGCGCGCCATTTCCTGGTTCACCGCATTGTCTTCGACCACGAGCGCGCGTCCGCGCGAGCCGGAAGTGGGCAAGGCCCGAATCCGGGTGCTTTGCGCAGTGTCCATCCCAGGCGACGCGACGAGGTCGGCGGTGCACAGGGGCTTCACCAGCACGCGCGTCACGCCGGTGGGTGCGGAGGCGTCTGCATCGGGAGGCATCAGGGCCACCACTTCCACCTGGCGGGGCGCAATGGCGGCACGAAGACCGCTCACCGTGTGTTCGATTTTCGCCGCGGCGCTGGCGTCGATGACGATGCGCACGCGCGTCACACGCGACGAGAAATCCGGCAACACCTCCGCCGCATTGCCGGGCGAGTCGACGCTGATGACGTGTGAACATTCGGCCGAGATTGTGTCGCAAACGGCACTGCGAATGATGGGATGCAGGCCAATGACGATGGCGCCCATGTCTGCGGCGGGCGAGACGGGCGGTAGTTCGAGCGGCTCCACGCCCATGGGGATGCGGAAAGAGAAGCGGCTGCCGCGGCCCAACTCGCTGCTGAGCTCCATGCTTCCGCGCATGAGCTCGACGAGCTGGCGGCTGATGGCGAGGCCCAGGCCCGTGCCGCCGAATTTACGCGTGACGCTGTCGTCGGCCTGCTCGAAGGCATCGAAGATGCGTCGCTGCTCATCGGCTGCGATTCCAGGGCCCGTGTCCGTCACCGAAAACTCGATCATGGCGGGCTCGTCGCCCGCGGGTATCGCGTTTACGGACAACAGCACGGCGCCCGAATCGGTGAACTTGACTGCATTGTTCACCAGGTTGCCGAGCACCTGGCGCAGGCGGATCGCATCGCCATGCACGGTGGCAGGCACGCCGGGTGCGATGTGTGCGGCGATCTCGACTCCCTTGTCATAGGCACGCGCACCAAACAGGCCCACAACCTGTTCGAGTTCGCGCCGCAGCTCGAACGGACCCGTGGAGAGTGTGAGCTTGCCGGCTTCGACCTTGGACAGGTCGAGCACATCGTTGATGAGCGTGATCAGCGCTTCCGCCGACGTCTTGAGCGTGCGCACGAAGCGGCGCTGCTTGGCATCGAGCGCCGTGTTCTCGAGTAGTGAGGCCATGCCCACGACGCCGTTCAGTGGCGTTCGCAGCTCATGGCTCATGTTGGCGAGAAAGCGCGACTTCGCCTGCACGGCGGCCTCGGCGGCGACGCGCGCCTTCTCCTGGATGTCCACCGTGCGCTTCTGTTCGGAGATGTCGGTCAGCACGGACGCGATGCCGGTGATGGTGCCGTCCTCGGCCATCAGCGGAGTCTTGGCGACGATGACATTGAAAATCGTGCCGTCCACGCCCTTCAACGAGGTCTGGTACCGCAGGGATTTCCGCTCGGCGAGAATCTTGTCGTCGGTTTCGCGGTGGTTCGGAAGGGGAAGCCGCCCTGAGTATTCGTCGAGCGGCTTGCCGATGATTTCCTGCCTCGGAATGCCGGTCATCTTCTCGAACGCTTCGTTCACGAGCGTCACTCGGCGCTCGGCGTCACGCAGGATCACGGGCAGCGGCAACGTTTCGAGCAAAGTGCGCAAGACTCGTAGCGCGTTGGACAACGCGCGCTCGAGTTGTTTGCGCTCGGTGATGTTGGCGTTCGTGCCCGTCATGCGCGTGACGCGGCCCTGCGCATCGCGGCTGCTCACGCCGCCCGCGCTCTCCATCCAGACCCAGCGCCCGTCGGCGTGGCGCATGCGATGCTGAAGCTGGAAAAGCGGCGCCTCGCCGCGAACGGCGGCGGCAAGGGAGTCGCGGAACATTTCCAGATCGTCGGGCGACAAGAGCGCTCGAAGCTCCGAGATAGGCAGCGTCTGGTCGTCCCGGTCCAGGCCGAGAAATTCGAAGTAGGCGCGATCCACGAAAATACTGTCGGTGGTGAGATCCCATTCCCACAACGCCAGGTTCGAAGCCTTGAGCGCCACTCTCATGCGCGCATCGGCGTGCGCGGCCTGGCTGTTGCGGGCGCTGTCGACCAGCGCCAGGGTGCCCTTGCGCAGCACTTCCGCGTCGACGGCTTCCCCGGCGCGCAGTTTGGCCACGAGGCCATCGAACTCCGCTTCGGAGCCGAGGCCGAATGCCGCCGCGAGCTGTTTCTTGAAATCGGGGTTCACCTGATACACGCGCGCAAGACGCGACCTCGGACGCTCCACTGCTGCCAATGATCTCGGCAGAAGGGCAGATTACTGTGGTTTGCAGGCGCCGGACATCGGGCTTGTCCCGGCCGGAGTGTGTATCCGATCACACTGCCGGCCGGTTTATGGTCATTCGACTTTGAAGGCGATGACCGAGTTCTTGAAAAAGGTGGGAACGTAGACCGTCTTCGTTGACGGATCCCAGCCGATGTCGGCGGTGCTGGTTTGCACGGCCTTGCCGTCGAACAGGAGTTCTTTCGATCCATCGCCGTTCACGTACCAGACCGCGCCGCTCCACACGGAAATGATGAAGTCGGAGTCCTTCACGTTCTCGAGGCCGTCGACGCCGCCGGGCATGCCGTCGGCGAGCACCTTCAGTGATTTGTCCGGCTCGACGCGGTTGAGGCTGTTGTCGTCGAGCACGTAGAGCGTGCCGCCGTGGACTAACAACCCGTTCGGGCCTTTGAGCACGGTTTCATCCAGGTATACGGAGGCCTTGCCGTCCTTCACGGCGTACACCTTTTTGCCTTTCGAGTCGGAGACGTACAGCGTGCCCTTGCCGTCGGAGACCAGGTCGTTGAGTTGCACGCCTTCGGGGATGGCGATCTTTTCCTTGACCTTGCCCTTCTTGATGTCGATGACCGCGATGCCGCCGGCGTCCGCCGCGTACAGCCATTTGCCATCATCCGAGAGCGCGAGGCCTTTCGGGCAATCGAGGCCGGTGACCCATTCGGCGGCTATGACCTTGCCGTCGAGCCCGACCTTGGCGATGGACCCCCTGCCGTCGGCTTCCCAAGGCTGGCCGTCGATGTTGGAGACGTACAGCACTTTGCGCTTCGCATCGAGGCGCACGCTTTCGGGCACCTTGAGCGTCGCTTCGGATTCCCAAACCTTCGTGAGTTTGTGAGGGGTCTGGGCCTGCGCGGTGGCGAGTCCCATCGCCATGAACACAGCCGTGGTCGTTGCGAACGTCTTCTTCATGGGCGGCATCCTTGGTGGAAGGGTTCTGGATGAAAGGGACGCAAAGTATAGAGCCGCGTTATGCTCACCGCATGCCCGTGAATACTTTGTTTGCCACGCGTGTCTACACCAAAAGTCTTAGGCGAGGCGCGTCCGACCCGCTGAATGCGCGGCTCCTGCGCGAATGTCGCCAGCTCAGCGTCGAGGACGGGGCGGGGCTGCGTTGGTCCGCGGCTAACTATCCAGGCGGCTATACCTCCTACAGTTCGCTCTCTCGCATGCATCAGATGTCGCCGACATTCGCGGCGCTCGAGAAGCGTATCGACGCGCATGTCCGCACATTCGCGCGCATGCTCGACTTCGACCTCGCGGGGCGCAGGCTGTCGATGACGGACTGCTGGGTGAACGTGATGACGCGGCAGGTGGTGCACGGCCTGCATCTGCATCCGCTCGCGACCATCAGCGGCACTTACTACGTGCGCACGCCCCGCGGTTGTTCGGGGCTCAAGTTCGAAGATCCGCGGCTCGATCGCTTCATGGCGTCGCCGCCGCGCAAGGCGCGGGCGCGCCGCGAAAATCAGTTGTGGGTGACCGTGCCTGCGGAGCAGGGCAAGGTGGTGTTGTTCGAGAGCTGGCTGCGCCACGAGGTGGCGCCGAATCCCACCGAGGCAGAGCGCATTTCGATCAGCTTCAACTACTCCTGGTTCTGAAAAAGGGGACAGATCTATTTTCTGGACAGAAAATAGATCTGTCCCCTTTTTCACCCGAACACCTGGTGCAGTGCCCGGCTCCACGCCGGGAAGTCAGTGAGGCCTACGAAGATGAGCCCGGTGAGCGCGCCATCGAGATGCGCGTCGTGGTTGATGTTGTCGCGCTTGTGCTTCGACGCCCAGACGCTGTACGCG
>Ga0164241_10006337_pt1 | contig 10829 bp, 7 predicted proteins | sample OricomyardsoilBY_FD_108780 | JGI IMG/M metagenome (GOLD analysis project Ga0164241, IMG submission 108780) | Backyard soil microbial communities from Emeryville, California, USA - Original compost - Back yard soil (BY) | ecosystem: Environmental > Terrestrial > Soil > Unclassified | place: USA... | reverse complement strand
CGTCCGGGTGATCGGAGGAGATGCCAAGGTGAACTTCAGCAACCTCGGCAATATCGCCCCGCGCTTTTCGTCACCTGGTTCTGAAGCGGGCACCAAGGGCTACGATAACGGCGTGGTGTATGCGGATAGTCTGCGAGTTGCTGAAATTAATAATGCAAATGACACGGGCAAGGATACGGATCCCTTAACCAAGTACGTCAGCACGACGGTTACGAAGGCTGACGCCGATGCGAACGGGAAAATCTTCACGACGACTACCACCAAGACGCGCGTGGGCTTGGGGGGCGGGCGATATCAAGTAGTCCAGAATGTGAAGGTACAGGATACCACCGATACTACTGCTGCTCCCATCGACGTCTCCTCGACGCAGACTATTCTGGAGGACGACATCAGTTACGATTCCAACTACACCCGCAGCTGGGCATACAATTCCGCCGAGCAGGCCGATGCCGGCGCTGGCACGGTGGATATGAGCATTTACAGTGTGACGCCGTCGTCCGCCGAGGCTCAGGCGGAAAGCGAGAAAACCCCCGGCGTGGAGCTCCAATTTGCCCACGTCATCAAACGCTACAAACGCTTCGAATGGGGCCTGAATTTTTCAGCGGGCGCATCCAATATCAACGCGAAGACCCGCCAGCAGATCCGCGCGAACCTGGTCACGACGACGGATCGTTATTCTCTCAGAGCCGGCTCGTCACCGCTCACGCCGACGAACGGCTATTCCTCGGACAGTGATTTAACCACCATCACGGCGACCTCGGTCGTCACGGGTTCAGCCACTGCCGCAGATTACCAATACGGATACGAGAATGACCACGCGCTCGGCACCGGGTTCACCCGTATCCGCGATGGCGAGGTCACGCAGGACGGCGCTTTGGTCTCCGGTTACTGGCAGATCAAAGGCGCCTATTACATGCTCCGCTTCGGACCGGTCGTGCGCGTCCCGATCGCGAAGAAGTGGACCGTGTCGGCGAGTGTGGGCGGCGCGGCGGCGTTCGTGGGCAGCCGTTTTATCGCCGACGAATACATCGAATTGGACGACGTCGTCGGCATCCTCCGGACGCAGGCGAGCAACGACAAAAAGAAATTCGTGGGCGGCTACTACGGCGATTTCAATGTCGAGCGCTGGCTCACTGTGCGGACCGGTTTCTTTGCCGGCTATAGCATCGAACATCTCGGTAAATACACGCACGAGCTGAACGGCCGTAAGGCGGACGTCGATCTGGGCAACAGCACCGGTTTCCGCTTTGGCATCATCACGCGTTTCTAAACGCGACGCGCGACGCCGGCATTTACCGGTCTCTTTCCTAAGCCGCCGCGACGAAAGTCCGGCGGCTTTTGTGTCGATACATGCGTTATGCCGCATCGCGGACATAGTCATCTCGACCGTCATGGCCGGCCTTTGCCGCCCAGTTGTTCGCTCCGGCAATCGCCGGAGACGCTGGCTGCGTTCGCGCTTGCAGCCGCCTTTGCCGAGCAATGTTTGAGCGAGGGCCGTTTGCTCAACTCTCACGAAGCCATGGCGCTGGCGGGCGGAGAAGCGCGGGGAAAAGAGACGCTGTATTCGATCGCGCGGGCCTTTGCGCAAAGCGAAGACGTCGATCTCGCCGACCTGCTTTGCGACCTGGAGAGGAAATTTCCCGAACAGATTTAGCGCGGCTTCGGTAAACGTGGAGCCGCATCGGAGCGCAGTGACAACGTGCCCGCCAGCGGCCACGCGTTCGCTTTCAGCTCAAGCGCGGCGACATCTATTCACCGCGCTAACGCTCGTTCGCCGCGCGTTCGACGTCGGCCAGCACGTCATCGATCGAGCGCAGGGCTTCGGCCGGGAAGAGGCCGTTGATGCGTGTGATCACCTGCTGAATAATGCCGTCCGGGCACGAAGCGCCGCCGGTAAGCAAGACGCGAAACGGGTTTCCGCCGGTCGGAAATGGATGGATTTCGATCGTGTCGTGATCGTGGCCAATGCGGGGACCCTTTGCCGGAAACACGTAGTGCTCCACCGCGTCGCGCGAGCGAATATTCGCCTCGCTCTGGATAAAAAACGCCTGCCGTCCGAGACGTTGCTCGCACAGGCGGTAAAGCTGGTAGGTGTTCGAGGAATTTTTTCCGCCGATCACGAAGGCGGCGTCGAGCGGTTCAGACAAGGCGCGGCTGAGCGCGTCCTGGTTCACCTGCGTCGCGTAGCAAAGTGTATCCCTTTTTCCACCACCGCCGACGCGCGCGGTTGCCTCGGCTTCGCTGTAGAGCTTCGCATAGACCTCGCGCAGATAGTCGATGATTTCGAGCGTCTCGTTCATGAGCAGCGTGGTCTGGTTCACGATCGCGATGCGTTCGAGATGCTGGTTCACGTCGAAGCCCGGCGTGTATTTGCCGGCGAACTCCGTGTAGAAACGCGCGCGCGCGGCGGGATCGGGACTCGCGATGATTTCGCCGAGGCGGCGCGTTTCCTCCAAGTTGCGCACGATGACGGCATGCGCGTGACGGCGGGCGTTGGAGAACGTGGCCTTCGTTTCTTCGTGCTCGTACTTGCCGTGGATGACGACCGTGTAGCCTTCCTGCCCGAGCGAGCGAGCGGCCTTCCAGACTTTTTCCACGAGCATGCACGTCGCGTCGTATTGATAAACGGGCACGCCTTTCCGCACGAGGCGGCGCTTGTCGTCATCCGTCGCGCCGAAGGCCGGGATGATCACGATATCCTCGGGCGTGAGTGAGTCCCAGAGCGTTTCGCCGGCGTGGCCATCGCCATCACGGGCGACGTCTCCGTTCGGCAAATACGGCGCGCCCTTGTCGGTTTGCAGGTATCGCAAACCGCGACGAAGCAGGTCGTCGTTTACGAAAGGATTATGGATAAGCTCGCTCAGCATGAACACGCGCCTGTCCGGATTTTCCGCGAGCGTTTCGTAGGCGCGCTCGATCGCGTTTTTGACGCCGAGGCAGAAGCCGAAGTGGCTCGGCAGCAGGTATTGCACGGCGCCGAAATCGAGCGCGACCGGAGCGGCGGCGGTGCGTTCGTGGGTGCGCGCGAGCGCCTTGATCGCGGCGCAGAGTTTCGACTGGTAGAGCGCGCTCGCGGCGTCATCGAGCTGGTAAATGCCGCGGTTGCGCGATTTTTCGGTCCGAAATTTATAGATGAAATCGTTTTCGCCGAGGTGGAGGTAGGGCACCTCGATCAGGAACGGATCGATGCTCGCGAGCACCGCGGCCAACAGGGGATCGAGTTTGTCGGGGCGTTTTTCGAGTCCGTCGATCGACACAAACGTGAGTTCGCCAGATGCGACGCCGGCGAGTGGCGCCGGGGATACCTGGGAAAAATAAACGCGCATGCGCCGCTCACCGGCGTCGACCGAATAGTATTCGGCCGGTGGCGTGTGCACGGGGAAATCGGCGGCGAGATTCGCGCGAGCGGTCGCCAGGTTTTCACTGAGATAGGCCAGCTCAGAAAGGTTTTCGCGCCGTCGCACGATGAGTTGGTTGCTCGGATTGAAGGCGAGCACCGTGACGCAATCGGAGGCGTGAGAAACGACGGCTGAGACCATGGAAGGAGCAAGAAACCGCCGGGCGTTCCGAGGGTCAAGCGGCCGGCTTCGCTCGTCGCGTGAGAGGCGAGCGTCGTGGTTTTCGCCGCGTGAGAAGCGGTGCGCGGCCGGTCCGTTCGAAATGGGACTTGCTGGAGGGAATGCGGCGCGGCAAGTAAACCGCTCGGTCTGACGCTGGTTGTCGGGCGAAATTTCCGCTCATGTCCCAAGGTATCGTTTATCTCGTTGGCGCCGGTCCTGGCGATCTCGGTCTCGTCACGTTCCGCGCGAAGGAACTCATCTCGCAGGCCGATGTGCTTGTGTACGATTACCTCGTGCATCCGGAACTCGTGAAGTGGACGCGCGACGACTGCGAAGTCGTGTACGTGGGAAAAAAAGCGGGCTTTCACGCGGTGCCACAGGACGAGATTGAGGCACTGCTCGTAAAACACGCGAAGGACGGCAAACGCGTGGTGCGCCTCAAGGGCGGCGATCCGTTTGTGTTTGGCCGCGGAGGCGAAGAGGCCCGCACGCTGGCGGCGGATGGCATCGCGTTTGAAGTTGTGCCCGGCGTCACCGCAGCACTCGCGGCCGGCGCGTATTCAGGAATCCCGCTCACGCAGCGCAACACGAGTTCGTCGCTGGTGTTTCTCACCGGTCACGAAGATCCGACGAAGCACGAACTGCAGGTCGATTGGCGCGCGTACGGATCACTCAAAAACACCACGCTCGCGATCTACATGGGCATGGGACATCTGAAATTTATCATGACCGAGCTGGTCGCCGGTGGTCTTTCTCCGGATACGCCGGCGGCCGTCGTGCAATGGGCCTCGCTCGGCCGGCAGCGCAGCGTCGCGGGCACGGTTGCGGACATCGCGGAGCGTGTAGAGAAGGCGGCCCTGAAAGCGCCCGCGATCATCTTCGTCGGTGAAGTCGTGCGCGGGCACGAGCAGATCGACTGGTTTGAACGACTGCCGCTTTTCGGACGCCGCGTGGTGATCACGCGCACGCGCGATCAAAACAGTGAGCTGCGCGACAAGCTCGAAACGCTCGGCGCCGAAGTGTTGGAGCTGCCATTGATTTCGATCACGAAGGACGTCGCGCGCGACTCATTCGTGGAGATTTTGGCGGAGCTCGGCATGTACGACTGGATAGTGTTTACGTCGGCGAACGGCGTGCGATTTTTCTTCGAGGATTTTCTCAAAGGGTTTCCCGACATTCGCGCGCTCGGCCTGCTGCGGTTTGCGTGCGTCGGCACGGCGACGGCGCGGGAAATCCAGAAGCATTATATCCGTGTCGAGTGCATGCCGGACACGGCGACGGGCGAATCGCTGGCGGACGCGCTCATCGCGACGGGCAGCATGGACAGCGCGAAGGTGATCGTCGTCACGGGGAATTTGAACCGCGAGACGATGGTCAAGAAGCTCGAAGGCGCGGGTGCGATCGTGGACAAGCTTCCGCTCTACACGACGGCGAAGGTGGATCTCATGAACAATCCCGTCGCCGACGATTTCCGCCAGCACGGTGCCGATGCGATCCTCTTCGCAAGTTCGTCGGCGGCGCAGTCGTTTTATGAACAATCGCCCGCGCTACAGCTGGAGCGCGGCGCGAAAAAACCGCTCGGCGGCAGCATCGGTCCGCAGACAACCGCGACGATGGACGAGCACGAAATGCCCGTGGATTTCGAAGCGAAGAAGCCAAGCCTCGACGCGCTCATCGAGGCGATGGTGGAGAAATTCGCGAAGAAGGAAGCCTGAGCAGCACCTGCACTGGAAATTGCCGCTGAACTTCACGACTCGCCTGTGATTTATCTCGATTACAACGCGACCACACCGCTCCGGCCGGAGGTGTTTGAGGCGATGAAGCCGTTCCTGACCGAGCGTTGGGGAAACCCGTCGAGTAGTTATAGCTTCGGTTCGAAATTAAAGGCGGAGGTGGAGGCGGCACGTCGGGCGGTGGCGAAGCTGGTCAACGCCAGTGCGAGCGAAGTCATTTTCACGGGTTCGGCGACTGAGGCAGACAACACGGCGTTGAATGCCGCGTTGGTCGCGCAACCGGGGAAGCGGCATATCATCACGTCGGCGGTCGAACATTCCGCTGTGCTTAATCACTGCGCGTTTCTGGAGACGCAGGGCGTGCGCGTGACGCGTCTACCGGTGAGCGAAGAGGGATTGCTCGATCTCGCCGCACTCGACGTGGCTTTTGCCGATGACACCGCACTTGTCTCGCTCATGTGGGCGAACAACGAGACCGGCGTGGTTTTTCCCGTGGCCGAAATCGCCTCCCGCTGCCGGGCGCGGGGTGTACCGTTTCACTGCGACGCCGTGCAGGCCGCCGGTAAGCTGACCATCGATCTCAAAAGCACGCCCGTCGATTATCTTTCGCTCAGCGCGCATAAGATCGGGGGGCCGAAAGGTGTCGGTGCGCTGATCGTGCGCAAGGGAGCGCCATTCGTGCCCCATCTACACGGCGGGCATCAGGAGAAGGGGAGGCGAGGCGGCACGGAGAACGTTGCCGGCATCATCGGATTTGGACGTGCCGCCGAACTGGCTTTGGCCGAACTCAAGAGTTACGCCGCACACGTCGCGCCGCTGCGTGATCGGCTGGAGTTGGAACTCATCTCTAGCCTGCCCGGCGTGGAGTGCAATGGGCATCCGGTGGAGCGTCTCGCCAACACGACGAGCCTCACATTTCCGGGCGTAGAGGCGGAAGCGTTGTTGTTGCTGCTGGATCAAGCGGGGATTTGCGCGAGTGCGGGCTCGGCATGTCTGGCGGACTCCGATGAGCCGTCGCACGTCATTTGTGCGATGAAACCACAGAGCGCAGCGGCCCGGCAGATGATCCGGTTTTCGCTGGGGATTGGGACGACGGCGGCAGATGTGGATGCCGTGGTGGCTGCGGTGGCGACTGCCGTAAAGCGTCTGCGTTGAACGACGTGCGTGCGACCTTCACCGACGATGATCGGTGACTTGGCTACCACTATGCGCGGAGAGAGTCTGGGTTCTGGCGTGCGTCCCAAAAGCGGGCTATCTCTACAATCTGCCGCTCGGAATCGACGCGGTAATAAATCACGATCCATGGTCTGTGCGCGAGCCGTCGCACGCCTTGCCGGTCACGTACTGGCGCGCCGAGGTGGGGATGTGCACCGAGCATGAGGGCGCGATCTACCAAGGAGTTTCCGAGCCGGGCGGCGGCTTCGGAAGTATTTGTAGCGACGAACGCCACAATCGCGGCGAGATCGCGATTGGACTGCGCGGAGAAAATTACCGCGCAACCCATGTGCGGATATTTTCCCGGACTTGGGCAGCGGTCAGCGTGGGTTCGGTACGAAGTGAGCGCAGCCCCGCGTCGATGGCAGCGAGCTGTTCGGGGGTTTCGTCGGGTAACAGGCGGGTGGCGATCCAGTCGGCCACTTCTCGCATCTGTTCGGGGCTGAACTTCTCCAGGGCTTTTTCGACCTCGGTCACAGTGCTCATGGTCGGTACCATGTGAGCAGATCGCGCCCTGGCAACTTTCGGTTGTAGGCGCAGGGCTTCACGCGCCGCGATCATGCCGCCGACGCAGATTTGCAAAAACGTCGTCGGCCGGGATGCAGCGCACCTGACTGCTATCGATTTCTGCCATGCGTCGATCAATCTCCTCGGCCCAAGCCTGGTCGTTTCCGGAATCGAAACAGCGTGGGGTGAATTCGGTATCTCCACTCATAAAACTATTTCGCCGTATTGAGGGTAGTAGCGATAGACGGATGCAAACTTGCTAATGTCGGCGTCTCCCAGCCCTGTCGTGTTGTGAATTTTGTCGATGGTTGTAGAACTGACTGGAGGCCCATCTGGCAGGCACGCGTTTAAGTGGCGAATTTCTTTCGGCGTCAGTTTTGGGGCTTCAATCACTAGTGGGGTATCACCGCTTTTGAACATCGCTCCGGACATTCCGCAACTATCAGCTAATTTTGAATCGCCGTCTGAGTGCAGGAGCCAGCCCACCGTAAGCATCGGCGCGCCGTCGGAATAGCGGAAATGGAAAATCTGCTTCGCAAACATGGTATCTGGTCGCACGTCAGACCGACCATTGCGTTTGGTTAATTGCTCAGTCAGCGCGGCGGTCAGCACCCTCCAGCAAACTGAACCATAGTTTTTCCCTCGAAGTTCATCGCCCTCCAGTCCCGCAGGCATGAATGCGCTGCCCGTTTGATCTTCGAAGCTTTTGAGACGCCACGCATTTTGCTGCTCTACAGTAGTCAAATCATGAGGCGGGCGCCCGGCCTCTACGTTGATAGAAACCACGACCACGCTTCCCGAGGCAGCTTTCTGTGCGACAGTCTGCAAATCAGAAAGGACGGAGGGCGCCAGCTTACCGTCATAATCGAGCCAAACAATCGAGCGTTGCCCCCAATCGAGTAGATTCAACACATCGCTGGATTCGCCAAACTCGATCTTTACGCAGCGGAACGGGCGATTGAACTCGAAGCGCTTCTCGTAGTGTTTCTCGCGTTCGATGCTCACCATTTCATGAATGCCGAGCGAGTTGTGGAAAAGATGGAAATCGGAGAAGTATACCGACCCCATCCCTATGTAACGATAGGTTGACAGCGGCCAGCCCAACTCAAGGCGGCGAAATGCCTCCGCCATCATTTTCCTTTCGACCGACTTTGCAGGTCGGACCGAATAGTCGATTTCGCGAAAACTGGCCATCATTCCTTCCCCAGTTCGTATTCCCGGTAGTACTCGAACGTACGCAAGCCTACGTCGGTGAAACTTCTCGCGCCCAACGCGACTTTCACCTCCTCGACCTCGTCTGCCGGTTTGCTGTATTGGATTTTTTGCATTCGTGGGCCCGTTATTTGAGAGGGGCGGGGTGCTACAAAAGTCGCGGTTGCTGCAAGAGATGGCAGCTGGGATGGCGTCGCAGTCTTCCATGCCTTTTCGAGTGTCGACACGGTTCTATCTCCGGCGGCAACTTCGGCGCGTTCGTTCGTCATTTCACGAAGGAACTTCAGCACCGGTTTTGCTATTTGAATCATCTCCTCGCGAACCGCACGGAATAACCAGGAATCTGCATCGACCCCGGTTTTGGTCGTGGTCCACGGAAGCTTTGCTGCGTCTTCACAGTCAAAAAACACATACCCTCGAAAAAATGCGAAGTCGGGGTGGTATTTAGGCATAGTGGTTCCTTCGCCTTCACCCCAGCCAGTAAGAACTGATTGATCGGCTCGAACGACCATCCGGCCGTTGCAGAAGATATACCACCCACCGTCATCTTTCTCGCGCTGGGAAACACCGACATAGATCCGTGTTTTTACGGGATGCGCGTCATTTTCGTAAAAGGTTCGCTCGACATATGCGGGTATAATCTCCGATGACCTCAACAGGTCCAACGGGTGGTGAGATAGGTGTAAGCCGTTGAGAGAAATTTCCAGTCCTTTAGCTAATACCAGTGCATGGCCTTCGGAGATCCCCTGTTGCAACTCCCGGGTAAAGCTATTCTGCGAAAATGAGGATTTGGGTTCGTCCAGTAGTCTGGTGACGGAAATACGGGTGCCAACTTCGGCGGCGGGAACCTCAATGTTTTCTTCTATGCTCTTGAACTCGAAGTGCCACGACTCCGTATCCCCTGGCTGGTTCAGCCAATCATCTACGTCCACAGCCATCTCGAAGCGACTCGTCGATGTGTTTGAACGCACACTGAAGTAGCGACCAAGTTTGAAAAACGTGCGCTTCATCCCAACGCCAAACTGGCCCACGGAACTCGCTGTGGTATTTGGAGCGTTCTTGGGACGTCCAAAACGAAATGCGTAGTCCCGAGCAATATCTACAGGGATACCACCGCAGTTGTCTTCAATTCGGAATTCATCAGCAGAAAATTGAATCGATACTCGAAGCCCTGAATAGTTGTCATCTGGCTTTAGCCTTCGCGCTCCATCCACCGAGTTGTCCACGAGATCAAGAATCGCCCTAGTAATCAGGACGTCGCGGGTCAGCATATGGATGAAAAACTCTTTGGTAGGAGAGGCTTTTATGGTCGTGTTGCTCATGGGGTTTTTCCTCCGTCCCGGTGATATTGCCGGGCATTCCCTATTTTGAGTTTGCCGCCGAGTTTTACGGCGGCTTCGCCTTTTTGGAGGTCGCGGGTGATAGCACTGCCGAGGACTCGTTTTTGGCCGGCGGTAGTTAGCGTTTGCGGCGTCAGGTGGATCCCGCATTCGGCGAGTTCGGCGAAATCCACGGCTTTGTCGCCGCGGGTTTCAAAGGAGTCGGCGTCTTGCGAGGCGAGCCAGACCGGGAATCCCCAGGAGCGGCCTTGGCGCGCGAGTGAGCCGAGGAGGCCGATCTTGCCTTCTTTGGGGAGCAGCAGGTGGGCCTCATCCACGAAGAGCACCATCTTGAGCGGCTGGATGCCGTCTTTGGGCGAGAGCTGGTTGTTCAGGCGCTTCATCAGGAGGTTCAGGATGAGCGCGACGGCGAGGGACTTGGTGTTGTCGTCGTTGTTGAACTGCTTGAAGTCGATGACCAGCGAGCGGGCCAGCCATTGCTCCAGCGGGATGGCAGTGTCGGCGGTGGCGAAGAGGTTGACGTCGCAGATGCGTTTGAGCGTCTCGCGGTGAACGCCGTTCGCGTCGCGGCTTTCGAGTTCGAGCAGCCAGTTGGTGAAGTCAGGGCGCTCCATAGCTTGAAACGAGTCCTGGAGCTGGCCGACTTGGACTGCGCCGAGTTGCGGGACGAAGGCACCGAAGAGAGACGCAATTTCATAGGCGCTTTGGGCGTTGATGGCGTCGTTGCCGTCGCGCCAGAGTGGATTGATGGGCAACTCTTCGCGAATCAGGCGGACGTAGCTCGCGCCGGTTTGCGTGAGAAACTTCGTGCGGGTTTCGCGCTGGCGCGGGTTGTTGGGATCGTCCTCCAACTCGCCTTTGAGATCGAAGAAGACGAAGCGCACGCCCTGGCCGGAGAGTTGGGCGAGGAGGTCGAGCACGAGCTGGCTCTTGCCGGAGCCGGGCGCGCCGGAAACGACGAGGATGCCGTTCTTGGTGCCGGGGCCGTTCATGCTCCACGGTTCGCCATCGGCAATGAGTTTGAGCTTCACCTCGGTCTCGACGACCGGCAGCGGAGTGACGGCCTGCACAGGTGTGCCGTGTTGAGCGGCGAGGGTGGCGGCGACGGCGGTGCGGGAGACGTGCGAGCGGCGGAGGAGCTCGGCGATGAAGCGGCCCTGGTCGCGGCCGGTCTCCTCTTCCCAAATACGTTTCATCAACTGGCAGCCCCATTCGAGGGCGCGGCGGAGTTCCTGGCTGCGCTGAGAGTCGGAAAGCGCGCG
>Ga0164241_10006336_pt1 | contig 10829 bp, 6 predicted proteins | sample OricomyardsoilBY_FD_108780 | JGI IMG/M metagenome (GOLD analysis project Ga0164241, IMG submission 108780) | Backyard soil microbial communities from Emeryville, California, USA - Original compost - Back yard soil (BY) | ecosystem: Environmental > Terrestrial > Soil > Unclassified | place: USA... | reverse complement strand
TGCCACTGGGATCCCTGATCCGTAAACGCGGTGAGCAGCTTGCCGCTGCAGTTCGCGCGCACGATCCGCGCCCCGACGTCACGTTTGTCGACAATTGGGCCGATCAGACGCTCGAGGACGTCCGGTATTGGTCGGCCGACAAACTGCACCTGGGCCCACTCGGTCACGTTCGCGTTGCAAGCAATGTGCTCACTGCTCTGGATGTGCCGGTGCCGGCCGAATGGGGCGTCGCAGAGATCGCAGACGAGCCTGCTGGTGCCCGCGCACGCAATTCGGCGGCGTATTACCGTCGATACGTGCTGCCATGGATTGGTCGCCGACTGACGAGGCGGTCGTCCGGTGATGGGCGCACGGCGAAGATCCCCACCCTGCAGCCGGTCGACCCGCGGGCCGTGGTGTTCTAAGCCGGGCCGGTGCATCATGCTGTTCCGAGATCGGCTCGACGCAGGCCGGCGACTTGCGCCCCTGCTGAACGAGTTGCGCGGAACCGATGCGGTCGTACTTGGAATTCCACGCGGCGGCGTGCCTGTTGCGTTCGTCGTCGCAGACGCGTTGGGTATGCCCCTTGACGTCGTCATCGTCCGCAAGCTCGGTGTGCCGTGGCACCAGGAATTGGCGATGGGCGCGATCGGCGACGGCGCACGGGTCCTGGACGCCGAAACCGTGCGCGACCTGGGCATCACAGCGCAGCAGCTGGATGCTGTCGAGCAACGAGAACAGGATGAACTCGCCAAACGAGCACGGCGGTTTCGTGCCGAACGCGGCCCGTTGCAGCTCATCGGACGCACCGCGATCATCGTGGACGACGGCATCGCCACCGGCTCGACGGCGCGAGCAGCGTGTCAGGTTGCACGAGCGCGCGGCGCCGAACGCATCATTCTGGCGGCACCTGTCGCACCGCCCGACTGGTCACCTGAGCCTGGCGTCGACGCAGACGAACTGATCTGCGTCGAACGCCCGTCCCCGTTTTTCGCGGTCGGGCAGTGGTACGAGGACTTTACTCAGACCAGCGACCGAGAGGTTGTCGCGTTGCTTGCCCGCAGCACCGACCGCCGGCAGTGAAGCTGCGGTCGCCAGCTTCCTCGGCGCTGGCGTCTGGGGATCGCTGCGCCATCCCCAGAGCTCGGGCGCGCTACTTGATCGCCGCGTACGCGGGCGCAGCGGCGTTGTGCGCGTCGCCGACGACGTGCACACGCACGTCATTCGTGGAACCGGAGATTCCGGGAGGCGAACCGGAGATCACCACGACCTTGTCACCGACGTCGGCCAGCTTGTGACCCAACAGGATGTCGTCAACCTGACCGAACATCTGATCCGTGTGTGTGACGTGGTCGACGAGGAACGACTCGATCCCCCAGGTCAACGCCAGCCGGCGCAGGATCGCAGGCTCCGGCGTGAACGCCTTCATCGGAATGTTCGACCGCAACCGCGCCATCCGTCTGGCCGAATCGCCCGACTCGGTGAAGACGCACAAGAATTTGGCTTCAACAAAGGCGGCGACCTCTGCGGCGACCAGGGTGATCGCACCGCCCTGAGTACGGGGCTTGGTGCCGAGCGGAAGAATGCGATCCAGTCCGTGCTCCTCGGTCGACTCAACGATGCGAGCCATCGTCTGCACGGTGATCACCGGGTACTCACCGACGCTTGTCTCGCCGCTGAGCATGACCGCATCCGTGCCGTCGAGCACTGCGTTGGCCACGTCGGAGGTTTCGGCTCGCGTTGGGATCGGACTGGAGATCATCGATTCGAGCATCTGCGTGGCCACGATCACGGGCTTCGCCATGCGGCGGGCGATTTCCACCGCCTGCTTCTGCACGATCGGCACCGCTTCCAACGGAAGTTCGACCCCGAGATCACCGCGGGCGACCATGATCGCATCGAACGCGTCGACGATTTCCTCGAGTGCTTCCACGGCCTGCGGCTTCTCGATCTTGGCGATCACCGGTACGCGGCGACCCTCTTCTGCCATGATCTCGTGCACACGTACGATGTCGACGGCGTTGCGCACGAACGAGAGCGCGATGAAGTCCGCGCCGAGTTTCAAACCCCAACGCAGGTCTGCCTCGTCTTTTTCGCTGAGGGCCGGTACGTTCACGGCGACGCCCGGAAGGTTGATCCCCTTGTTGTTGGAGACGGGACCGGCAACGATGACCTCGGTCGTGACGACCGTACCGTCGGTGTCGGTCACCTTCACCTTGACCTTGCCGTCATCGATCAACAGGAAGTCGCCCGGTTTGACGTCGTCGGGCAATCCCTTGAACGTCGTGCTAGAGAGCTCCTTGGTACCCAGGACGTCCTCGGTGGTGATCTTGAAAATGTCGCCTTCAGCCAGTTCGTACGGGCCGCCTTCGAACTTGCCAAGGCGAATCTTCGGCCCTTGCAAGTCGACCATGACAGCGACAGCGCGACCGGCGTCATCCGCCGCTTGACGCACGTTGGCGTAGACCGCCTCGTGTACGTCATATGTGCCGTGGCTCAGGTTCATCCGGGCAACGTCCACACCCGCGTCGATAATCGCGCGAATGTCTTCATAGCTGGATGTCGCCGGCCCCAGTGTCGCGACGATCTTTGCCCGTCTCATACTGTGTGTACTCCGTGTTTCTGCGCGTCACGCGCGTTAGTGCTAGGCGTCTGGGCGCGTGTCGCACGCCGCGGGGTAAGCCTAGATTGTGATGCCGCGGTCGGTTGGCTTGACCGGGGACGGAAGAGAAGTCTCCCCTTCAAGATACCGGTCAACGGCTGCCGCCGCCGCACGACCCTCTGCGATGGCCCACACGATGAGAGACTGACCGCGGCCGGCGTCGCCGGCGACGAACACGCCTGGCTGGTCGGTTTGGTAGTCACCATCGCGGGCAACGTTCGTGCTGTTGTCGGTGCCGATGCCGAGCTGGTCGGTGAGATCGGCGGACTCCGGACCGGTGAACCCAAGGGCAAGCAGCACGAGGTCGGCTGGAATCTCGCGCTCGGTGCCGGCCTTCGGCACGCGCCGTCCGTCGAGGTATTCGGTTTCGGCAACGCGGATGGCGCGCACCTCACCGAACTCGTTCGAAAGGAACTCCACGGTCGACGCGAGGTATTCACGTCGACCACCCTCTTCGTGTGCGCTCGAGACTTCGAACAGCGTGGGCGTGGTCGGCCACGGCTGGTGCGGCGGGCGCTCCTCGGGCGGTTGCACACCGATGGCAAGGTTGGTGACGGATGCCGCGCCCTGGCGGTGAGCCGTGCCGATGCAGTCGGCACCGGTGTCTCCACCCCCAAGGATGACGACGTGCTTGCCTTCAGCGGTGATCTGACCGTCAACGGTGTCGCCGGCGCCGACCTTGTTTTGCTGCACCAGGTATTCCATGGCGAAGTGAACGCCGGGCAGGTCGCGTCCCGGGATCGGCAGGTCCCTGGGCACCGCAGCGCCGGTTGCGACCACAACGGCGTCGTACCGGGCGCGCAGGTCGTCCCAGCTGATGTCGACGCCGATGTTGACGCCGGCGCGGAATCGGGTGCCCTCTGCCATCATCTGGGTCAGGCGCGACTCGATGCTCTTCTTCTCGAGTTTGAAATCGGGGATCCCGTAGCGCAACAGTCCGCCGATGCGGTCGTCGCGCTCGTACACCGCGACGGTGTGGCCGGCTCGCGTGAGTTGCTGAGCAACGGCGAGCCCGGCGGGGCCAGACCCGACGACGGCAACCGTCTTCCCTGTGAGGCGCTGCGGCGGCTGGGGTTGTACCCATCCGTTGGCCCATGCGTCGTCGATGATGGTCGCTTCCACCTGCTTGATGGTCACCGGCGGCTGGTTGATGCCGAGCACGCACGACGACTCGCACGGCGCGGGGCACAGCCGACCGGTGAACTCGGGGAAGTTGTTCGTCGCGTGCAGGCGCTCGGATGCCAACCGGCCTTCGCCGCGCCACATGAGGTCGTTCCACTCCGGGATCAGGTTGCCCAGCGGGCAGCCTTGGTGGCAGAACGGCACGCCACAGTCCATGCATCGTCCGGCTTGCCTGCGCAGCTGGGCGGGGTCGCCCGGTTCGTAGACTTCTTTCCAGTCCATCAATCGCACAGCGACGGGGCGGCGCTTGGGCAGCTCCCGTTCTGTGGTCTTCAGGAAGCCCTTTGGATCAGCCACCTGTCACCTCCAAGATCCGGTTCCACACGACATCGCCATCGGGGTCGAGCCCCTCGTCTGCCGCGCTCTGCCTGGTGGAGAGCACGGCTGCGAAATCGCGTGGAAGCACCTTCACGAACTCATGCACCGTCGCGTCGAAATCGTTCAACATCGCGCTGGCAACGACGGAGTCGGTCTTTTCCACGTGGAGCGTCAACAGCGACCTGAGAAGCTCGACGTCGGCGCGATCCAGCGCGTGCAGCTGAAGCTCACCGCTGGCGAGAGCATCCGCGTTGACGCGTTTGCTATGCAATTTGTGGACATACGCGGTGCCGCCAGACATGCCCGCACCGAGGTTGCGACCGGTCGAGCCGAGGATGACCGCGGTACCGCCGGTCATGTACTCCAACGCGTGGTCTCCAACACCTTCGACGACCGCGGTCGCGCCGGAGTTGCGCACGAGGAAACGCTCGCCGACAATGCCGCGGATAAAAATCGTTCCGCTGGTCGCGCCATAACCAATGACGTTGCCGGCGATCACGTTGCGTTCGGCCGGGAACACCGCCGTGCGCGGTGGGCGGATCACGATGTCGCCACCGGACAATCCCTTGCCGACGTAATCGTTCGCGTCGCCCTCCAGGCGCAGCGTGATGCCGTGCGGCAGGAATGCGCCCATGGATTGACCGGCGGTTCCGTGCAAGGTCACATCGATGCACTCGGTCGGCAATCCGGCTTCACCGTATCGTGTCGTGTCGACGTGGCCGAGCATCGTCCCGACCGCGCGCTCCGTGTTGCGGATGGGCAGCTCGATGACCACGGGCTCGACGTTCTCAAGCGCAGCCGTGCTCAAGCGAATGAGCTCGTTGTCAAAGTGCTTGTCAAGTTCGTGGTTTTGGGCGCGCGCGTTCTTGCGTGGCTCATCAGCGGCGAACGATCCGCCGCTGAGTACCGGGGCAAGATCAAGGCCCTCCGTTTTCCAGTTCGAGATGGCTTCATCGACGTTCAGCAGTTCGCGGCGTCCGATGATCTCGTCAATCGAACGGAAGCCGAGTTCCGCGAGGTATTCGCGAACTTCTTCTGCAATGAATTCGAAGAAGTTCATGACGAACTCGGGTTTGCCGCTGAATCGACTGCGCAGCACAGGGTTCTGCGTCGCCACACCGACCGGGCACGTGTCGAGATGGCACACGCGCATCATGACGCATCCTGAAACCACCAACGGTGCTGTCGCAAAACCGAATTCCTCTGCGCCAAGAAGCGCGCCGATGATCACATCGCGGCCGGTCTTCAGTTGGCCGTCGACCTGCACGACCACGCGGTCCCGCATCCCGTTCATCATCAGCGTCTGCTGTGTTTCGGCCAGGCCCAGCTCCCACGGCGTACCCGCGTGTTTGAGCGAGTTCAGCGGGCTTGCGCCCGTGCCGCCGTCGTGACCTGACACCAGGATCACGTCGGCCAACGCCTTGGCCGTGCCTGCGGCGACCGCCCCGATACCCGATTCACTCACGAGCTTCACGTGGATCCGCGCGGACGGGTTCGCCCGTTTGAGGTCGTAAATGAGCTGTTTGAGGTCTTCGATCGAGTAGATGTCGTGGTGCGGTGGCGGTGAAATCAAGCCGACACCCGCCGTTGCATGTCGCGTGCGCGCCACCCACGGGTAGACCTTGGCCGGCGGCAGCTGTCCGCCCTCGCCAGGCTTGGCACCCTGCGCGAGCTTGATCTGAATGTCGTCGGCGTTGGTGAGGTACAGACTGGTCACACCGAACCGGCCGGATGCGACCTGCTTGATCGCACTGCGGCGCTCAGGGTCGAGCAGGCGGTCGGTGTCTTCACCGCCCTCCCCCGTGTTCGACTTGCCGCCCAGCCGGTTCATGGCGATCGCCAAGTTCTCGTGGGCCTCTTTCGAGATGGAGCCGTAACTCATCGCTCCCGTTGAGAACCGTTTCACGATGGATGCGACGGACTCGACTTCGTCGATCGGCACGGCGGGCCGGCCGCTGTCGGCAAAGCGGAACATGCCGCGCAGAGTCATCAGCGTTTCTGCCTGTTCGTTGACGGCGCTGGTGTACTGACGGAAGATGTCGAAGCGGCGCGTTCGAGTTGAGTGCTGCAGCTTGAACACGGTTTCCGGGTTGAACAGGTGTGGTGATCCGTCGCGCCGCCACTGGTATTCGCCGCCGGTCGTCAGCCGTTCGTGCGCGGTGACGGCTTCTTCTGCCGGATACGCGCTGGTGTGGCGGGCGAGGTTCTCCGCCGAGATCACGTCGATTCCCACGCCGCCGAGCTTGGAAAGCGTGCCGGTGAAGTACTGGTCGACGAACTCCTGAGACAGCCCGACGGCTTCGAACGTCTGCGCCGCCGCGTAGGACGACACGGTCGAGATGCCCATCTTGGACATGATCTTCAAAACGCCCTTGCCCAGACCCTTGATCAGGTTGGCCACGGCCTTTTCAGCGGTGATGCCGGTGATCATGCCGCTGCGCACCAGGTCTTCGCAGGTTTCCATTGCCAGGTACGGGTTGACGGCGGATGCGCCGTACCCGATCAGCAGCGCGACGTGATGTACCTCGCGCACATCGCCGGCTTCGACGATGAGCCCGACCTTCATCCGGTTCTCAGTCCGGATGAGGTGATGGTGTACACCGGCGAGCATGAGCAGCGACGGGATGGGTGCGAGGTCTTTGTTGGAATCCCGGTCGCTGAGCACGATGAAGTGCGCGCCCGCCTCAATGGCAGCGTCCACCTCATCGCACATGGCAGCGATGCGGCGTTCCATCGCGTCGGGGCCCGCGTCGAAACGGTACAGACCCTTGATGGTCACCGTTGTCGTGCTGGCAACCGTCGATCCGATGGGCGCTGCATCGATGTGTTGAATCTTCGCCAGTTCGTCGTTGTCGATCACCGGGAAATCGAGCACGACTTGGTTGGCATGCTCCGGTGTCGCCGACAGCAGGTTGCGCTCTGGTCCCACGCCCAACTGCAACGAGGTGACGACCGCCTCCCTGATCGAGTCAAGCGGTGGGTTGGTGACCTGCGCGAACTGCTGCGCGAAGTAATCGAACAGCAAGCGAGGACGCTCAGAGAGCACGGCGATTGGCGTGTCGGTGCCCATCGCACCGATCGGCTCAACGCCGGTCAGCGCCATCGGACGCAGCAGCCGGTGCACCTCTTCTTCGGTGTAACCGAACGTGCGTTGACGTCGCGTGACCGATGCAGGGGTGTGAACAATGTGCTCACGTTCCGGCAGGTCTTTGAGGTTGATACGACCGGTTTCGAGCCACTGCCCCCACGGTTCGGCCGCGGCAAGCTCGCTCTTGATCTCGTCGTCTTCGATCAGGCGCCCGGCGACCGTGTCGACCAGGAACATCCGACCAGGACGCAGGCGGCCCTTGCGCACGATCTTTGACGGGTCGATGTCGAGCACGCCGACCTCGCTGCCGAGAACGACGAGCCCGTCGTCGGTGACGACATACCGGCCAGGACGCAAGCCGTTGCGGTCAAGCGTCGCCCCGACGAGCGAACCGTCGGTGAAGATGAGTGCTGCCGGTCCGTCCCACGGCTCCATCAGCATCGAGTGGTACTCATAGAAATCGCGTCGAGCCTGCTCGATTTCGGACTGGTTCTCCCACGCCTCCGGCACCATCATCATGATCGCGTGTGGCAGCGAGCGGCCAGACAGGGTGAGCAACTCCACCACCTCGTCGAACGACGCAGAGTCGCTCGCGCCGGGTGTGACGATCGGCAGCAGCGGCTTCAGGTCGCCCAGCAGCTCGCTTTCCAGTTGCGACTGGCGCGCGCGCATCCAGTTGCGGTTGCCTTGAACCGTGTTGATCTCGCCGTTGTGCGCGATCATCCGAAACGGCTGTGCCAGCGGCCACGACGGGAACGTGTTCGTCGAGTAGCGCGAGTGAACCAGGGCGAGCCGCGACACGAATCGCTCGTCGGACAGGTCAGGGTAGAACGGCTCGAGCTGCAGGGTCGTGACCATGCCCTTGTAGACGAGCGTGCGGCTCGACAGTGACGAGAAATACACCGTCAGTTCGCGTTCGACGCGCTTGCGGAGCCGGAACGTCTGCCGGTCCAACGCGATGCCTGCTACCGGGGTGCCCGACTCGGTCAACCGGGTGCTCGAGACGTACAGTTGCTCGATGGCCGGCATGGCGGCACGCGCGAGCGTTCCGATCTCACCGGGGCGCACGGGAATCTCGCGCCAGCCGAGCACGGTGAGGTCTTCTTCCTGAGCGATGTCGGCAATGCGCTGTTTGATTGCGGCGCGCTCGGCGTCGTCGGTCGGCAGAAACGCGTTGCCGACGGCGTAACGGCCGGCGGACGGGAGTTCAACGCCGCTGACGGCACGGAGGAACTCGTCGGGGATCTGGGTCAGGATGCCTGCACCGTCGCCGGTTCCGGCGTCTGAGCCGACAGCACCGCGGTGCTCGAGGTTGCGAAGGGCATCCAGGGCCGTGTCGATGATGTCGTGACCCGCTGTTCCGCGCAGCGTGGCAACCATAGCGAGCCCACACGCGTCGCGTTCGGCACCAGGGTCATAGAGCCCCTGGGCAGCCGGCACGGTGCTGAAGCGGCTGAAAGCTGACTCGGTCGGAGCCGAGAAGAATGGAACGGGGCTGGAGGCCATGATCTACCGTCCTCACGTCAAGATGGGCGAATGGGACGCCGTCGGCCCGTGAAGGTTAACCGCACCCGCCGGTTGTTATTGTGCAGAAAACGAGCGGGGTCGGGTCAATACAGTGGAGTGGTGGAGGATCGCCTCCGTCAGCGATGGCGTTATTCCAAGAAATTACGAGCCGGATGAGCTTGTGGCTGAGGCTTCGCGTGAATCATGGACCGCGGCGGCGTCATCACCGTGATCCTGGTCGTCCGAATCGCTGTCGACCGATTCTACCTCAGGCTCCGGCTTATGCCATGCACGACCCGGGCGGTACACGCTCATTTCCAGCCCGGGGTGGCGTCTTGTCTGCACGATCAGGATCACGATTCCCAATACAACAGCGCCGAATGCGGCCCACACGTTGCTCTGGATGCCGAGGAATGAATACTCGCTCGGGTCGATCCTGATCGATTCGAGATACGAGCGGCCCAGGCCGTACCAGATGAGATACAGGGCGAAGACCTTACCCCAGCGCAGTGACAACTTGCGCTCGAGGAGCAGGATGACGCCGATCCCGATGAGATTCCAGATGATCTCGTATAAGAACAGCGGTTGGAACAGCGTGCCGGCGGGGAGGCCGGCAGGGAATGCCGCGTTGGTGGATTCGATCTGCAAGCCCCACGGCAGGGTGGTCGGGAGGCCGAACAGTTCGTGGTTGAAGTAGTTACCGAAGCGTCCGAGAACCTGGGCCAGGAGCAGGCCGGGCGCCAGCGCATCCGCAAACGACCAGAATCGAAGGCCGGAGATTCGACACGCGATGAGCGCACCGATGGCGCCGCCGATCAACGAGCCGAAGATGGCGTTGCCACCTTCCCAGATGAACAGCGTCTTCCACAGGTTCGCGCCAGCGAAGAAATAGTCGTGCGGGTGGGTGAACACGTGATAGGCGCGAGCGCCGATGATGCCGAGGGGAACGGCCCACAAAATCACGTCGAGCACGATCCCAGGCTCAGCACCGCGCTTGCTCAAGCGTCGGGACGTCCAGATGGTCGCCGCGATGATTCCGACGAGGATGCAGAGCGCGTAGGTGCGAATATCCCAGTGCCAACCCAGAATCGAAAACTGGAATCCTTGCCAGGACTCAGGCGGGCTCGGAATGCTCAACGGTGACACCAGATGCTTACCCTTCTTGCGGTTGACTGACCCAGCCACATGCTCAGCCGCCGGATGCCAACGACCAACCTAGTCTATTTTGTGATGGACGTACCTTCAGACAGCTCAGCCGCGGTCGCGGCGACGCCGGCCACTCCCCCGTCAGCGAGAGCTTTCACCAGCGCCGAACCGACGATTGCACCGTCCGCGTACGCCAGCACTTCCGCCACCTGTTTGGCACTGGAAATGCCGACTCCGACGCACGCGCTGGTCGCTCCGGCTGTGCGAAGCCGACCGATCAGCGCACGGGCTGCGGCGTCGACATCGGCGCGCGCTCCGGTGATCCCCATGGTTGACACGGCGTAGACGAAGCCGCGGCTGGCTTCGACGGCGGCGCGCAGACGGACGTCGCTGGATGTCGGTGCGGCAAGGAAGATGCGGTCGAGCCCGGTCCGTTCCGACGCGGCAAGCCATTCGGCGGCCTCATCGGGGATCAGATCCGGGGTGATCAAGCCCGCGCCACCGGCAGCCAGGAGCTCGTCGGCGAACCGTTCGACACCGTATTGGGTCACCGGGTTCCAATAGGTCATCATCACCACGGGCACACCGGCCTGCGATGTGATCTCTCGCACCGCCTCAAATCCATGGCGCAGACGAAATCCCCCGGCCAGCGACTGCTGCGTTGCCGCTTGGATGACCGTGCCATCCATGACCGGGTCGGAATACGGAATGCCGAGCTCGATGACGTCAACGCCGTTGGCGGCGAGTGCGACAGCGGCGTCGATGCTACCCGTCAGGTCTGGAAAACCGGCCGGCAGGTAACCGATCAGCGCGCCCTTGCGGTCTGCGCGTGCCGCACGGATCGCCGTGTCGACAGGGCTGGTGTCGCTCACGACTGCACCGCCCCTGCATCGAGCAGGTCGAAGTATCGGCCAGCCGTTTCCATGTCTTTGTCGCCACGACCGCTCA
>Ga0164241_10006335_pt1 | contig 10830 bp, 10 predicted proteins | sample OricomyardsoilBY_FD_108780 | JGI IMG/M metagenome (GOLD analysis project Ga0164241, IMG submission 108780) | Backyard soil microbial communities from Emeryville, California, USA - Original compost - Back yard soil (BY) | ecosystem: Environmental > Terrestrial > Soil > Unclassified | place: USA... | reverse complement strand
CTTCTTGTCTGGCCCGCCCGGGAGAGGGTGGCCGGTGGCTTCGACGGCCGCCTTCATATGGGCTCGCAGCACGTCGCCGATCTGGTCGGCAACCGCTCGTACGTCGGAGTGCCTCCGGGGAAAGGGTACGCGGTCGACACTGAACACCTCGCCATAGACCACGTCGATCCGGCTCCCGGCCGGTGGGAAACCCTCGATGTCACCGTGCGGCAGCCGGGTCCCGAGCAGCGCCACCGGCAGGATCGGCGCACCGGTCACCATGGCCAGATACGCCACGCCACCCCGGATCCGCCCGAAGTCGCCGGCGCCGCGGGTCCCCTCCGGGTAGATGTTCAGCACCCGCCCGTCCCGCAGTACCTGGATCGACTGCCGGACCGCGAGCGTGTCGTACGACGACCTGTCGACGGGGATCTGCCCGAACCGGCGCAGGAACCAGCCCTGCAGGCCGCCGAACACCTCGATCTTGCCGAGCTGGTGCAGCATCCGGGGAGCGACCGCTCCGAGCAGCGGCGCATCCAGCAGGCTGAGGTGGTTCGGCGTCATCAGCACCGGGCCGGCCAGCGGGAACCGGTCCTGGTGGTGGACGGTCAGCTTGTACTTGCGCTCGAAGTACGGCTTGGCGACCTTGCGCACCGGCAACGCCAGCCGATACGGCAACCGGGGTAGATCCGCCGTGCTGGGCAGCTCGCCGTGCAGGTCCTTCTGCCCCGTGACCCCCGCCGTCATGAGGAAAGGCCCCATGACCCCACCGCCGGAGGCGCGGCCATCAGCTCTCTCATGACTCCCGGTCGCGGTGTGCGGCCTCGGCCTCCTTCGCGAGCCTGCTGATCACGTCGATGACCTCCTCCAGGGACAGATGCGTCGAGTCGATGGTGACCGCGCCGTCCGACGCCACCTGGAACTCCGACACGGTCGAGTCGTAGGCGTCCCGGCGGACGATCTGGTCGCGGAGTTCCTCAGCCGTGACCGAGCCTGCGGCCAGCTCGGCGCCGCGGCGCGCCATCCGGGCGTCCTGGTCGGCGGTGAGCAGGACCTTCAGCTCGGAGTCGGTTGCCACCACGGTGGCGATGTCGCGGCCCTCGACCACGATCCCGCCGCTCGGCTGGGCGTCGTCGATGATGGCGCGCTGGCGCCGGATGAGCTCCTTGCGCACGTCCAGGTTGGTGGCGATCTTGGAGACCGTCTCGCTGATCCGCGGCTCCCGGATCGCGTCGGTGACGTCGGAGCCGTCGGCGATGACGAACTGGCGCAACGGGTCGGTGCTGACCTCGAGCCGCAGCTCCCGGGCCCGCTCGGCGACCGCCGCGGTGTCGTCCAGGTCGAGGCCGTGCTCGATGGCCGACCAGGTCACCGCGCGGTAGGTCGCGCCGGTGTCCAGGTAGCGCAACCCCAACCGGCCGGCGACGCCACGCGCGGTGCTCGACTTACCGGAGCCGCTCGGTCCGTCAACAGCGATGATCATGCCCAGAGATTACCCGCGCCCGGGGACAACCCAGGCACCTACCTGTGGACGACCCAGCCCCGCTCGGTCAGTACGTCGACCAACTGGTCCACGGACCCCGGTTTGACCGCCAGCTCGACCTCACCGACCGGGCGGCCGGGGCTGTGGTCGATGCGGAGGTCCTCGACGTTCGCGCCGGACTCGGCGGCGTCGGCGAACAGGCGGGCCAGCTGACCCGGCCGGTCCGGGATCGTGACCAGCACGGTGACGAGATCGATGTGCGGCGAGCCGTGCTTACCCGGCACCCGGACCGCGCCCGACACGCCCTGGCCGAGGATCGAGGTCAGCTCCTCCGCGGCCTCTTCCTTGCCCAGGGCAACGAGCACGCGGTCGAGCTCGCCGCGGATCTGCTCCAGCAGTCCGGTCAGCGCGGTCGAGTTCGCGGACACGATCTGCGTCCACAGCTTGGGGTCGCCGGCAGCGATCCGAGTGACGTCCCGAACCCCTTGACCGGACAGCTGCAGATGCGACGTCGGGGCGTCGGCCAGTGTGCCCGCGGCGAGCGCCGACATCAGGTGCGGCAGGTGTGACACCCGCGCGACCGCGAGGTCATGGTCCTCGACCGACAGCTCGACGGTCCGAGCACCCGACGCCTCAGCCAGGCGACGGACGAGCTCGACCGCCTCCGGGGCACTCGTCGAGTGCGGAGTGATCGCCCACGTCGCACCGTCGAACAAGTCGGCGCGGCCGGCCAACGGACCGTTCCGCTCCGACCCGGCCATCGGGTGGCTCCCGACGTACCGGCTGAGATCGCCGGTGAGCTTGCGCGCGTCGGCCAGCGGCTTGGACTTCACGCTGGCCGCGTCGGTCACGATCGCGTCGGTCTGCTCCAGCTGCTCCGCGATCACCGCGCCGACGTGATCCGGCGGTACGGCGACCACCACGAGCTGTGGCTCGATCTGGACCAGCCGGGATCCCGCCCCGATCCGCTCCGCCATCAGTGCGTTGTCGGGGTTCGCGTCGACGAGCTCCACGACCACACCGAGCCGGGCGAGAGCCAGGCCGATCGACGTACCGATCAGTCCGGTCCCGACGATGCGGACCGGTCCCCGCAGTTCACTCATCGGTCACTGGGCACCCGTCAGGTCGGGCCGCAGCGCGACGGCACCGTGCAGGTACACGTGCTGGATCTTCTCCCGCGACCGCTCGGTCTCGGTGTGCACCATCATCCGGACCACTCGCGGCAGCGCGTGTGGCACGTCGATCTCCTGCATGCACATCAGCGGTACGTCGGTCAGGCCGATCTGCCGGCCCGCCACGGCCGGGAACTCCGAGTGCAGGTCCGGCGTGACGGTGAACAGGATGCTGATCAGATCCTCGTTCTCCAGATCGTTCGCCTCCAGGACCGCCCGCACCAGCTCGGCGGACCGCTCGAGCAGATGCCCGCGCTCGTCCACGTCGAGCTGGGTGGCACCCCGGATCGCCCGTACCGCCACGTGTCCGCCTCCTCGCCCAGATGGTTGTTTCCTGGACCAACACTAGGCCAGAGCCGCCACAGAATGGACAGCCGTCTCGGATTGTGCGCTGACGACATGCCTCCGCGCCGGCCGGCGGTCGCGATCCCGTCAGCCGTTCCGTACCGCCTCCAGCAGCCGGCGGGCCACCGGAAGCAGCCCCGCCTCCCGGACCGGCGCGAGCGGATCGGACAGCTGCCGACGACGCCGGAACGTGCCCGGCGGTTCGCCGTACGCGAGCGAGAAGCGGCGCGAGAAGTGGTACGGGTTGCTGTAGCCGCAGTCGGACGCGATCTCCGCGATCGTCGCGTTGGTGCGCAGCAGAGCGGTCGCAGCGCGGGCCAGCCGGATCAGATCCAGGGCGTACGCCGGTCCGCAGGCGTACCGCTCTCGGAAGAGCCGGTGCAGGTGCCCCGCGGACAGGTTCGCAGCGGCCGCCAGTTCGGGGACGGAGACGATCCGCGGTCCGCTCCTGGCCCACACGGTCGCGACGTGGTCGACCAGGCGGCGGACGCCGTCCGGCATCTCCTCGCGCTCCGGGCCGGCCGGCGCGCCGACGAAAACCTCCAGCATCGTCGCCACCAGCCGATCGCTGAGTCCCTGGACCGGCGACGGTACGCCGGTCAGGTCCAGCAGGTAGGTGCACAGTTCGTCGAGCAGACCCGGATCGGACATCGACCGCACCGCGGGCCAACTCGACGGGTCACCGAGTCCGCCGAAGTCCTCGATCTGGAAGTGCACATAGGCATGGCGCGACGGGTGATCACAGTCCCAGATATAGGCGTCCCTGTTGCCGCGGCGGGCCAACGCCACCGTGCCCGGGCGCAGTTCCTGCTCCAGCGTCGCCCGCAGTACCCCGGCGTCGTCGTACACCTCGGTCCGCCAGAGCGCCGAACCGTGCAGGATCCAGAGCAGTTCGTAGTTCGGCAGCCGGCGCGGCCCGTACGTCGCCCCGGGCGCGTAGTCGGCGATCTGGACCAGTGAGTTCACGCTGATCACCGGCGGTCGCGATGTCACGAACAGATAGTAGGGCGCGTGCCCGTGACATTGGCCGGGGCCCAACTGCTCTGAGACTGTGAAGCCGGTCATCGCCCGCCCAGGCCGGATGGAGCACCAGATGCAGTCTGTCGCCCACGCTCACACCTTCACCGAGGTCACCGACGAGCTGATCGAGTCGTTCCGGCGGAACGGCTTCGTCGTCCTCGATCAGGCCGTGCCACCCGAGCAGGTCGCCGCGCTCCACGCCGCCGCCGAGCAACTCTGCCGCGGGGACCTCGGCGCCGTCGAAGGCAGTCCGAGCGCGGAGCCCACCGAGGATGTGCTGCGCAAGTACCTCTGTATCCACCAGCCGCACAAGGCGTCCGACGTGGCACTCGCCGCGCTGCACGCACCCCGCGTGGTCTCGGCGCTGACCGCGGTGATCGGGCCCAACGTCAAGGCCATGCAGTCGATGCTGTTCATCAAGCCCGAGGGCAAGCCGGGCCAGGCCTGGCACCAGGACGAGTTCTTCATCCCGACCCGCGACCGCTCGCTGACCGCGGTGTGGATCGCCCTCGACGACGCCACCGTCGAGAACGGTTGCCTCTGGGTGCTGCCGGGCTCGCACCGCCGCGGCGTCATCTACCCGGACCGTGAGCAGGACGACGAGCGTTTCGACTGCACGGTCGAGCTGTTCGACTTCCCGTACTCCGACGACGACGCCGTACCGGTCGAGATCCCGGCCGGCTCGGCAGTGATCTTCAACGGCTACCTGCTGCACCGATCACTGCCGAACACCGGCCGGCACGGGCTCCGCCGGGCGCTGGCCAATCACTACATGAGCGCCGAGTCGCTGCTCCCCTGGCAGACCGTGCCGGCCGGCGTCCACGTCGCCAAGCACGACTACCGCGACATCGTGATGGTCGCCGGCACCGATCCGTACGCGTACAAGGGCCTCGAGGACATCGCCCGTCCGCACTCCCGCCCGGACAAGGACGGCGGCTGCGATCGGTGACTCAGCGCGTCTGCGCCTCGGCGGCGTCGACGGTCTGCTCCAGCAGCAGCGCGATCGTCATCGGACCGACCCCGCCCGGAACCGGCGTGATCAGACTCGCCACCTCGGATGCCGCGGCGAAGTCGACGTCGCCGACGTTGCCCTCGTTGTAGCCGGCATCGACCACCACCGCACCCGGCTTCAGCCAGTCGCCTCGGACGAAGTTCGGGCGGCCGACCGCGGCCACCACGATGTCCGCGGTCCGCACGATCGCGGGCAGGTCGGTCGTGCGTGAGTGGGTGTAGGTGACGGTCGCGTTCGATGCCAGCAGCAACATCCCGACCGGCTTGCCGAGGATCGGGCTGCGGCCGATCACGACCGCGTGCGCTCCCGCGATCGGTACGTCGTACGCCTCCAGCAGGCGGAGGATGCCGCCAGGTGTGCAGGACCGGAACCCGGGCTCGCCGAAGGCCATCGCGGCGAAGCCGTGCATGGTCACGCCGTCGACGTCCTTGGCCGGAGCGATCGCCTCGAACGCGGCCCGCTCGTCGATGTGCGCGGGTACCGGGTGCTGCAGCAGGATCCCGTGGACCTCGGGGTCCTCGGACAGCTTGGTCAGCTCCGCGACCAGTTCCTCGGTGGTCGTCTCGGCCGGCAGCACCACGCTGCGCGAACCGATGCCGGCCTTCTTGCTCCGGTTCTGCTTCATCCGCACGTACGTCGCGGATGCGGGGTCGTCACCGACCAGCACTGCGGCCAGGCACGGCTGGACTCCGGTCCGCTCCTGCAACGCGTGGGCTCGCTCGGCCGCCTTCGCCACGATCTCGGCGGCGAGGTCGGTCCCGTTCATCAGCTTGGCAGTGGTCATGCGGCGCGCTCCTTCGGGCGTCGACGGTCAGGTCAGTCGCCCAGGCGCGCGGCTCGGCCGGGTCCTCCGGCGGACCGTTCCCCGGTGGTCGTCCACCTCAGCGCCAGTCGCGGTCCACCCAGCAGGTTACGCGATGAACCAGGACCGGCAGGCGTCGAGGCCCGTCACCCCGACCGGCGGGTGACCGGCCGCCTGCCAGGACTCCCGGCTCAGCCGGAGCCGGTCCGACACGACCACCGCACCGCCGAGGATGTCGCGGGAGATGCCGTCCGGGCGATAGCCGAGCTTGCGCGACACGCCCTGGGAGCCGGCGTTGTCCTGGAAGACCTCGGTCAGCGCCGCCTCGGCCTCCAGCCCGGCGAAGGCGAGGTGCAGCAGTGCTCTCCGGGCCTCGGTGCCGAAGCCTTGGCCATGGTGCTCGAGCCCGAGCCACGACCACGTCTTGACCTCCCGGAGGATGGCAAAGTCCTTTGCCCGCAACGCCACGATGCCGATGGGGACCCCGTCGCGGAACACACCGAGCTGCAGTGCCCATTTCTGCGGCGTCCAGGACGACAGGTCCTCCCAGTAGCCCTGCAGCACGCTCCGAGCGCGTTCGGACGGCGGACGGTCTGTCCACGGGGTGAGGAACGGCTGCTCGCCCGGCTTGTGCACACCGGCGGCCGCGACGTCGGCCAACGCCGCCAACTCCCCCTCGTCCGGCTGCCGCAGTACGAGCCGTTCGGTGACGAGTTGGAGGCCGCGCAGCGGCCAGTGATCGATCAGCACGCCGCAATCCTGAAGGCCTCGCCCGGCCGGGGCAACCTAATTGCCGGGCTGGTGAGCGATCACCTCGTGGATCTTCGGCCGTACGGCGCCCGGCGCCCAGCTGATGCGGATCGCCTCGACCGTGGTGGCGGCGACCTTGATCGCGGAGTACGCCGCCTTGACCTGGCCGACGGCCTTCCATCCGGTGGCCGTCTGCACCTCGACGCTGCCGGTCGCCGCCGTACCGTCCGGCTGCAGGACGGTGACCCGGTCGATCGTGCGCGGAGCCGACAGCGTGACCACCAGCGCGTCACCGTCCACCGGGCCCGTCGCCGCGTCGTACGACGTGGTCACGTCCCGATCCACCGCCCGGGCGAGCGACGAGCTCTCCGCCGGGACCGGCGTACCGGTTGCCGTCAGCACCGTCTCCGAGCCGTCGGTGACCTGGACCGAGAACTCACGGACAACCAGCCAGAACGACGGATTGTCGGCGAGTGCGCGGTAGCGGACATAGCGAGCGCCGGCGTCGGCGGTCGCTCTGACCTCGGCAGTGGTGGCCCGGGTGACCTCGGTCCAGCTCTGGCCATCAGCGGAGTACTCGAGGACGCCTGAGTGGATGTAGTCGTCGGGGCTGCCGGACTTGCCCATCAGGACCGCGATATCGCCGATCCCGCGGACGGCTCCGAGGTCGACGCGGATCTCGTCACCGGCCGCCGGGGCGCCGTTGCTCCAGAAGTACGTCGACTCGTCGCCGTCGATCATGCGGTCCGGGATGTTGTCGGAGTACGTGGGCTGCGAGCTGGACGCCGTACGGCCGGGAGCGATGCCCATCCACTGGTCCTGCACCCGGCCGGTCTCGGCGAGGAACGCGTCCGCGACACCCTCGGCGATCCGGGGATACGTGGTGGAGTGCGGCAGCCGGGTGTCGCGGATCGCCTTCGCCTCGGTGACCAGCTTGCCGATCCGCTGCCGGCTCGTCCAGGCGGCCGCACCGTTGCCGTCGGCCACTTCTTCGAGCAGCCGCAGGGACTGTTGCAGTGCCTGACCCCACAGCTCGGTCGCGTCGAGCCAGGCCGTTGCTTCGTCAGTGAATGCCGGGTCGGACAGGCCGCGACGCAGCTGCGCCGGCGCCTTCTCGATCGCGTCGAAGTACGGCCGGATCTCGGCGATCGCCCGGTCCACCTGCCCGCCACGCCAGGTCGCCCAGAACTGCGTGGTCTTCGCGGCGAGCACGGGAGCGCTGTCCGGATGCAGTCGTCCGTCGTAGCTGTTCAGGTCGGCGAACACCTCCAGCGCCGCGATCGTCTTGCGGTCGCCGCCCGCGCGCTCGGCGATCGCCCGGTGCCACGAGGCCTGTTCGTCGTACGAGGCCGGCTTCCAGCCGAACTCCGCGAACGAGTAGAGCGCGAGCTTGCTGACCGCGGCCTGGTTCATCGGGTTCGAGATCACGCCGGCGACATGGTCGGCGATCCCCGGCTCACGCCCGCTGTAGGCGGCCAGCGGGATGCCGCCGGCCAGGTAGTCGTTGACCGGGTAGTTGTCCCAGATCAGGATGTCGTGCCCGAACACGGCCTTCGCCTGCTCTGCTTGTGCGGTCGTGATCGTGCGCGGCACGACCCCGATCCCGGTCCAATGCACCACCACCGCTGCGTCGAGCTGTTCGCGCAGCGCCTTCTTGTACGGCGTCTCGGACACGTTGTAGTACTCGGTCGGCACCATCTGCAGTGGCGCGACGTCCGGCTTGCTCGCCACCCACTCATGCTGGATCCGGTTCAGCAACTCGCTCTGCGCCTGGCCGGCCGCACCACCACCGGTGCCGTACTTCGCCTGGTCCGCCGGGCAGTGCCAGCTGTTGTAGTCGATGTCGTCCAGCGGCACGTTGAACGACCGCGCACCCAGCGCATAGAGCGACTCGAACTTCGCGATCAGCGCCTGGTAGTCGCTGTCGGAGGTGTAGCAGATCGAGAGCCCCGGCGAGAGCGCGAAGGTGAAGTCGACCTTGTTCTGCCGAGCCCGGCCGATCAGCTCGCCGAGCTGTGCCAGCTTGTCGGCCGGGTACGGGTCGCGCCACTGCTCGCGGTGGTACGGGTCGTCCTTCGGCGCGTACTCGTAGGTGTTCATCCGGTGCGCACCGAGGTAGTCGAGGTGGTCGAGCCGGTCGGCGTGCGACCACGGCGTCCCGTAGAAGCCCTCGATCGAGCCGCGGTAGCGCATGGTCGGCCAGTCGCGGATCTCCACACCGTCGACATGGTTGCCCTCGACAAGCTGTGCCAACGTCTGCGCGGCGTAGAAGGTGCCGTCGGTGTCGACGCCGTCCAGCACGATGTCGCGGCGGCCGGCGGCGACGACGTACCCCTCCGCGGGCAGTCCCGCCGCGGGCTCGACGTCGAGCCGGTCGAGCGTGCGGTCGCTCCCGCCGAGCCAGACGGTCACCTCCGCCTCGCCGTCCTTCACGGTGCGTACGCCGGCCTGGGCGAGCGTCTCGCGGACCACGCGCTCGGCGTCGGCATCCGAGGTCGGGCCCCGGACCAGGCCGACGGTCCGGCCGAGGTCGAACCCGTCACGGCGGTGGGTCGTCTGCTGCGGTTCGGGTGTCACCGGCGGCGCCCCTCTCGTGGCATCGGCCGGGGCCGGGATGGTCAGGGTCTGGGCGGCGAGCGCAAGCACTGCGATCGCGGGGACGGCGAAGCGGCGCACGGCAACTCCTCGGGCGGAAGGGGTGTGCACTCCTATCCACTCAGTGCGCAGACCTGCTCGTCAAGCAGTCAGACTGACCATTTCCAGACAGCGCTACAACAGTCCGGCGTGATCGAGGGCGAGGTAGGCGGTGTCGATACCGGTCATCGCGCCCGGAGTACGCAGCTCGGTGCGGAACGCGTCGACGGTGAGCTCGACCGGGACGCAGTCCTCGGTCTCGTCCAGGGACTGCGTGCCGTCCGGCCGGCAGCCGCGCGCGATCGCGACGTACTTGCGGAAGATCGACGAGGCCCCTGACCACTGCCAGCCGACCAGGTCGAGCGTCTCGCAGGTGTACCCGGTCTCCTCCTCGAGCTCGCGGGCGCCGGCCAGCGCCGGATCCTCCCCCGGCTCGACCAGCCCGCCCGGCAGGTTGGTGACGATCCGGTCAGGCCCGGCCCGGAACATCCGCACCGTCACGATCCGGCCCTCCGGCGTCAGCGGCAGGACGGTGACCCCGGCGGTGATTCCCTCCGCGGCCTCCGGCCCGAACACGTCCCACTCGACCTCACGCCCGTCGGGCAGCCGGTACCGCCGCAGCTTCACCGTCAGGAACCGGTGGAACCCGATCTCCTCACCGACCAGATCCCAGGGCTGCGGATCACCGGGCCGAGACGACTCAGCCGCCACGGTGTCCGTGACGGCTGAGCGGTTGACCGCGTCGCTCACAGCGGCCGGTTGTCGTCGGGGTCCTCCGGCGGGGCGATCGGTGCGTCGTCGTCCGGTGGTGCGACAGGAGCGTCATCGTCCTGGGAGGCGCTCGGCGTGTCGTCGGCGGCGTCGTCCCCAGCCGACTCGGCCGCAGCCTCGGAGGCCGGCTCGGCCGGGCGGGACTCGGACAGGATGCGTTCGAGGGTCTCCACGGAGATCCGCTTGAACTTGCGCACCTGGGTCCGGGTCCGGTCCAGGACCGCGACCTCGATCTGGTCGGAGGTCAACTGCCGGACCTCCGTGCCGTCGTGGCCGAGCGCGTCCACGGCCAGCCGCAGCGCACCGGCCAGCGAGATGCCGTCCTGGTAGTGCTCGCCGACGTAGTCCGCGACCTGCTCGGCCGGACCGCCCATCACTGCGTAACCGCGGACGTCCGCGATCGAGCCGTCGTACGTGAGCCGGTAGATCTGGTCCTCGGCCGCACTGCCGCCGATCTCGGCGACCAGGATCTCCACCTCGAGCGGCTTCTCACCGCCGGAGGAGAAGATCGCGCCGAGCGTCTGCGCGTACGCGTTGGCCAGCGCCCGGCCGGTGACGTCGCGCCGGTCGTAGGAGTACCCGCGCATGTCGGCCAGCCGCACGCCGGCGATCCGCAGGTTCTCGAACTCGTTGTACCGGCCGACGGCGGCGAAGGCCATCTTGTCATAGATCTCGGCCACCTTGTGCAGCGCGGGTGAGCGATTCTCCGCGACGAACAGGATGCCGTCGGCGTACTGCAGCGCGATCGCGCTGCGGCCCTTGGCAATCCCCTTGCGGGCGAAGTCGGCCCGGTCCCGCATCAGCTGTTCGGGCGAGACGTAGAACGGAACGCTCATCGAAGGTGTCGTCCTCTAATCAGTCG
>Ga0164241_10006334_pt1 | contig 10830 bp, 9 predicted proteins | sample OricomyardsoilBY_FD_108780 | JGI IMG/M metagenome (GOLD analysis project Ga0164241, IMG submission 108780) | Backyard soil microbial communities from Emeryville, California, USA - Original compost - Back yard soil (BY) | ecosystem: Environmental > Terrestrial > Soil > Unclassified | place: USA... | reverse complement strand
CTTGATATAATTTCGACCCTTCCAACATCGTTTTTATAAACATATACTCCTATTTTAAAATCTTCAAAATAACTGGTGTTAACAATAGAAACTGTATTATCGTCATCTATTGTTTCGTCTACATTGCAGACTGGATCCTTTTTAAGCCAATCAATTATATTCTCATATTGTGAATTTACATTTTTTATTGGTTCTGCCATTATTGTAGTATTGCAATATAGTATAATAAGAACTACTTTGACTAATAAGAAAAATATACTTGATTTAGTGTGTATGTTTGTTTTTGTCGACTTTGGTTATCTTATCTTCTTTTGCCTCTTCTAATATTTTTCAAAACCAGTATTGAGCAGTAGTTGAATATTTCAAATAAGAGGAGTTATAGATTACTATTTTCTAATTGTGGATGAACTTAGCGTTAATTGCCCATTAGATTTTCTAATGCTAATACCTCATATCTAATACATGTACAAAAGGTAGAGTCCGTTACTGGTAAAAAATCTTGTAAAACTTTTATAGTCACTATTGAAGATTAACCCAATGCTAAATAAGAATATGATAATAGCATTATCTATTTTTTTTATGTCTATTTTTTGGATGTCAACCATAATTACAAGTGGGATTTCTGTAGATCGTTCGGATATTCCAGAAGCACTCAAAGCAAATTATGCTGGCCCTTTTTTCGGTATCAACCTCCCATTCGGAGTCGAATCATCTGCTTTCATCGAGAATGTAACCCAGTTGGCAAAAATGGGGTTTGATTCGCCTCAGAATGCCAAACTGTTTATTCAGCTTGACTCTATTGCTTTGAATTCTTCCTCGCACCCAGGAAATCGAACCTTAACGGCCCCTGCAATTGAGCGTTTAACATCCATTTACAATCAAATGAAAAGTAATAATTCTACAGGCGGATTTACAGAGATAGCCACTGTAGCTATGCAGGCTCTAGATAAAAGATCATTTTTTGACGGTGCCGGCCGTAACATAACAGTGGTTCCAAATGGCCTAGATTTTAGTGATATACTAAAGTTTGGAACTTTGGGAGCTGAATTTGTATGTGGAACAGGTTTGAATAGTAGTGGAGATTCTGCTGTGGATATATTCAAATCCGGACCATCGTGTGTAGCAGGTGCTCTTGGCGCTGCGGGAGTTAAGCTAACTACCCTAAGCTAATCACCTGAAAGGAGAAGCAACCACTTCTTTTACTTAACTCCAATTAGGATTAGTAATCTGTCATTAGAAAAACAAATTGAAGTATCTATTGGTTAGATTTGAAGGCTTTAGCGCCCTTGATACATAAAACATTGACCACTAATCAACCAATTATATTTGACTATTGTCTTATTCTTTGATTCTGTCATAAAGTCTACAATAAGTGGTATTCGTGCAGACTCGAGTTTAAGTTCTTTATGTTTTATTTTGTACTTTTGTTTTTGAGAAAATTATTGATTGTGTTAGCATGGAAGGAAGATCATTATCTGGTACACATACTCAGACGATTTTTTTATTTAGCATTAAACTACAATAGATCACAGTAGGATGAGTTCCAAATTGTTTATAGGAAGTTCGGGATGGAATTATCTAGACACATCCCAAAATGGTGGGTGGTGGTTCATTCTTTTCATTGGGTCATATTGGAATTATTTTAAATAACCATGTTCATATCGTAACATGACCGAAGCAAAACCTTATAGACTTAAATTGTATGTATGATATCGAAAAATATAAAAAGAAGCTTCATTATTTTGATCGAAAATTCATTAGAAAGATACAAGCTATATTTATTAATTGTAGATCATACATCTCAGATATGATTCCAAATAGGAGGCTTTCTCAGAAATCATCATTTACAACCTTTTTGCTCATAGTAGCAGTATCAGTAATACTATCATTTAGTGGAATAAGCATTAATTTAACTAATAACATTAATGCTCAAGCACAAGCACAAGAACAGCAACAAGTAGAGCAAACACAGGTTAACAAATTATGGGAAACACCCGCCAATCTGAAGGATCCAGAATCAGTAGCTTATGAATCCAAGCAACAAGTCTTGTTTGTTTCAAATATAAATGGACAACCAGATCAAAAAGATCAAAATGGATTCATTTCCAAGGTTTCACCTTCTAATGGGAGCATAATTGAATTAAATTGGATAACAACACTGAATGCGCCAAAGGGTATAGCTATTTCAAATGATAATAGTACATTATATGTTGCAGATATCACCGACCTAGTACAGATAGATATTGATAGTGGAAAAATAATCAAGCGCTTCAATGCACCAGGAAGCTCGTTTCTTAATGATGTTGTAGCAGACAATCAAGGAAATATCTATGTATCAGATACCGATACCAATACTATCTACAAGCTAGATACGAATCTTGGTAATAATACATCATCATCTGATATTCAAGCTTGGCTGCAAAACCCACAATTAAACGGTCCTAATGGTTTGCATATAGACAATAACAAAAATAAATTAATTGTTGTTTCTTTTGGACCTTTAAGTAAACCCGGCGGAGGCATTGAGGTTATAGATATGAAAAATAAGACAATAACTAGTTTAGGAGAACAAGGAACTACATCTCCTTTTGGTGGTCTCGATGGAATAGAATCCGATACTAGCAATACACATTACTATGTTACTGACAACCCCGCGGGGAAGGTATATGTTGTTAACGCAGACGAAACAGGTTATCAAACATTAGTAGATTTGCACACGCAAGGGGCTGCGGATTTGGGATCTATACCAGGCCAAAGTACGATTATAATACCTCTTATGCAGGATAACAAACTTGTGGCTTACAAGTTAGTAGAATAAAAACCTATGAGTAGAATCAGATGAATATCATAACCACATTCAACAGAATTGGATTTAACGCTTTTTAGATATGGATTTCCATCTAAAAAAATGCTCAATTAGGTCAAGGAAAGCATTACCATTGATAGTATCAGTTAGTTTGGGCGCGTGGGGTTTCATGCTGATATCGGTTCTTTAAAAGAGATTCCACATATTAATAAAAACAATAGTATAATAACATTGATGTTTTATCTCAATTACTAATTGATACTCATCATCCAATAATTGTAGATATAATCTTTATATTCATTACTTCTTGACCTAGGTTATGCAAATTAAGTTCAGCGTAGCTCTTTTGGTTGAAGTCCTTGTAGTTATGGGGGGTCTAATTTTTTGTGCGTCAGTGTCAACAGCAATCGCACAGTCAAACTACACCATTAATGTTGCAAAAACTACAGAAGGCGATTTTACCGTTACCGATGGAGCTAGTTATGTAGGACCGTACTTTGATACAACATATACGATGACTGGCACAGCAACTGATTTTATCAAAGCCAAAGATGTGTTAGTGGCGTCAATACTTGATGATTTCAGTAAATCTCCCACTATTGGGTACATACAAATGAACAGTACAGTTACTCAGACTAATGATAATGCAACTGGGCTTGCTAATCCATTTGTAAGCAAAGAACAGGTGGATGAGAAGGTAAAATCAGTGCTCTCCTATGCATTAGACAAGATTGAGCACCCAGTAGGAATCACGCCCAATATAGGTGATGCAAGACAGATCAAATGTGTATTTGGCAACGTATTAGACGACTTTTGGTGTGATATTCCGACATTTATGATTAGGTGAAGGAATTACAAAAAAACATGTAATCTTTTAAACCCTTACATTTATTTTTTTAGTACTTGTACATTATTGCATTCTAGAATCTTAAATGGACTAATTATCAGTAACAGTCTGGGCGCATGGGGATTAAGTTCCTTGTGGTAGTATGGTTTTAATGCAAACTTTAGATTCGTTGAATGAATATTTGCGTACAGTTTCCTTAAATTGGTATGTATATCAATTTATGGTAGGATAGGATTGAGAGATTAAAAAAGTTTTTTTCTAATTTTCGCAGTCCATTTTGATTCATATTTTTCTAGTGGATTGGTTTTCTCATCTTTTAGATACTCTGGGTAAAGATTCTCAAACTCTTTTAAGGAATCAGACCAAGTCTTTGAGATTTCATTGAATGATTGAGTAAATAGATCGGAGGAGTCACCGTCGCCTTTAGCATCATCGGAAATATTCAGTATTTGTATTAGAAGATCTTCTTTTTCCTTTTTTGTCATTTTGTCAAAATCCTTCATATATAATATCTGTTTATTGGTCTAAAAAAAGAATAATAGTTAAACTCATTCTCACATTTTGTCAATTCTATTTGCTCCGATTATGAGAATTCAAGTTGATTATCTCTTCAATATTTTGGTCAAAGTTTTCTTTTCCACCGATTGAACCAGGAGTCAAATTGTAAAAGATTTTATCAATTTCATCTAAGCTAAGTAGTTCTTGATTTACATTGACAATGGGTGCAACAATTAATGAGAGGATACAAGCAAACATTACATATTGCATGTATATGGTTTGGTAGAATAGATTAAATAGCTAGAAAGCAAAAGTTTGAGACAAATATACTTGAAATTTTGAATTAGACCCAAATCTATTCAAAAGATCTTGATCATGTATAGGAACAATTTATTATAAGAGAGGTTAATGTCTCTTCTATACTGTTATCTTCAAAATCTAATAAAAATTGTAAGACATATTGATAGGTGCGTGGGTGTTAAGTTCCCTGGGGTAATAGGGTTCTGTGAAATAACTAATTTTGAAATTGATTGTTGATGCGGATTTCTTGCCCAAGTTACTAATTAACATACTAACTAGTATCTTAATGAGTGCTATTTGCATAGGGCTGATAGGTCAGTTTTCCTTTCATACATCAATGCCAATAGCACATTCACCATTATATAAGAATAACCAAATAGTTTTTTCTTGTTAATCATCTATATCAGTGGACTTTATATATAAGAATTCAATGAATACTACGTGGAAAAGGTCAAAATACTAATAGTAGTTCTTACTTTGTCGATTTTTGGCGTAATAATTAGTTCAGTTGGGTATGCAATACCATTCGTTCAGGCTACATCTAGTGACGGTAATAATAATGCACAAACCTTCAGTGACGATGTACCACCTTCAGGTGACGGTAATAATAATGCACAAACCTTTGAGGGGGAGCTATTACCGCAGCTATCGCCTTCTAATGAGAAGGTAATACAATTTGAAGATACTCCCACAAAAACAATAGCTCAATCTGACAACCTTCAGAATCCATCAATACAAGCCGATTTGAATCAGTCAGTTCTTTCGTCCCAAAAAGACGTGCCAGATTTACAACAATCAAATCCAAAACAATCAAAAGAAAAACATGATTATATTTTTGAGCTCCCAAATGGGGAAGGTTGCTATTGGCAAACCAGTATAGTCAGTGACGCAAAATGGGTAAGTTGTACCACTAAAGAAGCAGATGCTGCGTACAAAAAACAAGAAGCCGCTAAGAGGCCGATTGAAGTTGAAGATGACAGGGCAAGACATTCACTTCAGGAATTTGGTAACGTTTTACCTCCAACACAGAAATAGACTTGTTTGTATTAACTACTCCTTGTCAGAGGTATCATAGACCGTCCGTTCAACAGCGGCAGGTCTGTAGTATCATATCACATGTCACGGATCTAGAATTACCATTATTTATGATTATCTGTTTAGTTATTCTTATTCATAAAGTCTTAATAATTCCTTATTATATTAGCATTAGAATTATTATTGAGAAAGTATTTTTTAGATTTTGAAAAGTTGTTATTAAAAAATACAAAGATCATGATATTATTGGAACAATTATTAGCATCACATCGAAAAAAGAACTAACCAAAAGACTCAATTTTGTTAGAGATTAAGTAATGGTAAGCAAGTCTTAAGGAGCAATCAACCTAAATGACCGAGAACATATAACGATATACGCTCGATAGATTCGCTAGTTTGGTTCAGTAGCCTATCATATAGCAGTTTTAGAATTAGATAGTGTAATCTGAAACTAGTAGGGATATATAACACTTAATGGCATAATGAATTCTTTCACATGATAGGTAAATTAATGCTTAATTTTTGATAGCTTATGTATATCGATTAGTAACAGTCTGGGCGCGTGGGGATTAAGTTCCCGGTGGTAATGGGGTTCTACTACTAATGAAAGATTTCATGTATTATTCACTATTGTGATAAGAAGACTTAGTGTTTGTGTGATATCAGTAGATCTATTATCAGATCAATGTCACATGTAATTCAGAATTACACTCTTAATTTGCACATTTTGTGTTGATACAGCTAAGTATACTTTTGTTCCCTTATCCGTTTTTATACTCCAAGAAATAATACTATTAGTCATGAGCATATCTAATTTAACTGACGCAAGTATTGTTTCACATATTATCTACAGGGTACCCAAAAAGAATCATAACGCAATGTTGCGAATATGCAAAGAGGCCTATGATATGTTCAAACAATACGGTATTTTACACTATGACGCCTTCAAGCTTAACAACTCAGACGTACCAATGGAAGGGTTTGCAAATATTGCTAGTATCGTTTCTGCCAATATAGATGAGGAAGTTTGGATTGAGTCGATTTATTATAAAGATCGCCAACACATGAATGAAGTAATGGCAAAGATGGAAAAAGACGAAAAAGCTGGCCAAATGATGAAACAATCAATGGATCTATTGCCTCCGGGTGCAAAGTTTATCGTCGGCGATTTTGAACGTCTGAGTGTCTAGATATGAGGTAGTCGAGTAGTAACTTTCCTTTTGGAAGTCCCCTAGAAATTTTTTCTCTCATTTTTTATTTTGTTTAATGCTGTTTTTTATCTAACTAATTTATCTACCTTGTCCCAATTGCACTAGCCTTAACTATCCATATTTAAAGAATCAATATCATTACTATGCATAGTATCATTTAGTCTGGGCGCGTGGGGATACGGTTCAAGGTTGAATCCAATCCATTCATATGACAATGTTCTCTCATAATCCAGTATGGAACTATATTATTTGGCACTTTATGAGATAGGACTATTCAATCACTTATTGATTATATCATTGATGCTTCAATTCAAATCTCAACAACTGATATGTTTGTAGCCGTATTAAATCTTCAAAGAATCAATAATTATCACCTTTTTAAGAATCTCTAAAGTTTATGAGTATTTGAAAGGCAGAAGATCCGGAGACTGTTATAGACCCGGTCAAATCCAATACACTAAGATTATATCTTTGGATTGTTAAATAAATGATATTGATTGAAAGTGATTCCAAAATACAAACTAAGAATAATAATATTGACATGAATCATGAAGACTTTTATCCAAAATATGATTTAGATGGGATTACATTCAAGACTATAGTGTCTGGAGACAAAACCCGGAATGAATATTCAATAATAGAAATTATATTCCCCGAAGGCGATGATGAGAAAGAAATCCCCCTGCATATACAGAGCCAGGAAATCGTAATAGTTTGTGTAGTTCATGGTGATTTCGAAATTGTCTATGGTAAGCAAAATATTAATGGAATTGCAGGAACAGTTTTAAAATTAGAAAAAGATATTCCAAGGTCTTTTAAAAAGAATGGTAATTCATATGGAAAATTGCTGGTGACTTATCTACCTGCAGGATTTGAAAATTTCTTTAGAGAAATAGCATCATGTAATATTGAGGATCTTAAGAAGAACGGAATTGAGGATCCTATTTTGATTCAATTATTAGAAAAAAACTACGGGGCCAAGGTTTTATTTGAAAAACCCTAAGCAGTTCGATTATAACTTTGATATCAAATAAACAGATTTAAAAAAATTAGTTAAAAAGATATTATAGAATTTAAAATTCTTTAACTAAGCAAAACCCAGGATAATATTATTATACAATATCAGGTCATTGTCCATAGTGCCTTTGATAACTGTCATACCAGGTTTTAGCATTTCTTAAGAGAATATTGGACACTGTTGGCCAATTTTTTGTAAAAGATGCTGTTATCTGATTAATTACAAAACAATAGATTTAGAAATAAATCACTGCGATCTTCACTTAGTCTTTATTTCGCTGATTATCTCATCTAAATACTTCTTGAGTTCCTCCTCTTGAGCAGAAGGCGAAATTCCTGTATCATTTCGCATTTGTGTTTCCCTTTCATATGCTTTTTTCATTACGATGTTTCGAGCATCCTGAATATCCTTTTCCATTTGCGCAGTTCCTATATTCTGAACAAGTTCTAGCATTGATTTTCTAACCGTGTTCCTTAATGCATTATCATGGGATAATGAGATTGCAGAAGAGTACAATCCAATACTAAATAGATAGGAGGATAACAAAACTAATGAATGGGCGGCCACTCCATATGTTTGTTGTAACGCGGAAACCTCGTTTGCAATACCAATCGCACTAATTCCAATAGCGGCTATAGTCAAATAATCCTTGACTTTTTGGGATTTTAAATTCCTAGTAATCAAATAAAATGCCAATCCAAATAATAGACTGCTTGCTATAGTACCTGCACGAAATATCAATCTAAAATAGTACTTGTAGGGAAAATCTGCTGGAAGAGAAAATATTAATCCGCTTCCTATGAGATACAAAACTAATGGTGCAGCTAAAATTATCCAGAATTTGAAATCAAGCTTATGAGTTTTCTTGTAGTAGTAACCGAGCAAAAAGGCAGTTCCAATCCAGGTCAAAATATATGGACTAAGGGAAGTAAGATAAATAATTTGGTTATATAACGCCAAGTTTGGATTTGGTACTAAGTAAAGAGTCGTATAGTCAGGATTTACTGTTTTGTACATTATAGCACCGTCATACTCATCAAAAACCTTGTAAATGAAAGAGGCCATAGGAATTGCACCATCAGGAGAATCTTCTTTAACTAGTTGAACAAGTACAAGTTTATCAAAAGCATCTCCTGCTATAGAGATCGCAAGTGCTGTGGCGGCTAGACCATAAAACAATACAACAAAATTTCTTTTGTGCATCTTGTACCAGGTAAAAAATTTGTAGCTAATTATTCCCATGATTACAGCTGTTGTCAAAGAGGCAATTGCATTAAAGGCGATGACAAAATATTCATTTCCACCACATACGGTAAAGTATTCTGGACAGTTTGTGACATTATTATACAAGACAAAGAGCAAAATTCCAAATAATGAGAACTGTATAACGGTAACCATGATGTACATTATTCGCATCAAAACGGACCGGTCTAAGAGATCCTTGGTAATATATCTAGTAAAGCCTAAAAGAATTAAAGACCCAATGCCATACCCAAAAACTGTCGTAAGTGTAAAAAGAGCGATCTCACCATCGTTATTCAAATAAATGATTTGGCGGGTAGCTAATAGATTTAATATTATTAGAACGACTATAATGGCTGCAGTAATTATGGTTAATTTTCGATTATTAAAAAGAATTTCGTTTATTTGTACCCTTTCCAATTAAATACAAATTTCTTCAGCATTATATAAGGATACTTTAACTTCCAACTAGTATCGATAATATTATCCTAAATGTTAGAAACTATATAACCAACTAGAGATTTTAGAACTCAGATATTCGATCACTTTATGTCTAAAATCTCAGGTAGTTGTAAAATAGTGCGTTTTCATGAGAAAATGTCTTCAGTCTTCAGCGGTTTTTCTTACCCTATTTTTAGTTCCTTTATTTAACATTTTTTCAACTCGTGTCGTTTGATTCTTAATCCATTTTGCTATTTTATCAATCCCTGATGTTGAGTCTTATAAAGTTATTATGGCAAATCATGGGTTTCATAGACAATTTAATAGAGTTGTCAGACTTAATCCGCTTTATAGGTATCTTGGCACATCGAAGCATAAAACAAAGTATGAACATAAGAGCATACCAGGAAATAATAATAATTATTATTATTATTAATCAAAAATGGACAAAAAATTTCTTGACAGATTGTCCAAATTTATACAATCTGTTGAATCTCAAATGGACATAATATTGCCTGGACCCGCATCCTTGCAATTCTTGTCATATTACAAGATAATTGAACAGGTAATATCACAAAAGTTGGCCAAGAATATCATTATCAGATTGTTATGTCCCTTTGACAAAGATAGTACACGGCTAACCAAACATTTAGCCCCATTTATCGGGTACAGGTCGATAAAATCTTCATTACCCAAGTCCCCATCAAATTCCTTACTCTTTATTAGAGACAGGCAGGATATTTTTTCTATTTCAGTAGATATGCAACGGCAAGTGCACTATGAACATGTTAATGAATATGATAAATTTATTTTTTCTCTTGATAATTGGTCATATTCTAAAGATATCCCAACAGTGAGAAATGTTGTTTATTGTTTTGATCTCATATGGGAAGAAAAAGAAAATAACGATAAAACTATGAAAGAAAAAATACACTCTGAACTTTTATTTGATTTACTCTCGCATGATATAGGAAATTATCATCAGATAATACGGAATAGCTTGGATATAGTTACTTCCATAGCAAAAAATAATAATAATGACATAAATGGATTATCTCCTGATAGAGAGGAAATTTTTTCGTACCTCATAATTGCAAATAGAGCGATAGATAAAAGTTTAACATTACTAAACAACTTACGTAGATTAGAACGACTATATACACAAAAGGATCTACAGTTAATATCAAAGAATCTTCCAGATGCTATCACTAACGCACACAGTACCCTGCAGCAAACACTATACAATAATAACCCCCAAGGCAAAAGAATCAGATTTTCTTTAAACATAGTAAACGATCATGATAACCCTACTGAAATAAATATAATTGCAGAAGACCTGCTTGAGGAAATTTTTGTCAATTTATTTTCGAATAGTGTAAAATATTCAGGATCATCAGAGGTTAAAATTGATGTTCTAATAAGAGAGTACTTT
>Ga0164241_10006333_pt1 | contig 10831 bp, 8 predicted proteins | sample OricomyardsoilBY_FD_108780 | JGI IMG/M metagenome (GOLD analysis project Ga0164241, IMG submission 108780) | Backyard soil microbial communities from Emeryville, California, USA - Original compost - Back yard soil (BY) | ecosystem: Environmental > Terrestrial > Soil > Unclassified | place: USA... | reverse complement strand
TTTTTCCCGCGAATAAAAAGAACGCCGTCGCCAGCCCGATCTTCCCGGCCACCGCGTCCGTGATGTCCGCGTATCCAATTCCAAATACCCCCGCATGCCCCGTCGCTAGAAAAACGGATACGCAGGCGATCCACGTCGCCACTCCGCCAAGCATCGGCCGGTAAGGAGAGAAACGCGTCCGCGGCCTCGCGTGCAACCGCCCGCGGACCTTCAGCGCATACTTCTGAAACCACGCGCCACCCAAAGCCGCCAGCACCGCCGCGAACGGCACCAGCACCCACGGCCGCCAGCTCAACGCCCCCAGCGGATCCGAGTGAAACGCCGGCTGCGGACCGAGCACCGCGTAACCCACCAGCGCGCCGACCACCGCCGCCACCACCACGCGGCCAAGCAGCCGGCTGTGCAAATCGCCGATGACTTCCTCGAGGACAAACGTGATCGCCGCGAGCGGCGCGTTAAACACCGCCGCCAGCCCCGCCGCGCCGCCCGCCGCACACCACGCGCGCCGCGCCTGCTTCGCCACCCCCGCCGCACCCGCCGCCGTGGACATCGTCGCCGCGCCGATCTGGATCGACGGCCCTTCCGGCCCGAGACTCACGCCGCTGCCGAGCGTCAACGACGACGCCAGCAACTTCACCGCCGCCTCCCGTTTCCGCATCACCCCGAAGTCGCGCCAGAACGCCAGCTTCACGGGCAACACGCCACCACCGCCCGCGGACGGCGCGAACCGCGCGATCAACCAACTCGCGAGCAGCGTGCCGACCAAAACGCTCGCGAGCGTTCCGACCGCGAATTGCCAGGGCGACGCTTCACGCGCCAGACGGTCGATGGTGTTTTCCTCGATCCAGACAGTGAGCCCGTGAAACAACATCGCCGCTCCGCCGGCACCGATCGCGATCAAGCCCAGCCCGATCCCCGACCACACGCCGCTCGGCGTCAGCTCGCGCACGCGCGCGAACGTCGCACGCGGCGCGTTGATCACATTTTTCCAACTCACAGCACCCAACATATCCCTTCAGCCTGCCGCCCTCGCCGCATTCATTGCAAGAAACGCTTGCGAGCGGGCCGTGTCGTCTCGGCGCAAATGTGCGCGGCCTCGCGTCGTCATAACGATCCTCCCCCACGGGGCACATCCTTCATTCCGGCAGCCGGCCCTCCTCCGCGTCACCTGCTGCGCTTCTGCCTTTGCGGGATACTCCGATCCGACGGCGAGCGTGACCGGCAAGCGACCGGCAAGCGACCGGCTAGCGCTTACTCGAAAGCTTTTTGTTGAAGGCCGCGCAGCGAGGTCAGACCACTCCTATCAGTAACGGGGCGGGCGGTAGCGTCGGAGCAACTCGGCATCGGTGACGGCCGCTTTTACCGGGACTGATACCAGTACGTGGAAGTAATTACTCATGATGGCGTAAGTGAGCACATGCATCCCCGCAAAACTCCGCCTCCAGCAGCCGTTTCCGCATAACGTCCTTCGCAGTATCGTCGATCAAACGCTCGCCGTTCACGATCCGCGTCATGCAGTGTATTCCGCCGCCCCTCCTCTGCTGTGATTTTGATCCGAGCTACGCGCATCGGGGTTAACGAAAATGCCATGAGAAGCCGGTCGTTAAGCCTCCTATTTTGACCCGCTCCTTTTAGTCCCCGTATCCTGAAATGGAGCATTTTTTGCCTCGATTAAGCGGCGACTGCTGGATTCCCTGCTTCTCGCCAAGTCTGCGTTCAAACGGGCAAAGTTGCGGAGGTTTTGGTTGACGACATACACAACGGTTCGGCATGCAATGGGGTATGAATTCCTTTTGGCGGGGGAAAATTTGCGCCGTTGTGTGCGCGATTTTATCGATCACGAGCTTTTTGCGTTTAAATGGGGAATCGGTTGTCCCCATTCCAGCATGAAAACTTACGTACTTCACTCGATCGCAAATTGAAAACGGACTGGCAGACGACACCGCGTCTCCGAATGGAGACGGAATTCCCAACCTCTATAAATATGCTTTAGGCGCCAGCCCGTGGCAGGCGTTGACCGCTGAAAATAGCCCAATTGGTTCGGTCGAGGACGGTTTTATTCGAATCCAGTACCGCACGCTGATTCAAGCGACAGACATTTTATATAGAGCGGAGGTGTCGTCCGACCTCCTGACTTGGGCACCTGCATCAAGCGTGGTGACAATGATTGAAGCGCATGCCCCTTCCACACAATTCGCGACCATGGAGGAGCGCGACCCGATTCCGCTTTCGACATCTGGCAAGCGATTTATTCGGCTGAGTGTGGAACGCGTCAATTTTGATGTCGACTCGGATGGAATGCCGGATGATTGGGAAATAAAGTACGGACTGAATCCGTTCGGCAATGATGCATCCCTCGATTTTGATGACGACGGCATTTCTAATATTGATGAGTATCTACTTGGCTCAAATCCAACGATAGGCTTATCTCAGCCTGAGCAACCTACTACAAGACTCGCCTTGGCTAATCGCATTGATTTTGAAGCCTCGGAAGACTTCACATTGGGACCTGTTGCAGATCAAAACGGCTGGATTTTGAGGTGGGGGCCGGGAGCGCAAATAAAGGAGGCAGCCGATGCGCCCTCGGGAAGCAACGTATTGTCGGTAGATCCAGGAGGGGGTGCGCAAAGACTTCTTACCCCAATGCCGAGTGAAGTTGAATTCGTTCAGTTTGACGCGCAATTTCCCGTTGGAACAAGTCCTTGGGATGCAGGACATTTTATTGTAGGTCCCGCACGCCTTTTTATGGTTCAGGACGGATCTGCAGCAAGAGTATGGGTGGGCACCCATGGCTCTTGGTATGATGAATATCTGCATAGCGAAACCAACACGTGCGTTTCTTTTGACCTCGAGAGCCGGCTCACCGCCTGGCATCGGATCACAATGAGGATTGATAGAGGAAGCGATTCAAGAAGTCCTAGCTGGGATTTGTATATTGACGAGAAACTGGTCGCATATGACAATTATTGCGCAACGGACACGCAATCGTTTTGGCAGCGATCTGATATGGAGGTCCTTAAAGTTGACAATCGATCAGCGCAATTTGCTCGAGTAGATCAATACCTGATAACTACAAATAATCCCGTTTATGTGGATGCGGACTCGGACGGAATGCCGGATGCTTATGAGTCGCTCTATGGACTGGATATCGGAAAGGATGATCGTGATGACGATCCCGATCGTGATATGTTATCTAATATCAAGGAATACTTCCTAGGTACAAGTCCAGTTATTGGCGATTCCGATGGAGACGGCTTGACCGACGGATGGGAGCTGGCCTACGGCTATAATCCGCAAGTGCCGGATGATACCTCTGCGGACGAGGACGCCGATGGGCTCGATTTAGTCCTCGAGCAACTTGCAGGCACTAATCCGAGGAGTTTTGATACCGATGAAGATTTGCTAGGCGATGGGGAGGAGGTCCGATTGGGCTGCTCCCCTCTCGCGGCAGATACCGATGACGACGGATTGACCGATTTCATCGAAAACAAAATCGGAACGGATCCCAGCAACGCGGATACAGACGGAGACGGTATGCCTGACGGATGGGAGGTTGAAAACGGGCTGGATCCGCTGTCTTCCGCTGACGCTACTCTGGACGGTGACGCCGATGGACTCACAAATTGTCAGGAATACTTTTCGGGGACGTCCCCATCTGCCGGCGACACGGACGAAGACGGAGTCTTCGACGCTGACGATGATAGTGACGGAGATCAGGTGAGCAATTGGCGCGAGCTGAATGAATTTAAAACGAATCCACTCTTGAAAGATAGCGATCGGGACGGCGTCGATGATCTCGAGGAGATTAACGCCGGCCGGGATCCGCTCACCGGAAGCGACTCAGCGACTTGGCTGACACAGAAATACTCACGCTGGGAAGCCTCCTACGGTTTTCGCTACAACGGGGCGTTCGCTGGCTTTTCTAGCCACAACGCCAGGTCACTCGATTTGTTCGGATTTGATCCCAACCCTAACTACATATATGAGAGCGGCGCCCCGTTTAATCGCATGGAATTCGGCCAATTTTTCTATCAATATACAAACGGGACTTGGTCAACCGATGACCCGTATCTAACTAATATTTCCGATGTCATGAAGGGCCCTATTATATATTCGATCTATTGGTCGGTATTTAGTCAGGCCTATTCTTCATTAGGATCTTCTTTCCACCAAGACGGCGTCCCTTACGCCGGAGAGATCACCCGGATCTCGGCTTCTTACTGGACTCGCGTGAAAGGCGTAGAAACCCTTACGAAGTTTGTCTTGGATGACGAATCAGCACGCGAGCAGTATTTGCAAAACCCGGCAGGAAGCCAGGTGACCGATTGGTCCGCCGCCGGGCCGAGTGCGTATCTTCGCCTAGGTGGCTATGAGTCTTCGACTTATCGGGTTAAATGTCCGGCTGACTGGAACGATCCAGTTCATTGGGTGATAGTTTTTACCCCCGAAGATGGCGACGCTGAAAAGAAATACTATTTTCTCTCCTGGAATCCTCATGGAGGCGAAAGCCCGGAGTTCGTACTGGATCCCGATCAGTTAAATCCGGGCGTATACGGTAATTATGAGGCAATTTTTTATCAGGCGAGCCTTTGCGCGGACCTCAATCGAGATGGTCTTATTGTGCCACCAATTTTGGAAAATAGTAACAATCCGCTGTCCGACAGGACGGCGGATAATTTACTTCGATTTTGGATCAATGATGATGATGACGACGGGGACGAGGCCAACCAGACGGCTCTCGGCGGCAACAGCGACGAACCAGGAAAACTGTCGGGGTGGTTTGAATTTGACGGACGCACGCCCGACCATGCCAAGACCGGCGTTGATGGTCGCTGCGACCTGATCGACTTCTTTCCTGTATACTTGGATATAAAGCAGCTTTTGACGGTGCTGCCGCACACCACGGCGGGAGTCACCTATAAACTCAAGCAGGCCGACGACGGTCTGAACTTTGTATATACCGACCTTAGTCGCGGCCACGCCTTTGATTACCTCACCAAGGAGGATCAAGTTTACGGCACCAGCTTGAACAAGTTGCCACACTTGGCGGAAACCGTGGCGATCAAAGCCGAAGGCGTCGCCCTCAGCACGACGTTCCTCGACAAGATCAAGAACGGCACCGACAAGGGCATCATCTTGGTCGAAGGCACGAAGGCGACCGACAGACCGCTGCGCCTGGTCGTCGAGAAAGACGGCTCGGAGATCGCCGAAATCTCGCTGAACATAAAGATCAGCGAAGTCGAAAAGATGTATCGCTGGATCAACCTGCGAAGCGTAGCCGGCCAGTCTGAGAAACGCCCAACCAACACCAGCGAGCCCGAGAATTATCCCGATAACATTACCAACGGGAAAATGTTCATTTGGCTACACGGGTATAACGTAAACGAACAGCAGTCCCGCGCTTGGAATGCCGAAGCGTTCAAGCGGCTATATCAATCCCGCTCCCGCGCGATGTTTACGGCGGTCACATGGCACGGCGACCACAGTCAAATCCCGCTGATCGGCGTCGCGCCTGACTACTGGGAAAATATAACCCATGCCTTCAAGACCTCGGCCGAGTTGCCCGCTGCCGTTAGCGCGCTACCCGGTTCATCCAAGATTATTGTCGGGCACAGCATGGGCAACGTGGTCGTCGCCAGCGCGATTAAGGATCACGGATTAAACGTTACCCAATACTTTATGCTCAACGCAGCCGTGGCGTTGGAAGCGTTTGATACGAACGCAATGAGCATTGATGCCATGCGACACCCCAATTGGTCAACGTATGACCCGCACCTGTGGGCCACGGAATGGTATCAACTGTTCCCCGGCGAAGGCCGCGCCGGTCTGACGTGGCGTAACCGCTTCGGCGACATCTCCAATGCGATCAACTTCTATTCCTCCGGCGAGGAGGTCTTGAACAACAACGACGCGGCCAGCGGCGGCACGCCGGGGCAGGTTCCGCCGATCGGCGGCGAGCGCGCTTGGGTGCTGCAAGAAATGGTCAAGGGCACGCAACATATCGGCGCGGTGCTCACCTTCGACAGCCAAGGCGGCTGGGGTTTTAATGGGCATTGGGACAAAGCGGTAACGACCACGACGGGCGGCCCGCATGGCGGCACCACGACGACCTACCGGCACCTTGACTCGACCGAGGCAAACCTGCTCACCGACGCCGAACTCAAGGCGCAGCCCTTCTTCCGCCGCTTCCAAAACACTGCCATTTTGGGCGCAAACGGCAGCACCACGGCGAGCGAATACCTGGTGCGTGCCGACGCCCTCGGCACGGCGATCCCCGCACTTTCGTTCCCCACCGGGAGAAATCCAATACCTCTCTTCGATCAGCAGGACAGAAACGTAAATCTGATGGACTTGAAAGACGGATGGCCACGGTCGGCAGGACGCTGGTTCCACAGCGACGCCAAAAACGTTGCTTACCGCTACAATCATAAACTTTGGGAAAAGTGGGTGGATGACGGAGGACTAAGATGAAAATTATGAAAGCTATAGCATTGATGCTCGGTTTGATTGCCACGGCCTGGGCGCAACAGCCCACGCCTGCAGCTCGTTATCCTGCGCAAATCACCTTCCGTGTCCTGACGGATGCAGGCGCGCCCGTGCCAAATGTCGAGGTGACAACCAGCACTTTCTTATATTGGCAGCCAGGCGAAGGCTTTGGCCGTGACATCTACGAAGAGAACAAAGGGCGAACCAACGACGAAGGACTGACCACCGTCAGTTTTACCGGCGAGCGCGGCGACTGTAATTATGGGATTTACGACGTCTCCGGCTACTACTCGACACGAAATTTATCATACAAGTTTACCGAGGTGAAAGCAGGGCGCTGGGAGCCATGGAATCCGATCATTGAGGTGATCCTAAAGCCGGTCCTTAAGCCCGTTCCTATGTATGCGCGAAAGATCGGGGGCGGCACTCAGGTTAAGATCCCCGCATTAGACAAACCCGCAGGCTTCGATTTGATGGTCGGTGATTGGGTTGCTCCTTGGGGCAAAGGCAAATCGTCCGACTTCATCTTTACGTTAAAAGAAGTGGTTCCATTCGTCGAAGGCACTAAGCCCTTCAATTACAGCTTATCGGTGTCCTTCCCGAACGAGCGAGACGGTATACAACCGGTGTTCGCAACGCCCCACAAAGGAAGCGATCTGCTTTTGCCACGCTATGCGCCAGAAGACGGCTACTTATCCAAACTAGAAAAACAGATGGCGATCTTTGCCGAAGGAAAGCCCATGAAGTATGACACGCGCGAAGATCAACACTACTTCTTCCGCGTGCGCACAGTGCTGGATGAACAAGGACGTATAAAAAGCGCTCTATACGGCAAAATATCTGGCGACATCAAGTTTGGGGTAAATCGCGTGCTCCGCTTCAACTACTATTTAAACCCAACGTCGCTAGACAGAAACATGGAGTTTGATCCAAAGAACAACCTGTTTACCGGCTTGCGCAGCTTAGAAGAGATCGAGGCACCATAACGCGGGCGCAACGTCACCGAAGATCCAAGCGGCACACGTCGCGCCAGCCCCGAGCGGCTGTCACGCCGTCTGCTTGCTCCCTCGCTTGCGCTCAGTCCGCTGGAGTGCAACCCCGCCCGGCCCGGCCCACGCGGCAGGAATGCCGCGTAGAGGCGGCGCTCCGCTGCCCGCGCCGGCACGTCAGTAAACGACCGACCTGGGACCTCCTATGCGACTGCGATGATGGTGGGTAATATGTCGCAATGGTAACGATTGATACCGAATTGATCGAAAAGAAGCGCGATGAGAGTGGCCGAAGGATCATGCCGAGAAGCGATCGGGAGGCCCTGGTAAGGGCGTACGAGCAGAGCGGGCTGACACAGAAGGCGTTTGCGAAGCGCGAAGGGATAAAGTTCCCGACGTTCGTTTCGTGGCTTCAGGAACTGCGGCGTGGCGAAACGAAGCCGAAGGTCAGTTTCACCGAGCTGACGACGCCGGCGGTGACAACCGCGCCGGCCGCCGCGTTGGAAGTGCAGCTGCCCGACGGCATGATCATGCGTGGCGGCAGTGCCGAGGAACTGGCCCGCCTGCTGCGGCTGGTGCGATGCTGACGTTCCCCTCGGCATTGCGGATCTCCTGGCGGTGGAGCCGGTGGACATGCGCAAGCAGTTTAACGGGCTGTGGAGTGCGGCGCAGGACAAGCTGAATGAAAATCCCCGCAGCGGGGCGCTCTTCGTCTTCGTGAACAAGGACCGCGACCGGCTCAAGATGCTGTACTTCGACGGCACGGGGCCATGGGTGTTTGCCAAGCGTCTGGAAAAGGGCCGGTTCTCCTAGCCAGCCGGCAGCGATCGCACGAAGCTGTCCCTCGCGCCGGGGGGGGCTGACGATACTGCTGGCCGGGATCGACCTAAAAGACGGCTGCCAAAAAGCGTGGTACGAGCGTTAACGTATCGAAATATCAGATACTTTATGCAGGCTCATCGGTATCGCACCCACCGATGCTTTCCGCTGAAGAACTTTACGCCAAAGTGGGCGAGCACGCCTTGGGCAACTTGGTCGCCCGCTACGCCAAGGCGGCCGGCGTGAAGAAGAAGGTGACGCCGTACCTCTGGCGGCACACCTGCGCCACCCACCTTCTACAAAACCGCGCCAACGTCCGGCACGTCCAGGAATTGCCCGGCCACAAGTGCCTCGCCACCCCCGAGCGCTACCTGCGCCTCACCCTGTCCGATCTGAAGAACGCCCACCGCCGGCACCATCCGCGCGGCTGAGGGCCGGGGCCGAACGCCGGCCGCTTGCCCCGCGCCCGTCGTAGCCTTCCTGAACTCCTTCCTTCCCAGCGGTTGCCGTGCCTCACGGCTGGAGGGAAATGTGCGGATAAACGCGGGGCCGCCGTTGGGGATTATTTGGTCCAATGATGATGATTCCGGCGACATGGGCGGTGACGACATCACCAAGCCGGACCCAACCGACGCGGCCGATTCGGGGTTGAGCAACGATGGCACGGCCGACGGCCCGCATCATCGGCGTTCCTGCCTGACATGAAGGACAACGATTGGGGCGTGATCTTGATTGAGGCGCGGTGCCGACGACAGCACCGCTCGTCCTCTCCGTGGAAAAATCCGACGGCACGGTGCTGACCGAAATCAAACTTCCGCTCAGCATCAGCCGGTCGAAGATACGTTCCGGCACGTCGATCTGACCGGCGCCGCCAAGAATTACGACGGCACCTCCCCAAGCCGGCCGGAAAACGCCGCGGCCGACCGGCACGGGTGAACCGTCCAACTATGGGTTCGGCGACATGCATAGCGCCGAGTTCCTCTTTTCAATCCAACAAACCCGCGACTTTTACGACACGCTTCTGCTCAAGCTTCGTATCACTGTTCAACCATGAGAAAGCGAATCGTTCTGCTGTTGGTATTGCTTGCCGGGCTGGGTGTCTCGTGGTTGCTATGGCAACGGCGGTCCATCGACGTGAAGCCGCCTTCATCGGCCGTGGCAAACGCACCTCGGTCCGAGGTTGAGGCACCGCCTCAGAATGCCCCAGTGCCGCAAAGCCGTTCTTCTTCGCCTTTGCGTTCTTCACCGCCTATAGGCGTGCAGCAGCCGGACGCCGAAAGTGAAAAGCATTATCTCGATAAGCTCGCTCCACTCCTACAACGGTCGCTAACCTTTTACGGCAAGGTGGTTGATGAACATGACACGCCAGTGCCTGCTGCCAGAGTTCGTTACTCAATCGTGAATAATCCGAATCCAAATAGCTCGGGGACGAGGGGAGAGACCGGAAGCGACCAAGTCGGACGGTTTGTCATCACCGGCCACGGCATGAGCATCCACGTCGAAGTCTTCAAAGAAGGTTATTATCGTGTGCCAAAATCGAACGACATGCTCGGTTCATCTGGTGGCTTTGAAAATCACGGTAATCTTGCCGATACCGAGGTCGGGCTACCAACAGAACACAAGCCAGCCCTCTTTGTCCTGCGGAAGATTGGCGACGCCGTGCCGTTGATCCATGTCGGACGCGTTCGATTGTCGTGCCCGAAGAGGGTGGGTCGACCGACCTTGACCTAAGCACGGGACAGGTCGCCGGGCCGGGTAAAGGGCAACTGCGTGTTGAGGTCTGGGCGCACAATCAAGGCATGAATCCAAACAAGGGCGAACATTACGACTGGCGATGCCGATTGAGCGTCTCCGGCGGAGGGCTGGTTCAGCGATCCGGAGAATTTGAGTTTGAAGCGCCCGATGTCGGTTACGTGCCGGCGGTCGAACTTGCCCAGTCCGCGACGGGCAACCAGTGGACTCCGAGCGTGGGAAAACAGTTTTTCGTGCGGCTTGCAGACAATCGCTACGCACGGATCAATCTTCAGATAATCACCGGTGGCGATCACTTCATCGTATTGGAAAGCTTCATCAATCCGACGCCAGGAAATCGGAACTTGGAATTTGATCCGCAAAAGGCGGTTGCCTCGCCCAAGAGATAGGGCGATCTAAGGTGATCGGCGCGCTCTACGGAACGATTTACGGCGACATTGCTTTTGACGCGGCCAACTCCCCCAAGGATATCCGCAATTTGTTTATCACCTGAACCGACCTCGCTGGACCGGAGCCTTGAGTTTGACCCGAACGGCACCTTTTCCCCACACGGTGAGCGGGACCATCATCACCGGGCCCTGACGTGGCAAACGTCACCGAAGCCCCAAGCGGTTCGGCACCCGTCAGCCGCTTCCCGCCCTGCCTCTTCCTTCATTCTTCCCCCGCCAGTTTCGACAACAGCTCGATCAGCGTGCGGTGATGGATTGGCTTGTTGAGCAGCATTCGGAAATGCGGGCGTAACGACTGCCGTGCGTCGCTGGATAAACCCACGTGCACGAGCCCGA
>Ga0164241_10006332_pt1 | contig 10832 bp, 13 predicted proteins | sample OricomyardsoilBY_FD_108780 | JGI IMG/M metagenome (GOLD analysis project Ga0164241, IMG submission 108780) | Backyard soil microbial communities from Emeryville, California, USA - Original compost - Back yard soil (BY) | ecosystem: Environmental > Terrestrial > Soil > Unclassified | place: USA... | reverse complement strand
TGTGCCTGCCGGCCCTCGGTGAATGCCGCCACGGACAGCAGCTCCGCAGTCGTGACGACTCCCTGTCCGCCCCGGCCATGGATCCGTACCTCGAACATCTCGTCACCTCAGGGGTCGGATCAACGCTGCAGGACCGGCACGTCGCGCGTGGTGCTGATGCTGATCGCCGGGAAGACCAACGGCCGGGCCTCGATCAGGTAGAGCCGGCCCGACTCCCCGTCCCTGGCCCAGTCCAGCTCCATGCGACGCTCGAACATCGTGTCGGCCGTGAGCGACCATTGCGCGAGGACCTGAAGCTCGTCGTCGCTCAGCACCAGCGCAGACCGCTCAGCCGGTGTCGTCGGTACCGCGTGCGTGCCGCGGAGCCCGGCGTACACCGTCTTGATCCGCTTCCCGCCACGGTGGCGGACGATCATCGGCCGCGCGCCCGGGTGGATCGAGTACTGGTCGGGTTCTTCGGCGGCCGGCTGTCCCAGACCCCAGGCTGCCTGGATACGCACGAACGTGCTCTCCCCGTGGACCGTGCCCGAGGCACCCCGGTCGGAGCGCACCATCTGCTGGACGGTGACCGCGGTCGCGGCTGCCAGATGATCAGGTCCGCGAAGTTCACGGTTGCCCACCGCAACATCACCGAACAGCGCCGCGAAGCAGCGCCGACAGGCCGCTACCACAGCCGCTCCGCTGTTGAGGTGCAGGAAGAGCTCGTCGCGCACCTCCTCCACCGGCGCGACCGGGCTGCAGCGGACCGCGACCTCGGTACCGTCACCGCCCAACTCCTCGTAGGCTGCCAGAATCTCGTCGCCCAGCACCGGCGGCAACGGCGCATCGCAGAACGCGGTACGGATCGCCGCCCCGACGGCCACCAGATCGCGGCCCGCGCGGTACCCGCGGAGCTCCTGCTCGATCACCGGTCCCAGCCGGGCCGCATCCACGAACTCGCGGTACGACGCCGCGGTCACCGCGAAGCCGGACGGAACCGGAAGTCCCTCGCGCGACAACGCCGCCAGCCGGGAGTTCTTCAGCCCGACCTGCTCCGGATCGGTCGACGACTCGTCCTGGATCCAGACGATCCTGTTCATACTCATGAGCTCCTGCCTCCTGTCACAGTGGCCTGGCAACGAGCTCGGTCAGGTCGACCAGGCGGCTGGTGTAGCCCCACTCGTTGTCGTACCAGCCGAAGACCTTCACCAGCCGGTCCTGGACCTGCGTCAACTGGGCGTCGAAGATGCACGACGACGGATCACCGATGATGTCGTGGGACACGATCGGATCCGTCGTGTAGCGCAGAATCCCCTTCAGAGGCCCGGCCGCCGCATCCGCGAAGGCACGGTTGACCTGCTCGACCGTCACGACATCGGACAGCTCGACCGACAGATCGGTGATCGAGCCGTCCTCCACCGGGACACGTACTGCGACGCCGTCGATCTTGCCTGCGAGCTCGGGGATCACCAGCCCGACCGCGCGGGCCGCGCCCGTGCTCGTCGGAATCAGGTTGACCGCACCCGAACGCCCGCGGCGCAGATCCTTGTGCGGCGAGTCCAGCAGCACCTGGTCGTTGGTGTAACTGTGGATCGTTGTCATCAGCCCACGTTCGACGCCGAAGGCCCGGTGCAGTACGGACACCATCGGCGCCACGCAGTTCGTCGTACACGAGGCGTTCGAGATCACATGGTGGACCGCCGGGTCGTAGTCGTCCTCGTTGACGCCGAGCACGAGCGTCGTGTCGACGTCCTTCCCGGGCACCGAGAGAATCACCTTGCGGGCACCGGCGGCCAGGTGCGCGCCCGCTGCGTCGCGAGTGCGGAACTTGCCGGTGGACTCGATCACAACGTCTGCGCCCACAGCGGCCCAGTCGAGCCGGGCGGGATCACGTTCGGCAGTCGCACGCAGCGTACGGCCGCCGACCGTGATCGCATCGTCGGAGTAGGAGACCTCCGCCTTCAAAGGACCGTACGTCGAGTCGTAGCGCAGCAGGTGAGCAAGCGTCGCCGGCGCCGCGACGTCGTTGATCGCGACCACCTCGATACCGCTCGACGGCCGCTCGAGCACGCAGCGCAGATAGTCGCGCCCGATCCGCCCGAACCCGTTGATCCCCACCCGCACACTCATGATCTCCCCTTCAGTCGGCTCGTTCCTTCACGTTCAATTCGACCGGGTCGCCGAGGACGCCATCAGTGCCGAAGGTCCCGGCTTGGACGGCCGGACGACTGCCACGACCACGAGAACCATGCCGAGCACGAGGAACAGCCCCGCGCCGGCGACGATCGCGATCCATACACCGCGCAGAACGGGCGCGGTCGCGCCGACGTCCACCTGCACAGCGACATCCCTGCTGCCGTCGACTGCCATCACGACGAGCGTCCAGGCTCCGTTCTCGATCGGCCAGGTGATGGATTGCTCCCCCGGCCCCGCGGCTTGGGTCCGCCACATCGTCAGACTTGACGGTGGTGCGACAGGTGCGGTGCCACTGTGTTCGTCGTACGTCGTAGTGCTCGGGCCGATGACGCGCACAGTCGTGTACTCGACGCCCGCCAGGTACCTGCGCACGTCCGCCGCGCGAGCCAGACCGACGAACACAGGTGTGCCGTCGACCGCCTGCACGCGAACCCGCGCCTCACCGAACCAACGCAGCGGCACGGTCGCGGATCCGGTCTCGATCGCGAAATCCTCGCTGGCAAGGGCGTACCCGGTCGTTCGCAAGGTCACCGGATCAGAGGTGACGAAACCCGCGGAGTCACGCCGGCCCAGGTCGAACGACGCCAGTGCGCCGCCGATGACGAGTCCCACCAAGGACGCCAATGTGACCAGCACGCCGGCGATCAGCGCGATCGAGCGCCCGACCGACATCCGAGGTGCAGGACCGGACGCAGGTGGTGGACCAGACGCAGGTGGTGGCGCCGATGCCGGATGCGGCGGTGCAGGCAGCGGCTCGTGAAGCCTCGCCGTGCCCGGGTCGTCACCGCCCATGTCCAGCCGGAACGGCGGGTACTGGTCGACCATCAGGCCGGCGTACGCCGCAACCCGCAGCGCCCAGCGGTCCATGCCGAGCACCAGGTCGAACACAGACCTGGGATACCGTCCGGTGAACAGCAGGACGACCGCGGCCACGAGTACCAGCAGGCCGACGAGGCCGGCCCCCCAGACAAAGGTTCGATCGTCCGCCCGGGTCACGAACCACGTGCCACTGCCGACGAACAAGCTCACCGCGATGTAGTGCGGAATGGCGAGCAGCCACGTCTTCACGAGTACCAATCCACGGGACAGGTGCTCCGGGTACGCGACCTCCAGATGCGCCGGGTAGTCCGGAACATCGTGCAAGGTGAAGGGCGGGTACTTGTCGGTGCCGAGTGCGCTGTACGCGTAGAACTGGACCCGCCAGGTCCAGCGCATCACTCCGACGTTGAAGTCGAAGATCGAGCGCGGGTACCGGCCGGTGAACAAGATCGCGAAGAACGCGACCAAGCTCAGCAATGCGAACGCGATCCACAGCACAGCGAGTACGAGCAGATGCGGGATCACCAGCATCCACTTCACCAGCCACAGCCAGCGGTTCAGCCGGTCGTCGAGTACCCCGTCAACCCGGACCGGATAGGTCGTCGTACTCATCACATACCTCCAGACCTGCGGTTCCTCTCGCGGCCAGCGTCACCCCACGGCTGGGCTGTCAGCAGAGCCGAAGGTCCTCTCGACACCCGCGAACGACGGGACCTCGGGCTCTGGGGGACGACCACGCGCCGGACGACGGTGGAGGTGAGAGCAAAGGAGGAAGTCATGGACGACAAGACATTCGCCGAGCGGAATGGGTCCGTCGACGTCGACGAGAAGCTGCGCGAGCAGGCAGTCGAGGAGTTGGGCAAGCGGCGCGAGCTGTCTGGACACATCCTCGCCTACGTGACGGTGAACACCTTTCTGGTGGTCATCTGGTACCTGACCGGGGCCGGGTTCTTCTGGCCGGCCTTCCCGATGTTCGGCTGGGGCATCGGCGTGATCTTCCACGCCTGGGACGTGCTGTGGCCGCAGCCGAACGAGACCGCCGTTCGGGCGGCGATGGATCGCATCACCCGCCGGAGGTGACGTCGTTCACTTCTGACCGCGGAGCCAGCGCGGGGCCACGGAGATCCATTCGTTCTCCCAGTCCCGCGCTCGGCGCCGGTCCAACGGAATGCGCGCCAACCGCAGCGCACCCCAGAGCAGCAGCCACGAACCGCCTACCGTGAGCAGTCCGACGAAACTGCCGATCGTGGCACTGTCGGCGTCGGCCCGTGGTGCCGGCATGATGGCGCCGGACCGGTCGAGCCAGATCGTCACCTCGCTGCCGGCCTTCGTTCCGATCACCACACTCGTCGTACCCTCGCGCTCGACGCCGAGTTGGTCGAGGTAACTGATCCGGACCCGTGACAGCACATCTCCAGGAGCGGACGGAATCTCGCGCTCGGTCCTCTCCAAGGTTCGTGCGTTGACCTCGTGCAGACGCGCCCGCTGGCGATCGGCAGAGCCCTCGCTGGTATGGCGAACACTCGTGCCGACGGCGGCACCGATCGGAATCATCAGGAGTGCAGCGACGAGCCCGCACCACAGCACAGCGGCCTCGATCCGGTCCACCCGGCGGCGCAACGGATTCCGTCCCAGCGCGAGGCGGCGAACCTGCATGACCACCCACCGCTCTCCCGACCGATCTTTCACCGTGCTCATGACAACCCCCTGGCTGAAACCCTGGTCAGGGAGAACCGGCTCGTCGGACGGAACCGTCTTGATGACGGCGGATCTGGTGGCCTTCAGCCACTCTGTTCGTCTGTCCGTTCCCGGCGAGCCGGTCACTTCCCCTGCACGTCCAGACTGCGCGATCCGTCATACGGTGATCAGGGTCCAAGGTCCCGTCCTGACAGCCCGGGCGGCCTAGTCGCGGATCAGCACGTCGGCAAGCGGGCGGCGTGGAGTGGGTGGAACGCTTGGGCCGTAACCGAACCGGATGACAGCCTGGGGGCGCTGCCAGGGGCCAAGCGGGTCGTTGACCTGCCAGCGCAGGCCCTCATGCTCGATCACCTGGTTGAGCAGCGACGTCGCCACACCGTGAGCAGTGGCCTCCAGCAACACTCGCTCCATCGCCTGGCCGGCGCGAAGCCACTCGATCGGACCGTCGAACCGGGTCGCCAGCACCGCCAACTGGGGCTCACGCTCGAAGGCAGCAACTGGCCGGGCGGCGTCGGCTTCCGTGGCGGCCAGCTCGCGTACGACGGTGTCCCCGCCGGCGATCCGAGGACCGAGGGCACTCGAGGGAACTCCGTCGACGTCGCGGTCACCACCGACCCAGCGGCGTCGCTCCGCGGTACGGGTACCGTCCTCGTCATCCGCGATGTCGGCGTCATTCGTTGCCAGCTGCAACCACCAGCGACGCGATGGCCGGTCCAGCCATTGCAGTTCGGCGCCCTCGATGCGTGCGCTCAGGTCGAGCTCCGCCCGAACCTGGCCAGGCACCCGCGCCGCGGTGAACGGCTGCCGGTTCGTCCGCCGCTGCGTCAGGTACGGCCCCAGCAGCTGCAGCTGATCAGTGAGCGGCACCCCGAGCTCGACCTCGGCAACCAGATCAGGGCGACGCTGATCGATCAGATGCCGGACCTGAGAGCCATGCCCGCGGACCGCTGCCGCGACACGAAGGTTGAAGATCGCCGCTCCCAGCGACAGGTACAGCATCCGCCGCTGCGGATCCTCGGCCGGAAGCTCACGCTCGCGGTCCCGGTACACCTCGACCACCCAGCCGGCGAAGCGGAACCGCCACGGCTGTGTGTTGTGCATGGACGGAGCCGCCACAGCGGCGCGCAGCATCGCTTCCCGATCCTCATCCAGCAGCTCGCCCATCGGTCTTCACCACGCTCTCACTGTTCTCAATCTCGCGCCGTCCGCCGGCGCCGAGCAGAGCCGTCGTACCCGGACCGCCCGGGACCTTGATCCCGCTCATCGCTGTCGCACGCCTCAGGTCGGGTCGCGTGCGGCGCGAAATGCTTGAACTGACTGACGGTGGGGAGTCGACATGCGAGGAACCTTCACCCAGTGGCAGAACCGGTGGGTAATGCGGCTGATGAACAGCCCGCTCGCGCCAGTTCTGCCCACGGGCCTCATCGCCCTCCGTTACACCGCGCACAACGGTGCCACTGTCGTGCTGCCTGTGCTGGCGACCCGAAGCGGCCGCCATCTCGCGGTCCTGGTCGGTGACGCCCACTCCAAGCGCTGGTGGCACCACTTTGTCGGGCAGGCGTCGCTGGAGATCTTCGTCGACGGCCAGTGGACGACCGGGCGCGCTGCCGTCAAGGTCGGAGCCTCGACACCGGTCGCAGGTCTTTACGCCGACGCACACCCGGACCGGCGCCTCGACTACAGCAGCGTCCTGCTCAGCATCGTCCTCGACGCGCCGCCCGACGCTGTGCTTCGAGCCAGTGCACCACAGGCCACGCACACGGCTACGCAGCCTGCTGACCTCCACCGACGGCGCCAGTGGCCGCGGCTTCAGCGGCATGCCAATCGGCTCGATCAGCCAGACCGTCCTCCAGCACGCGCAGTGCCCCGTCGCCATCATCCCCGCAGCCGCGATCGGCGGCTGAACTCGATGACCACTCAACCCGCCACGACCGATGCCACGGGAGTCTGGCGCGCGATTCACTGGGGCTTCGTCGCCCTCTTCGGTGCAGGCGCCTTTGTGCACGTCTTCCTCGCTCTGACCAGGTCCGGGTCCTACCGCCCCTTCGCCGATGCCGCCTTGTTCGGCTGGGTCTACACCGCATGGCAGGACATCTTCATGGCTCACCCCACCCTGTGGGCACTGCTACTGGCTGCGGCCGAACTGACCATCGCCGTACTCCTCGTCAAGGCACCACGTGCCGGCTACGTCGCCGTTGTCGCGTTCCACCTTGCCCTTATGCTCTTCGGCTGGGGCTTCTGGCTGTGGTCCGTGCCGGCTCTTGCCGTCGCGATCCCAGCGACGCGACACGCATTCCGGGCCGACCGCGATCACACCGCTGCGTACTGAGCCGCCGTCACCAGCCCTGACCGTATCCCCACAGGGCACATCGGCATCCATTGGCGAGACCTCCGGCCCTGTCGTGGGTCTGAGCGCAGCTTGAAGGTGGAGCTGGTGGGGTCATGGTGACCTCCCCGTGGTGAAGGAGGACGACATGGCCAGGCTCGACGATCGGGTTGCGCTGGTAACAGGCGCGGCGAGTGGTATCGGCAAGGCGACAGCATGGCGATTGGCCGCCGAGGGCGCCGCCGTACTCGCGACTGATATCGCAATCGAGGACGGGGAGGCTGTGGCGGAGGCCCTGCGGGACTCTGGAGCGCGTGCGCTCTTCGCCCGGCACGACGTCGCAAGCGAAGCGGACTGGGAGGCTGTCTGCGCCCTGGCCGCCGAGCAGTTCGGTGGTATCGACATCCTGGTCAACAACGCCGGCATGGGCGATCTGGCGACAATCGAAGAAACCACCCTCAAGGACTGGCAGCACACGATCGATGTCGACCAGACCGGGGTTTTCCTCGGAATGCGGACAGCAGCGCCCTACCTGAAGGCCTCCGGGCACGCTTCGGTGATCAACATCAGCTCGATCTTCGGCATCAGCGGCGGGTTCGGCACCTCGCCGGCCTATCACGCGGCAAAGGGCGCGGTCCGGACACTCACGAAGAACGCCGCACTGCACTGGGCGAGCGACGGCATCCGGGTGAACTCGATCCACCCCGGGTTCATCGAAACCCCGATCCTGGACGCGGCCCGGGGCACGCCGTTCTGGGACGTGATGACCGAGCTCACGCCGATGGGACGGCTCGGTCGCCCGGACGAGATCGCCGCCGGGGTGGCCTACCTGGCCAGTGACGACGCCTCATTCGTCACCGGACTCGAGCTATCCATCGACGGCGGCTACCTCGCTCGGTGAGGTTGCGCGGTGTCCCGCGGCCGGCGCCGGACGATCCCTGCCGCGGCCTGGTCAGATGAAGAGCAATTGGGCGCCTTCGGTCTTCTCGATGAAGTCGGCGGCGCTGATGATGCCTTCGACGTCTTCGTACAGATCGGACTCGTCGAGGTGCATCATGTCCGCGGACATGCGGCAGGCCCACAGGTGGCCGCCGGAGGCGACGATCTGTTCGAGGAACTCCGGTACGTCGGGAACGCCGATGTCGTGGATCTGCTTCTTCATCTGATGAGTGGCCATCGCGGTCATGCCGGGCAGGCCACCAAGGCCCTGCGGCATGTGCGTGGCCGTGTTGCCGAGCATGGTGAACTTCAAGTCGTGCATCCGCGACTTCGTGATCATGTCGAAGCCCCAGAAGGTGAAGAACAGGTGCGTCTCGACGCCCTCGCCCAACGCCGCGTTGGCCAGGATCAGGCCCGGGTACGCCATGTCGAGATTGCCCTTGGAACAGATGATCGCGAGCTTGCGACCTTCTGTCGCCTCATCGCCGAAGTCGGGAACGACCAGCGGCGTGCTGTCTGTGGTGGTCATGATGTTGCCTTCTCTCACACGCAACCACGCGGTTTCGGCAGGCCGGCGACGTACGCCATCTTCTTGGCCGGCTTGCCCGGGAACAGGACGAACAGCTGCTTGATCGGGATGCCCGCCAGGGTCGAAACCCTGCGCAGCGTCGCGGTCTCTCCGTGCGACGGGAAGTCCGCACGCAGGAACTGGATTGCCTTCCAGTGCTCGTCGGTCAACTGGATACCGATCCGCTCGGCCAGTTGTACGGCGAGCTCCTCGGTCCACTCGCCGTACTCGGTCAGAAAGCCCTCGGCGTCGACGTGGATCTGTGTGTCGGCAACGGTCACGACGGTCATGGTCGGAACTCCTCGTCCGGTCGGTGTTTGCCACTCATGGACATCCGGGACGACACGGGAAGCCAGCGGCCGCGCACCAGCAGGTGCCAGTAGATCCAGCGGAACGCCAGCTTGCCCCAGTGATTGGCTTTGGTCTCCCGGAGCAGCGACAGCGGGCCGATCCGTCCCAGCGGGAATCGCCCGGGCAGTGGCTCGGTGTCGTAGTTGAAGTCGATCAGCAGGCCTTTGCCGTCGCCGGTCTCGACGAAGCAGTTCGCATGTCCGTCGAACCGATGGGTCATCGCACGGCCCTCGACGTACTCGCAGAAGTTCTCGACGAAGATCTCACTCGAGAAGTGCGCCACCGAGCCGGCCTTCGACGTCGGCAGATCGTTGGCGTCCCCCACGGCGAAGATGTCAGGATGCGCGAGCGACTGCATGGTGCCCTTGTCGACCGGGACGTAGTTCAGCTCGTCGCCGAGCCCCGATGTGGCCACGAATTCGGCACCCATGTTCAGCGGCACCGTCACGAGCAGGTCGTACCCGATCTCGCGTTCGTCATAGCTGACCAGGGTCTTGCGGTCTGCGTCGATGCGCTCCACCAGGAAATCGGTCTCGACTGCGATCTTCCGCTCGTCCAGCAACCGGCCGAGGTGTCGTGCCGCGATCGGCTTGGTGAAGGCGGCGTCGAGCGGCGTCACGTAGACGAGCTCGACCTGGTCGCGCATACCGCGGTCACGGAAGTGCGCTTCCGCCAGGAAGGTGAACTCCAGCGGAGCCACGGGGCACTTGATCGGCTGGTCCACGACGTGCACCACGAGCTTGCCGCCGCTGAAGGACTCGATCGCCTCTCGCAGCGCGAAAGCACCGTCGTAGCTGTAGAAGTCATGGATGCTCCGACGCCACTCGTCACCGAGCATGCCTGGGGTCTGGTCCGGCCTCGGGCGGGTACCGGTGGCGATGACGAGGAAGTCGTAACCGACAGCTCCTCCGTCGGCGAACCGCACCGTCTTCTCCTCCGGATCCACCGTCGAGATCTCGGCGAACAGCAGCCGGATGCCTCTGCGCAGCAGGCTCCGACGCGGTCTCAGCACCTCCCCGGCCTCTTCGTGCCCGAACGGGACGAACAGCAGCCCCGGCTGATACAAGTGCTCGCGATCGCGATCGATCACGGTGATCTGCCACTCGTCGAAGGCCAATCGACGCCGTAGCTTGTTCGCCACCGTCGTACCGGCGGTCCCGCCGCCGAGAATCACCAGTCGTCTCATCACAGCTTCCTCTGGTCGTGATCGGTTCCGGCCCGGCCGAGTGCACCCGGCCGGGCCGGAGGGGGTCAGTCGGTGTGCTCGATCGGCACGGCGCGCGCCTCCGCCTGCTTCGCCGAGATCGGCACGGTGACCTCGAGGATCCCGGCCGTGTACTTGGCCACGACCGCCGTCTCGTCCGCTCCGTCCGGCAGCATCACCCTGCGGGTGAGCGAGCCGTAGTGGAACTCCGAGCGGGCACCGTCGTGCTCCTCCTGTTGACGAGTGGCCGAAACGGTCAGTACGCCGTTCGCGACCTCGACCTTGATGTCCTTCGCCGGGTCCAGGCCGGGCAGTTCCGCCCGGACGACGTACTTGCCGTCGTCGGTGAACGCCTCGATCCGGACGCCGCGCATCGTCGCGGGCCAGGTGAACAGACTCGGCAAGCCCTCTGCCCAGTCGAACAACTCCGCGAGCTGATGCCGGTTGTCTCTCTGCTGCAGCGCGGTCATGGTGTCCCCTTTCTGCTGTCCTTCTCCTTCACCTCCACCACATCTCGCGACGCGGTCGCACAGCAGGGGACTACGGATCTGACTGAGCGGACCTTCGGCCCTCACGTGGCGCCGGCCGGCGAACGGTGCGGGTGGCGATCAGCAGGCCTAGAAGGGCTATCGCGCCGCCCGCCAGGCCGTCGAAGAGATAGTGGTTCGCGGTCAGGACGATGGACGCGAGCATCGCCAGTGGCATCAGCCAACCGAACAAACGCATGAGCCAATGGCCGGCAAGACGTGCGA
>Ga0164241_10006331_pt1 | contig 10832 bp, 8 predicted proteins | sample OricomyardsoilBY_FD_108780 | JGI IMG/M metagenome (GOLD analysis project Ga0164241, IMG submission 108780) | Backyard soil microbial communities from Emeryville, California, USA - Original compost - Back yard soil (BY) | ecosystem: Environmental > Terrestrial > Soil > Unclassified | place: USA... | reverse complement strand
GGCCACGCGCCCGCTGGACGTGATCGAAGGCCCGCTGATGGACGGCATGAACGTGGTCGGCGACCTGTTCGGCGCCGGCAAGATGTTCCTGCCGCAGGTGGTGAAGTCGGCGCGGGTGATGAAGAAGGCGGTCGCCCACTTGCTGCCCTTCATCGAGGCCGAGAAACTCAAGTCCGGCGACGCCGGCAGGAACAACGGCAGGATCGTGATGGCCACGGTCAAGGGCGACGTGCACGACATCGGCAAGAACATCGTCGGCGTGGTGCTGGCATGCAACAACTTCGAGGTGATCGACCTCGGGGTGATGGTGCCGGCGCAGAAGATCCTGGACACCGCGCGCGAACGGGAGGCCGACATCATCGGCCTGTCCGGCCTGATCACGCCCTCGCTGGAGGAGATGAGCCACGTCGCCCGCGAGATGCAGCGGCAGGGCTTCACCCTGCCGCTGCTGATCGGCGGCGCGACCACCTCGCGCGCGCACACCGCGCTGAAGATCGACCCGCATTACAAGTCGCCGACGATCTGGGTGAAGGACGCCTCGCGCGCGGTGGGCGTAGCGCAGTCGCTGGTGTCGGCGGAACTGCGCGGCGGTTTCGTCGAGGCGGCCGCGAACGACTACGCCGAGATCCGCGAGCGCCATCGCAACCGCGGCGACGCCAAGCGGCTGGTCCCGCTTGCGAAGGCGCGCGCGCAGAAGTTCGACGGCGATTGGGCGAACTACGCGCCGCCGGCGCCGCTGCAACCCGGCCTGCACGTGTTCGACGATTATCCGCTGGCGGAACTGCTGCCGCTGATCGACTGGACGCCGTTCTTCAACACCTGGGAACTGGCCGGGCGGTACCCCGCGATCCTCGACGACGCCATCGTCGGCGGGCAAGCGCGCGAACTGTTCGCCGATGCGCAGGCGATGCTGAAACGCATCGTCGACGGGAAATGGCTGCGGGCGAAGGCGGTGTTCGGCCTGTTCCCGGCGCACTCCAGCGGCGACGACGTGGTGGCCGATGTCGATGGCGTGCCGACCACCCTGCACTTCCTGCGCCAGCAGACCGACAAGCCGGTCGAGCGCCCGGACTTCTGCCTGGCCGATTTCATCGCGCCGAAGGAGTCCGGGAAGCAGGACTGGATCGGCGCGTTCGCGGTCACCGCGGGGCTCGGCATCGAGGAACACGTCGCCCGTTTCGAGGCCGCTTTTGATGACTACAACGCGATCCTGTTGAAGGCGCTGGCCGACCGCCTGGCGGAAACGCTGGCGGAGCGCATGCACCAGCGCGTGCGCACCGAGTTCTGGGGCTACGCGGCCGACGAGACGCTGGACGCTGAAGCGATCATCGACGAGCAATATCGCGGCATCCGCCCCGCACCCGGCTACCCTGCCTGCCCCGAGCACAGCGAGAAGGCGATGCTGTTCCGCATGCTGGATGCGGGCAAGAACGCGGACATGGCCCTGACCGAAAGCTTCGCGATGACGCCGGCATCCTCGGTGTCGGGCTGGTATTTCAGCCATCCGCGCAGCCAGTACTTCGTGGTCGGCCGGGTGTCGAAGGAGCAGGTGGAGGATTACGCACGGCGCAAGGGCGTGGGCCTGCAACAAGCCGAACGCTGGCTGGCGGCGAACCTGGATTACGACCCGGAGTGAGCCGCGCCCATTCGGCTAGGCTGCGCGCATGACGCCAACGATCCATGCCCCGGTGCCGACGCTGCGCCTGGCGGGTTTCTACTTCGCCTACTACGCCGCGCTGGGCGCGTTCACGCCGTACTGGAGCCTGTACCTGCAGTCGCAGGGCATGGGCATGGCCGCGATCAGCGTGCTGATGAGCTTGTGGTACGCCACCCGCATCGTCGCGCCGAGCGCCTGGACCACGCTGGCCTCGCGTTCGCCGCGGCCGATCCGCTGGTTGCACGTCGGCTGCGTGCTGACCTTCGCCAGCTTCGCGGCCTTCCTGCTGCCGTGGAAGTTCGCCGGGCTGTTCGCGGCGATGGTCGCGTTCTGCTTCTTCTACAACGCGGTGATGCCGCAGTTCGAATCGATCACCCAGTCCCACCTGCACGGGCGCACCGACCTGTACGGCCTGATCCGGGTCTGGGGCTCGATCGGCTTTATAGTCATCGTCGCCGGCTACGGCGCGCTGATCGACAGGCTGGGCGCGGCCAGCCTGCCATGGCTTATGCTGCCGCTGTTCGCGGGCCTGCTGGCCTCCGCGTTCTGCAACCGTTACGCGGAGCCGCCGGCGATCGCCGCGCATGGCGACGAGGCCGGCTTCCGCGAACGCCTGCGCCGCCCGGAAGTCATCGCCTTTTTCGTCGCCGCGTTCCTGATCCAGATCTCGTTCGGACCGTACTACACGTTCTTCTCGATCTACCTCGGCGAGCACGGCTACGCGCCGACCATGCAAGGCGTGCTGTGGAGCATCGGCGTGCTGGTCGAGATCGGCCTGCTGTTCCTGTCGCAGCGCATCTTCCGCCGCTGGGGCGCGCGCCGGCTGCTGGTGTTCTCGCTGGGCATCACCGTGCTGCGCTGGTGGGTCACCGCGCTATGGCCGGACTCGCTGCCGGTGATGGTGCTCGCGCAGATGACGCATGCCTTCAGCTTCGCCGCGTTCTTCGCAGCGGCGATGCTGCTGCTCGCCGAATATTTCCCGGGCCGCCACAACGGGCACGGGCAAGGCGTGTTCTACGGCCTGTCGTCGGGCGTGGGCGGGGTGATCGGCGCCTTGCTGGCCGGGCAGCTGTGGCGCTTCGGCGGGCAGGTCGCGTTCGCGGTATCGGGGTTCGTCGCACTGGCGGCGTGCGGCGTGGCCTGGTATTGGCTGCTGCGAGAGCATCAACAGCGAGCCCCAGCGACATTCTGAGGCTAAGGCGGCTGCCTTGATGTTCAGCACATCGGAATATAGCGTCCCTCCCCAGGAATAGGGAGGGACGCGTGCATCCATCACATCAAGCTGGATTCGACATTCAATCGATCTCGATGCGCTTCGCAACTCGCCGACAGGCCTGACTCGTTCGCCCCCGCAAGGGACATCGCACTGACCAGGCGCTGGTAGTTACTGGCTACATCGGCACGTCGATCCTGATCGAACCGGATCGAGTCCAGAACCGGATTCGATTGGCTGGTTCGCTCCGCGGCATACCCTTCGACAAGCGACCGATACAGATCCTCTGCACCCGTCTGCGGATTCTGCTCAAGAGTCGACAGCCATTCCCGCATGGACAGCGTTGCCAGACCGTCCGCGTGATCCACCAACTCCGGCCGCGGAAGCGCGCCTCCCACGACCCAGGGATACTCTGTCGCCAAGGGAGTGCCTGTCGAAGCATCTTCCACCGCGGGCGATGTGGTCGGGGTGTCCGCGTCCTGACGATCCCGGAAGCGATTCAGCAGATGTCCGAACGGGAGCTCGGGACGCGCATCCAAATCCAGCCATTCCTCGAACGACGCATAGCCATGATCGGCCAGCCAGGCCTGGATGCGGCCCGCATTGGCGCGATCGCCAATATCGGCCAGCCAATCTGCAACGCGATCCTGCCGGGGTGTCGGCACACAACCGCCCGGCATGATGCCGGCCACTTGCTCTGCTTGCTGGGGTTCAAGCGGGAGTACGCCCTTCGCCAAGAATGCCGTCTGCCCACCACCGCCGGCCATCAAGCCTTGTCCATCCGCAGACGTCCAGGTGCTTGCGAACACCGAGGCCAATTGGCTTTGGTAGGCCGGTGACAACGTGGTTTGGCCAATCGCGGGTTTGGTCAGGCTGGCCATGACGGTCACCAGATCCTGCACCTTGGCTGCCGTCAACAACATGCTGCCGTCTACCGTGCGGATCTCCTCGACCCGGTACTGGCTGCCCAGGTACCAATCCTTGATGATCAGCTTGTCGTTGGTGCCGATGATGCTGATTTCCAGATTGTTGCTGCCGCTGGGGCGTGTGAACCACAACTGGTCGTACGACACCCCCAACAGGAACTTGGCCACATCCAGTTGGCATCATGGCCTGAACGACCTGAAACGCCCCGGCCCCGAGACCAGCGGAAACATTAGTTCCAGCATAATCCACTATGAGATTTTCGTTCGAGCCCGTGAAGGAAATGACGATCTCATTCCCCTTCCGATAGACGCCAGCGGAAAATCCGTTTGGCTGCCCGTTGAATGGGGCAATCATTTCCTCCCATCCCCCAATAAGTGCGGCCGTATTTGCGTCCGTTCTTTTATATGCCCGACCGGAAAGCATCGCGTATTCGAGTTGGTTTGCCATATATTTTCCTTAGTGAATCAACCGACGGGCGCTTTCAGCAGAAATTGTCTTTCCACACTGGAACAATCTTTCTGTATTTACTTGCGCTATTCCCGCCACGCGTGGCTTTGCCTTCCACAGTGAGAAGCGCCGGCTCGCCTTGCGAGCTTGGCCCGGTCAGCAGATTCCGCTTCCAACCAATCAGCCTTTGCTCCAAAGGCACGATGCCCCAAGGAGCACCATCTTGAGATCGATATTCGATGTAGGGTAAGGCCGGCTTTCCCAGATCACGCCATTCCTCGCAATAGTTGAATGTGCCAACCACCGACCAGGTGCGAGTGGACGCATCGTAATCGAGAAGTATCGGGGTGTATTTAGTACGCCACTCCGGAGGCGGCTTGAGGCCAACTTGCATTCCCTCGAAGGCCAGCGTCATTTCCGTCGGCACCCAGCCCGTACGCGCGAAACCTTCGCCTTGCACCTCACCCTTGGCAGCGCGCTGGATCACGATGACCTGTCCATCCGCAAGCTGGACTTCCTCCGACCACTTCAAATCAACATCACCGAAACCGCATGCACTCAATAACGTCGCTCCCAATACGATCAGGAACGGCCTGAGTGATATCTTCTTTTTCTTCTTCACCAAATTTCTCCTCGTCGAACATTGAATACTCCTGCAGTTATCTTTCACGCATTGCCTCCTCCGCATGCCTCTGGAGAGGACTTAATAAATAGTCAATAACCCGACGCCTGCCCGTCTTAATCTCCACACTGAGATTCATACCTGGGGTTAGTTTCACTTTCACCCCATCGATCACGAGCGCCGCCTGCTGCAGCCTCACCCGCGCCGGGAAAACCAAGCCCATGTGCTCGTCCTGCGCCGCATCGTGCGAGACCGACTGCACCTCGCCTTCCAAGTAGCCGTAGCGGGTATAGGGGAAGCTTTCGACTTTCACCGTCGCCCGCTGCCCCGGCCTGACGAAACCGATGTCCTTGTTGAGGACGGTCGCCTCCACCTCCAGCGTGTCCGCACTGGGCACCACGGCTAACAGCGCTTGCGCGGGCGTCACTACGCCACCTACGGTATGGATGACCAATTGCTGCACTGTGCCGTCCACCGGCGCGCGCAGTTGCATCAACTTGTCGCGCTGCTCGGTCTTGGCGAGTTCAGGTGTGTACTGGGCGATCTGCTCGCGAGCTTGGCGCAACCCATCCAGGGTCTGTTGCCTGGCATCCATCTCCAGCACACGCAGTTGCTCGTCGGCACCGCGGATCGCCGCCTGCAATTCGATGCGCCGTTGCCGCTGGGCGGTCAGGTCGCGTTCCGCCGCAATCCGCTCCTGCTCGCGCAGCAGATAGTCGTGCCGGCCCACGTAGTTGCCTTCCTTCAACAATCGGGCGTAGTCCTCGGCACGCTGGGTCGCGATACGGGCGTTTTCCGCCAGCGGGCCGATGCTCGATTCCACCGTGCCCAGTTCCGCCTGGCGCTGCGACACGCTAGCCTGCAGGTTGCTGCGCTGGGCACGATAGGTCTGGTACTGGCTGGTGGCCAGGTCGCGCTCGGCGGCATACCGGGATTCGGGTAAGCCGGGGTTGGCGGCGAGTTGGGGGCTGCGTTCCTGCGTGTAGGCCTCGGCCAGTGCGGATAACCGCAATTCGGCCAGCCTAGCCGCGACCAAGGCCTCGCCGGCCTTCTCGTAGTCGGCCGCGGCGGCGGTGGCATCCAGCTCGACCAGCAGGTCGCCGGCCTTCACCGCTTGCCCGTCCTGCACCAGGATGCGCTTGACCACCCCGGCTTCCAGCGGCTGCACGACCTTGGTGCGCGAACCGACCACGGTCTTGCCCGGCGCCACCGCCACGATCTCCAACTGGCCGATGCAGGCCCACAGCAGCGCGACGGTGAAGAACGCCATGATCGCGCGCATGATCCAGCGCGAGGCCGGGGACACCGGGGTATCGGTCAGTTCCAGATGCGCCGGCAGGAAGGCCAGTTCGTCCGCACTGCGTTTGGGCGGATCCAGCGTGGCGCGCACCGACCAGGCCGCCTGGAATACCTCGGTGTAGCGGCCGACGAACTCGCGCAGGGCGGCGATCACGTGTTTCATGCGAGCCCCTGTTGGAGTTGATGCAGCCGCGCATAGTGGCCGCCCGGACGATCGACCAGTTCGGCGTGCGAACCCGATTCCACGATGCGGCCCTTCTCCACCACCACGATGCGATTGGCCTGTCGCACGGTGGACAGGCGGTGGGCGATGATCAGCACGGTGCGGCCCTGGCAGATGGCGCGCATGTTGGCCATCACCGCGTGTTCGGATTCGTAGTCGAGCGCGCTGGTGGCTTCGTCGAGGATCAGGATGCGCGGGTCGGTGATCAGGGCCCGGGCGATCGCGATGCGCTGGCGCTGGCCGCCGGAGAGCGAGGCGCCGTGCTCGCCGACCACAGTGTCGTAGCCCTGCGGCAGTTCGAGGATGAAGTCGTGCGCCCCGGCCAGCTTGGCGGCGTGAATGACGCGTTCCAGAGGGATGCCCGGATCGCTCAGCGCAATGTTCTCGCGCACGCTGCGGTTGAACAGGAAGTTCTCCTGCAGCACCACGCCCAACTGGCGGCGCAGCCAGGCCGGATCGGCCAGGGCGAGGTCGTGGCCGTCGATCAGCACGCGGCCGCGCTCGGGCACGTACAGGCGCTGCACCAACTTGGTCAGGGTGCTCTTGCCGGAGCCGGAACGGCCGACGATGCCGATCACCTCGCCCGCTTCAATGTTCAGGTCGATGCCCGCCAGCACTTCGGCGGTATCGGGCCGATAGCGGAAGGTGACGTGCTCGAAGCTCACCCTGCCCTTGATGGCGGGCAGGGCCATCTTGCTGCCGGGCAGTTCGGTGCGGGTATTGAGGATGTCGCCCAGGCGCTCGACCGAGATGCCGACCTGCTGGACCTCCTGCCACAGCTGCGCCAGCCGCACGATCGGCGCGGCCACCTGCCCCGCCAGCATGTTGAACGCGATCAGCTGGCCCAGCGACAGCTTGCCGTCGATCACCAGCCTGGCGCCGAAGAACAGGATGGCGATGCCCACCAGCTTCTGCACCAGCTGGATGCCCTGCTGGCCGATGGTCGCCAGCCGGGTCACCCGGAACGAGGCGCCGACGTAGCCGGCCAGCTGGTTGTCCCAGGTGCGGGTGACGCGCGGATCGACCGCGGTCGCCTTGACCGTGCCGATGCCGTTGATGGTTTCCACGAGGAAGGACTGGTTGTCTGCGCTGCGGGCGAACTTCTCGTCCAGGCGCTTGCGCAGCACCGGGGTGATGGCCGCCGACCACAGGGCATAGACCGGAAGCGAGAGCAGTACGATCAGGGTGAGCCAGCCGCTATACCAGAACATCACCGCCAAAAAAACCCCGGTGAATAGCAGATCCAGCAGGGAAGTCAGCGCCTGCCCGGTTAGGAAGCTGCGGATGTTCTCCAACTCGCGGACGCGGGCGATGGTGTCGCCAACCCGGCGCGATTCGAAGTAGCTCAACGGCAGTGCAAGGATGTGACGGAACAGGCGCGCGCCAAGTTCGACGTCGATCTTGCTGGTGGTATGCGCGAAAACGTAGCTGCGCAAGCCGGTTAGCACCACGTCGAACAGGGCAATGGAGACCAGGCCCACGGCCACGACTTCCAGCGTGGTGATGGCGTGGTGCACCAGCACTTTGTCCATGACCACTTGGTAGAACAGCGGCGTGACGAGCGCGAACAGTTGGATGAACAACGATGCGACCAAGATCTCGACCAGCAGCTTGCGGTACTTGACCACCGCCGGCACGAACCAGCGGAAGTCGAACTTGGCTAGCTGCCCCAGTACCGAGGCACGCGAGGTCACCTGCAGCAGGCGACCCTGGTAGCAGGCAGCGAACTCTTCACGCGAGAGCATGCGCGGGCGCTGCTCCACCAAGTCATGGATGAGGACCGAGTCCTCGCCTGCCTTGGCGACGATGAAGTGCTGTCTGGCTGCGTCTAAGGCCAATGCCGGCAGCGTGGCCATGCCGATGCGATCGCCCGGCTGTGCCGAGATCTTTGCCTTCAGGCCAAGGTGTTTGGCTGCCAGCAGGAGGGCCGTCTCATCGAATGGCTTGCCCCCATCGCCGAATTGATGGGCCAACTGTGCCTGATCGGCGGCGATGCCGTGGAATTGGGCGAGCAACACCAAACCCGTAAGTCCCTGATCCATATCAGGCAGTGCCTGTTGTGGAATCGGCGGTGCTGCCGTAAGCGTAGCGCTTCCTTGTGCCACCACTCCCCCGACTTGTTGTCCGTCAAAAAAGCGACGCCCCCTTCAACCGCAAGCATTGCTGAAAATCGGATTCACGGTGATGCCCATCACAGGTCAAAGTCCATGTCCAAACAGCCCAGGAATCTTTGAATACAGGCTCCAAATGCAACACGACAGCACATATGGACAGCCTTATGACATACTTTCTGTACGTCATTCTTGCTGGCCAACCGGCATGGGAACGGGCATTTGAAGATCGGGGCACGCATACGGCGCGCGAGGCGCCAGGCCAAGCTTTCCCAAGTCCAGCTTTCGGCGGCGATCTCGGTTCAGCGCAGCGCCGTTTCCAATTGGGAGTCGGCCAACGACATCCACCCGACCATGGCTAATCTGATCGCGATCGCCCGCACCTGCGACGTGTCGCTGGAATGGCTGGGAACCGGCCGCGGCCCGATGCTGCTCAACGGCCCGGAATATGCCGAAATCACGGTGCGGGATACGGAGCTCGTCGACGATGATCAGGAGCGGGAACTCCTCACCGGCTTCAGGTCACTGCCGCGTATATCTCAGGGACTGGTCATTGACCTGATACAGGCGATCAGGGGTTCAAGGCTTCGCAACGGATCGGGCAAGTAACAGAGTGGTCAGCCGAGCACGAACAGGAGTTCAATACTCCCTCTACCAGACCAGGTCGTCAGGCACCTGGTAGTGCGGATCGGAATACGGGTCGTCCTGCGCGGGCGCGTCTGGATCGACCTTGAGCGCGACCGCCTGCGCGAAGATCGCCTCGGCCTGCGCCAGCGTGGCGGCAGCCACCAGCAGGTAGCGGCCGTCCATCTGCACCACGCCGAGTTCGCCGGCGTTCAACGCCTTCAGTTGTTCGGCGGTGACGTGGATGCGCTTGATCTTGCCGCCGTACTCGAAGTGGCGGACATGCTCGGCATCGGCCGCGTTGAGCGATTTTCCGACGAGGAACTCGGTGAGCTTCGCCTTGGCCTCGCGGCGCTGGCGCGCTTCCTCCTGCTTGCGGCGCTCGGCCTCGATGCGCTCGTCTTTTTCCTTCTGCGCGCGGATCGCGTAGGCCTTGGCCAGGTCGATGTCCTCGCGCGAGCGCTGCTTGTGGTGCTGCGGTTTATGCGGGCCAGGCTTGCGGTCCGGCTTGCGCCCGGCATGCGCGGGCTTGCCGCCCTGCCCGGCTTTCGCCTGCTGCGGCTTCGGTCGTTCTTCACGTCGTTTGGCAGGCGTAGCCGGCTTCGGGGCGTCCTTGAAGCCGAGGCCCAGCAACTGGTCGCGGAGAGAAATCGTCATGCGTCGGTCGAAATCAATAATGCGGGGGTGGCGGCTCGCTGGCGGCGTCGCCGGTGATCGGACTTGCGGCCATCGCGCTGCGCAATTGTCGCAGTTCTTCCAGTGCGCGATGCAGCAGCAAGGCATTGCGGGCTTCGCCGTCGCGGGCCGCGGCCAGCGCGTCGCTGAGTTCCTGTATGGCCTGTTCCTGGAAGGCGATGCGCATCTCCAGGTCGACGAATCGCTGCTCGGTATCCGGCATCGTCAATCCTCGCGCAACGAGCGGCCGCGGCCGATGCCGTAGTAGGCCAATCCTGCGGCCTCCACATCGGCCGGCTCGTACAGGTTGCGGCCGTCGAACACCACGCCATCGGCCAGCGCGGCCTTGAGCCCGGCGAAATCCGGGCTGCGGAACTGTTTCCATTCGGTGACCACGACCAGCGCATCGGCGCCCTGCAGCGCGGCACTGGCCGAATCGCACAGGGCCAGGTCGTCGCGCTCGCCGAAGATGCGCCGGGTCTCGTGCATCGCCTCGGGATCGTAGGCGCGCACGGTGGCGCCGGCATCCCACAGCTGTTGCAGCAGGCGGCGGCTGGAGGCTTCGCGCATGTCGTCGGTGTTGGGCTTGAACGCCAGGCCCCAGACCGCGATGGTCTTGCCGCGCAGGCCCTCGTCCTCGCCCAAGTCGTAATGGCGCTGCATCAGTTCGAACAGATGGCCCTTCTGCGCCTCGTTCACCGCTTCCACCGCGTCCAGCAGGCGCGGTTGCACGCCGTGCTGCTGCGCCGTCCTGGCCAGCGCCTGCACGTCCTTCGGGAAGCAGGAACCGCCATAGCCGGCGCCCGGATAGATGAAATGCCAGCCGATGCGCGGATCGGAGCCGATGCCCTTGCGCACCATCTCCACGTCCGCGCCGACCTGTTCGGCAATGTTGGCGATCTCGTTCATGAAGCTGATCTTGGTCGCCAGCATCGCGTTGGCGGCGTACTTGGTCAGTTCGGCCGATTCGATGTCCATCGCCATCACCCGATCGTGATTGCGGTTGAACGGCGCATAGAGCCGGCGCATCGTGT
>Ga0164241_10006330_pt1 | contig 10832 bp, 8 predicted proteins | sample OricomyardsoilBY_FD_108780 | JGI IMG/M metagenome (GOLD analysis project Ga0164241, IMG submission 108780) | Backyard soil microbial communities from Emeryville, California, USA - Original compost - Back yard soil (BY) | ecosystem: Environmental > Terrestrial > Soil > Unclassified | place: USA... | reverse complement strand
TGCGCGCGCTCGTGCACCGGCCGGTGTATGCTGCAACGGTCCTGGTATGCCTCGCGATCGGTATCGGTGCAAACGTTGCCACGCTCGATCTCGTTGACCTGCTCCTCCTCCGTGCACCACCGCACATTCGCGCACCGGAGAACCTCGTACGTCTGAACCTGAAGTGGGCGTTCCCGGGCGGTGGCCACCCGCCGATGGCAGACTGGGGCCTGCCATACGACGATGTCACGACTCTCGCGCGACGTGTACCTGGCTTTGCCAGTGTAGGCGGATACGCGATTCGCGATCTGTCAGTGGGCGCGGGCGCAAATGCACGCGCGCGCCGCGTCGGGTTTGCGGCTGAATCGTTCTTTCAGACGCTCGGCACGCAACCACTGCTGGGCCGGTTCTTCGCCGCGCCGAGTGCGGCAGTAGCGGTCTCTGCGAGCTCGGCAAGCGAAGTCGTTCTCAGCTACGAGTTCTGGCGCGATCACTACTCTGCGAGCGTGCAAGTCATCGGTCAATCACTGCGCGTGGGTAGCGGTACGTACACGGTGATAGGGGTGGCTCCCGAGGGATTCCGAGGCGTCGAAATGCGTCCCACCGCGGTGTGGCTCTCCGTCGCAGCCGCAGAACACGAGCTGTTCGCGGACGACGCAGGGCAGTGGCATCACCAGGAGTGGCTGCAGCCGATCGCACGGTTGCGGAACGGAGTCTCGGCTCAGCAGGCGTACCAACAGGCATCGAGAGCGCTGCAACTAGCCTACGCTGCCCGGTTCGGCGCTCACTTCGACGCCTTCCTGACGGTAGTGCCTGAATCCATAGTCGGCGAAGGATCGACGCCGGCCGGGATCTCCGTCACACTATGGATCACTGCATTGTCGATCATCGTGCTGTTCGCAGCGTGTGTCAACGTAGCGGGACTCTACGTCGCGCGGGCGCTGACGAGACGAACCGAGCTGGCCATTCGCCTGGCGCTGGGCGCGAGAGAGCGTCGCATCTTACAGCAGCAGACCGCTGAGGGGCTGATTCTCGCCGTGTTCGGCGGTGCTGCGGGAGTGGTGATTGCGATGGCGGCAAGCTCCAGATTTCTGGTCATGCTCGTCCCAGACGCACTACCTGATTTTCACGCTGACGCCATCCGTGCGATCGGTTTCGCAGTGGTTGTCACCGCGATCGCGTGGATTGGTGGCAGCGTGGTTCCTGCGATCCGTCTGATCAGAGGAAGTACCTTCTCCGATCTCCGAGTGGGTGCAGCAGCCGCGGGATCTGCTCGCTCGGTGATAAGGTCGTTGCTTCTGGCCGCGCAGGTGGCACTCACCACCGTGTTGCTAGTCACGGCGGGCCTGTTCATCCGAAGCTTCCACAACGCTAGTGCAACCAGGCTGGGCTTCGACCCGCAACGGGTGATCGTAGCGCAGATCGACTTCAGCCGGTCCGGGAGTTCGGCGGGTGAGGGAAGTCAGACCCTTCTGGAGCGCGTCGCAGCGCTCCCTGGAGTGCAGAGCGCTTCCTATTCATCCGCCGCGCCCTTCGTTACCAGCGCGCCGTGGCCGGGCTTCTCGGTTCCTGGGAGCAGATCGCCCGCGCACGGCACCGGCGGCCCGATGGCGCTGATCGAGCTCAACAGCGTATCGCCGAGTTTCTTCGCGACGATCCAGCAGCCACTTCTGCATGGGAAGACTTTCAATGACGCCGATGATGCAGACGCCTCACGTCAGGTCGCAATAGTGAATCAAGCGATGGTGCAAGCGTACTGGCCACGCGGTGATGCGCTCGGCAGCTGCATCAAGATTACCACCGGCGGCAGGGGGGACAGCCTCGGCGTAACTCCGTGTCGCGAAGTCGTGGGCGTCGTTGCGAACACTCGCGTGATGCAGCTGCAGGAGGCAGACAAGTTCCAGGTGTACATACCACAATCACAACAAGTGTCGAACGGTCCATACATACTTCTGATCCGGACGCGCGGCGATCCGAGTGAGTTGATCCCAAGCATTCGCAGAATCATCGGTGACGCAGTTCCGTTCGCTCCGCTCGTCAGCGTGCAGACGTATCCGGAGATCCTCGCACCGTCGCTCGGCCCGTGGAGACTTGGGGCGTCAGTGTTTCTGGTGTTCGGGATCTGCGGACTCAGCCTTTCCGTGTTCGGATTGTACGGCGCCTTCTCCTACAACGTTGGCCAGCGGACTCGTGAGATCGGGGTTCGACTCGCGCTCGGAGCGGGAGCGGCACGCGTACGATGGATGGTTATGGCGGAAGTATTGCGTCTCGCGAGCGTCGGCATCGTTGCCGGACTTGTGATCGCGATTGCGGCGGGGCGGGTCGTCTCTTCGCTGCTGGTGGGAATTACTGTTAGCGATCCGCTCACGCTCTTCGCCGTGGCGCTCGTCATCCTTGTCGCTTCAGTGATTGCAGTTTATCCGACGGCTCTTCGCGCTGCGCGGATAGATCCTGCCGTAGCGATGCGGGCCGATTAGGGCCGTGGAAGGGACATACTCGACTCAGTGTGGCGTCACGCGCACTTATCTCGTAACTGGCCTCCGAGCCGGTACTCCATTCAGCATCCCGCGAACGCTCAGATCTTCGTCAATCTCGGGCCAGCGGATGCCGCTCCCCTGTCCTATGATCTCGTAATGATCGCGCTGGGCAGCCGTAGCATTGGAAAGTCGCCATGACCATGCAAGCGGAATGCTTATAATGCGACCGTCATTGAGATGCGCCGTTATCAACTCCGCCGCGACTTCGACTGAGTCGACACGGGGGTCATTGCTCGGTTTCGCCGCAATGCTCACTCCACGCCTCCAAGATGAGGGACCGATATTCAAAGATAACACGCCGGATGAGTCTCGCGTCGTGCTCTGAAATGCCATGGTTCTCTGATAAGGCGAGAGGCGCCAACCAGAATTTGCAGACGGCGCCATCTCGTTGAACATGTACATGGGCCCGCTCGCTGCAGTCCGCGCTGTAGAAGAAGAATCGGTACGGCCCGGGTATTCCTTTGATGGTCGGCATCCGAGTCCGAGTATAGCGGCCGCGACGATCGAGACTCAAGGCCGATCTCGGGGCCTCGTACCGTCCGACTTCGTCACGCGTCGTTGGTCTCCACGAGGACGAAGCGCTAATCCCCTCTTGGCTTCACAAGATTGCTCCGCCGCCGACCGGTAGTGGTGCTGCCAGAAGATCATGGCGTACGACGGTTCGGCATCATAGTCGACGGTCATTCTCGTCCGGTTCTCGACAACCGCTCTCTCGCCAAGCATGTCTTAATTGCGAAATGCAGCTCGCCCTGGCGCTGTCATGCCGAATATGCGATGTTGTCTTGCCTTCCACATTCTCCGGGATCTGCGCATGCGCCTGATAGGCTTTGCTGCTCTGATCGTCGTCGCGAGCTCGCTCGCGTGCAAGTCGCCGACCGTCGATGACATCTACGCGGTCCTCCCGCCAAGCGGGAGCCAGGTCCCTGCTTTTCGCTACCCTATGCTCGACGGTACGACTGTGACACCCGGGTCGCTGAACGGCAGTCCCGCAGTAATTGCACTATGGAGTACCACCTGTTCGGCGTCACGTCTGGCGCTCAAATCCATCGCCGCGTTGCAGGCCAGCTACGCATCAACTGGCGTGCACGTCGTGATCCTTGCAAACGATCGCGACTCAGCCGTGGTTGCGTCGGTCTTCGCTCGTAATGGCATACAGACGCCCGCAGCGCTCGCTGCAGGCACACTCGCGGACACGTTTACCCATGGACAATCGCTGCTCCCGTGGCGGAAAACATTCCCGCTTCCTACGTTCCTGCTACTCGACGGCACGGGGCGCGTAGTGTATCGGCAGTTTGGTATCGAACGGGATTCTGCAAGTCGACTCGTATCAATACGCGCCAAGCTGGACAGTCTGGTCGCCAATCCAATCCAGCGGCGGGTGGGAGCCGCTCGAGCCGAGTGATTACATCACGCGATTCTATAACTGGTAACGATCCCGATTTCATCGATAGAACCCCTGCGCCGACCAGGCACTAATCTGCGGCTTCGAAACCGTCCCCGGTACTAACGTGACGTGCCGAACAGCTTCTTCCGCCTAATCCCCACGCGGCTTCATCAGATCGCTGGCCCGCAGACCATGATATTCCTTCTGTTGCGCTTCGACCCACACGTCGTACACGTACGGGTCGCCAGTGCGTGCACTGCGCTCATCGGTCGACTTCACGAAGCTCTTGGTGATACGACCCAGTGGCTTGCCAGGCACACTCGTAATGCGCACGTGATCGCCTACTATCATGGTGTTCATCCCCAAAACTAGCGGACGCGCGGTGGTACCGCGCGCACGATGAATGATATGATCAAGTCTGCCTGCGATGAATTGATGAGCCGAATCGCTCCGCGCTTGCACCGGCATTCGCAATCGCTGCTACTGTGTCTTCGTGCTGACTGCTCGTCAGGAACTCGGACTCAAGGGTGAATCGATTGCGGAGCGCTGGCTCACAATGCGTGGCTGGACGATTCTCGATCGGCGCTTTCGCGATGGTCATCGCGATCTCGATCTCGTCGTCTGCAAAATCGAGGCTGGAGAGTCCGACCGGCTCGTGGCGTTCGTGGAGGTCCGGGCCAGGTATTCCACCGACTTCGGGACGCCGGCCGAGACGGTGGGATGGAAGAAACAGCGGGAGCTGGCCAGGTCAGCTCGCGTATGGATCGCCTCGAACAGGCGTTCGGGAGACGTTTATCGCTTCGATGTCATCGGAGTGATCGTCGGAGGAGGCTCCGTTCAGATCCAGTATGTGCCGGACGCCTTCTGGTTGCATCGGTTCGGTTGATTTTCGGGTAGCTAATTCGTAGTTTGTTCGGGAGTCGAGTCGGGGTCGAGGAATCTTGAGAATCCAGCCACCTTTGCCTGGTAACACGAATCCGGAACCGGCGGTCTGGGGTTATCTTACATCAGCGAAAAGGAAAGGACCAATGGGCGCATCCACCATGCAGGACGACAAAAAGAAGGCGTTGAACCTTGCGGTTGCGCAGATCGAGAAGAACTGCGGCAAGGGTTCAATCATGCGCATGGGCACCGGTACAGCCGGTGTAAGGGTTGACGCAATTTCGACTGGCGCGATCAACCTTGATTCAGCGATTGGAATTGGTGGAATTCCACGCGGCCGCGTGACGGAGATCTACGGCCCCGAGTCGAGCGGCAAGACGACGCTCTGCCTGCACGTCGTAGCGAACGCCCAGAAGAATGGTGGCGTTGCTGCGTACATCGACGCGGAGCACGCGCTCGATACGGACTACGCTACCAAGCTTGGCGTGGATGTGGACAATCTCCTCGTATCACAGCCGGACACCGGCGAGCAGGCACTCGAGATCTGTGAGATACTCGTGCGCTCTGGCGCGGTGGATGTGGTGGTGATCGACTCGGTTGCGGCGCTTGTTCCAAAGGCCGAAATCGAAGGTGACATGGGCGACTCGCATGTCGGGTTGCAGGCACGTCTGATGAGTCAGGCGCTGCGCAAGCTGACCGGTGCAATCGCTCGCTCCAATACTTCGGTGATCTTCATCAATCAGTTGCGTGAGAAGATCGGCGTCATGTTCGGTAACCCCGAAACGACGACAGGTGGCAAGGCGCTCAAGTTCTACGCCTCGGTCCGCCTGGACATTCGTCGCATCGGGCCGGTCAAGGACAAGGAGGACGTGGTCGGCTCTCACGTCCGCGTGAAGGTGGTCAAGAACAAGGTTGCCCCGCCATTCAAGCAGGCGGAGTTCGATATCATGTACGCCGAGGGGATCAGCCACGCGTCTTTGGTACTGGACATCGCTGCTGAAAATGGCATAATCGACAAGTCGGGTGCGTGGTACAGTTATGGCAGCCAGCGGATCGGGCAGGGTCGTGAGAACGCCAAGCTCTATCTCAAGGACAACGCAGCCCTCATGGCAGAAGTCGAAGTGAAGGTGAAGGCCTTGCTGGGGATCACAGCCACCAATGGTGGGGTCGCAGCAGAGCCGGAGGCGGTGGAAGAGGTCTAATTCCTCTGTCGAGCAAACGATTGTTTGTCGCCGAGTTGGTGTGGTTTGTAGTAGATGGGGCCCGGACTCCCCGCCTAATGCGAATCGTGCTGGCTCGGCGACTGTCGTTTTAGTCTGACAGCTGTGGCCCAGACACCATACAATCGAGCACTCGACCTCCTGTCGGCGCGACCATACACCGTCAGACAATTGCGTCGCAAGCTGATCCAGAAAGAAGTGCCGGCGGAAGAAGCCGACGCAGTGGTCGCCAGGCTGTTGAGAGCCGGATTGTTAGATGATGAACGGTACGCGCTCGCGTACACGAGATCCAAGCTGGTCGGGCAGGGCGCATCCGGGCGTAGAATAGCTCAGGACCTTGCACGAAAAGGGGTCGACACAGAACTCGCCAAACGCGCGCTCGCACAGGTAGTAGCCGACGAGGAAATCGACACAAAGGCCGTGATCGAGCAAGTCGCCAGAAAAAAACTCAAGTCGATGGGCGATCTGGAGGCAGTGGTACTTAGACGGAGATTGTTCGCGTTTCTGGCGCGAAAAGGGTATGAGTTGGATGAGATACGGAAGGTGGTGGGGAATCTGGCAGAAGAGTAGAAGACCGACGCCACGTCATTCCCGCGAGAGCCCGGTCATTCCCGCGAAAGCCCGGTCATTCCCGCGAGAGCCCGGTCATTCCCGCGAGAGCCCGGTCATTCCCGCGAGAGCCCGGTCATTCCCGCGAAAGCGGGAATCCATTATCAACCGCACCCCGAGAAACATGGATCCTCGCTTTCGCGAGGATGACAGAGGTAGCCAGATTCGGCGGGAATACGCCCATGCTCGCCTATATTTCAAGGCTATATGCAATCGTCCGAAATCCGTTCCCGATTCCTCAAGTTCTTCGAGCGCGAAGGTCACAAGATCCTTCCGAGTTCCTCGCTCGTTCCCGCTGACGATCCCACGCTTCTGTTCACAAATGCGGGGATGGTCCAGTTCAAACGCGTTTTCCTCGGCAACGAGGAGCCGCCTACGCCTGGCCGCCGAGCTACCACTGCTCAGAAATGCGTGCGTGCCGGCGGCAAGCACAACGATCTGGAGCAGGTCGGCCACACGGCTCGGCATCACACGTTTTTCGAGATGCTGGGCAATTTCTCGTTTGGCGACTATTTCAAGCGCGAGGCGATCGGCTTTGCGTGGGCATTTGTAATCGGCGAGCTCGGGCTCAAGCCGGACGATCTCCGTGTCACCGTGTTCCGCGAAGACGATGAGGCGCGTGAGCTCTGGAAGGAAATCGCCGGCCTTCCGGATGATCGCATTTTCGGGCTCGGTGAGAAGGACAATTTCTGGCAGATGGCGGACACGGGCCCGTGCGGGCCGTGCACCGAGATATATGTCGATCTCGCCCGCGTCGCTCGGGACTGGAAGGCACCGACCGGGTCTGTAGGCGCGTGGACGGATCCGGCAATCGTCGACTTCGACACCGAGGCGTTCGTTGACGCTGCGGAAGCGGGCCGTTTCGTTGAGATATGGAATCTCGTCTTCATGCAGTATGACAGGCAGCCCGACGGGATGCTCTCGCCACTCCCCAAGCCGTCTGTGGATACGGGAGCCGGTCTCGAGCGCATTGCGGCCGTGATGCAGGGTGTCTCGAACAACTTCGACACGGACGCGTTCGCTCCGCTCATCTCGGCGGTCGAATCCCAGGTCGGCGCGGGCGCCATCTCGGACCCGGGCGAGCGTATCGCCGCGATGCGAGTCATCGCGGACCACGCGCGCTCGATTGCCTTTCTGCTCGCGGATGGCGTGTATCCGTCGAACGATGGACGTGGCTACGTGCTGCGCCGCATTCTCCGTCGTGGTGTCCGTTACGCATGGCTGCTGGGTCGCCGAGAGCCGACGCTCACGCGCGTCGTCGAGACCGTGATCGATACGATGCGCGACGTGTATCCGGAACTGCAGGGTCGCCGGCAACATATCGTCGATACGACGCGTGCGGAGGAGGAGCGCTTTCTCGCGACGATCAGCGCGGGCATGCAGCGGTTCGATGAGCTTGCGCCGATGCAGACCACTCAGGAGCGCAGCATCTCCGGTGATGACGCGTTCAAGCTGTACGACACATACGGGTTCCCGATCGATCTCACGGAGCTGATGGCGCGCGAGCGAAAATACACCGTGGATATTCCTGGCTTCGAACAGGCTCTCGCGGCACAACGCACGCAGTCGCAACAGGAGCGTCGCTCCAGGAAAATTGGTGTTGCCGCGGACGATCTTGCCGACGCAGCCGCATGGTCCGACGTCGCGGGTTCGCTGAGCGATGCCATCGCGACCAGGCACGTCGTCGGCGATGCGACGCGTACTACCGACACCGAAGCGCTTGCGGTGCGCTCCATGAGCGATGGTCGAGTCGCGGTGTTGCTGCGCCAGTCGCCGTTCTACGCCGAGTCGGGCGGCCAGATTTCCGACACTGGCGAGATTGTCGGAGAGGGATGGCGCGTGGTCGTCGATGATGTTCGGAAGATCGACGGCAAGCCAGTCGCGATCGGAAAGGCCGAGGGTAATGTCGCTAGAGGCGCTGTACGTGCCAGCGTGCCGCGTAATGCGAGACTGGATACGGAACGCAATCACACCGCGACACATCTTCTGCACGCTGCCTTGCGCGCAATTCTTGGCGAGCATGTTCATCAGGCGGGCTCGCTCGTCGCTCCGGACAGACTGAGATTCGACTTCACCCATACGGGTCCTTTGACGCACGAGCAGATCGCGCGAGTAGAGGATATCGTGAATCGGGGCGTACTTTCCGCGACTCCGGTCACGACGACTGAGCGACCGTACAAGGAAGCGGTTGCATCGGGTGCAATGGCACTGTTTGGCGAGAAATATGGCGATGTCGTCCGCGTGGTCGATATTCCCGCACTGTCAACCGAATTGTGTGGCGGCACGCACGTACGCAATACAGCCGAGATCGGCCTGTTCAGCATCGTGAGTGAATCGGGCGTCGCAGCGGGCGTGCGCCGCATCGAAGCAATTACAGGATCGCGCGCCTACGAGGCGGAACGTGAGCGCGGCGAGTTGCTGCGAGAGGTAAGCGACACCGTGAAGGCGACACCCGCGACGCTGTTGCGACGGGTGCACGCACTCACGGACGAGCGGCGCGCATTGGAGAAGCGCGTCGCCGAGCTGATGCGTGGGGGTGTCGGTGGTGCTAGCGGTCCGGTGCAGCAATTGCTGGATGGCGCGACATCGTTGAATGGTCTGCGTCTTGTCGCGAAACAGGTCTCCGTTGCCGACGCGAAGTCATTGCTGGAGCTTGCGGAGGCTGCGCGCGAGTCCGCGGCGGACGCGGTACTCGTGCTTGTGAGTGCTATGGATGGCGGCAAGAACGCTGTGATCGCGGCTGCCGGTGATGCGGCGCGCGAGCGTGGTGCGCGTGCGGATGCGATCGTGAAGACGCTCGCGCAGGAATTCGGCGGGCGAGGGGGTGGCAAGCCGAATATCGCGCAGGGTGGTGTTCCGGATGCGGACGTATTTCCGGCACTGCTGGCGCGAGCGGCAGCGATTGTCGCGGAGCAGGTTGGATGATCGGCTCCGACGTAAGTCTTGGCGCGTGGCTCGACGACGCGCTGACCAGTGTCCCGCAGGAGCTTGCGGTACGCATCCGCACTGCACTTCCGGGAGGTTGGCGAGACGCTGATTTGGAGCAGGGATCTGGCATATTGCGAGATGCTGCTGCTTCGGAGTTGCGGGTGTTGCTCGAGCGTGGCTGCGAGACTCGTCGTGCAGCCGCGGGTCTGTTGACCGTTGACGCTCTGGTGACCTATGCATGCGAATTGCTCGCACTGAGCGGCGCGGATATCGAAGCAGGTTCGATCGCAGTGCTCGATGCGATCGGCGCCACGTTGCCACGAACAGGGTCTGCCGCGTGATTGTAATTCTGTTCACTGGTGGCACCATTGCGATGCGCAACGATTCGTCGGCGCGCGGAAACACGCTCGCGCTGACTGGCGCTGATATCGTGAAGGCGACGACTGGTATCGACAGCACGAGTACAGTCGAGACGGAGGATTGGGGGCACTACCCCGGGCCGCACATGACCATCGCGCGTATGTGGGCGTTGCGGAATCGGATCGCGGAGCATCTTGCGCGCGCGGACGTCGCCGGAGTCGTCGTCACGCACGGTACAGACACGCTCGAAGAGTCCGCGTACGTCGCGGCGCGATCGCTCGTCACTACCAAGCCGGTGGTATTCACCGGTGCGATGCGCACGCAGAGTGACCTGGGCTGGGACGGTCCCGCCAACCTCTTCGAAGCAGTGCATGTCGCCGCGAGCCCCGCGTCTGTGGGCCAGGGCGTCATGGTGGTTTTGAGCGGTCAGATATTTACCGCAATCGATGTGACCAAGTCCAACACGCAACTGCTCGACGCATTCGAGAGTCCGGGACTGGGTCCGATCGGCTATCTGGACGAAGGCGAGGTGATCTTCCGGCGCGAGTTACCACCGACGATTCCTCCGATTATACCTGTCGATCCAGCGACACCGGTCGACGTCTTTTTTGCAGCTGCGGGTTGCGATTCCAGACTGCTCGACGCAGTACGCGCGGAATCGCGCGGCGCGGTGATCGCGGCGATGGGTCGCGGCAACGTGCCGCCCGAAATGGTTCCGGGAATCGGCCGCTACATCGCCGACGGCAAGCCGGTGGTGATCACTTCGCGCACTGGCGGCGGGCGGGTGGGCCACACTTATGCGTATCCCGGCGGCGGTCGTACCCTCGAAGATATGGGCGCGATTCTCGCCGGATCGCGTCGGCCGCAGCAGGCGCGCATCGATCGCATGCTTGCGCTTGGAGCCGGCGCGTCGGACGACGAGCTGCGCGCGCT